>Ga0265297_10000822_pt1 | contig 84250 bp, 64 predicted proteins | sample Munlanlwell13791_FD_192502 | JGI IMG/M metagenome (GOLD analysis project Ga0265297, IMG submission 192502) | Leachate microbial communities from a municipal landfill in Southern Ontario, Canada - Leachate well 137-91 | ecosystem: Engineered > Solid waste > Landfill > Unclassified | place...
CATCAAGTTGTTTCAGGATAAAGAGACAAATCCTAAGGGTGCTCAATTAATCTTTACGACCCAAAATACTCTCTTTCTGAATAAAGATAATTTTAGACGGGATGAAATTTGGTTTGTGGAAAAAGCATCAAATCATTCTTCCAATCTTTATTCATTAGTAGAATATAAATTACCGAAAGGTTCTGCACGCAAAGATGCTTCTTATGCCAAGGACTATATTCGCGGAAAATATGGAGCTGTTCCTTATGTAGAATATTCAGATTTTGTTGACCTATTTAAAAAAAACATAGAGAAAACAAAAAATGAGCAGAACTAAAAGACCACATAATATCAGAAAACCAGCTCCTGACTTGATAGTTATAGTTACGGAAGGTGAAAAAACCGAACCCAATTACTTTAAGAAATTTCCTGTTTACTCCATAGAATTTAGTGTTATTGGAACAGGTATGAATACAATATCTTTGATAAAAGAAGCCGAAATCCAAGTTGAGATACAGATTGATAAATTCAAGGAAAAGTATGGCGAAGAGCCCCAAGAAACAATCGTTTGGTGCGTTTTTGATAAGGATAGTTTTTCAGATGAAGATTTTGGAAATGCCATAAATAAAGCAAAAGCTAAGGGTTATAAGGTTGCTTATTCTAACGAAGCATTTGAACTTTGGTATTTATTACATTTCCATTATTACGATATGGCTCTTGGTAGAGATGATTATATAGTAAAGCTTACAGAACATCTAAAACGGAAATATCGGAAAAATGACCTTTTTATGTATGAAACTCTTCTTAGTAAGCAAGAAGAAGCAATCAAAAATGCCAAAAACCTCCTGTCTAAATACATTCCAGTTAACCCAAGTAATGATAATCCCTCCACTACGGTTTTTGAGCTGGTAGAATATTTAAATCAATTTATCCACTAATGAAAGTAAGATAATGAAACCTTCGGTAAGTAAATTCGTGGTCAGCATAATGGCATAGGAGAACAAAATGGGATACACCATTGAAGCGATTAACTTTTTTCAAAGCCGCATTGAGGCATATTTAAATATCTGGGAAAATGCTGCCTTGGAAGATATGAAAAATGATCAAACGGAAAAACAGCATTCTCCTTTAAATGTGCGAAAGGCATTATTTCGTCAAACTATGGGTGGTCATTTAACGGATGGACAGGAATTTCGGATCCTCAATCAAGACCTAAAGTGGTATCTGCATCCTGAGTATGAAAGTTTTGACAAGGAGCTAAAAAAATTCATTGAAAAAAGCTTGGAGGACAAAGAACTTCTTTATTATTGGGATAAAAGAGATTATGAAGAAATTAAGCCAGAAGATTTGCAAGGACCTTTTGACCAGGAATTAGAGTGTTGGAAATATGTAAATTTGGATTGTGACGATGGTTTTTTAGGACAGGATGAAGCCATAAGTTCTTTACAAGCGCGTTGGGTTTTGCATTGTGCTTATAAAGCCAATAAACTAAACGAGGAAGAAATCAAACAATTAATCAAGCTGGATTTGGAAGCATTGGTATGTGAAAATGCCATATTTTTCAACCTCTTTGAACTGAAATTCATTACGGACTTTTTATTGGAGCACGGGGTTTGGGATAATTTGCCTGAGCCCCTTTTTGTGAATAGATTTGAAGTCAAACCGGATTAGGAAAAAGGAACGAATGGTCATCCGCATTTTCTTGACAAAATTCTGCCAGCAAATACAAAAGTTAATCAATAGAAAATAAGAGATAAAGAGAAGGCAGGAGCTGTATGAGTAAAGTAATACAAAGTTCTATCAAAGATAACCACCAACGGGGAACAGTTGGCAATTTTATCAATGAGCATTTAAGTGAAGGATGTTCTTTATCTTTTGTCTCGGCATATTTTACTATTTATGCCTATCAACATTTGAAAAACAAGCTGGATAACATCCAGAGCTTAAGATTTCTGTTTGGAGAACCGCGCTTTATTTCACAAATAGACCCCAAGACCGATAAGAAACAATTTCAAATTGAAGATGAGAAACTAATTATTCCTATTCAGAATCGTCTTACCCAAAGTAGGATTGCTTTTGATTGTGCCAATTGGATTAAAGAAAAATGTGAAATCAAATCTATGGTCAAGCCCAACTTTTTGCATGGCAAAATGTATCATATCAAGTCCGCTAATGGTAACGAAAAGGCAATTTTGGGAAGTTCTAATTTTACAGTGAACGGACTTGGTTTTGGCAATAGCCCCAATATAGAACTTAATATTGAAGTGGATAGCGATAGAGACAGAGCAGATTTACTTAATTGGTTTGAGGAATTATGGAATGATGAGACCGGCTTAGTAGAGGATGTGAAAGACGAGGTTCTAAAATACCTTTCCAAACTTTATGCTGATAATTCTCCCCTCTTTATCTATTATAAAACCTTGTATCACATTTTTGCTAAATTTCTGGAAGAGCAAGCAGATAAGGGTTTATTGAAAGAAAAGACCGGTTTTTTTGATTCCAAGATTTGGAATACGCTTTATAGTTTTCAAAAAGATGCTGTTAAAGGGGCTATCAATAAACTGGAAAAATATCAGGGTTGCATAATAGCTGATAGTGTTGGCTTAGGAAAAACCTACGAAGCATTAGCAATCATCAAATATTATGAGATTTTAGGTTACCGGGTTTTAGTGCTTTGTCCCAAAAAGCTACAGAATAATTGGACAATATATCAAGCCCATAAAGGAGACAAATTAAATCCTTTTAAAAATGACAGGTTTAGCTATACAGTTGCTTTCCATACTGATTTAACCAGAACAAGCGGATTATCCAAAGCTGATAATTTGAATCTTTCTACTTTTAACTGGGGAGCTTGGGATTTGGTAGTAATTGATGAATCACATAATTTGAGAGGTAATCCTAAAGAAAAAGTAGAAAACGGAGAGATTAGTTACAATCGGGCTAAATGTTTATTAGAGAAAGTAATTAAAAACGGAGTGAAAACCAAAGTTCTGATGCTATCAGCCACACCTGTAAATACCAATCTGAAAGATTTGCGTAATCAAATTCATTACATTTCAGAAGGTAATGACTATGCCTTTAAGGAAAATATGGGAATTGAAAATATTTCTAATACATTCAGATTAGCTCAACTTCAATTTACGGATTGGGCAAAGAGAGCCAAAGATACTAAGCGCGATACAAAGGAACTGTTTTTAGCTCTGGACAGTTCATTTTTTAAGCTTCTGGATGAATTAACCATAGCACGCAGCCGAAAACACATCTTAACCTATTATGCTGATATAGAAAAAAATAGCTTTCCTGCGCGTCTGAAACCTCTTTCCGAAAGCACCGATATTGATATCACGCAAAAGTTTTATTCTTATGATCAAGTTAATGAAGCAATTCAGAAATACAAACTTTCTTTGTTTAAACCCTCCAATTTTGTAAAAGAGGAATTTAGAACTGAATATGAAATAACGGGTAAAGTAAAAGAATTTTCTCAGCAACAGCGGGAAGATTATCTGGTAGAAATGATGAAAAGCAATTTTCTTAAACGCCTGGAAAGTAGTATTTATTCCTTTCAATTAACTCTGAAGCGGACTCTGGACAAGATAAATTCCCTGGAACAAAAGATAGCCGATTATAAAATCAATAAAAAAGAGGAACAGCTTGATCCCTTTGATGTGGAAACAATTATTCCTGAAGATGAATTAGAAAGTGAAGAAGAAGAGGAATTTACTGTTGGCAAAAAACTGAAATATAAACTGGAACATTTAGACCTAAAAAAATGGAAAATAGCCCTTAAGAAAGATAAAGATCAGCTGAATGCTTTATATGAAACAGCTGAAAAAGTTACACCGGAAAATGATGCTAAACTTATGCGTTTGAAAAATATTATGGAATATAAGATAAACCATCCTATCAATCCCAATAACAAAAAGATAATCATTTTTACTGCTTTTGCCGATACCGCTATTTACCTCTATGATAATCTTTCCTCATATCTTTATGATAATTTCGGGCTTTATTCTGCTTTGATAACAGGAAGCACAATTTGTAAAACTAACTTCAAAATGCCTGCTAAAACTAAAAGTGATTTCAATTCCATTTTAACCTGCTTTGCTCCTATTGCCAAAGAACGAGATAAATATCTTAGCTTGCCAAAAGATGAACAAATTGATATAATTATTGCTACCGATTGCATTTCTGAAGGACAGAATTTACAGGACTGCGATTATGTAATAAATTACGATATTCACTGGAATCCGGTTCGTATTATTCAACGCTTTGGCAGAATAGACAGAATCAATAGTCCCAATTCTAAAATCCAAATGCATAATTTCTGGCCCACGGACGATTTGGATAAATACATAAAACTGAAATACAGAGTAGAAGCAAGAATGGCTTTGGTTGATCTAACTGCAACTGGAGCTGATAATGTCCTCAGTGATGAAGATATTGAAAATTGGCTGGATAACGATATGAAGTTTAGAACAAAACAACTAAAACGGTTAAAGGAAGAAGTGATTGATCTGGAGGATATAATAGATAGTATAAGCTTAACTGATTTTACTTTGGATGATTTTAGAATAGATCTGCTAAATTATTTGAAAGCAAATGAAGATGAATTGCATAATGCACCCTTGGGTTTATATGCCATAACTCCCTGCCCAGATAATGCTTTTTGGCTAAAAAATAATATATTGTCTGAGGAGCAAAGACAAATTATCAGACCCGGCATTATCTTTTGCTTAAAGTACTTTGAAGATGGCTCAGAATATAATAAATTAAATCCTCTGCAGCCATATTTCCTTGTTTATATCAGAGAAGATGGAACTGTCCGTTACCATTACCCTAATGTAAAACAAATTCTGGAAATTTACAGATTGCTGACTAAAGATAGAAAAGAAGCAATAAAGGAACTTTGTGATCTCTTTGATGAAGAAACCCAACAGGGACAAGATATGGATAAATATAATACTCTGCTTATTAAAGCTATGGAAGATATAAAAAACTCTTTGAACAAACGCACCAATCAACAATTGCAAGGAGATAGATATGCCCTCATACCTAAAAAACCAAAAGAACAGAGTTTTGAACTAATCACCTGGCTGATTATCAAATAAAGGAATTATAATGGATAAACAAAAGATTATTGATGCTCTGTCTCTTTTTAGAACTAAAGATACCTATTCAGCTGCTATGAATTTCTGGAATACCCTCGGTTATTTTAGTGACCGTCAACCGGAACAATATAGTTTTTCCTTTGAAGAACTGAAAAAGAATATAGATAGTAATATAAAACCCGAAAAATTAAAATCAGAGGAATGGGTAAATCTTGATTATCTTTTCCAAATTACCGATGAAGAAATTAAACATCTTAACAGTAAGATGGAGCAATTTGATATTTTAAAAAGAGAGCAAAATAAATTCAATAATTATGAAATAAATTCCTACCTATTCTCTTTTCTTGAACTAAAAGGTAATTCTTATAATCGTAGCATTTTATCAGATATCACACGCTTTATTAACAAACATTATCTTATTCCTACAATACTAACGATAAAATATGGTGATAATATTTCTATCGTCATTTGTGATCGTAGAATTAGCAAAAAAGACCAAAACAGGGATGTTATAGAAAAAGTAACTTTAATTAAAGATATTAATATTGTAAATCCACATAGAGCTCATCTTGAAATACTATCTGATATATCATTAGAAGGTCTTATATCAACTGGTTATAAAATTTATAATTTTAATACCTTGCATAAAGCGTGGAAAGATGTTTTGAACATTGAAGAACTGAACAAGAAATTTTATATTAATATTAGAGAGTGGTTTTATAATGCAAGAAACACAATAACATTCCCCATAAATGGGGATAATTCTGAAAGCAATAGAACGGAAAATCTTATCAGATTATTAACCAGAATGATTTTTGTGTGGTTTATAAAAGAAAAGGGATTGGTAGATAATCGTTTATTTGATTATAATCTTCTTAAAAAAGAATATTTAAATCCTGAATGCTTGGAAAATAGCCAATATTACAAAGCCATTCTTCAAAATCTCTTTTTTGCTACCTTGAATAATGAAATGAACAAAGATAATCCTGAATTTAATAGACAATTTATGCCTGATAAAAAGTATTTTAAAAGTGGCTATAGAAATCAATTTTATTATCGTTATGGAAGGATGTTTAGTAATAAAGATAAAGCATTAGAATTATTTGAAGATACCCCTTTTCTTAACGGTGGTTTATTTGAATGTTTAGATAATAACGCCACAAATGAACGCAAGGATTACTTTACTAATCCTATTGAAAACAAAGATCTTATTTATGTTCCTGATGAACTGTTCTTTAATTTAGATGAAAAAGGAAAACCTAAGGGTTTAATAGATATCTTTAAACATTATAAGTTTACAATTGAGGAAAATACTCCTATTGAAGAAGAAATTGCACTTGATCCAGAATTATTGGGAAAAGTTTTTGAAAGCTTATTATCTGAATGGGATGTTCAAAATGAAAAAACTAAGAAGAAAAATACAGGTTCCTACTATACTCCAAGAGAAATTGTTGATTATATGGTAACTGAAGCACTTATAACTTATTTGGATTCATTCTGCCAAGAAAACAATATATTTATATATGATAAAATCAGAATATTATTTGAATATACAACGATAGTTCCCGATTTAAGTTCAACAGAAGTTAATATACTAATCCAGGGCTTAAGTAATGTAAAAATTTTAGATCCAGCTTGCGGAAGTGGTGCATTTCCAATGGGAATGCTTCATAAAATTGTATTTGTTTTGGGTAAACTTGATCCTGATAATGTCCTTTTTAAAGAAGAACAAAAATTAATAGCTCAAAGAGCAATAGAGGAAGATATAAATAGGGCTAACGAAATAAATGATCCTGAAGCACGAACACAAGCTGAAGATGTTCTGTTAAGAAAAATGGAAAGGTTGGAAGAAGTATTCAGTGAAAAAAATCCCGAGTATTTTGATTATGCCAGAAAACTATATATAATAGAAAATTGTATTTATGGTGTTGACATTCAACCTATTGCTATTCAAATAGCAAAGTTGAGGTTCTTTATTTCCCTGATTATAGAACAGGAAAAAGACAGTAGCAAGAAAAACTATGGATTAATCCCTTTACCTAATTTAGAAACAAAACTAATCTCTGCTAATTCACTTATACCACTTATGAGAAAGATAAAAGATGAAATTTTCTACAAGGAAATTGAACTGTTAGAAATTAAATTGAAAGAAACGAGAAAACGCTACTTCTTCTCAAAAAGTAATGATGAAAAAAGAGAACTTAGAAATCAGGACAATAATTTAAGAATCAAGATGATGGATATTATTAAAAGCTATATACAAGGAAATATACCTTATGAATGGGAAATAATGATCAATTGGAATCCCTTTGATTCATCAAAATCAGCTGAATTCTTTGATCCTTTCTGGATGTTTAATTTATCTGGTATTGAAACCGATGATATTTCGGCCTTAAAAGATAAAGAACAATCATATAATAAATGCTTTGATATCGTTTTAGGTAATCCTCCTTATGTTAGAGCAGATAATCCTTCTATAATAGATCAAAGAAATTTGATCAAAGATACCCGTTACTATGAAACTCTATATGAAAAATGGGACTTATATATACCTTTTCTGGAAAGATCATTCAAATTGCTTAAACCAAAGGGACTATTTTCTTTTATTATCTCTGATGCCTATATTGCATCTAAGTATGCCCAGCTTTCACAAGAATATTTTCTTAATAATGCTGCTATTAACCGCATTGATTTTCTTTCAGAAATTAAATTATTTGATGCTACTGTCCGAAATATAATTATTCAAGTCCAAAATAAGGATAATTCAAATAACATTCCTTTACGCCTTATCCATAAAGAAAATTTTGGTACTGTAATAAAACTTCCTGAGAAAAAACAAACTGAATTCAGTGTTGATATTTTTAAACCATACAACACCAATGTAATTGGAGAATTTAATAATAATTTAACATGGGGTGAAATATGCTATGTAAGCTATGGATTAAGACCTAGCAGTGATGAAAGATATTATCAGGGAGAATTTAAAAAAGATGATCTAATTAGTAAAATTCAAGATGATAAACATCCATTACCTTACATAGAGGGAAAATGGATTAATCGTTATAATATCGACAAAATTAGATACTTAGAATGGGGTACTGAAAGAAGTCCAAAAAAATTAGTAAGACCTACCTTTCCTGAATTATACATGTGTCCTAAAATTATGAGAGGAAGAATGACAGATGCCACTTATGATAATAACAACCTCTGTTGTAATGATAGTATAATAGTATCGGTGTTATGGAAAGATCTGAAAAATGTATTTAATAAAAGTATCACTAGTAGTATAAAGAAAGATTTTAAACCACTTGAAAATCTTAATGATTTCAGAGAAAAATTGGAAAGAAACAGTGAGTTGTTTGAATTAAAATACTTACTTGCCATTTTAAATTCTACTTATGCCAAATATTTTCTTAAATCGGTTAGAAGAAGTCAAATTGGTATATATCCTGATGACATAAAAAAAATTCCTGTTTCTGTAGTAGAGAAAAATATTCAAGAACCGTTTTGCATACTTGTTGACTATATAATGTTCATCAATAAGTGTAATAAAACAATAATAGAAAACCTGGAGAATAAGACGATTGCTGCTGAGTTTGATAGAGTTTTAGATTATATGGTTTTGGAATTATATTTTAATTCTGAAATGAAAAAGAACAATCTCAGTTTTATTCAAGAATCTAAATCAATCTTAAAACCAATTAACCAATTAGATGATGAAGATGAAAAAAAAGATATTATCATCCAATGCTATAATACTATGACAAATAGTAGTAGTTCAATCAGAAACAATATATCCCTTGCAAACATCAAACTTGAACATATTATAAAGGAGATAAGAAGAAATTGAATAAAGAAGAATTAATTGCCTTTCAAGAAAGAGATTCGGAAGAGAAAATCAATGAGATTTTAAATTCTTCATCATCAAAAAAAATTATAGTTGCTGGACCCGGGACAGGGAAAACTTATGTTTTTACATTAATATTAGAACGATCTAATTCTAAACAAAATTTAGTTATTTCCTTTATCAATCGTCTGATAAATGACCTTGAATATAAGTTGAAAGATTATGCAAAAGTTGTAACATTTCATAAATTTTGTATTCATATATTCTATTCTCAATTCCCCGGATGGAAAATTATAACTTGTTTAAATGAGATTATTTCTAGTGATTTGAATATAGATAAGAATGCTTTTGATGAGCTTTTTCATAAAATGAAAGATTCTGATAAAAATTTCAATGCATTTATGGAAAGATCATCTTATTATAAAGCAGCTGGTTTTAATGATTCTATATATAGAGTATTGCAGAAGGTACTGGATAATCCTGAAATAATTTCTAATTTTGAAAATATATTAATAGATGAATTCCAAGATTTTAGCGAATTAGAAGTTGCTTTTATTCATCAACTTGAAAAGCATGGTAAAGTTTTAATAGTTGGTGATGATGACCAAGCTATCTATCAAAGTAAATATGATTTAGGTAAAAGTTTAAGAACTTTATATAACTGTGGTTCATATACTAACTTTTCGTTACCATATTGTCGCAGATGCCCAAAAGTAATTGTTAATGCAGTTAAAGATATCATTGAAAATGCACAATCCCATAATCATCTTAAAGATAGAATAAAAAAAGAATATACTGCTTTTGAACCATCTACTCAAGAACTGAATAAGAATTATCCCAAATTGTTAGTTTATAATATGGCCTCAATAGATGCAACAGCAACTTTTCTAAATCATTATATAGAACTAATTATTACTTCAGATTTAAACTGGAATAACAATAATAATGAGCCATTAATTTTGATTATTGGGTCAAAACTATATTATAATTATCTTATGAAGCACCTATCAGAAATATCAAAATATATAGAACCAAGATCAAAAGAAGAAAATGAAGACCTAAAAATTAGTAAAGGTTATGAACTTCTTATGAAAGATAATGAGTCAAACTTAGGTTGGAGGATTGTTCTTAATAATGACAAATTAAGAGGGCACCCTTCTAATAAGGAAATAATAAAAGAATCTCTTAATGGTAAGAATCTCGTGGATATATTACCTGCTGTTTATAAAGCAAAACATTTAGAACTTTTAGCACTTCTATCTAATAAAAATATGAGCTTGGAAGAAAATGATAAACTGAAAAGCAAGATAAAAAAGAAATTAAATAATGAATTATCAGATGAGATAATAAGCCATTTCATAGATATCAATATATCTACATCTGAAAATAGTAATATTTCATATCCTGTTCAATTTGTTACCTACCAAGGAGCTAAAGGATTAGCAGCAGATTATGTATTTATTGTCGGAGTTAATGATGGTGTCATTCCTTCTAATCCTTCTGATATTAAAGATTTTGAAATATGTGAATTCATTGTAGCTTTAACGAGAACAAGAAAAAAATGCATCATAATGCCAATTAAAAACGTAAATGGAAAAACAATAAAACCTAGCACATTTCTCAGTTGGTTAAATGAAAAAGAAGTTGAAAGAAATGTATTGAAGAAAGAACATATAAACAGTGGTATTAAAAGCAATAAAGCTGATTTTATGAATTTATTAAGTAATTCAAGTTGAGTCCCTAATGTTAATGTAAATTCCAAGCCGTTGTTTATCAGGTCCTTTTAAGGGCATCTAACATAATTTTTTTATTTATAAATCATAAATAGTTGTTTCTTAACTGATTTTTAGCTTCTGGATTATCTGTTCCGGAATCTGAATATTAGTTTTAGATTTTGGGGGTTCTATCTCTCTTATTCCAAGGGGATTACGCATATATTGCTATCATTGTTTCATCCTAAAGGGCTCTGATGTATCTCAACCCTCTAAACTTTCTCAACCTTCTAAACCTTATTTTCAAGGGGATTACGCATATATTGCTATCATTGTTTCACCCTAAAGGGCTCTGATGTATCTCAACCCTCTAAACTTTCTCAACCTTCTAAACCTTATTTCCAAGGGACTTACGCATATATTGCTATCATTGTGGGTGGTAAAAGTAAAAAAACATCTCCCTTATGTATTCATCCCTATTAAAGGACATAATAAGTGTCAATTACAATTGAAGAATTAAAGTAATAACTGATAGATATTGTGCTAATTTCCCTATTGAAAGTTTATTATACCAAATTTATCAATCACTTATATAATAAAATCCTAATATCGTTAATTTCTACATTCCTTACTTAAAGCTATTAATCTGTCGTTTAACATACCTTAATCAAGCGTTAATAATTAACGCTTGATTAAGGTTAGATAAACACTTGATTTAAGCTCTCAGTTAAGGGAAAATATCAGAACTTGTATCCTATGTTCAGTTTATGGAGAGTTGAGTAGTAACCCATTAAAGTATACAGGGTCGTTTATACTAAAGTAGTAAATGCTTGCTGACAGGTAAATATATTAGGATAATATATAATATCAATCCAATATGTTACAGTTCGGGGAAAAATGAGCTAAACAATTCTTATTTGGCGGATAAACCGATGTTTGCCAATGAACTAAATGCTTACCAGTTCATTAGGAGATGATAATTCAGCGCAGCAGTTGCTGAATATTTCCATAAACAATATGGCTTTCTTATTCGGATATTTTTTTTACAGAAATAAATACTTGATGAATTATAAAAGCGGTATATTACTTTCCCCTTAGTAACTGAACTTATTAAAAAGGGGGATATTATTTTCCTTTACTCCCCATTTTTCATAGAAGAGCTACCTTGCGCCAACAGGAAGTAGATTCATTTAAGCTGTATATAATTTATCAGATTTTCTCTGCTCTCCATTAGCTTTGAAAGATATAATTTTTACTCGTATCCTGTTTTTTTGAATAACAATGTAGTTTTTTGCCCAATAGCTGCAGTCAACTTATTTCACGAACTATGAGGTCATCGTTATTTCGGAGAAAGCTAAGTGCGGGAAATTTTAGTGTAGGCAAGATGTAAGGCAATACCTCCAATATAACCTGCAATTGCCTGAATAATATTGACCGGCAAATCTGCTACAGCTACTCCAAATCCCAGATTCGGGAAAAGCCAGCAACCGAAAAAATAACCGGCAACCATAATTATGACTGCTAATGCCGGGAAAAGATATATCTGCCATTTTACATCGGGTTTTGCTAATCCGGCAACTAATCCTTCCAGCCCTTTAACGATAAGCGTTACAGGAGCAAAAACCGGGAAACCGATTAAATCGGCAAAAGCAGAACCAAAGCCCCCTGCAACCAAACCTGCTTTCCAGCCACCAAAAAGTCCACTAAAGATAATAACTACATCTCCTAAATTGAAATAGCCGCCTCCTGGAACAGGAATTCTTACCAGAACGGTAGCAATCATAACCATAACGGTAAGTCCAACTATAAGATACCATTTCATTTTGTCTCCTTGTGGTTTATATTTGTTTAAGCATTTTTATTCAGGTTCTATTTTAGAACTTGATGGCAGTGCAAGATGCGTTCATCAATCATTTCCCCTTTCAGGTTTGCTTCGTTAAGAACATAAGTAATAAGGGCTAAAAGAACAATCAAGCGTTTAGAAAACTTTCTTTTCAAAGTAATTTTACGGCATTGCTCACTGGGGATGAAATCTACCAATAAGCATAACTCGGAATAAGAAGAAAAGGCAATTTTATAGAGCGTCTTACCTAAAATAATATACTTCAATTTTTCTATTCCCAAAGGAAAATCTAAAAAGGTATCTATATTCAGCCAGGTGATTATTACCTGAATAAACATTAAACTGCTGATGAGTAAAGTAGTGCGTGTGATACCGTAATGAATCCAGTAATCCTTATTATGCCCTATTGGAAAAAGGGCAAAAATAATATAAACCCCGAAAAGCAGTAAAATAAAAGGTGAAAAATGATATAGTTTCTTAATCAGTCCTTGGGGCTTAAAAGTGCGGGCACTAAGCAGTAAAACAACTACCAAAACAACTAATTGCACAGGGATATTCTCCAGATATAGGATGCAGAAGAAAACAAAAAACAAAATAAGAGCTAAAGAGACAAGCAGTAATCTATATTGTGGTTGCATAAACACTACTCCTGTTTGGTGCAAGCAACTGAAAATTTATAATGTTAACTTCTTCGGGCACAGAAAAAGAAGAATGTTCACAAAAAATAAGACAAAAAGGGAAACAACTATCCTTTAAATAGCGATAAATTTCTGCTAAATACCGGTTTTCATCTACAATGCAATAAACCGGTTTGGGTTCAATAGCATATATTTCGGCGAGATTGCTAAACAGATATTGAATGCAATCCCATTCGCTTTTCAATTTCAATTCCGGTTTATAAAATGCAGAATGGGATTTAATAGCATAACCCTGCAAGTGAAAAAGCTGCTGTAAATAGATTTGGTAAAATAAAATCTTTTTACTCGCTAACGCAGGAAACAGGCAATGCCTAATAAAGGAACTTTTGCCACTGCCGTTTTCACCTTGCAGATAATAGATATTATCCGGCATAAAAAACAGCTCCTGCTCAATGAGCAAACTGAAATCCTGCCAACAGGAAACGACACCAGGTGCAATTTTAATCATAATTTATCTTCCAGAATAATATCCTTGCCGCTATTCTGAATCAAGATTTGAATTGCTTCCCGGCGTTTAGGATCAAGCGCATTTAGCAAATTCACAAAGCGGATTTTAGGTGCAGGAGAATATATTGCCAGAAGCGCCATCAAAATTACTTTCTGTCCTCCGGAAAGTTCATTTATGCTGTAAAATTTATCTATTTTCTTACCGGTTAGCTTTTCAAACCGGTCAATCAATGTAGCAGTGGCTGATTCATCCAGATTGTAAATAAGAAGTTCATCTCTTAAGCGGTCACAGGAAATAAGCGGAATATTGGCATCAGCCACTAAATAATCATTATGTATCATTTTCCCTTCCCTTTTTTTAACTGGCGGAGAGTCAGGGATTCGAACCCTGGGTACCTGTAAAAAGATACAACGGTTTTCGAGACCGTCCCGTTCAACCACTCCGGCAACTCTCCTCGTATTTATGATTTTCGTTTACGGTGGAAAAATTCCTCCAGCAAGCAGGCACATTCATTATCCAGAACCCCGCCGATAACTATAGGGTGATGATTGAAGCTTTTATCATTCAGCACATTATAGATAGAGCCGACAACTCCGGTTTTTGGGTCTTTAGCTCCGTACACAACGGTTCCTATTTTACTTAAAATAATCATTCCGGCGCACATCAAACAGGGTTCTAAGGTTACATACAGCGTATAATCATATAAAAACCCGGGTTCTGAAGTTAGAACTTTGTCAAGAATGATTTTTTCACAATGCGCTAAGGGATTGGCTAATTGCCTACTACGATTATGTTCCCTTAATATTATACGGTTATTTTTTACGAGCACTGCACCTACAGGAACTTCGTCTTCGGCAAAAGCTTTTTGGGCTTCAGATATTGCTTCCTGCATAAAAAGATAATGATTTTGGGAAGAAAAGCAAATCATGGTTTAGTATTGATTACGACCCTTGCTTTTTTAACCTGCTCATCCATCCAGGAAGTAAACCAATCCTCAGGCAGGGTTTGTCTATAAACGGTTTTAATGCGTTCCGGGCTGATTTTTGTTTTTTGGGGACGAAAAGCGGTTACTTGGGGAACAATAATAACCTCTCCCTCTTTTATTTGTGGGGGATTGGCTTTTTCCAGATAGGCATTAACTGCCTGAAAATAGATTTTGGTGAGGGGTTTCCCCTGCCAGGTGGAGTCAATATTTACATTTTCCAGTTTTACCAATTGATAAGATGCTGGAAAATCAGGATTGGCAAGCCATTTCTCTACAAGCTGTTTATTTTGATCAGTTCTGCGTTTATGGGTCAGTTCCTGAATAATTTGTTCCCGAACTTCTTCCATATTTTGATATGCCTTATCCTGCTTTTCTACTACTTCAAAGATAAGCCAGGCAGATAATTCTGCTGAATATAAGGGTTCTATTATATCTCCACTGTTGGCTATTTTTAAATATTTAATTAATTTGCCTTTAATATCGTTGGCGGGAACGATTAAAGAATCCGGGCTAAAAGCTGGAGTTAAAGTATAACTTATGCCAAATTCCTCTGCTGCTTGCTGCAGCCCAATATTTAATGCCAGTTTCATAATTTGTTGAGCTTTAGTTTCTGGAGCCAGTAAAGATGCCGTTTTGGGCAGTGCTTGCACAAAAATGGTGTTATATAGAGTAAGAGTTTTAGTGCTTTGAATTTTTTGATACATAATCCAGCCCTTTTCATAAGGCAGGGGTTCACTGCACATTCCATTTTCCAGTCCGGATAAAGCATTTTGAATTTCTAAAGGCATTTCTTCCGTTTTTTGATAGCCGTTATCAATAAAACTGACCAGGGAAGTTTTGCTTTCCAGATTTTCTATAATATCTTTAATCTCTATTCCCCGGGTAAGTTCATTCCGAATAAATTCAGCAACATCTCGGGCATCAGAGAGTTCTGTGCTATCCGGAATAACCGGAACTGAACAATAGCCCAAACGATAAAATTGCCATAAACGGTATTGCTCCAAATTTGTTTGATACCAGGCACTGATTTCTGCATCACTTAAAGAAATATCCAATTGGGAGGGGTCAAAAATATACAGCTCCAAATCTGCATTACCAGAAATAATTTGTTCTACCTGTTTGCGGACTTTGGAAGTGAGCATTTCCTCTTCAATCAGCACTTTTTGCAGTTTCAGAATGGGAATAACATTTTCCTGATAGTGTTTTCTTAAAGGAGCTAAATTTTCCGGTTGATCGGTCATCAGGGATTGTAGGTATAATTTCTTGTCAAATTTGCCGTTAACCTGAAAGCGAGGGGACTTTATAATATGCTCAGGGATAGAATTGGTAAGTGTATCCAGAACTTCTGTAACGCTTGCAGAAATGTTATACTTTTGGTAATAATCCTTCAGAATTATTGTTTTGGTAATATCATTCCAGGTCTCATAATGTAATTTTTCCTTTTCTTCCTTTGTAGGAGTGCGTCCTGATTGATAACCAAAAATAGCATAATGCCCCCGGTAAGAATTATAAAAGTCCTCCAGAGAAATCTCTGTTCCATTCACACTTCCCGCTACGGAAGAGGAATTTGCAGCACAGGAAACAAGAAAAAGTGAACCCAGCAGGGTAATTACAACAAATATAGGAAGCTTGTTCATTTTTCTCCTAAAAGTTGATTCTGAATCTTTTGCAGATATTGCCATGCCTCTAAGGGAGATAATTTATCCAGATCAATCTCTTTGATTTCGTTTATTACGGGATCGTTTTCACTGGCTTTATCGGCTAAAATCTCAAAAATATCAATTTGAGGAACATCCCGCACTAATTTCTTACGGATGGTTGCTGTTAGCCCCTGGGGACTGATTTCATGCTCTTCCAGGTTTTTTAAGATTTCTTTTGCTCGCCGGATTACCTTTTCAGGAATTCCAGCTAAACGGGCAACCTGGATACCGTAACTTTGATCTGCCCCACCGCGTTCAATTTTGCGAATAAAAATCATTTCTTCATTCCATTGCTTTACAGCTACATTGTAATTTTTAATTTCCGGATAGAGATTTTCCAGTTCTGTTAACTCATGATAGTGCGTAGCAAAAAGGGTTAACGAATGGATATTTTTTTGAATATATTCAATAATAGCCCAAGCTAAAGATAAGCCATCAAAGGTAGAAGTTCCTCTGCCTATTTCATCCAATAAAATCAGGGAATTGGAAGTGGCAGAATGCAGAATATTAGCGGTTTCTATCATCTCCACTAAAAAAGTGCTTTGACCTTGTGCTAAGTTATCGGAAGCACCAACTCTGGTAAAAACACGATCAAAAACAGGTAGGGTCATTTTACTTGCCGGAATAAAACTTCCCATTTGGGCTAAAATAACCAGTAAACCAACCTGCCTTAAATAGGTTGATTTTCCTGCCATATTAGGTCCTGTAATAATAGCAATACTGGTTTCGGGATAATCCAGTTCTGTGTCATTGGGAATAAATTTATCGCTTTCCATCAGTTTCTCTATAACAGGATGCCTTCCATCTGTAATATGTAATTCCCGGCATTCAGTAAAAACGGGACGGGAATATTGATTCTGCCAGGCAAGAAATGCTAAAGATGATAGAACATCCAGTTCGGCAATAACCTCGCTTAATTGTTGGAAACGAGGTAGGAACTCAGCTAAATTCTGACGGAGTTCTTTGAAAAGCTCATATTCCAAATTTTTAATCTTCTCTTCTGAAGAAAGGACTTTTGCTTCAAATTCCTTCAGGCGCGGTGAAATAAAGCGTTCACTATTGGTCAATGTCTGTTTGGGAATATAATAATCCGGCACTTTGTTTTTGTTGGCAGAACTCACTTCTATATAATAACCAAAAACGCGATTATAGCCAACCTTTAAATTATTGATACCTGTTTTCCGGCGTTCATCTTCTTCCAAACGAGCTATCCAGCTTTTGCCGTCATAAATAATTTCCATCAGTTCATCCAGTTCGGGATTATAGCCCTTGGCAAAAATTCCGCCTTCAGATATTGTTATAGGGGGATTATCGTTAATAGCTTTTGCAAGGAGTGATATAATATCCTCAAAACTGCCCATATTCTGTTTCCAGACAGCAAATTGGGGATGTTCAAAAGTGCTTAACTTGTTTTGCAGGTTTCCGGCTGAATACAGATAGGACTTTAGAGCAATAAGCTCCCTCGGATTTATTCTTAAAGAGCCCAGACGGGTAACTAAACGAGTTATATCTCCAATCTCTTTTAAGATTAAGCGCAATTCTTTTAAATGGCTGCTGTTATCTATAAAGGACTGAATGATGTCCTGCCGAAAAGTAATTTCCTTGATGTCTAAAAGAGGATGCAACAGCCATTGCTGTAAAAGCCGCGAACCCATGGGAGTCATTGTTTGGTCTATAACGGAAAGCAAACTGCCATATTTTGTGCCATAGCGAAGAGAACGAACCAGTTCCAGATTCCTTCTGCTGATTTCATCTAGCTGCATATATTGGGAAAGGGAATAATATCTTAACGAAGAAATATGATTCAATGGAGAAGTATAAAGTCCTTGCACATAAGCTAATGCTGCACCTGCTGCCGTAGCCCCCAAAAGTTTATTATGCGCTCCATAGGGTTCTAAGGTAGTAACTCCAAAATGTTTTTTTAAAGTTGCTATTGCTTCCTGAGGTTGAAACTGCCAGCTGTCAAAAACAGTAATTGTAGGTAAGGTCTCCAGAGGTAAGCTCTTCACAAATTCTTCTGCCTGAGAGCTATCAACAATTAATTCAGCAGCCCGAAATCTTTGTAATTCATTTACCAGTTCTTCTTTATCCAGTTCCGTAAAAAGAAAATCACCTGTAGAAATATCTAAATGTGCTAAACCGATTTTCCTTTGTGGATCGTTATAATATAAAGAAGCTAAAAAAACATTGGCATTACCTTCCAGAAAGGACTGATCCAATACAGCACCTGGAGTTATGATTTCAGTTACTTCGCGCTTTACCAGCCCTATTGCCTTTTTGGGGTCTTCCGTTTGTTCACAGATAGCAATTTTCAGCCCGGCTTTAATCAGTTTATCTAAATAGGTGTTCAGGGAATGGTAAGGAAAACCGGCTAAAGGAACAGGATTTTCGTCATTCTTATTCCGCGTTGTAAGAGTGATATTTAAAATCCTGGAAGCGGTATAAGCATCTTCAAAAAATGTTTCATAGAAATCGCCCATCCGAAAAAGAATAAGCTTATCAGGATGTTTTTCTTTCACAGCATAATACTGTTTCAGCATCGGTGTTAGCTTGTTATCTTCCACTTTTAGTATGCCGTGATAAAGGAATTGATATCATTTGTTGCCAGAAGTTCTTTTGCTTCTTCTGCTTGGGTTCTATCCGGAAAAGAACCGCAAACAACAACCCAGCTTTTTTTCCCTCCGCTTATATCTTCATAGTAGGCAGCAGGTATATTAAGCAGGCGGATATTTATTACTAAACGATTAGCATTGCTTTCCACAGAAAATCTTCCTGCTTGCAACCAATAACCTTCTTTGGGCTTTTCTTTTAATTTAACTGGGGCATCCTGTCTAACTTCAAGCTTAGGGGAAACAGTTGAAGTAGAGGGCTTTGTTTCAGCTGGCACACCGAGTTTTAAAGTATCTGGCTGTTCTTCTTGCACAATAGTAACTTGCAAAGGAGAATAGGGATAAAGAAAACTAATATCTATATTCGGTTTACTCCTTTTTATCTCTAAAATACGGTCTTCAATATCATAAGCAACCTGAGAATAGTGGTCCAATTCATAACCCTTACGATAGGCATTTATAGCATCAATTGGTGCATCGGAAAGTTCATAAGCATAACCCAGACGGTAATAAAAATACTGTTCATCTATTTCGCGCAGTTTGGCATTTTGCAATTTCAGTAAAGTAGTAACTGCACTGTATGCTTTTTTTTGTGCCAGGTAACAATCTGCAATCAGATAATATGATTTCTCTGCAAATTCTCCGCGGGGTTCTAAACGCAAATAATTTTCACAATTGCTGATAGCAGTTGCATAATCGTCTTTCCAGCAGGCACACAATCCAAGCCAGTAAAAGCGTTCTATGATTTCGGGTGAAGTTATTCGCCTTAAGTATAAGGTTGCCTCTTCAATTTTGCGGTCAAGAATAAATATTTTACCCAGTTCAAAAAGAGATTTCTGAGCATAAGGACTTTTGGGAAACTTTTCTATTAACCACTGATGTGCAGAAATTGCCTCTTCTGTTTTCACTTTCAATAAGGCAACATAAAAACCCAAACAGGCACGTTCTTCTTCATTAACAGGTTTCAGGGTGCTGATAAGGGCAGAGAGTTCATCCAGTTTTCCGTTGTTATATAGTTTATCTAAATCTTGAAATTCCTTTCTAACAGCCGCTAAAGCGAAACAACATAATCCTGTCAGCCAAAAGGAAAGAAGGATTCGCTTAACAACTGGAAAGGGACTTTTGAACATCAATTGCTCATTGAAGTAAGCAGTTCTTCGTTGTTCTTGGTTGCCTGCATCTTTTTCCGCAAGGTCTCTATACCTTGAATAGGAGAAATGGTCTTTAAATATTTACGCAACACATACATCCTGTTCAACTCGTTTTGTGTTAAGAGCAATTCTTCACGTCGGGTTCCACTTTTTACTAAGTCAATTGCAGGATACAATCTCATATCACTGATAGTGCGGTCTAAAACCAGTTCCATATTACCAGTACCTTTAAATTCTTCAAAAATAACCTGGTCCATTTTGCTGCCGGTATCAATTAAAGCTGTAGCAATAATCGTTAAACTACCTGCTTCTTCAGTTTTGCGGGCAGAACCAAAAAACTTTTTGGGCTTAATCAATCCATTGGCATCAATTCCACCGCTTAAGACCTTTCCACTGGAAGGAGTTATATTATTATAAGCTCTTGCCAAACGAGTGATGCTATCTAAAACAATAACTACATCCTGATTTAGTTCTACCATTCGTTTTGCTTTTTCCAAAACCATTTCGCTAACTGCAGAATGATTTTTGGGGGATTCATCAAAAGTGGAACTAATAACTTCCCTATTACCCGGTTTAAGGATTTTTTTCATTTCTGTAACTTCTTCGGGACGTTCATCAACTAATAAAACAATTAGGCAAACTTCAGGATGATTACTGAGTATTGCATTTGCTGTATCCTGCAATAAAGTAGTTTTTCCTGTTCTGGGAGCAGCTACAATCAATCCTCGTTGCCCTTTTCCAATTGGTGTAAAAAGATTTATTATCCTTGTGCTATAGTTATCAGGATCAAATTCCAGGTTTAAGCGTTCTGTTGGATAATAAGGGGTAAGTTCATCAAAGGGACGCAAATTCTGCATACAATCAGGAGCCATATTGTTAACTGACTCTACTCTGAGCAGAGCATAATATTTCTCTCCTTCTTTCGGGCTACGAACAGGACCGCTGACCATATTTCCGGTTTTAAGTCCGAAGCGCTTTATTTGCGTTAGAGATACATATACATCATCGCGACCCGGAGTATAGTTATTTTGAGGAAAGCGTAAGAATCCAAAACCATCTTCCATAATTTCCAGACAGCCAGTTACAAAGGCAAGCCCTTCTTGAGCTGCCTGAAATTCCAGCATTTTGAAAATCAGTTCTGTTCCTTTATATTGTGTATAGCTCGGCAAGCCCATTTTTTTTGCCAGGCGGCTTAGTTGAAGTTGATTCAAGCTAAAGAGGTCTTCTTCAAACAGCATTCGTTATCTCCTTTATCAGCTATTCGTTATAGCTTTATTTTCATTATTTTTTATAGGCGGTTATAGCTAAACGACAAGCACCGGCATAACCGATTTCTTTGATGCGTTCCATCAATTTCTGCCCTTCTTTGATTAAATCATCCGTGTTTTCCATTGTCTGCAGACGTTTAATAATATCCTGACAGTTTCGTATCAAAGCAGCACAATTCTTGCCAGGGTCATCTACAGGAACATAGAAATCCACAATTTTAACTTTTTTCAAAGGCATTTTTTTAATTATATCCTGCAGTTCTTTTCGGGTAAATGTTTTTTGATGATAAGCTCCTAAAAGGCGGTCTACTGAAGCAACCCAATGATGCATCATAATATGTGTTTCTTGAGCAGGGGTTTGTTCACCGTCACAATACATTTCTGTTATTAACATCAAGCCCTCAGGTTTCAGAACTCTTATCATTTCATTTAGAACTTTCTCTCTGTTCTTTATATGGTGTAAAGCATCGGACATACATACCAGATCAAAGTAATTATCTTCAAACTGCATATCTTCCAGATTCATACGGAATATTTCTATATTATTTTCAGGGAATATTTTTTGGGCATAGTCCACACAACGTGCCGAGGAATCAACTCCAATGATTTGGGTGTAGGATTTCAGATGTTGTTTGAGGGTTGTAATAAAGTCACCTTTTCCTGTTGCTGCATCTAGCACATTACCACCATCTATTTTGGACAGTATTTTGATGATTTCATTCATAAGAGAACTCCTCGCTTGTATTTTGATATGGGATTTTTGCCGCTATGTTTTTCTTCTCTGATTGAGCAGTTCAAAGGACTGCAATTTTATTTTTTATCTACCATACCAATCATTTATATCTGCCATTTTCCGTCAAGTATTATCTTTCACGGGGATGTTTAAATTAGGAAGATAACGGATTAAATTTCGGTAGTGTTTACGAATTGAAGTTATAAACCTTGGCTCTTTATAATTGGCAAGCGTCTCCAATGCCTTTACACGGCCATAATTATAAAAATCCATTGCTTTATGAAAAGCAAAAGGATGACCTTCTGCCATTCCTGCTTCAATTACAATATCAGGACTAAAAGTTGCAATGTCCCTAATTGCCAGATATGCTTGATTTTGTAAAACAGCATCAAAAATAATTTCGGTTCTGCTTAAGCGCCTGATTTTGGATGTCTCATCACTTTCCAAATTGATAAAACAAGCACTTTTTTGGGCTTCGGGCAAAACATTAACAGCAATAACTTTATCTTTGAGAAATAAAGAAGAGAAAGCCAAAGGCAAAGGATGTTCAATTCCTCCGTCAATAAAGAGATATTGCTTAAATTTATAGGGAGCAAAAAGAACTGGCAATGAAGAAGAAGCTCTCATTGCATCAGCATAAAGCCCTTTGTTAAAAAGAACGGTGCTATTACTTATTAAATCGTAGGCACAGGCAATAAAAGGAATTTTCCCCTCTTCTATTTTTTTGCCTTCTGTCCAATTTAAAAACAACTTCAGTAAAGAGCTGCCATCAAAAATACCTTGTATGGTTCGGTCTAAATTAAACGGTGAAAATATTTTGGTATTCTTGAAACTTTTAGAAATCTCATATATTTGTTCAGAATTGAGACCTGCTGAATACAAACCACCTATAATACTTCCCATACTGGAACCGATTATACTAGTTATTTCATATTGTTCTTCCAAAACACTTAAAACACCAATATGTGCTAATCCCAATGCAGAACCACCACCTAAAATGAGAGTTGCCTTTTCTTTCATTTTCCATCTATCCTGATTTTTTTTCCTTAAACCTAAATAAAGCTAAACAGTCAAGCTTTATTTGGCTTTTAGTTAGCAATGTTATTTTACCGGAAAGAAAATAAAAACTCGACAGAAATTTTAACTTTCAAAATAAGGACTCGTGACGAACTTTCGGAAGAACGATGTCCTCGTCGTTCATTTTCAACTGTCCGGAAGAACGACGTCCTCGTCGTTCATTTTCAACGGTGGTTGACAAGATGTCAACCTTCCGGTAAAGGAGAAAGTATATGATCAAAGTAGAAAACTTGAGCAAGGTCTTTACCAAAAAAGATGGAACAAACTTCTACGCTGTAGATAGAATTAATTTTAATGCTGGTGATGGTGAGATTGTCTGTCTTTTGGGAGTAAATGGAGCTGGAAAAACAACTACAATGCGAATTCTTTCTACTGTTTTTCAGCCCTCGGAAGGAACTGCTGAAATTCAGGGTTGGGATATTAAAAAGCATCCAGGAAAAGTAAGAGAAAATATTGGTTTTCTTTCCGGCGATACAGGACTTTATGATCGTTTAAGCGGAAGAGAATTTATAACCTATTTCGGTCGTCTTTATAGTATTGAAGATAGTGTTATTGCCAAGCGGATTAAAGAAATGGCGGATTTACTGGATATGAATGAATTCTTGGATAAAAAGATAGGGTTTCTATCTTCCGGGATGAAACAAAAGGTATCAATAGTGCGTTCTATCATTCATGATCCACCAGTTATGATTTTTGATGAGCCAACTGCCGGTTTGGATATCTTAACTGCCAGAAACATTGTTTCCTTTATTCGGGATTGCAAGCAGAGAGGGAAATGTGTATTATTTTCTACACACATTATGCGCGAAGCAGAACGTCTGGCAGATAGAATCGTGATGATTCATAAAGGCAAAATTTTAGCAGATGGAACCCTGGAGGACTTGCGTAATATATCTACTCAAACTGACCTGGATGATATTTTTGTTTTTTACATCAATCAATATACAGATGAAATGGAGCTGAGAGCAAATGAATTTTAAACACTCGTTGGTAATTTACAGAAAAGAGTTAAGGGAAGTTCTAAGGGATAAAAGAACTATTTTTACTACTTTCATTCTGCCTATTATTTTATATCCTTTTATCATTGTTGGTTTTAATTCCATAATGATCCGTCAAACTAAATCACTGGAAGAACGCGGAGCTACTGTTGCTGTGCAAGATAGCGTAAATAATAATATATCCCGCCAATTTATTCAGGATTTGATGACTATTAAAAATTATACCATTATACCTTACACCAAAACAACTCCCCGTCTTTATGAAGATAAAGATATTCAGAGCATAGTTACCATCTGTGATTCTCTGGGAAGTGACGGAACACAATTTTTCAAGGTCTATATTCAATATGACAAATCCAAAGATCAGAGTAGAATGGTCTTTAACAAGCTTTCCGAGCAACTTTCCCAAACCGAAAAGGAACTGCAGAAAGAGTTTTTACAAAGTTCCGGTATTAGTCCTGATTTTTTAAACCTGATTGATATTCGGGAACGGGATACTTCCAGTGCGCAAAAGAAAATGGGAATGATTTTGGGTATGTTTTTACCCTATATTATTATAATGATGTTATTTGCGGGTGCTTCTATTGTAGCTGCAGATTTAGTAGCGGGTGAAAAAGAAAGAAAAACATTGGAGACCTTGCTTGTTTCTTCAGTAGGGCGTTTAGAAATTGTTTGCGGTAAATATTTAACTATCATTACTCTGGCAATGTTGAATATGATCGTAAACCTGTTCAGTATCAGTTTTTCCCTGAGATTTATGTTGGCAAATCAAAATACAGAAATGGCTGGTGTTTCATTACCTGTTAATGCCATATTGATTTTGTTGATAGCTATGATTCCTTTGGCAACTTTATTTGCTGCTATCCTGTTATCAATTTCCACTTTCAGCAGAAATATCAAAGAGGCAAGAAGCTATGAGCAGCCCTTATTGATAATAGCAATGCTTTTGGGAATGGTAAGTTTCTTTCCGGCAATTGAAATTAGCAATTTGCTGGCTTTAATTCCGGTTGTGAATATTGCCTTACTTTTCAAAGCGGTTTTAATTAATGAATATGCATTTTCTCATATATTAATAACAATTTTCAGCACTTTGCTTCTGGATCTGATTGCTATTCTTATTACAATCAAACTTTTCCAAACGGAATCAGTTCTTTTCAGGACAGAAGAAGAAAGCGGCGGTTGGAAAGTTCTTAAGAGAAAGCCAAAGACATTTTTCAATCCTTACAATGGAATTTTCTATTTTTCTATTGCCTTAATAGTGTTATATTATCTGGGAAGTTACTGGCAGGTAAAAGACCTCTTCAGCGGGCTGATACAAACAGAAATTATTATCATTGCTTTACCGGTTTTGTTAATTTTAAAGTTATTACGCCTAAAACCCAAAGAGGTCTTAAGATTAAAAACGCCGAAATGGCATAGCTTTCTTTTTATTCCTTTTATAGCCATATCTGCTCAAATAATTGCATCCATAATTTCGCAGTTGATAAATATTATATTCCCCTTTCCGGAAAAATATTTGGAGGCACTTTCTAATTTATATAAAATGAATGAAACCCCCTGGAAGGTCTTTCTGGCAATAGCTTTATTACCTGGAATCTGTGAAGAACTGCTTTTCCGGGGATTTCTCATCCGTTTTTTTGAAAAGTATTCAGTTAGATGGGCAGTTGTAATCAGTGCAATTCTTTTTGCTGTCTATCATCTTGATCCTTTCCGTTTTATCCCGGTTTTGCTTTTGGGCTTGTTATTAGGTTATTTGGCAGTGCGTTCCGGTTCCCTTTATGCTAGTATGTTTGCGCATATTATTAATAATGGAATGGCTTTTGTGCTTGTAACTTTCAGCAATGCCGGATGGGTAAAATTTATCGCTAAGGATGGAGAAAATATAAACTATTGGCTAATTGCACCTGCTTTGATTATATTTTGTATATCTCTTTATGCATTTCATAAAGTTACTACCAAAGGAGAAGATAAATGTGTGGAATAGTTGGTTACATAGGTCAGCGTAATGCTTTACCTATTGTTATTGAAGCATTAAAAAGATTAGAATACAGGGGCTACGATAGTTCCGGCTGTGCCCTCATTCACCAGGGCGAATTACAGGTCTATAAAAGAGAAGGTAAAATTATTGAATTGGAACGCTCTTTGCCGGAACCTAATAAATGTTCTGGTAATATAGCCATTGCACACACCAGATGGGCAACTCACGGAGAGCCCAATGAAGTGAATGCTCACCCGCATTTGGATTGTAAAGGCGAAATTGCTATTGTCCATAATGGCATTATTGAGAATTATAAACTCTTGAAAGAAAAATTAATGGAATTGGGGCATCACTTTGTCAGCGAAACAGATACTGAAATTATTGTCCATCTTATTGAACAGTTTCTTTTAAGTGAACCAACTTTGGAAGATGCTGTTCGCTCCGCTATGATAAAAATTGAAGGCACTTATGGGCTTGTAGTTATGTCTTTAAAATATCCGGATAAGCTGATAGCAGTGCGTAAAGGGAGTCCTCTCATTATTGGCATTGGTGAAAATGAACATTTTATTACCAGCGATGTAAATGCTATCATTATCCATACAAAGAGAGTTATCTACTTACAGGATGATGAATTATGTGTTGTAAAAGCTGACGGTTTTGAAATTACGACCTTGGGTAAATGTAGTGTAAAACCCGAAATTTCAGTTGTGGACTGGGATATTTCCGCTATTGAAAAAGGCGATTTTAAGCATTTTATGCTGAAAGAAATTTTTGAACAACCGGTCACTATTGAAAATGCTTTTCGGGGCAGAATAAATCAACATTTGGGAACGGCGCGTTTAGGGGGTTTGGGTATTCCCAATTTTGAATTGAGGAAAATAAAACAAATTCATTTAGTTGCCTGTGGAACTTCATTTCACGCAGCACTAATAGGTAAATATATTATTGAAGATTTAGCCAGTATACCTGTTTTTGCTGAATATGCCTCAGAATATCGCTATCGGAATCCTATCATTCCAGAAGATACTTTGGTCTTTGTAATCAGCCAGTCAGGAGAAACTGCAGATACACTTGGCGCTTTAAAAGAAGCCAAAGCAAAGGGTGCAAGGGTATTAGCAATAACCAATGTAGTTGGCAGTACTATTGCCAGAGAAAGTGATGGTGGAACTTATATCCATGCCGGAAGTGAAATTGGAGTAGCCAGTACCAAAGCATTTACTTCGCAGGTTACAATTATGACCTTGCTGGCAATTTTATTAGGGAGAATGAATTATCTATCTACCCTTAAAGGTATGGAATACATTTCGGAACTGGAAAAAATCCCGGCTAAAGTAGAAAAAATCCTTGCTCTAAACGAATATATTAGAAGTATCGCGGCTACTATCAAGGATTGTAACAACGCTCTTTACTTAGGAAGAGGAATTAACTATCCTGTTGCAATGGAAGGAGCTTTAAAACTGAAAGAAATATCCTATATTCACGCTGAGGGCTATCCCGCTGCAGAAATGAAACATGGTCCTATTGCCTTAATAGATAAAAATATGCCTGTGATCGCTATTGCTACAAAAGATCCCCTCTATGAGAAAATATTTTCCAATTTACAGGAAGTAAAATCTCGCAAGGGTCGTCTAATAACTGTTGCTACGGAGGGGGATACAGAGCTATCTAAAATATCCGAAAATGTAATTAATATTCCCGATACTTTAACTAATCTGCAACCTCTTTTAACAGTAATTCCGTTCCAGTTGCTGGCATATAATGTTGCAGATTTGAAGGGTTTGAATGTAGATCAACCCCGCAATTTGGCTAAAAGCGTTACTGTAGAGTAATTCCGCAAGTGCGATAGCCTCGGTAAACATATTTTCTCTCAAAGATTTCACCGATAACACAGATTTTTATTTGAGAATAAGTTGAGGATGAACAGGATAAACCGGATTTATGAGATTTTTTTATTATGCATAATATGCTTATTACTTTTCCTGCATTAAAATGGATAATGTGCAGAACTGGATGATTGAATTCTTTTACTTATTAAATAAACAAGTTATGCCATTTCAATGTCCATAAAGCAGTCCGCATATTTTTTCCTCTTTTTGGCTTAAACCTATATTTGTAATTTTGTATATTTAGTTCTTTCCAGCTCTACTCTGCAACACTTATGTAATACAACATTTTTATGGATAAGCCATAAATAATGATTAAATCGTCCTGTGTTAATAAAAAATTAGGAGGAATTTGATATGATAAAGAGAGTAATGCCTTGTTGCTCAGATATTAGAAAAAATTGAGCTAGTAATAGAGGCTTTATCTGATGGTCCCATAGTTCGTAAATTTGTGATATTTAAAGCTTTTTCCTAAATGAAATTAAAAAGACAGAAACGATGTTCCTATATTTATCTTGATTTATGTCATCGCCTTGTAGATTTAGTATAACTGCCTGTTGCCTAATCACTTATTTAACGCTGCCTTAACACTGCCGTAACACTTCCGTAACACTTCCGTTGTCTCGTTACGGAGTTGTTACCGAAATGTTATATAATTATTTGAGGATGTAGGGAGGGATATCAATTTCTTTTATGGTTACTAATTGGAATTGGCTATCTCAGGATTTCAAGATGCTCTGGAGATAATAAAAACATCTGTTCAATGAAGAACTTTGACCCTGTAGCCGGAGCTCGCTGCAGCTCTGCATTTTTTTTCTTGCAGAGGAACGGCGTCCTCCAGCTACACAAAAACCCGGCTCTGGTTAGAAACCGGGTTTTAAGGATATTCAGGGATTGATAAGGGTTTATTCTTTTTCTTCGGTTTCTTCTTCAACAGGAATTTCTTCTGTTTCTTCAGTAGCGGGCATAATACTGATATCTACAGAGGTCTTGGCAATTTCAGGATAGAAATCATCAATATATTCACGAATTGTAGTTTCTATATCTGCAAATTTATCCAGAATTTTCTGGCTGAAGAAGACCTTAATGCGCGTAGAATTGAGGGTGTGATTTACATTTACCTGTGGCATTTCGCCATAAACATTATTTAAAAATTCAGGCAGTGTTTTGGAAAGTTTAGCAGTTCCGCTGATTTTTTTATACGCCTTAAAGCCGAAATGGGCAGCAGCAATAGTGCCGCCAAGAATCAGGACTTTTTTGAAGAATTTTTTCATTGTTATTACCTCATTAGTTTAATTTTTATCTATAAATGGATTTAATTCTGCCCCAGGAACGGTTTTGAACAGACATTGGTTGTTGGATAACATAGTCCGACGGGGAAATAGGACAAAGGGCAAATTCACTATAACCGTAAATTACAATCCCTGTGAGGGACGCATATTGAGCATTTAAGGCAATTTTGTTATTACCCTCTATACCAAATCGTTTATTCAAAACCAGACAGGTGCCACTGCCGTCAGTTACTGTGAAACGATTTTTAAGGGATTTGTTGCCTGTAGAAGTTACATTCAAAAAACGGGCATAAACACTTTCATAAGCTTCAGCTTCTCCCGCATTAGATAACTGACCTGTAGTTAATAGAACCGGTTGTGGAAGAGGATTATTACTGCTGATGACTCTGGTTAGAGATATTTCCTGTAAACAAGTCATCCCGTAAAATTCAGAAACAATACCGGTAACTTTGATAAAATCGCCCCTTTTTACTTTTGCATTTCTATCCAGAATAAGAATTCCCCGCCAAGGTCCGTTTAACTTTTCACTGATAAAGTAACTCCCATCCTGATAATCAGTAGCAGTAACAATTCCTTCGAGGGATACAGTTTTACCTAAATATGGAGAGGGATAGGTTCCGTCACTACCCGCTGAGGCAGTAAACTGAACTTCATATATAGATATGGCTTCAGCCCCAAAACTGAGGCAAACCAGAATGCCTAGAATAATAATTATCTTTTGCATTAATACCTCTATAATTACATAATACTTAAATTCAATATCCTGTCAAGTAAAATCATTTAAGTAAGAATGTGAGATAATAATATTGTGCAATTGTGATAAAGCAAAATAGCGAAATAATGAAGTGGAAATGAAACAAAAGGATTGAGAAGGGAAAATAAATTCCATTGACGAAATGAGAGAAATCAGAATTTGTGATATAAATAGAAATTAATCATTATAAAGTGAGGAATCAAATGGCTTACGGAAAAATCCAATCCGATTTGCAAGAACTCTTTACAGAGCTCAAAGAACAAGGTCTTTACAAAGAAGAACGCATTTTAACAACTCCCCAGGGTGCAAAAATTGGTGTGCAAGGTGGAAAAGAAGCTTTAAACTTCTGTGCCAATAACTATCTTGGTTTAGGTAATAATCCTGAAGTAATTAAAGCTGCTCAGGATATTATGAACGATTGGGGTTATGGATGTAATTCTGTGCGTTTTATATGTGGAACTCAAGCAATTCATAAACAGCTGGAAGAAGCGATGTCCAAATTTTTAGGAATGGAAGATACCATTCTTTATGCTGCCTGTTTTGATGCTAATGGAGGTTTGTTTGAGCCCCTTTTAGGTGAAGATAGTGCTATTATTTCCGATGAATTAAATCATGCTTCAATTATTGATGGTGTTCGTTTGTGTAAGGCAAAACGCTTGCGTTATAAACACAGCAATATGGAAGAATTGGAAATTGCCTTGAAGGAAAGCCAGGATAGCACTTATCGTCTAATTTGTACTGATGGCGTTTTCAGTATGGATGGAGATATGGCAAAACTTGATGAAATTTGCAACCTAGCGGATAAATATGATGCTTTAGTGATGGTTGATGATTCACATGCCACTGGTTATATTGGCAAAACCGGAAGAGGAACCCCGGAATATTTTGGGGTTACAGAGAGAATTGATATTATAACTACTACCTTTGGAAAAGCATTAGGGGGAGCAAATGGGGGATGCACTTCCGGACGCAAAGAAATAATAGAACTTTTACGCCAGAGAAGCCGTCCTTATTTATTTTCCAATACTTTAGCTCCTTCAATTATAGGTGCCACTTTAAAAGTTTTAGAAATGCTGTCTCGCTCTAATGAACTGAGAGATAAGGTTTGGGAAAATGCAAGCTACTTTCGTAAAGAAATGGTTTCTGCCGGTTTTGATATAGTTTCCGGAAACACTGCTATCGTTCCTATTATGCTTTATGATGCTCCTTTGGCAATTAAGATGGCAGATATGCTTCTGGAAGAAGGAGTTTATGTAATTGGCTTTGTCTATCCTGTTGTCCCTAAAGGCAAAGCGCGTATAAGGGTTCAACTTTCTGCTGCTCACAGTAAAGAAGATTTGGATTTCACTATTGCTGCCTTTAAAAAGACAGGCAGAGAACTCGGTTTAATTTAAGCATAAATTTATAAGTGCCGGTTTTTCATTACCGGCACTTATCCTTTTTTTATTTATTATGACTTATGGAGATATTTACCTGATACCTGTACCCATAGGAAATTTGGGAGATATTACTTTGCGGGCTTTAGAGTTGCTAAAAAAAGCTGAACTTATTGCCTGCGAAGATACCAGGGTTACATCTTTCCTTTTACAACGCTACAAAATTCCCGTTCCCCAATTGATAAGCTTTCATAAATTTAACGAAAAACAGAGGGAAGGAATTCTTTTTAAGCATTTGGAAAGCGGTAAGGACTTAATGATTGTTTCCGATGCAGGTAGTCCTGCCATTAGTGATCCCGCAGAAAATATTGTAAAGGAAGCAATTACCAAAGGCATAAAGGTTTTTGCTTTGCCAGGAGCTAGTGCTATTTTACCTGCTTTAAGCGTTTCCGGATTTACTACTAGGCAGTTTCAATTTGTTGGTTTTTTACCTCAACAATCTAAAAACAGAAGGGAAATTTTACAACAAATTGCAGAATATCCCTGGACTACTGTTATTTATGAAGCCCCCCATCGGATATTGAAATTATTGGAAGAATTGTATTCTGCCTGCGGAGACAGAAAAATATGTATCTGTCGTGAAATCAGTAAACTCTATGAAGAACATATCTATACTACTTTGGAGGAAATTAATAAGCATCCGTCTCTTATAATCAAAGGTGAATTTTGTCTGGTTTTGGATGGACAGAAAATTAAAGCTGAAGATGAAAAAGAAAGAGAAGATTTAACTGAAGACGAACTGATTGATTATATTACAAGTGCCTTGGATAATGGACTAAAAACTAAAGAGATAAGCGAAATTGTTTGTCTAATGTCTTCACTTTCTGCCAGAGATGCTTACAAACTGGTAATAAAAACAAAAAGGGAAAAAGAAAAATGAAACCCTTTCTGCTCTTTGATTTTGATGGAACAATAGCGGATTCTATTCAATTGGGATTAAAAATCGCCAATAATCTCGCTCCTCAATTTGGTTTCCAGACCTTTACCGAAAAAGATGTTCAGCACTTTCGCTCTTTAACCTGGCATAAAATAGCCGCTGAAATGAAAATCCCTTTTTACAAAATTCCCAAAATAGTCACTATGGCATTTAAAGAATACAAACGCCTTATTTCTGAACTTGAACCCTGTGCTGGAATTATTGAAATGCTTAATGAATTTACCCTAAAAGAGATACCAATGGCTTTGTTAAGTTCTAATACCGTAGAAAATGTCCATCTCTTTCTAACTAATTATAGAATTGATCCCTTTCTCTGGATAGAAGGAACTTCCGGTATTCTCAATAAAGCTAAAGATATTAAAAAACGCCTAAAAAAACATCAAATTTCTTCTAACGCTGTAATCTACATTGGGGATGAAGTTAGAGATATAGAGGCAGCACATAAATGCAGATTAAAAAGTATTGCAGTTACCTGGGGATTTCATACCGCTGATTTTCTGGAAAGCTATCAACCGGACTACCTTGTAAATGAGCCCTGGGAAATAGGGGAAATAGTTAACAGGTTAACTGATGAACAAGGGAAATAAAGAAGATTTTATGTTAGCCACCGAATTCACCGAAAACACCAAAAATATCTTAGCCACCGAAGCCACTGAAAATATTGAAATTATATTCTAATCTTCTTTTCCTCTTTGTGAAAAAAACCTCTTTCGGCGAATTCGGTGTCTTCAGTGGCTAAAATAATTCTCTTGTTCTCTTAGTAGTAAATCTATTTAAACGCTTCCTGACTGGTAAACTGCCGATAGGGATCAAAACTTTCCAGTATCTTCAAATCTTTATCTGTAGTGCTTTCCAAACAAATCCTGGTAATCAATTCTCCCATTCCAGGTCCGAGCATAAATCCCTGGCCACACATTCCAACTGCATTAACCAGGTTATTTACTTCCCCCATAATTCCTACTACAGGAAATCCATCAGGAGTCATAGGATACTGTCCTCTCCAAGTTCTGCGCACCTTTAAATTACATAAACGGGGATAAATAGTCAGCATTCTTTTACTGCACATTGGTAAAAAGACAGAAGTGGAACGATTATCAATTCCTGCAACAGGGGGATCAGGAGTGATGCAAAAAACAATCTGTCCTTCATTGTTCTGGTAAAAATAGAAATTGGCACTGCCAGGTGCTAAACGCATATCTATAACCATTGGTCCAAAAAACCTTTCTACCGGCTCAGTGATGCCTGCCTCGTGATTTTCCGGAAATACAGGTAAATCAAGATTAGCCAGTTGACCAATTTCCCTGGCATAACTTCCTGCAGAATTTACCACTTTAGCACAAGAATAAATGCCTTTATTGGTAAAAACTTTGTTGATTTTACCTGCACTAATATCAAATCCTGTAACGCACTCTTGAAAATGGAATTCTACCCCTACTTTGTAGCAATGTTCAAAATAGGCGGCGGAAACAAGTAAGGGTGAACAAGAACCGTCTTCCGGAGAATATGTAGAACCCTGCAAACCCTCTTTTAAAATACCGGGAACTATTTCGCTGTATTCATCAGGGCTAAGCCACTTAATATTAAGCCCGAAATTTTGCTGAATTTGCATCAGGTCTTGCAATTCCTTAGCATCTTTTTCATTATAAGCGGGATAACTATAACCATTGGAAAGCCAGCCGATATCTTCACCTTTGTCTTCCTGCCAAGTTTTTAATATTTCAATTGAACGCAGACAGATATTTATTTTACCGAAATCAGAATGGGTAGCTCGCACGCCGCCAATAGCTTTTTTGTTGTTTCCCTGTCCGGGGCTAGGTTCTGTTTCAAGTACTAAAACTTTCATTCCCGCTTTTGCCAAATTATAAGCTGTAGGCAAACCGATGGAACCGGCTCCAATTACGATTATATCATATATCTTCTTCATTTTGCTCTCTCGTCAGGAAATTTTTCTAAAGGAATTTCTATAAAGAGAGGTCTTTTTGTGTTTGGAACAACCTCCTTTTCGGGAATGCCTTCTGCGCGCAGTAATCCTTTAATTAAGACCTCACAGGTTTTAGAACCGCAAGGACCCATACCGGCTCTGGTAATGGCTTTAATTTGATTAAGATCAGTAATTCCTTTTTTGATGAGTTCACGAACTTGACTTACGCTAACTCTTTCACACAAACAAACCATTGCTTCATCAGAGGTCTTTTCCAAAATAACTGGGTTTCCTAAGGGTGTAGACACATTCTTATTCTGAATTCTGAAACCAGCTACTTTTTTGGCAATTGCCTTAGGAACTTGAAACTTTACAATCTGGGTATGCTGTTTGGGAAAATCCTTAACAGCGGTTATAATATATTCTCCTAATTCATTGGCATCTATATCGTTCAGAATTTTTTTATCCCCTGTTTTAACAGGATAGTTGCTTACTTCATAAACAATACTGACAGTAGGATTTTCTTTATCTTTTCGGTAGTCCACTAAAGTTATAGCTAAACCAGGACAAATCAACAAACACTTTCCACAGCCAATACAGGAACCCTGATAGACAGGTACAGCTATCAGTGAACCATCTTCAGTTTTAATACTATTCGTAGGGCAAACCGTAGTGCAAGGATTACAGGGGATTTCCTGTAAACAATGCAGAATAGGGAAGATCCCTTCTTCCTTTTCCGGGGTCTGATAATTCTTTGTTTTTCCAGGGGGAGATTTCAGTTCTTCAGCTTTGGCATACCATTCTTCGGGAATAGGATTTTCTCTAGTTCCTTTCAGTTCTGCTGCTATTTTTACCCCGGCAATTTTACCGTTAAACATAGCAGAACTTGCCTCTGCAATTTCTAAAGCATCACCTGCTGCTTCCACAGGAATTCCGGCTTCCATTGCTTCCAAAGTGAATTCACTTAAAGGATTTAAGCCCACAGCTATCAAAATAGTATCGCAGGCAAAGGTCTTTTCCGTTCCAGGTAAGGGTTGGAAGTTTTTATCTATTTCAGCAATAGTGATGCTTTCAACCGCTTCTTTACCATTGGCACAAAGGATGGAATGAGAAGTATAAATCGGAACCCCAAGACGTTTCAGTTTATCGGAATGAACTTTATAGCCCCCGCAAACTGGCATTGCTTCAGCTAAACCAACAACTTCAATCCCTGCCTGTAAAGAATGATAACCGGCAATTAAACCAACATTGCCTCCTCCAATTATAAAAAGACGCTGCGTGGGACGCACCAGGTCTCTATTAACCAAGGTCTGAAAAGCTCCCGCTCCATAAATGCGGGCTAAATTGTTACCCGGAAACCTTAAGAACTTTTCTCTTGCTCCCGCGGTGTTTAAAATGCGTTTGGGCTCAACAATTTTATAGATTCCGTCTTTTAAAATGCCTACTTTTTTATCGCTGAAAACGAAGACGGCTGTGCTATTTAACCAAACCTCTATACTGTTGTATTTTGCTACATCAGCGGCAAGGTTTCTGCCTATTTCAATACCTCGCGTTCCGGCACTGCTATCTTCCTGAGAACCAAAGAATTTATGGGTTTGTAGAACCAGCTTTCCCCCTAAGGCATATTTATCGTCAATCAGCAATGTTGGGATGTTTTGTTTACCCAGTTCAATAGCAGCAGAAAGCCCTGCAGGACCTCCTCCAATAATAAGAACATCGGTTTTCACATATTCAAGGGGCTCAAAATTTAAGGGTGTATCTATTGTTGGCAGAACAGGAAGCCCTTCTAGCGATTGCACAATCATATTTTCACTAACTGCTGTCATACAGGATTTTACAGCTATACCGTTAGCTATTACGCTGCATTGGGAACATTGACCATTAGCACAAAAAATGCCTTGTGCACTGCCATCTTTATGATGATGACCAAAAATAGATATACCATTGGCAATAAGAGCTGAGGCAATCATTTCTCCCCTTTTTGCCTTTAGTTTTTGCCCATTCCAGTAAAAATAGACCTCTTCTCTTTCAGGAATTGGCAATATAGGATGAATGGCGATACGATTGTTATCTGCCAACAAAGTAAAACTCCTTACATAAGAAGGACAGGCAACCTCAACCATTGTTTTGACACCCGCCTTCTCTTTTGATATTATTTGTTTATCCTCAAATTTTTTACTCGTCTCTTTGTCAAGCTAAAATGCACTTTGGAGCGATTAAATCTCTGCTTTGTGAAGGAAGCCCAAACCCAATAGAGTAAAGAGAAGATTGGGAAACCAGGCAGCCCAAACAGGATGGATTACATTATTGTAACCCAAACTCTGGCATACCCTTATCACAATTAAATAGATAAAACAGACAACCAAACCGAGCATAATTATCCAACCTCGTCCTTTGGAACGAATATTGGAAGTAGCAATGGGGATGAAGAAAAAGATAACTATAAGATTGGTGAGCGGGAAGGATATTTTCATATTTAAATCCACAATTTCTCGTGCAGGATTATCTCCCAGTTTTTTCATTCTACCTATATATTCTTTCAATTGCCAGAAATTTAGTGAAAGGGTCTTTTGGGAAATTCGGATAAAATCCTTTGGTTGAACATCCAGAATAACTAAATCGGTTTGAGGATAATGAGCCATAAATACCTGTTTACCATTATCAAATCTTCTAATATCACAATCCTTCAAAATCCAGCGTGAACCATTCCAATCAGCAGAACTAGCAGTTATATGTTCAATTATTTGTTTAGTTTGGAAATCAATACGGGTGAGGTCAATAATTTTCAAGTTGTTTTTATAACCGTCAAAGAAACCGAAATAATAAAAATCGTTAGCTTTACCTTGATAGTAGATTCTGGCTTTCAGCATCTGGTCATCAGGTTGCTGACCTTTGATTTGGACATTGTAAATATAATTTTTAGTAGTTTCAGCCCAAGGAACTACATATTCTCCAAATAAGGCAACTAATATGCTGATTATCAGTCCAATTCCAAATAGAGGAAGCATAGCTCTTTTAATGCTAATTCCAGCTGCGCGGATAGCTATACTTTCATTATGTTTGGAAAGAGCGCTCATCATAAACAAACCGGTTAAAAGAACCGTAACCGGAGAAGTTAAGACAAGCAAATAAGGTAACCTCATCAAATAATATATAGTTGCCTGTTGAGCTGTAGCCCCATTACGAATTAACCGCGGTAAATTGTCAATTACATCAATAACGATAAAGATAGCTACAAAAGAAAGGAAGATAATTATGTAGGTGCGCAGAAATTCACGCGTAATATATTTATCCAGGATTCTCATATTTAATGCACTATCTCATCAGGAACAGGAGCTTTTCTATTCCTGTAATGTTTAATTTTCCACATCAAAGTTGGCATATCCAAAAGCCGCTTCTCTTTTATAGATCCGATAATAAGTAAAATAGCCAGAATTAAAAATATGATATTGGCTAACCACATAGACAGAAAAGGAGGCATAAGTCCCTTATCAGCAAATTGTTCACCGGCATTTAAAGTAATATAATAAACCAGGAAAATTAAAGAAGAAACGGAAAAAGACATTCCGATTCCACTTGTTCTTGTCATCAAACCCAAGGGAATTCCAATCAGGATAAAGATAATGATGGCAAACGACAGGGAGAACTTTTTATGGTATTCCACTAATAAAGAATTTATCAGTTCTTTTAGTTCATCAGTTCGGTCGCTTGCCATTTTTTGCATTGCTTGTAAACGACGCAGTTCCATATTGCGGGCAAAATTTTGAGGACTTTTTTGCAGCAAATCAAGGCGTTTATTCAGTTCTTCAATTTCCTGTTTTTTAGTTTGGAGTTCCTTTTTGTGTTCTGCAATAGCTGTAATCAATTGATTATAAGTCATTTCCCTGTCACTTCTGTATCCGGTTTCAAACATTTCTACATTGCTACCCAAGTTTCGGACATTAATTATATAACGACCAAAGGTAGTTTTCTGATATTTACCAACTTCCTTTTCGTGGCGTTCATGCATTTCTCCATCATTCAAAATTATTTGCAGCGAACTACCATTATCTTTTTGAATCACATTTCCACTTTTGGCAAATATAGTTCGCGGGAAATGTGACTGGCTGCGATCATATATTAAAACATCCGTTAACAAGCTATCAGTTGTTTCTCTGGCATATATCGTATAATCCATAAAATTGGTAAAGTCCTTTTCTTTGATAATTGTCATCGGTTTATAGTAAGCAATTTTCAGCATCAGGTTTTTTAATTTATGATTTGTATCGGGCAAAAACCAATGGTTGAAATACACCATCAATCCGGTTAACAGCACGGCAGCGATTACCAGAGGTCCGATTAAAGAATAGACATTTATCCCGCTGGATTTAATAGCTACAATTTCTCTATCTACACTCATTCTGCCAAAAGCAAGAATTGTAGCTACCAGCACAGCCATTGGAATGGAAAGTGCCAACATATAAGGCAGGGAAAGACCAAAGACCTCAAAAACCGTTTGCCAGGGCAGCTTTTTTTCAATTATCAGGTTCAATAAATCAATAATTCTATCACTCAACAGAACAAAGGTAACTACCATCAGAGCAATAAAAAAAGGGGCAATGTGCTCTTTCAGAATATAGCGCTTTAAGATTTTCATTGCAGCATATCCAAAAGTTCCGCTTCACTTATAATTTTAACCGTTCCCAGTTGGTGTGCTTTATCCAGTTTGGAGCCAGGATTTTCACCTACTATCAGGTAATTTAGCTGTTTACTAACTCCACTAAGGATTTTCCCCCCGTGTTCCATAATCAATGTTTCCATATCTTTTCTCCCGTAAGAAGGTAAAGTTCCCGTTATTAAAAAGGTCTTTCCGGCTAAAATATCTGAACTCTGTGTGCTTTTATAAGCAAATTGCAAACCAACTTCTTTCAAAGCATCAATCATTTGCAAATTACTTTTTTGGGAGAAGAAACCGATAATAGATAGGGCAATTATGGAACCAATATCAGGAACACTTAACAGTTCTTCTTCATCTGCCGCAATAAGGGCATCAATATTTTGAAAGTGTTGAGCCAGAGTGCGAGCCGTAATTAAGCCAATATGTCTGATTCCAAGAGCAAAAAGGACTCTGTCAAAGTTCTTGGATTTAGATGCTTCAATCGCTTTTTGCAGGTTTTCAGCTGATTTTTTCCCCATTCTTTCCATCGCGGCAATTTTATTATAATCAAGATGATAGATATCAGGTATCCATTTAATTTGACCGGTTTCTATTAAACGCGCTATTAGAGAACTGCCTAATCCATAAATATCCATTGCTTCACGCGCGGCGAAATGTTCCAGTTTACGTTGTATCTGAGCAGGACAATTAGCATTAGGACAGTAGTTTATACTGCCATCTTCATCGCGTTGTAAAGGTGATTTACAAACAGGACAGGCAGCAGGAAATTCCACTGGTTTGGAATTTATAGGACGCTTACTGACATTAACAGAAAGAATTTTAGGGATAATTTCTCCGCTTTTTACCACTAAAACCGTATCGCCATAATGCAAATCCAGCCGTTTTATTTCATCTGCATTATGTAAAGTAGCATGAGAAACAGTGCTTCCGGAAATAAAAACCGGTTTCAGATTTGCCACAGGAGTAACTGCACCAGTTCTACCAACCTGAAAACTAACCGATTCCAAAACGGTTTCTTTTTCTTCCGGCTTGAATTTATAAGCAATTGCCCATTTGGGACTTTTAGCTGTCCACCCCAATTTTTTCTGGTCTTCCAAACTATTTACTTTAATCACAATGCCGTCAATATCATAAGGAATAGAATAGCGTTCCTGTTCTATCTGCAGACAAAAATCCTCTACTTCTCTATAATTTTTGCATAAAGTTCTTTTACTAGTAGGAAAACCCAGTTCATCCAAAAAGTCCAATAACCGGGTCTGTTTATCTATAATTTCGTTTTTATACAGCAAGGGAGATTCGTAATAGCCCAAAGCATAAAACAATGCCTTCAGATGACGGGATTTCACTTCTTCGCTATTTTTCAGCTTAATTGAACCAGCAGCAGCATTACGCGGATTAGCAAAGGTCTTCAGCTCATTTTCTCTCCGGAATTCATTCAGCGCTAAAAAATCCTGCACGGGAATGTATATTTCCCCTCTAATTTCAATAGCTCCCTGATAATCAATGGTAAAAGGAACATCGGGTAGTAAACGAAAATTTTCTGTTACATCTTCTCCTTCTAAACCATCGCCCCGGGTTGTGGCATAAACAAAATTTCCGTTTTCGTAATAAAGATTGATGCTGAATCCGTCAATTTTCAATTCCGCACAGTATTCGCTATTATAACCCAAATCGTTATTTGTCCTATTGATAAAAGCCAAAACCTCTTCCAGAGAATAAGCATTTTCCAAACTTGCCATTCGGACTTTATGGGGAATAGTTTTAGCGCCAGGAGTTAGGTCGCTGCCAACTTTTTGCGTAGGGGATTCTTCCATTCCAATTTCTGCATATTGTGCTTCCAATTCCTGTAATTCCTTCACCAGCATATCATATTCATAATCGCTGATTTCAGGTTTGGCAAGAGTATAATAGAGACGATTATGATGTTCTATTTCAGCTCTTAAGCGGTCAATTTTGGCTTTTATCTCACTTTTATTCATAATTTATAAAACTCCGGTCTTCTATCTTTAAAGGCATCATTGCGTTCAGTTACGGTTTTGTCGTTTGCTTCTTCAGAATTTATTTCAACGGTAATAGTTCCTTCTTCGTTAACTGATAGAGAGGAAAGAACTTCACCCTTAGTATTTAATATTTGGCTTTGTCCTGTGAAGCTAACTTTTTCTCCCGCATTTAATTCCGTGCCTATACGATTAGCAGTAACAGCAAATACCCGATTTTCCAAACAGCGGATTTTCATTGCCTGTTGACACCAGGGCAGAACTAAATTAGCCGGATGGCAAATTATTTGAGCTCCTGCAAGAGCAAGAGTTCTGGCTGCCTCAGGAAACTGCCAGTCAAAGCAAATCATCATTCCGATTTTTATGTTATCTAAAATACTAAAGACCTGGAAACCCGTATCTCCAGGACTGAAAAAGAGTTTTTCCCGGTTAAAAAGATGGGTTTTACGATAGTTATAAAATTTGCCGTCAGGCATAATTAACATACAGGAATTAAATAGCTTATTGCCATCAAGTTCAGGATATCCATAAACTATATTACAGTTATTACGATTGGCTATTTCACTTAGGGTAAAATATGTCTCCCCTTTTCCTGCCTCTTCAGCAACGGAGAAGACCTCTTCTGGAGTAGCAAAAACATAGCCGCTATTACATAATTCGGGTAACACAATCAGGTCGGTTTTCAGTTTATCAAGCAACTGCTTTATTTTCCGTAGATTATAGTTCTTATCCAGAAAACGGGGGGCAAATTGCAAAGCCGAGATTTTCATTGCGTCTGTTTCTCCTTAGCTTTTAACAGGGGCTTAATTGTTCGGTCTAAAACACCTTTCAGTAAGGAAATTGTCATTCCATAATTAGTTACGGGAACACCGCGTCTATAGCATTCCATAATTTTTCTGTTCATTTCCATCGGAGTAATCATACATCCGCCACAATGGATACAAACAGCGTATTCTTCCAGATTTTCAGGAAAATCGTGTCCCGCATAGACCTCAAAAGACAGGTTTTTTTGACTGAATTTTTGCATCCAGTTCGGGATTTTAACTCTGCCGATATCGTCTTTCTGAATATGATGTGAGCAGGCCTCAGCAATCAAAATTTTATCTCCGTCCTGCAGTGTTTTCAGGCGGTTTATGCCTTCCAGCAGGATGTCCAATTCTCCTTTATAGCGGGCAAAAAGGATGGAAAAAGTGGTTAAGGGAATTTCTTCAGGCACAATTTTTGCCACCGTTTCTATTGCCTGGGAATCGGTTATTACCAGAGAAGGGGGTTCTTTTGCCTTATCCAATGCAGATTTCAGCTCTGTTTCCTGCACAACTGTAACGAGACAATTCCGGTCAAGCAAATCACGCAAGGTCTGAACCTGAGGTAATATCAGCCGTCCTTTAGGAGCGGAAGTATCAATTGGGGTTACCAAAATTACGCTATCTCCGGGTTTTACCAGGTCTCCGGCAATAATTCTGTTTTCTTTTAAATACTTGGGAGAAAGCTGAATAAGCTTTTCCTTACCTTCATTTATGCCCTCTTTGGTTACTGAAGAAACGCTAAGATATGGCAGGGAATTATTTTGGCAGAAGGCAATGTTTTCCGGATTTGCCGTTATTATATCTTTTTTGTTAAATACAACAAGGAGTGGCAGTTCCATTTCCCTAATCTTTGTAATCATTTTCAGTTCAGCGTTATTGAATGCCTTGCCATCCGAAACAAAAATAGCAAGGTCAGCACGGTAGAGTATTTTTTCGGTTGCCTGAATCCTTTTTTTGCCTAATTCACCGCTATCATCCACACCGGCAGTGTCAAAAAAAGTTACAGGACCCAATGGTAAAAGCTCATAACGCTTATCAACAGGGTCTGTTGTTGTGCCTGGAACATCGGAAACAATAGCAATTTCCTGACCCACCAGGGCATTTATCAAACTGCTTTTACCGGCATTGCGTTTGCCGATTATGGCAATATTCAAGCGTTCACCACGAGGGGTGCTACTCATTTATTACTCCATTCAATAATATTTTAAATCCTTAAATCAATTAATAAAGTATTAGTCAAGAGCTTTCTTTATCGGATAGAAGTAGAAACAAAATTGCTAAAGCTAAAAAGTGTAAAGGATTAATTCCCAATGCTCTTTACAATATCTGTGCTTATTAGCACTTCTTATAACCCAGTAACAATCAAGTAACAATCCCTTAACGAGACAACGGAAGTGTTACGGAAGTGTTACGGGATCGTTACTGAATTGACTATGTTACAAGTATTTAAAGCTCTTCTACTATATCAAGCAGATGTCTTAATTAACTATATCCGCTGCATATATTTATGTGTAGCCGGAAGTTTGATGTCCTCGTCAACCACTTTTTTCCCCCGGAAGGTTGACGTCCTCGTCAACCACTTTTTTCCCGGAAGGTTGATGTCCTCGTCAACCACTTTTCATCCTTTATTTGGTAACTGTAAAATTCACAATAACGATAAAAATGGGTTGTAAGTGGAACGACGAGGACGTCGTTCTTCCGCTTTTTCCCGGAAGGTTGATGTCCTCGTCAACCACTTTTCATCCTTTATTTGGCAACTGTAAAATTCACAATAACGATAAAAATGGGTTGTAAGTGGAACGACGAGGATATCGTTCTTCCGATTTTTATTTGACAATTAGTCAGATACAAAAAGATTTGACTAATAATGAGGTGAAATTTGAAGACAGCTATTATTATAAAAGGTGCGCAGGAACATAATCTGAAAAATATTGATTTAACCATTCCTCGTAATAATCTTGTGGTTTTTACCGGTGTATCCGGTTCAGGAAAATCGTCCTTAGCATTTGATACTCTTTATGCTGAAGGTCAAAGAAGATATGTTGAATCCCTGTCTGCTTATGCCAGACAATTTTTAGGGCAAATGGAAAAACCCAAAGTTGATTTCATAGAAGGTCTTTCTCCTGCGATATCTATTGAGCAAAAATCAGCCAGTAAAAATCCCCGTTCTACCGTAGGAACGGCAACTGAGATTTATGATTATTTGAGGGTTCTTTTTGCTAGAATCGGAAAACAGTATTGTTACAATTGTGGTAGACCGGTTGGTTCTCAGACAGTTGATCAAATGATTGCCCATTTAAGGCAAAATAAAACGGGAACCAAACTCCAAATATTGGCTCCTATTGTTCAAAACCGCAAAGGGGAACATAAGGATGAACTGGAAATGCTTCGTCAGGAAGGTTTTGTGAGAGTTATGATAAATGGGCAGTTAAGAAGTTTGGAAGAAGAAATTGTTTTGGATAAAAAAAGCAAACATAATATAGATGTAGTGGTTGATCGGATAGTAATTAAGGAAGGAATTGAAAGTCGTCTTTCCGATTCTCTGGAATTGGCTTTAAAACTGGCAGACGGTATTGTGAAAATTGACTATCCGGAAGAAAAGCAGGAAACAATCCTCTCAGCGCAAAATGCCTGTCCACATTGTCATATAGGTTTTGAAGAACTTTCCCCTCAAAGTTTTTCTTTCAACAGTCCTATTGGCGCTTGTTCTCTTTGTGGTGGTTTAGGTTACAAACTGGAATTTGATCCGGACAAAATAATCACAAATCCCGAAGAAAGTATTTTGGAAGGAGCAATTGCCCCCTGGGGAAGATTAGAAACCAAACAACATAGCTGGACTTTAAACACTGTTAGCAGTTTAGCCAGGGCTTATGATTTTTCTCTTTCTACTCCCTGGTATGAATTGCCGGAAATAGTGAAACAGCTTATTCTTTACGGTTCCAGAGGGAAAAAATTCAAAAATGCCTGGCAAAATGAAAATGGCAGGGGTGAATTTATGATGCGTTTTGAGGGAATTATTCCTCAACTGAAAAGAAGAATGCACGAAACAACCTCAGAAGAAATGCGGCGTTATTATCTTCAATATATTAGTGATAAGCCCTGTCCTGCCTGTAATGGAAATAAGCTAAAACCATCATCTCTGGCTGTTAAAATAGCAGGAAAAAATATCAGTGAGATCACAGCGATGAGTATTCGTGAGGTATACAATTTTTTTGATAAATTGCAATTAAAAGGAAATGATAAACTTATTGCGGAGGAAATTTTAAAGGAAATAAAGAATCGTTTGGGTTTTCTGATGAATGTCGGTTTACATTATTTAACCTTGGATAGAAGGTCTCCAACTCTTTCCGGAGGTGAAGCACAACGCATTCGTTTGGCAAGTCAAATTGGTAGTCAATTAGTTGGTGTAATGTATATTTTAGACGAGCCAACTATTGGACTTCACCAGCGTGATGTTTCCAAACTTGTAGCTATGCTTTTACAGCTTAGGGACTTAGGTAACACAGTAATTGTTGTAGAACATGATGAATATACTATCCGAACTGCTGATCAAATAGTTGATTTTGGACCCCGAGCGGGAATTTATGGTGGGGAAATAGTTGCCACAGGAACTTTGGAAACCCTTCAGCAAAACCCCAAATCCTTAACTGGAGCATATCTTTCCGGACGCTTAAAAATCCCCGTTCCGGAAAAAAGAATTAAACCTGATGGTAGAATGCTGAGCATCATAAATGCGCGGCATAATAATTTGAAAAATTTGAAAGTAGATATACCTTTGGGGCTGTTTGTGTGTGTTACGGGTGTTTCTGGAAGCGGAAAAAGCAGTTTAATAAATCAAACACTTTCTCCTTATCTACATAATCATTTTTATCACACTGCTCAGAAGGTTGGTAAAATGGATGAAATAATTGGACTTGAACACATAGATAAAATTATTACTATAGATCAACAACCTATAGGTAGAACCCCACGTTCCAATCCTTCTACCTATGTTAAATTGTTTGATCCCATTCGTGAACTTTTTGCTCAATTACCGGCTTCCAAAATGCGTGGTTACTCTCCCGGCAGATTTTCTTTCAATGTAAAAGGTGGACGCTGTGAAGCATGCGAAGGTGCCGGAGTAAAACAAATAGAAATGCACTTTATGGCTGATATTTTTGTAACTTGTGAGGTCTGTAAAGGCAAGCGTTATAATCAGGAAACACTCTCTATCCGTTATAAGGGTAAAAATATTGCTGATGTACTTAATATGGATGTGCAGGAAGCAATTGAGTTTTTTGATGCTATTCCTGCTATCCGTAATAAACTGAAAACCCTGCAGGAAGTTGGACTTGATTATTTGAAACTGGGTCAGCCCTCCCCCACTCTTTCAGGAGGAGAAGCACAAAGAATAAAACTTTCCCGGGAATTAAGCAAGGTTTCTACAGGCAATACTCTTTATGTTTTGGATGAACCAACAACCGGACTACATTTTGACGATATTAACAAATTGCTGAAGGTCTTGAAAAAACTCGTAGCAATGGGCAATACGGTTATCGTAATTGAACATAATATGGATGTAATAAAATCTGCTGATTGGATAATTGATTTGGGTCCTGAAGGAGGCGATGAAGGTGGAAATATAATCTGTTCCGGCACTCCTGAAAAAATTATGGCTTGCCCAGAATCGGCAACCGGCTTACATCTAAAACATCACTTAGACAAAGAAAATGAACAAGCTCAAAATCTTATTATGGATATGAATTCAGAAAGCAAACTGCATAAAAATACCCTGAAAAAGAAAACAGCAAAGAGTAAAGCGTTATGAGTTATCAACATTTCAGCTATTCACCCTTAACTGCCGGAAAACATACAGTTGGCTTAGCCGGTGATTTTACCTCCTGGGAAATTATTCCTTTGGAGGAAATTGGCGGAATATACACTCTTACTATAGACCTGCCTCCTGGAGTATATCAATATAAATTTATTGTGGACGGCAATTGGATTCCCGATGAAAACAACCCCCATCAGGTTCCTGATAATTTTGGAGGAGTAAATTCTCTGCTGATCGTGGAAGAAGAAAAAGAAGAACTATCCTGGGAAGATACTATTACACAATTGCCAAATAAAGCACCGGAAAAATTCTATCAGTTCTTTCGTTCAGATAATAATAACTATGAACTGCGTTTTTCCTGGTATCCTAAATTAGCTGATGCAATATATCTCTTAACCGAATCCAGGAATATAAAATTAAAACGCATCGGACAAAATCCGCTTTATGAGGTCTTTTTTTGTTTATTTAAACATACAGGGATTTTTTCCTTCCGCATAAAAATTCAATATCAAAATAAAGCTCTATATTTTGGAGCAGAGGGCTTTTCTGAAGATGAAGAAGAAATTGCTCCTAGGGAGATTAACCTAAAAGATATTCCCCTGTTTTCAATCCCGGATTGGGTAAGCCGCAGTATTATCTATCAAATTTTTCCTGACCGTTTTTATAACGGCAATAAAGATAATGATCCCGATTTCAGTGAATGGTATTATGCTGATTGTAAAGAACCACCCTCTCCGGGAGAAATCCTTTCTCCGGAAAAGGAATATTATCATTTAATAACTGACTGGAACGATATTAGTGGATTAAAACAAAGTCCTTGGCAAAAAGAAGGGATACCGGATTTTTTTTCTTTTTACGGTGGAGACATTGCCGGGGTGCAACAAAAGCTTGATTATCTGCTTGATTTGGGAATTAATGTAATTTATTTCAATCCGCTCTGGCAGGCAAAATCCAATCATAAATATGATAGTTCTGATTACCATAGTATAGATTCTCATTTTGCTACTACGGAAGAGATGATTGATTTTGTAAAGATTGCACATTCCAAAGGTATAAAAATCATTCTGGATGTGGCTTTTAATCATACAGGAGAGACCTTTTGGGCTTTTCGGGATTGTGTGGAAAAAGGACCCCAATCACCTTACTGGAATTGGTATGACTGGAAAAAATGGCCCCTACCAAAACCCCTTCCTCCGGATTTTAATCCGAAAGAGTATTATCAATGCTGGTGGGGAATAAAAGATATGCCCGATTTAAATTATGACCTTGCTCTTCCCCATCCAGACGAAAATGCTGTGCGGAATATAAAAAAAGCTCGTCCTAATGCAGCTTTGGTTGATTATTTAATTTCTACCGTTCACTGGTGGCTGATTGATATTGGAATTGATGGTTTCCGACTGGATGTTCCGGATGAAGTTCCCTTTTGGTTTTGGGAACTTTTTCGGAAAGAAGTGAAAAAGGCAAAACCGGATGCCTGGATTGTTGGAGAAATATGGCATGAAGCAAGACAATGGGTTTCTCATTTATATTTTGATTCTGTAATGAATTATGCCTTTTTCAAAACTCCCGTTATTGAATACTTTGTGTTAAACATCATCACTAAGGAAGATTTTTGTCGTAAAATAGAAGCCGGACTTGCTCTTTATCCTTTTCATTCATTGAAGGCAATGATGAATTTGCTTGGTAGTCATGATACACCTCGCATTTTTGAAATCTGTCAGGGAAATGTTCAACGCCTTTGCTTGGCTGTCATATTCCAAATGTGTTTTATTGGTGCTCCCCATATTTATTACGGAGATGAAATTGCTATGGAAGGTGGAAAAGACCCGGATAACCGAAGACCTTTTAACTGGAATTGGGAAAAAAATCCAGTTGCCTGTGAAGTAAGAGCTTTTTATAAACAGATAATCTCTTTAAGGAAAGCTCATCCTGCATTTTGGGAAGGCAATTTTGCTTTTTTACCTGCTGCGGAAAATATCATTGCTTTTCTGCGTGAAGGAGAAAATGAAAAAATACTGGTATTCCTGAATTTGGGGCTTGATCCAGCTACTATAGATATTGCTGAGGAGGGAGAAATTCTATTTGGAACTTTAGATAAAACGAAACAATTACAACCTCTTTCCGCCGTAATTCTTACTCTACAGGTTTTGTAGGAAGGTTTATATTCCCTTATCAGCTACACAGATTTAACCAATATATCAGATTAATATAAATTTTACATTTACTGATGCTTCCTTTATTTTGGTAATCTCAATAGATATAAATCAGCGTAAGCTGCATGAAAAAATGTTTTACCCTCAGGAGTCATTATCAGATAGAAATATTTTTATGCCTTTTAACCGGGAAAACATTATAACAGCTAACAGTTATAAAGGCGTAAATAACTCGGGACTAAAAAAGGGCAGAAAACAAGAAATGTCTTCTGCCCCATTTGTAAAGGAATTGTACTATTTGGCTTTTTTAACAGCCTCTTTGAGTTTTTTACCAGCTTTGAAAACCGGAACTTTGCGTGCCGGAATCTTCAAAGGTTTTTTGGTTTTGGGATTTATACCGTTGCGCGCTTTACGATGTGCAACATTGAAAGAACCAAAACCGACTAAAGTTACCTTTTCACCCTTTTTCAGGGATTCCGTTATGCCCTCAAGAACAGCTGCGAGGGCTGCACTGGCTACTTTTTGAGAAGTGCCAGCGTTTGCTGCGATCTTTTTTACTAATTCGTCTCTACTCATTTTACCTCCTTATTTGATTTAGTGTAAAGAGTAAGACATCTTTCAATTGTAATTAAATGCATTCCAAAAATTCTGTCAATAAAAAAATGCTTATTTTTCGTTTTTTTAACGGAATTTCAAGTTTTAACTGTGTTCTTAATATGTATAATGCATTATCAAATAAGAAGATAGCATACTAATACAGCAGCCAAAAATATTTTATCCTTTCTCCTTAATTTCGGGCATTTTACTTTTTTAAGTTGACAAAAATCAGACCAGCGACGGTATAGTAAATAAAAATAATTTGGAGGTTTTCCCAATGAAACAGAAAATAATAACCTTCGTAGTCCTTGCTCTTTTAGTGTTGCTTAGTGCTTGTGGTAGCAATAAGAAAGTTAAAGCACCCGTAGAGCCGGTCCGAAATCCCTTAATTTTAGCGCATTCAGCAGCTGCAAAAGGAACTGAGGCATATAACGCTGAAAGTTATACTGAAGCCATATCCGCTTTTACAGAAGCAATATCCTTGTTTAATGAAGCTGCACCAACAGCCAGTCCAGCTGATTCAATTGCTGAGAGCATTGAAAAGATGAATTTAAACATTGCCAAGTCCTATATAGAACTTGCTAATGAAAGTATGGACTTAAACAGTTATGATGAAGCATTGGATTACTATAACAAAGCCCTGAATGTTTATCAGTCACTTACTCCCAAACTGATAACACAGGAGGAACTGCAACAGAACATAATCGGTCTCTATAACAATATGGCTATTACAGCTAAGCAGGCAGGTAAATTTGAAGAAGCATTAACCTATTACGATCAGATATTGAAACTTACTCCTAACGATGCTGATATTCTTTATGCCAAGTTCTATGTTTTACGAGATAATATTAAGGATGATAATCGTGCTTATGCAGTTTTAATTGATTATGCGGAACTTACTCAGGATGCCAAAGCATTTATCAATGTAGCAGATAGCTATATGGAAAAAGGTAATCTGAGTGAAGCCGGAAAATATTATCAGAAAGCATTAGCCATTGAACCCGGAATAGATGTTTATCGTCGTTTGGCAAATTATTATAATAAACTGAATGATTATAATAATGCTAATCTTTATTTGCAAAAAGTAGCAGAATCTAATCCTGAACCTTCAGAACTGGCACAAATATATGCTATGATGGCTAAAAATTATGAGGAATTGAAGGACAGGAAAAATATGGTGGAATATTACGAAAAGTCCCTGAGCATAGAACGCAATCCTACATTGGCATTACTTTTAGCAAGTTATTACAATTCTCAAAAGAATTATGCAAAAGTTATCAGCAATGCCAGTATCACTCTCAGTATAGACCCCAAAAATGCTGATGCTTTAATGCTGCGTGGAGTTGCCTATTATCAAACAAAAAATTATTCTGCTGCCAAAGCTGATTTGGAAAAAGTGCAAAACGATCCTAAATATGGAACTCAAGCCAAAAATTTACTGAAAAATATCCCCAAATAACTAACTCTTAAATGCCGGACGGGACTGGAGTTTTCAGCTCGTCCTGCATTCTGAAAAAACGATGAAACTACATAGTGACGGCTCAATAAAAGCTATTTATGCTGCAACACAAGGAACAAAACAATATCGTCCTTTGATGAGTTCTAAAATTCCTGCTGGTTTTCCTTCTCCGGCTCAGGATTATATTGAAGGCAAGCTGGATTTAAATGAACATCTAATAGTTCATCCTGCTTCAACTTTCTTTGTTAGGGTTGATGGTTATTCAATGCAGGGTGCAGGAATTATGCCTGATGATATTTTGATTGTAGATAGAGCTTTAGAAGCGACTAATAACCACATTGTAATTGCTATTGTGGACTGTGAATTAACGGTAAAACGACTGAAAATAAAAGGGAAAAAATACTATTTAGTACCGGAGAATGATGAATTTGAACCAATTCTCATTCAAGAAGGAATGGACTTCATTATTTGGGGTGTTGTAACCTACGTTATCCATAAAGTTTAATCAGGTGGCAATAAACAAGCCCTGCTGCCTTAGTTTACTCTTTTTTCTGGGAATTTCTACATTGTTTGCTCAATCATTGGTTAGAGAGCAGAATCTTGTTTTAGAACCCAATCACTATAAATATTCCCTGGCAAATTCACCTATAATTCAAAATAGTGTTTCTGTTTGGGCTGATTCGTTGCTCTTAACGGAAGGAATAGATTATCGGGTAAATCATCAGAAGGCAGAATTGATTTTGCTTGCCCAACCTGAAGTTCCTGTTCTAAAAGTAGAATATATTCTTGTTCCGGACTTTTTATCTGTTCCTTTACAAAGCTGGAAACCTCAGGAATATAGTGATACTTTGCTAACCTCTATTAAAAAGCGTAAGAATCCTATCCTTGTAGAAGATGCTCGTTTGGAAATTCAAGGCACAAAAACATTTGCTATCACTTTTTCCGATGAATCCACTTTTGATTTAAAACAATCCCTGTTTGTAAACATCGCCGGTGAACTTGCCAACAATGTTTATATTAATGCTCAGCTTTCCGATAGCCAGTCCAAATTATCTCCGGAAGGGGATTCCAAGGAATTAAGTTCTTTGGATAATGTTTTCATCCGTGTTTACGGTCCTAAATATGAACTGGCAATGGGTGATCTGGAACTTAAATACACAGGAACTCGTTATCTGGAGTATTATAGTAAATTTGAAGGTCTGAATGCCTGGTTAAGGGGTAAACATTATGTCCAGACAGCTTTTTCTGCAGGCGGAGGTAAAAATGCCTCTGTAAAAATAACTATAATAGAAGGAAAACAGGGTCCTTATTATTTAAAAGCCAATGATACACAATCCAATTTTATTATAGTTGCCGGTAGTGAAGAGATTTTTGTAGATGGCAGTAAATGGGAACGGGGAATTGATTATAGTATTGATTACAGTGAAGGCAGCGTAATGTTCAAACACTTGATTAGTGCTTCCAACAATGTTTTAGCAAGGTTTCAATATTCCGATGAATATTATCCTCAAAGCAGTTATCTCAATTCTACTCAGCTTCAGCTTGCAAAACATTTAACGCTATCCCATCATTTTATTTGGCAACAGGATGATAAGAAAAATCCCCTGCTCTATGAATTCAGCTCGGCTGATTTGGATTCGTTAAAAATTGCCGGGGATAATATTGTTTGGGGTGAAGGTATCTCCATAGTAGAAGCAGGAACCGGTGATTATAAACGAATACAGTCATCACAAAATGAATATTATTATGAATATGCACCAGGTGATTCTCTTGCCTGTTACAATATTGTTTTTAGCTATGTTGGTAGTGGGAACGGTGATTATGAAGAATATTCTCCCGGTAAATATCGTTATTTAGGTTCTAAAATGGGTTCCTGGCTTCCGCAAAAAATATTGGTGCCTCCTGAAAAAAAGGGAAATCTGGATTTATTGCTTGCCTATTCTAATGATAATTTGAATGCTGGAGTGGAAGTTTTAGGCAGTGTTAATGACCGGAATACTTTTTCGGTAAAGAATGATGAGGATAATGATGCCGGCTTGGTTTATACCTATTTGGAAGTTCCTTTTTCCCGTTATTCTTTTAGGTTGGATCACGAGCAACGCAGTGAAAAAACATATCTCTTCGGTAAATATCGCAGTCCTGATGCAGAATACGATTTTGCCTCTATAGAAACAGCTGATTCATTGGCACAACAGGAAAGCAATATCCAAATAAGTCGTAAACAAACCAATTGGAATATATCACTTCTTTTACGATACCGGAGAATTTATGATTTATATACTTTGCAGGCATTGCGTTTCATTTCTTCCTCCTCAGGAAAAGGTTTTCTGCCAGCTCTAAATTTACATAGCACTTTTTCCACGCAGGAATATGATATTGATGATTATAGAGATGGAACCTGGCAATATCATCAGGGGGATATTTCCTGGGTTTGGAAAATATTGCATTTGCGTTTTGAAACACTCTACAACCTTTTAGATACAAAATCTTATGGTAACAGCTATCTGAAAGCAAGCCCCGGAATCACTATCGGAAATCCATCTTCTTTTCTTACCCAACTTTCCTATACAACAGATAAAACCAAGCTCCAGGAAAATAATGCCTGGAATGAAATTTCCAGTTCCGATACCTACGCCTTAAAACAAATGATCAACCTTAATGAACAGCGTATTGACCTTGATGTAACGCATCGCAAAGTTCAACAACCCCTTTCTACTTCCATTCCCAAATCCAGTTACGACCTGATCAATTTCCGTTCCAGTAACAGCATTCTGAAAAATTCTATCGGTCTTTACAGTAACTATCAACTCAATCAAACAGAATTCTATCCTAAAATTCGTGAATTGCAATATATAGGTTCCGGTTTGGGTTATTATGACAGCACCGGAGTCAGTGTAATAGATGGTGATTACGATTGGGTTTATATAACCAGTAGCACGGGAAGTTTATCATCAGAAATAAATTGTCTGTTAAATCTTTACTGGAAACCGGGAAATATATCTACCAACCCTTTTATGAAGCGTTTGCAAAGTGATACTTCAATAAATTTGGTTGAACAAAGCTCTCATCTTGATAACTGGAAAAGTTATTTCTTTTTGCCTGGAACGGTTTACAATGAAGAAACCACAATTTACGGCAGACAGAGCATTGAAGAAGTTCTCTGGTTGGATTTGATTAGTAACAAACTTACTGCCAACCTGCAAGTTTCAATGGACCGAACTCTGGATAAAAGATATCAAACCCCGGATAGAACTTTCAGTTTCTCACAAGTAGCCCAATTTGATATCAAAGGGTTTAATGCCTATAATGCCCGTTTGCAATTCAGCAATGAGACCAACCGCGATACGCGCTATTTAAGCGAAACAGATATTCTAGGTGCCAGTGCAATAATTCAGCGTAATTTAAATCCGCAAAGCAATATTCAGGCAGAATTGAACTGTAATTCAGAATCAGGAGGAAAACAAGATGGCAGTGAAAATTATCGTCTTAGTTCTTTTGCCTTTTCTCCTTCCCTAAAAAGTGTTTTTATGCAAAAATATCGCTTTTCTGCAGGTCTGGGAATAACTTATAATCGCCTTTCAGGAAGTAAGTATTTTTCCTTTCTGCCCCAAAAAAGAGCTGGCTGGATTCCCTCTGCAAATTTAAGCGGGGTTTATAGAATCAATACTTTTTGCATTATTACTATGGACTATCGTTTTTCAGATTATCCAAAACAAACGAGCTCTCATGAATTGAAACTGGAATTCAAAGCGGAAATATAAGTTATGCAGAATATTATTTTAACTCCTCTGGATTACATAATCGTCTTGCCTTTTATCTTTATTGCCGGTTTTATTGATTCTATAGCTGGAGGTGGAGGTTTAATTTCTTTGCCTGCTTATTGGAGTGCTGGAATACCACCTCATTTGGCTTTAGGTACTAATAAATTTTCCTCCTGCTGCGGAACGCTTTTTTCCACTGCCAATTATTTCAAAGCCAAAATGATAGATATTCCCGTTGCTTTAGTAAGTTCAGGAATGGCTATAATTGGTTCTTGGCTCGGTGCTTCAACCGCATTACAGATTTCGTCTCATATACTAAATTATTTACTGATTATCTTAATTCCAATTGTAACGGTTTTTTCTTTACTGAACAGGAATCTGGGAATGCATAGTAAAGCAGAGTATCTAACAAAAAGATGGCGTATGCTGCTTGGGGGATTTGCAGGATTGGGAATTGGTTTTTATGATGGCTTTTTCGGACCCGGGACAGGAACCTTTCTGATTATAATCTATGCTTCCATATTGCACTATGACTTTGTAACAGCTAATGGCAATGCTAAAGTTGTAAATTTGGCTTCCAATCTGTCTGCATTGATTACTTTTGCTTTTGCTTCCCATATATATTATCCGCTTGCTGTTCCTGGTGCCTTATGTGGAATAGCAGGAAACATTCTGGGTTCAAAAATGGTTATTTTAAGAGGCAATAAACTAATCAGAAATGTCTTTATTCTTTCTTTGCTGCTACTTTTTGCCAGAGTAATTTATAATCTTATGTAACAGGAAAAACAATTATGAGTTATAAGCTCCAAGAAGATTATCGTAACGATCAAAAGTGTGAGAGCGTAATGACTCCTGACTTAATTTGGTTAACGAGGACTTTAAACTTAGGGAAACAATTATCTTGACTTTTTGGCATATTAATTTTTCTTGTTCAAAAAGGATAAATTTAGAGGAGAAACTGAATGAAAAAGCTAATAATCATCTTAAGCATAATACTTATAATGCTTACTGCCTGTTCTACCGCCCGTCAAAAACTTAGCCCTCAGGGAAATGTAAATCTGAAAACTGCCGATGTATATTATTCCCAACAGGATGTGGAACAAGCAGAAATTTACTATTTGAAAGTTCTTGAAGATAATCCCGATTATGTTATTGCCTTGAGACGCTTGGGTGATATCAGTTTGTTTAAAGCTGAAAATTTTACAGCTAAGGAAGTTGAGTATTACGAAGATGCCTATGAATATTATACTAAAGCAATAAGCATAACTGAACAATTTCCCGATCTTACAGACCAGGATCGTATTGACCTGAGAGATATGAGAAAAAGGAAAGAAAGAGCTTGGACCCGTATTTTCCTGGCTGCAAACAAAGAAAAAGAAGCAGGAAATACGCAGCGCGCAATGGAAATTTATGAACTTGCCCACAAACTGGAACCTGAACGCCCTGAACCAATGATCCAGCTTAAAAATATCTATCTGGTTGATCTTAAAGATGACATTAAAGCCGAACAAATCCTGCACCAATTATTACAGAAAGATCCTGATAAACTGGAATATCTAATGGAAATGGGTACCTTTTACTACAACAAGGGTAACTATGCTGAAGCCGTAAAATACTTTGAAAAAGCTAAACCCCAAATACCCACAAATATTGATAACCTGATGAATATCTCTGCCTGCTATTATGAACTTAAGGACTATGAAAAAGCAATGTCCACTACCAAAGCTGCTTTGGAAATAGAACCAAACAATGTTGATCTTTTAAATAATGCCCGTTCTATTGCTGCTCAAATTAATGATATTGATCAGGCAATATTTTATCTAAAGAAGTTATTGGAAAACCGTCCTAATGAGGATGATTTCGGGTTGCTTGCTACCTATCTTTATAATAAACAAGATTGGCAGGAACTGATTAAATATGCAGAACAGTGGTATAATTGGGATAAATCTAATAAAATAGCTATTGAATATATTATCTGGGCTGCTCAACAGACCGGAAACAAACAGCTGGAATCCAAATATACTGCAATTAAGAAAACTATGCCTTGATTTTTGGAGAATAGTTTAAAGAAGTATTGAGTAGCCGGAGGACGCCGTTCCTCCGCAAGAAAAAAAAAGCGTAGCTACAGCGAGCTCCGACTACACTATAATTCAGGAATCGTCTCTGCCACTAAAAATTTCATACAATTTATTAACTTATTTGGCAGTGAGGGTTTAGTTCACGCAGATTGAGCAGATTTTTATTTATAACAGGTCTAAAGTGCCGTTATAAGCTATAAGCACATTAAAAATTACTACACAAGTAGAAGTTATCAAAGTGCTAATGACTTTTGAATTAAAGAGAAAATGACTCCTGACTTTATATGAGGCAAAAGGAATTTATCTAATGTCTAAACAAAATAAGGCATATTTGTATGCAGGGGCATCTATTCTTGCCTGGTCAACAATAAGCACAGCATTTAAATTGACTTTACAATATTTAACCCCTGTGGGTCTCTTATTTTTTGCATCTTTAACAGCTTTTCTTTTTCTGGGGTTTGTTAAAGTCATAAGTAATCCTTCCCTCTTTAAGACGAAGGAGTTATTTAAAACAGTAAGCCGGAATCTGAAAACTTCTTTTCTTAAGGGTTTACTTAATCCCTTTATATATTATTTAATGCTTTTTGAAGCATATTCACGGTTGCGAGCTCAAGAAGCACAGGCATTAAATTACACTTGGGCAATTGTTTTATCGCTATTCAGTATCTGGTTGTTGAAAGAAAAATTTAGGATTATAGATTTTATCTCTTTGCTTATCAGTTTTTTCGGGGTTTGGATTATTTCTACAAAAGGGCAGATTATTTCGCTACAATTTGATGATGCTCTGGGTTCATTTTTAGCCGTTTCTACTTCTGTTATTTGGGCATTTTACTGGATTTTAAATATCAAGGATAAAAGAGAAGCACTTACGAAACTCAGTTCCAATTTTTTCCTCGGTTTTTTGTTTATAGCTTTTTTCGCTCTTTTTACCCATACATCTCTTTTTACACCTCGGGCAAGGTACGGTTATGGCATTCTGGGAAGTATATATGTGGGCATTTTTGAAATGGGTTTAACTTTTCTGCTCTGGAATAAAGCGCTAGAACTGACCGATAATACAGCTGTTATTTCCAATCTGATTTTCTTTACTCCTTTTTTGTCCTTGCTTTTTATCAGTTCCATTTTGCAGGAAAGTATCCACTCTGCTACATTTTTCGGGCTTTTGTTGATTGTTTTCAGCAACCTGTTACAAAAGGGATTTCCCGGTATATTAAAGAGGAATCAATAATTGTTCTTCAGTTTCAGTATTTTCCAGTTTACTTATTCCCAAACCAAGAAGACGGATTTTCCGGGAGTTATCCCAATTAGCAATTAGAAGTTGTTCTCCATAAGCAAATAATTCACTAGCTTCGTCTATAAATGAACGGGTATTGCAACTGCGCGTTATTAATTCAAAGTTATCGTATTTGATTTTGAGGGTTAGGTTGCTGCCCCTGATGCCTTTTTCCTTCAACCTTTTGGATAAGCGTTCTGCAAGTTGTTTTAAAATGATTAAAAGTTCATCCAGATTATCATTATCCTCATAAAAAGTTGTCTCACAGCTTAATGTTTTTGGTTCAAATTCAGTTATCACTGCGCGTTTATCAATACCCCGTAGAACATAATAATAAAAATTACCTGCTTTCCCCAAAAGTTTTATCAAGTCCTTCAGTTCATATTTATAAAGGTCAGCTCCATTATTTATTCCTTTTTTTTTCAATTTAGCAGAAGTAACTTTACCGATACCGGAAAACTTTTCTATAGGTAGAGGGAAAAGAACTTCATTGGTTTTTTCCGGAGGTATGTAAGTTAAACCATCGGGTTTATTCAAATCACTGCCAATTTTAGCCAGGAATTTATTGTAAGAAACACCGGCTGAACAAGTTAATCCCGTTTTTTCCAAAATTTCCGCTTTAATTAATTTAGCAATTTTAACAGCATCTTCTTCGCCTAATTTGTTTTCAGTAACATCTAAATATGCCTCATCCAAAGATAGGGGTTCCACCAAATCAGTCCACTTATAAAAAATTTCCCTTATCTGATGCGAAACTTTAATATAGAGATTAAAATGAGGATGTAAAAAAATTGCCTCCGGGCATAGATTCCATGCATGGTAACTGCTCATTCCACTATGAACTCCGAATTTGCGTGCTTCATAAGAACAGGTAGAAACAACACCTCTGCCATTTGGTGGTCCTCCTACAATTACACATTTGCCTTTCAGTCGTGGATTTTCCCTGACCTCTATTGCCGCGAAAAAGGCATCCATATCAATATGAATGATTTTTTTCATATTGCTTTAATCCAGAAATAAGGTTTTCAGATAAAGCAAAAAAGAAAGAAGCATAGCCCGCATTTCAGTTCTCTAATATCTCTGTGTGTAATAGTTGCCGTAATGGAATTCCACAAATCAAAAGAACACTACAAATAGCGGACAATTTCTTCCAGTGATTTTCTATCTTTACTTTTAGCAAATTCGCTAACTGCCCTGGAATATAATCCTTTTTTTTCTGCAGGATATCCCAAAGGAGCCAGAGCTACAATTTTCCAGTTTGCAGGAAGTTTTAGATAGTGCTTCAATTTCTTTTCGGAAAAAGCAGCCAACCAACAACTTTCAATGCCATAGTTGCGGGCAAACAACAGCATTTGATGAAAGGAAATAGCTGTATCTACCAAATAATAATCCTGTCCATTAATTTTTACATTATCCTTCAAATCGGCACAGGCAATAATTAAACAGGGTGCTTTCCGAATGAAAAAATTAGAAAGTCCTATCAATCCACAGTTTAATGCTAATTTCCGGATTTTGGCATTTTCCAAAAAAACCAGATAACGCCAGGGCTGACGATTTTGAGTTGAAGGAGCTAAACGACCTGCTTCCAGAATTTCGTTTATAATGTCTTTAGGAATAGGGTCGGGTAAAAAATCCCGGACACTGTGTCTTCCTAAAATCAATTCCCGGGCATCCATAACTCCAAATCCTCTTTTGTATTTATGTTTTTTATAATACCGGAATCCTCAACTTGAACATTAAGCAAGGGTAAACCGGAGTTCAAAATTATATATTTCAGTCCTTTTGCATTATCATTAGCTTCCAGATTTAACTCTGCAGGTATCAAAACAGGGTGTCCACTTTTATTTTGATAAACAGGACGGATAATAGCATTCGGATATTGTTGATGGATTTTAACAAGCTCTTGAATGGTTTTTGTTTCCACAAAGGGAAAATCAACCGGAAAGATAATAAAACCACTATTTTTCTGTTTATTCTTCAATTCCTTAACAGCTAGGCGTATTGTAGCCAGCATATCTGCCGTATTTTCATATTTTGCTTCAAAAATATCATCTACAGCTGCTAGGGATAAGGTTTCCCGAATCTTTTCTAGAAAGCTTTTACCTTGAATTTTCACTTCCGCTTTAGGCAAACCGAAACGGTTTCCTTTCCCTGAAGCAAGAATAATAGCTGTCACTTTCATAAAAATCGCTCAGCCCTAAGCTCTTTACCCTAAGCTATTAAATTCCTCAATGGCTTTATCCAAGTAGTCCAAATTGGTTTCAAAAGTTTCTCTCCAATATTCAGGTTGCCATTGCTTAAGGATTTCCTGATATGTTTTGCCTTGCTGTTCTACCCAAGTATAGTATTTCAGATTATGGATTCTCTTTTTATCCCAATAGCTTAATTCCAGCAGGTCATCATAACTTTGTGCGTTAAGAATTGATTCTCTATCTAAAGCTGCCTGCAGTTCTGTATATTCGCCTTTTAAAGCTTTTTGTTCCTGTAAACGGGATTGATACAATTCAGCACTGTCCGTAAAAATAGTTATAATAATATCATTTTCATTATATTCAAAATATTTTGCCATTTTGATAGCGGACAGCAGATTGCATATAGATGATATGCCTAAAAGTTCAAGTTTATCCGCTAATTCCGGTTCTATGCCACTTTTCTTTAAGTAGTTTTTCCCTTCGGACTCATTGAATAAACGCAATAACCGCATACAATCTTCATCTCTAATAGCACTTATCAGGTCTGTATTACGAACATTATGAATCCAGGGAATATGTTTATCGCCAATTCCTTCAATGCGATGACCCCCAAAACCATTCATTAACAAAGTAGGACATTCCCTTGCTTCTGAAGCATTAGTTTTCATTAGCGGAAAATGTTTTTTCAGGAAATCCCCGGCTGCAATAGTTCCAGCACTGCCGGTAGCGCTAACAAATCCGCTGAAACGATTGTCGGGTTTTTTTAATAGTTCAAACAATTCATAAATAGCATTGCCGGTTACATAATAGTGCCAGAAAGCATTGCCAAATTCGTCAAACTGGTTCAAAATCACATAACTTGGGTCTGAACGCAGCTCATTACATTTATCATATATTTCTTTCACATTGGATTCACAACCGGGAGTGGCAAAAACTTCAGCTCCAATTTCCCGCAACCAGTCAAAACGTTCTTTGCTCATTTCTTCAGGCAAAATAGCAACTGCCGGGCATGCTAGAAGAGCACAATCAAAAGCTCCGCCTCTACAATAATTTCCTGTAGAGGGCCAGACGGCTTTATGGATTTCGGGATCAAAGGAGCCAGAAACTAAACGCGGAACAAGACAGCCATAAGCTGCTCCAACTTTGTGAGCTCCTGTAGGAAAATATTTCCCTACTAAACCAATAATTCTGGCTTTCACTCCAGAAAGTTCAGAGGGAATTTCCAGAAAATTGGGTTTTCCAAAAAGTCCCGTTTTTATGTCATTTTTCCAGGTAATGCGAAAAAGATTTAAGGGATTGATATCCCAAAGTCCGATTGGCTTCAACTTTTCTTTTATCTCTTCGGGAATTGTCTCCGGAAACATCTGCTGACGAATTGTAGGAAGAATTATTCCTCTTTCTTTGCAACGTTTAGCATTTTTTTTAGCTATTATCGGGTCAATTTTAGTAATCAGTTTGGGCATTTATATCTCCTTCATTATCTATCTATTGAAGTAACCACAAATAAAAGAAGGTTTTTTTGTAAAGGAATTTAAGCTCAAACCTAATAAATTGTCTTAAAATTATAAACTTCAGTTCGCTTATAAATAGAGGGCTCACGAATTTCCTTTCATAAATACAAATTGAACAGTTATTATAGTTTCTGTTTGTCTTTGCATTAACGCTAACATCCTCATTCTTAATTTCTTATAAAATTATTTTTAGTTCTTCCTTAATTGCATTACCTACCCATTGCTTACCCATTACGGATGGCATCCGTAATGAGTCGGTAATGCATAAGCAATGCTATTAAGTAATATACGATAATATAGTTAGTTATTAGTAAGTTAACAATTTCTTGACTCTCCAGGTATTTCCTTTTTTTTGGTTTTGCTTTTAAAAAGCATAATTTTTTTTCTTTTTTCGGCTTCAAATTTGCTTATATTATAAGCATAAGAAGTAATTTTTTATAAAATGAGAATAATATTAAGGGAGAAGTAATGAAGAAGATTTCTTTCATACTCTTATTGGTTTTCACAACAGCTATACTGATGGCTGCCAGTGGAACCATTAAATTACAAGATAATCCGGCAAAAGTGCAATTATTGGAAAAAAGTGATACCGGGCTTTCTATTGTTTATGCTGTAGACGAACTTCAGTTTAAAGAAATTAATACGAAAGAAGGTATATTTACGGAATTAACTGCCGCAAATTACACTACTACCAATGTTACCGGTTTACCGGCTTTACCTTTAATGCGACAACTGATTAGTGTTCCCTTAGGGGCAAATGTTACTGCCAAGATAATGACCTGCAGTTCCAGGTCTATTAATTTGGATGAACAGGGTGTTTTATATCCTCTTATGCCGCGGCAGGAATCAGTTTCCAAGTCAGCGGACTTGAATCAGCTACCTTTTGAGGTAAACAGGGATTTCTATAATACTAATACCTGGACAGATAATCCTGCTATTAATGTAACAGAAATCGGAATGATGAGAGGCACAAGAATTTTTGCTGTTGATTTTGTACCCGTAAAATACAATCCTGCTCTTAAAAAGATAGAGGTTATTTACAATGCGGAAGTGAAAATTACTTTCAGCGAAGGAGATTATTCTGCTACAAGAGAATTACAGGCAAAAACATATTCTCCCGCTTTTACAGGTATATTTGCTCAAACTCTTATCAATTATGATGAACCGAAGGTTTCTTTACTGCGTTATCCTATCGGTTATGTAATTATTCTTCCAGATAATTTTATTGCTCCGATGCAACCCTTTATTGACTGGAAAAAACAAGAGGGTTACAATGTAATTGTAGCGCCTACATCTTTAACCGGAACGACCGCAACAAGCATCAAGACCTATATGCAAAGTTTATGGAATGCTGCTACACCGGAAAATCCCGCTCCTTCATATCTTCTACTTGTAGGTGATGTTGCTCAGGTTCCTACCAATAGTGGAATTACAAGTTCTCATCCTACTGATCTTCATTATGTGCGTTTACAGGGAACCGATTATATGCCGGAAATGTATTTCGGCAGATTTTCCGCTACTACTGTAGCCGAAGTTACCAATCAGGTTGATAAGACCCTGATGTATGAACAATATACTATGCCCAGTGATACATATTTAAGTGAAGTAGATATGATTGCAGGTGTGGATAGTTACTATTCTCCCACTTATGCTAATGGCCAAATTAATTATGGTACCAATAACTATTTTAATACAGCCCATAATATAACAAGCCACACTTATCTTTATCCTGCTTCCGGAAATTCAGCTTCAGCAATCGTCCAGGATGTTTCTAACGGAATTGGTTATATAAATTACACTGCTCACGGTGATGTAACAAGCTGGAGTAATCCCAGTTTTACAACTACAAATATAAACTCTTTACAAAATATAAATAAATACTGTTTTGTGGTCGGAAACTGCTGTTTAACCAGTAAATTTGATTCTGGAATCTGCTTTGCAGAAGCCTGGCTGCGGGCTACTAATAAAGGTGCAATAATTTATATTGGCGGAACTAACAGCACTTATTGGGATGAAGATTACTGGTGGGGGGTTGGATATAAGCCACCTGTTGTAGGAACCGGTTCTCCTTTTGTAGCAGGTCATACAGGAGCTTATGATGCTCTCTTTCATAATCATAATGAACCTTTTGCTGATTGGGCTGGAAATGCAGGTAGTATGGTTTTTATGGGAAATATGGCAGTTGTTCAATCCAATAGTACCCGGATCAATTATTATTGGGAAATTTATTCCATTATGGGTGATCCTTCTTTGGTTCCCTATCTGGGAATTCCGGCTCAAAATGCCTATACTCCGCCTGCACAAATGTTTTTAGGGTTTAGCAGTATGGATATTCAAGCCGATCCTTACAGCTATGTAGCTCTTTCAATGAATAATGAACTGCACGGTGTTGGTTTAGCTGATGCCAGCGGTAATTTAACTTTGAATTATACACCTTTTACTGAACCAGGAATAGCAAAACTGGTAATAACCCGTTCTTTGCGTAAACCTTTAATTGCTAATATAGAAATTATTCCGAATGTGGGACCTTATGTAACTGCAGGTCCTTTAGAATTAAATGATGGAAACAACAACATTGCCGAAGCCGGTGATAATATAAATATCTCCCTGCAATTCAATAATATAGGCATTGATGCAGCTACCAATCTGACTGCCGCTTTATCTTGTGACAGTCCTTATATTTTGTTAAATAATGCTTATATTTCGCTTCCGGATATTGCTTCCGGAAGTAGTATCAATCAAACAAATGCTTTCAATATAAGTATCCTGCCGGATGTTCCTGATCAACATCCTGCTGTTATGACGATTACTGTTAGCAATGGTGAAGAAAGTTGGGTTACTCAACGCAATTTAACTATCAATGCTCCGAATGTCCTTTTCGGAAATCATACTTTGTTTGATAGTGATAGCGATGGAATTTATGAACCGGGTGAAACAGTTACAATATCCTTATCAATTTCCAACAGTGGTCATATGAATGTTGATGGTGGTTCTTTAGCTATTATTTTAAACAGCTCTTATGCCACTTTGGATAATTACAATTTCATAATTCCTCCGCTTCCTGCAAGCAATGGTATACCTATTGTTCTTCATTTGTTTATCAGTCAAAATTGTCCTAATGATGAAGTTATTCCTATCGGTTTTGCGATGAATGCGGGAATTCAACTATTGAATCATAGTATAATGATCCCTGTCGGTATCGTAGGTGAAAGTTTTGAAAGCGGTGATTTTACTGCTTTCCCCTGGGTAAATAATAGTACAAATCCCTGGACTATTGTTAGTGGCACTGCTAATGTTCATTTCGGTAATTATGCTGCTAAATCAGGTGCTATAGGAAATTATGGTAATACAACTTTACAAATAGCTATGGATATTTCTTCTGCAGGAAATATTTCTTTCTGGCGTAAAGTTAGTAGTGAATCAAATGGAGATTATCTCAAATTCTATATTAATAATAATGAAACAGGTTCCTGGAGTGGTGAAATAGGTTGGTCAGAAGTAAGCTATCCTGTTACTCCTGGCAGCTATACTTTCAAATGGACATATTCTAAAGATATATCTATAGCTTCAGGTGGTGACTGTGCCTGGTTGGATGATATTCGTTTTCCGGGAATAGGAACTTTAGAAACTGCTATATTCTATACTACAACTACCCAAATTGACTTTACTGATGTTCTTCCCAATACAACTGTGAGCATTGATTTTGCTTTACGCAATTTGGGGAACATTGCTATGCAGGGAACTATTGCCTGTCCTGCTGAATTTGAACTAAGCCAATATGGAAATGCTTTACCCGCTAATTACAATTATCAGATTGAAGCTGGTCAAACAGTAATCTACTCTCTCAATTATATAGCCGGAAATTCAGTAAATGAGATTCATACTAATATGCAAATTACTACTAATGATCCTCTTCATCCAATTGTAACAATACCGGTTAATTTGTCTCCTCTTGCTAATGATGATAATGTTAACATACCTTATGTAACAGCTTTGCAAAAGAACTATCCTAATCCTTTCAATCCGGAAACAACCATTCATTACTCACTCAGAGAAGCAGGACCGGTTAAAATTGAGGTCTATAACATCAAAGGTCAATTAGTTCGCTATCTTGTAAATGAACTTAAGAATGCAGGCAATTATACTGTTATCTGGAACGGAAAAGATGAACAGGGTAAAAATGTTTCCAGTGGAATATATTTTTACAGAATGCAAACCAAAAATTATTCTGCTACTCAAAAAATGATGTTAATGAAATAAATCCCGGTTATCGCAGGCCTCCTTCTGAAAAGGATGCCTGCTTTACCGGAAAGAGAGTTCTGATAATGAATAATTATTTTTACCTAGTAGTTAGTAATAAAAGAAGGATACTATGAAAAAGACCTTATTCTTTCTAATTCTGCTGCTGAGTTTTATTGCTCTATCAGCAGAACAAATTGTTGTTAGCCAATATCCTGATGATATTCGTTTAACTAACAGCAATCCCGATAATATGGAACTGGAGTTTACTCTGGGCAGTTTTTATCGCGAACCTGTCACGATAAATGGAGATAATTGGTATCATCTCTTTCTGAAAAAAGAAGGAATTACTTTGGAAACAGGAATGCCTCAAGTTCCTATTTTAGCACGAAGTTTGATTATTCCTGCTACGGCAAAAATGCATCTAAATATTACCAATAGCGAATATGTGGAACTTACTTTGCCAGTGGCACCTTCCAAAGGAAACTTAACCCGTGATATTGATCCATCCACTGTTCCCTATACTTTTGCTGATTTCTATCAGAGTCAAGAAAGTTATCCTACGGACATTGCTTATTTAACCGAACCCTTTATTTTGCGTGATTATCGTGGAATTACAGTGCGTATTCAACCCTTTATTTATTTTCCTGCTACTCAAACACTGAGAATTTATACAAAACTGAATATTTCTGTTTATCCACAAGGAACTGACCTGTCAAATGCTATTTTAAATCCGAAAACATCCTATAGCCGTTATTTTGAAAGTGCTTATCAGAATATGTTCCTTAATTTCAGTGCCGCCAAATATCCTTCCTTAGATGAAGAAGGCAGAATTTTAGTTATTAAACACAGTATGTTTGATGCTACTATTCAACCCTGGGTTGCTTGGAAAAGACAACTTGGTTTTACTGTAGATGTTGTTGATGTTACAGAAGCAGGTTCTTCTGCTGCCAATATCAAGACCTACATTCAAAATCAATACAATTTGAATAACGGTTTGATGTTTGTTCAATTGGTAGGTGATGGACCTCAGATACCTACTTTAACTTATTCCAGCGGAGGAAGTGACCCTTCTTATGCGCTTTTAGCAGGAAATGATAATTACTATGACATCTTTGTCGGTCGTTTTTCTGCTCAGACCGTAGCTGAACTGGAAACCCAAGTTACTCGCAGCATATTTTATGAAAGAGATATAACTGCAGGAGCTGACTGGCTGGAAAAAGCAGTTGGAATTGCCTCTTCTCAAGGTGGTGGCAGTCAAGGTGATATGGGTGAAAGTGATATAACCCATATGAATAATATTCGCACAGACCTTCTTAATTATGGTTATACCACTGTTGATCAAATCTATGACCCCGGAGCTACAGCAACTCAAGTAAGTAATGCTGTAAATCCAGGTAGAGGATTTATCAATTATTGTGGTCACGGTTCAGATACCTATTGGGTAACCACAAATTTCAACAATACAAATGCTAATGCCCTAACCAATGATAATATGCTGCCCTTGATTGTTTCTGTTGCCTGTGTAAACGGTAACTTTGTCAGCCAAACCTGTTTTGCTGAAGCCTGGATGCGTTCTGTAAACGAAACTACAAATGCTCCCGCGGGTGCTATAACTTTTTGGGGTTCAACTATTAATCAAAGCTGGTCTCCCCCTATGCGTGCTCAAGATGAAGTTACAGACCTTTTAGTAGGAAATTTAAAACATCGGATTGGTAGTTTGCTTTTTAATGGTGCCCATAAAATGCTGGAGGTCTATGGCAGTGAGGGTCTTGCCGATGCCAGAACTTGGACTATTTTCGGGGATGCGTCTTTAATGATGCGAACAAAAAATCCTCAAGTAATTACTGCTGACTACAATCCTGTTTTGTTTTTAGGAATGAGCATTTTTACTATCCAAACCATTCCCGGCGGTAGAATTACTTTAACTAACAACGGTATTATCTATGGTAAAGGAATTGCCGATGCTGCAGGTAATTGTGTTGTTAACCTGGAAGTTATTCCCGATCAACCGATGGATTTAACTTTAACTATTTCCGCTTTTGATTATCAAACCTACATCCAAACCATTCAGGTTCTTCCCATCACCGGACCTTATATAATGGTAGAGACAACCAATTTCAGTGATGTCAATGACAATATTTTCACTACAGGTGAAATCGTCTTTCTGGATATAGACCTTTCCAATATCGGAAGTGAAACTGCTACAAATGTAAGTGTTACACTTTCTACAATTGATTCTTATGTAACCCTGTTAAATCCTACTCTCACAATTGGAAATATTGATAGTGGAACTGTTAACACTGCAGGAGCTTTTCAAATTCAGCTTTCCAATAGCATTCCTGATGAACATACTGTAGAATTGAATATAACAATTACTACCTCCGAGGGTGAAACTTTTACCGATGACTGCAGCTTTATTGCGTATGCTCCAGATATTTCCTGGGGTCCTTTACAGATTAATGACAGCCAGGGCAATAACAATGGACGCATTGATGCCGGGGAAAATGTTACTATTACCTTTAATGTAACCAATTCAGGGCACTGTGATGCTGCCAATATTTCCACTACTTTAATTGTAAATGGAGTATCCCATTTGATTAGTCCTATCATATCTACTATTGATAATCTGCCTGTTAACCAAACAGGTCAGATAATTTATAATGTAACCTTCAGTTCTCAAATTCCAATGGGCACTTCGGTTCAGCTTACTGCTATGACAATGTTTGGTGAATACTTAAGTATTCATACCTATACTATTGTAATAGGGATAGTGATGGAGAACTTTGATTTTGGCTTTAGCAATTTCCCTTGGGTTTTTGAAGGAGGAAATTGGACTATTTCTCAAGATAGCTTTAATGGTTCTATGGCTGCCAAATCTCCTGCAATTAATAACAGCTCCAGCACTTCTATAAGCATTACTTATCAGTGCCCTCAAGCAAGTGAAATTTCTTTCTGGAAAAAGGTTTCCTCTGAACCCAATTGCGATTTCCTGAAATTCTACATTAATGGAGTGCTAAAATTCCAATGGAGTGGAACTGATGATTTCTGGAGCCAGGTTACTTATCCTGTTTCTCCTGGCACTAATATCTTCAAATGGGAATATGTTAAAGACACCGGATTATATCAAGGCAGTGATTGTGCTTGGCTTGATGATATTATTTTCCCAAGCACAGGTGAACAAATTGGGATTCCTGTATTTGTAATTGATACGGAAACTATAAACTTTGGCGAAGTTATTGTCAACACTATTGTCTCTCAACCTGTTACAATCTGTAATTGCGGAACTGCTTCAATGCTGGGAACTATTACTACAGAGGCACCTTTCTTTTTAGGAGAACCAACTATGCCTTCTTATTATTTGGAATACATAATCCCGGCTAATGAATCCTTCACTTTTAATGTGAATTTCCAACCCCTACAAAACTCACAATACACAGGAACCCTAATAATAAACTCTGATGATCCCAATGCTTTAGTAAATACTATTCCCTTATACGGAACAGGTCAACCGGTTGCCAATGATGATCCTGTTGCTGTTATGGTTACATCCCTAAAAGGATGCTATCCCAATCCTTTTAATCCTACAACTACAATCAGTTTCAGTATTAAGGAAAAGACACCTGTAGAACTGATTATTTACAATATTTTAGGACAAAAAGTCCAAACTTTGGTTAACAAACCCTTAGAAAAGGGAGAACATAGTGTCGTTTGGAACGGAACTGATAATAAAGGTCGTCCTGTTGCCAGTGGTATTTATTTCTATAGAATGAAAGCAGGAAAATATACTGAGACCCAAAAAATGATTCTGAAAAAATGAGGGCGAGAGGTCTTGAGGTCGAGAGGTCTTGAGGTCAAGAGGTCGAGAGGTCGAGAGGTCTTGAGGTCGAGAGGTCAAGAGGTCTTGAAGTTATAATAAAATTACATGGGCGGAGCTTAATGCGGCTCCGTCTTTTTTTTTCTGGAAAAACCAGCGTTCTGGTCATTTCCCTTTTACTTGTCTATGTTATAAGTCATATACGCGTTAAAATTTATTTCAAAAAAACAAATATGTGGAAGCGTAAATAACTTTTCATTATGTCTCCAATTTTATTTCCGGCAAATGAATTGAGTTTTAGGACTCCACAAAGGAACGAACTTTTTTATACTGTAGATAGGGGATTTTTTCTATTAAAGCAGCAGCTGCTTTTTGTAAACTAACCAAATCCCCATCATTTTCAATAACTAAATCTACCAGGTGTCGCTTCTTAGTATCCGGCATTTGATATAACATCCGTTGTTGAGCTTTGATTCTGTCTTCCCCTCTTTTTTCTAAACGTTTAAGTCGTGTTTCCAGAGAAGCACTTATCAATATAATATAATCAAAGCAATCTTGTAAATTTGCCTCAAAAAGGAGAGGAACTTCAAAGCAGAGAACTTCATCCTGGCTTTGCTCCATTATCCGTTGAAAATCCTGTAATACAAGAGGATGAATTAAAGAATTTAAGAATTTTGTTTCCTCATCACTGCCAAATACTATATCTGCCAAAATCTTATGATTAATTATACTTTTAGTTTTATCATCCCTGGAAGGGGACAAAACAGCTGTAGAATAGCGTTTTATTAATGTTTCTTTGATCTCCGGGTCATCCAAATGTTGATTAGCAATATCATCAGCAGAAATAACTTTCAAGCCCTTTGCTGTAAGGAAATTACAAAAAACACTTTTCCCGCTGCCGATATTTCCCGTTATCCCTATAAGCAGAGGAAATTTATTTGGTGACATCAGTCAAAATCTGCAGCAATTCTTCAAAAGCAACATTGGTCTGGATTTTTCCTGCTCTGGCTACAGAGACCTGACCTGTTTGTTCAGAAACAATAATAGCAATAGCATCGCTGATTTCGGTTATTCCAATACCGGCAAGATGCCTGGTGCCAAATTTACGCACATATTCTGCCTTTTTAGATAAGGGCAGAACTACTTTAGCAGCCATAATACGTTGATCGCGAATAATAATAGCTCCATCATGCAGGACACTTTTAGGATTAAAAATTGTAAGAATTAGGCGCATAGATACAACAGCATCAATGGGCTCTCCACTATAAATATATTCATGCAGTTTTCTTTTATTTTCCAGCACAATGAGAGCACCTATTTTACGAAAACTCATTGAAGAAACAGCATCTATCAAAGGAGTGTAAAGAGATGATTTTTCTTGTTTACTAAATGCCTTACTTAGTTCCCGGGGAAGATTTAAACGAGCTAAAATAGAACGCAATTCAGGTTGAAACAAAATAACAACAGCAATGAACCAATAATTGCGAATAGCACTTAAAAGTGAACCAACCATTTTCAGATTGAAGATAACCGCTAAAATATAGAGAATCACTACAAACAACAAACCCCATAAAACTTGATAACCACCTGACTTTCGCACTATCAACAATGCCTGATAAATCAGAAAAGCGATAATGAAAATATCTACTATATCTTTAAAACGGGGAATTAAAAATTCCATTTAGTCCCTTTTCGCCTTGGCAATAACAGTTAAGACCTCAAAAAACTGCTTGTGCAAAAGAACATCATGAACACGCAAAATATTTATTCCTTCACAAGCAGATACTAAAGCAGCTGCAAGGCACCCACCTAAGCGTTGTGAAGGTGACGAAGGTGAAATTTTATCTATAAAGCTCTTTCTGCTGGCTCCCACAACAAGAGGTAAACCAAATTCTTTAAATGTCTTCAAGTTGGCAAGAATAGTTAAATTATGTTCCAGGTTTTTTCCAAAACCAATACCAGGATCAAGCATTATATTTTCTTTTAAAATTCCTTTGGTAAGACAAAAATCAATACGCTCTTGAAAGAAATCATTTATTTCCTTCAGCACATCCTGATAAACAGGATTTAATTGCATTGTGTAAGGAGTTCCCTGCATATGCATTAAAATAACTTTTACCTTAGGATGTGCTGATAAAAGATCAGCCAGGGCAGGATCAGTTCTAAGAGCTGAAATATCATTGATGATAGAAGCACCAAATTCTATTGCCTTTTCAGCAACAGTGGCTTTCTGAGTATCAACAGAAAAAGTAACTTCAGGGTATTTTTCTTTAAAATAACTTAAAATCGGGATTATTCGTTGTATTTGTATATCTGCAGGAACAGGCAAAGAACCTGCACGAGTTGATTCTGCTCCCATATCAATTATCTCTGCTCCTTCAGCAATCATTTTTTCTGTATGTTTAACAGCCAATTCTCTATCCAAAAATTGTGCTCCGTCTGAAAAAGAATCCTCAGTAACATTCAGAATACCCATTAAAACCGGTATCTGTTTAGGAAAGCAATATTTATTCATTGATAACAAACCTACAGCGCAAACGATAAAGTTGTTTGGGATTATAATTACCTTTAAAACCAAACTTCCATAATGGCATCACTTTCCTCACTGCTTCAGCATAAGTTGCGCTGGTATAAGAAAGTATATTTACACTACCCAAATCTACTGTCCCTTTAGGAGTAAGCTTAAATTCCAGATAGACCTCTCCCTCTTCAGTAGGATTTATTTGAGGTTTGGTTTGGCTAATTATATATGCTTCTCCCCCACCTTCTTCCAGGGAAGTAGAAAAGTCAAAATTACTGCCTATTATAGTTCCCGGTATTTCTTGTAAAGCACTGGAATTTCTGTTATGAGGAAAGCTGGAAGGAATAGTGGACTTAGCATCTTCCTGGGCTAATACATTTAAAGGCATAGCAATAGTTGGTTCGCTTTCTCCTCTGCTTATGGGATTTACATTACCGGTATTTATTTCCTTTTCCCCTACAATTTCTGCTGGTTTAGTTATTTCTTCAGCTCCAGGAATTTTAATTATTTCTTGAAGTTTATCAGCAGGATAGGGCTCTATCACGGTAGTCCTGTTTGCAGGTTCCCATTCAAAAGTATACCATTTTTCCGGAACATAAGGTTGGATAACATAGAAGGCACATAGAATAAACAACAGCAGATGAAACACTGCCGAAATGAAATAGCCGTTGAATAGTTTAGAAAGTTTAAAACGCCGCACTACTATTTCTCCAAAACAGTTGTTGCCACAAAGATTCTTTCGTAACCGGAATTACGGATAATATCCATTAAATTTATCAGCTTTTGTACGGGAACTTGTTTTTCAATAGCAATGCGGACAACCTGTTCTGGATTTTGATATTTTTGCTGAAGAACTTTTTCCAGTTCTTCAATTTCTACGAGCTTATCCATAAAATACAGGCGTCCATCGTTATAATAAGTAATCAAGAGGGTTTGATAACTTTGTCTGACAGCAGTAGAAGAACCGGGAAGCTTTATCGGCAAACCGGTTTGACTTACAAAATTTGAAGCAATCAGTAAAAACAACAGGAGAAGGAAGATAACATCAGTCATTGAAATAAGCATTGTTGTAGAAATCCGCTGTTTGGAAACACGCAGTTTCATAATTTACTCTGAATTAAATTCTTGTATTTAATGATATATTCAACTGCATTTTCCTGCATATCTTTTACTATATTTTCCAGTTTCTGCACTAGATCGTTGTAAAAGATGATTGTCGCAATTCCTACAATTAAACCTCCTACCGTAGTTAATAAGGCAACCCAAATTCCTCCTGCCAACATAGAAATATCCACTCCGCTTTGACTGGCTGCTTGAATTTTCATAAAGACATTCACCATCCCTATAACTGTCCCCAAAAATCCAATCAACGGAGCAATTGCAGCAAAGGTAGAAAGCCAGCCTAGTCCTTTTTCTAAACGATGCAATTCCAGATTTGCCGTTGCTTCCATACTTTGATTAATCAGATCCAAGTCATCGCTTTCACTGTTGAATAACTTATCCAGCATTAGTCCCATAAGACATTCACTCTTATGCATATTTATCAGAGCGCGAATATTTTCCAGTTTATCCTGCGATTTAAGAGATAATTGAAGTTTGCTGTTAGCTAATCTAACTTTTCTGAATTGACGGTATTTCTCAATTATGATGCCAATGCTGATTACGGAAATAACCGTAAGCACATACATCAGGAATCCACCTTTTACGATTAAATTTAAGATAGACATTTAACCTCGCGTATTATTTTTTCTCCTTTAACTTTAACTGCTGTAGCATCAATAAAGATACTACAGCAGTTTAAAATAGTCAGGTTCTTTTTAGGTTTGAGTTATCCATTTTGTTTTTGGAAGTTCTTCATAAAATCAGCCAAAGTATATGCTGCCTTCAGAGGAAGTGCATTATAACAGGAAGCACGGCATCCACCTACATCACGATGACCTTTCAGACCAATCATTCCATTCTTTTTGGCTTCACTCACAAAAAGATTTTCCAGTTCTTCGCTCGGAAGGCGAAAAGTAATATTCATCAAAGAACGGTCTTCAGGAACTACAGTTCCTCTATAGAAACCATCGGAGGCATCAATAACATCGTAAATGTATTTCGCCTTAGCTTTGTTATTTTCTTCAATTTTGGCAAGTCCGCCATATTCCTCAATCCATTTTAACACTAACCCAATCATATAAATAGTGAAACAGGGAGGGGTATTATACAAGCTGCCGTTTTTAGCGTGCAATTGATAATCCAGCATTGACGGCAGGTTTGTAGCTCCTGTAGATAAGAAGTCCTTCTTCACCAAAACAACAGCACAGCCTGCAGGACCAATATTTTTCTGAGCTCCGGCATAAATTAAGCTGTATTTGTTAATATCAATGGGCTTGCTCATAAAGTTTGAACTCATATCTGCAATCAAAGGAATTTCTTTTGGCACATCAGGGTCTCTTTTCCATTCGGTTCCATAAATAGTATTGTTCGTAGTAATATGAAGATAAGCAGGATTATCTGATAGTTGATAAGTTTTCGGAATGTAGCTGAAACTTTTATCTTCCGAACTGGCTGCAATATGCAATGGCTTGCCTATTTTTTTAACTTCTGCCATTGCCTTTTTGCTCCACACACCGGTATGAATGAAGTTAGCAATTTTGCCTTCCGGTAGAAAGTTTAGCGGTACCATCAGAAATTGTAAACTGGCACCTCCATGCAGGAAAAGCACATCCCAATCGTCACCGATGCCATAAATCCGTTTTGCAGCATCTCTGGCTTCATTAATAATTGCTTCATACTCTTTACTGCGATGGCTCATTTCCATAACGGAAAGTCCCATCCCTTTGTAATTAACAAGATCTGCCTGTGCTTCTCTAAGCACTTCTTCAGGCAGAACTGCAGGACCGGCGTTAAAGTTATGTACGCGTTCCATTTGTATCCTCCTGGATATATTTTTTCTTCTTTGGTGCAATGATTTCTGAAGTCAAGCTTTCAGGCAAGTTATTTTTTGTAAATAGAGAAATTTATTGACTTAAAAGTCCTTTTTTATTCACGGTAATAAAAAGGTCTAATATTATGATACACGAATTGTTACACTACAAAAAAGTAATACTTGCTTCTCTTTCACCTCGGCGAAAAGAGCTTTTTTCTCTTTTAGGAATTTCCTTTACAGCTATTCCTGCAGAGCTGGAGGAAACTATAAATAATGAAGCCCCGCAAACTCAGGCAATGCAAAATGCTTTGCGCAAAGCTCAAATTGTTAAGGATAAAGTAAACAAAGATGCCTTAGTTGTTTCTGCTGATACTTTAGTAGCCCTGGATAATCACATTTTAGGTAAACCCGCAAATGCTGAAGAAGCCGGAAAATATTTAAGATTGCTTTCCGGACGCAGTCATAGTGTTTATACTGGAATTTGCATTTATTATAATGATCTTGCCGAAATTAATTATGAGCAGACATTTGTAACTTTTGCAGAGCTGTCTGAGGCAGAAATTAATTCTTATATCGCTACTGGAGAACCTTTAGATAAAGCAGGTGCTTATGGAATTCAAGGTTTTGGAGCACAGTTTATAACAAAAGTAGAAGGATGTTATTTCAATGTTATGGGCTTTCCTATCCGGTTATTTTATAATATGCTGAAGACAATTTTAGGTAAGGAAGAATTGTGAAAATTTTATCTAATCTCTATCTTTGGGTGAACGACAAGTTTACAGCTGAACCCCAATCTTTATTAGTAGAAAAGGGAATTATTATAGAACATCTACCCTATCCTGTTCCAGAACAATATAAACATATCTATCAACAGGATTTTAATAGGGCTTATGCTTATCCGGGCTTTATAGACACTCACACTCACAGCTTTGAAGGTGGTTTATATTCCTCAGGTGCAGATTTATCTAAAGCTCAAAACATTGATGAGGTTCTTCAATTGCTCTCTGCTGAAAATGCAAAAAAGTCAAAAAATGAAATAATCTTTGCCTGGCAACTGGATGAGACCTTATTACAAGAAAAGCGTTTTCCTGCAGTTCAAGAACTGGATTCAGCTGTTCCCGATAAACCATTGCTTTTAAGAAGAATTGATGGTCATTCCTGTATACTCAATTCCTTTGCCCGTAAACAAATTAAGGATTTGGATACCAGCAGGGAAATTTTGCGGGGAGCAGAAAATGACTACGCAGTCCATTATTTTCATAATTGCTTAGCGGATGATATAATTTTGGAAGCTTATCAGGTATCCGCTAAACTTGGTTTGCAAGCAGGTTTTTCCTGTTTGCATACAATGATTGGTGACGCTCATAACAGTATTACACACTATGAGCTTATCAGAGATAATTTAGATAAATTTCCTCTGCGTTTTATTCTTTATCCTCAATCCTATAATATTAAAGCTGTTTTGAATGCAGGAGCTAAAAGAATCGGAGGTTGTATTTTAGCCGATGGCTCAATCGGTTCAGAAACGGCAGCTATTTCTGAGCCATATTTAAACAGCACTTCCCACGGAATTCTCTACCAAAGCAATGAATTTTGGCAAAAATTTATAAGTGAAGCAAGTAAACACAATTTACAAGTAGCAGTTCACTGTATTGGAGATAGAGCGATTCGGCAAATTAATAATGTTTATAAAATTATTTCCGCTACAGAAGAATTACGCCATGAGCTAATTCACTGTGAATTAACTGATGATGAATTGATTCAGGAAATTGCTATTTCTAAAGCAGCGCCGGTTATGCAACCCAATTTTGATCTTTTGTGGGGTGGAGAAAATGGCTTTTATGCCAAGAAATTAGGCATTAAACGTAGCTCAATAATGAATCGCTTTGCTTCTTTATTAAAAGCTGGAATTACTGTTACCGGTGGTTCGGATTGGTATGTAACCCCGTTAAATGCAGCGCAATCAATCAATGCAGCAGTCCATCATCATAATCTACAGGAGCGTTTAACTCTTGCTCAGGCAATTGATATTTACACTAAAAATGCTGCCTGGCTGAACTTTGAAGAAGACACTTGGGGACAAATTAAAAACGGCTTTCAAGCTGATTTATCTATTTACTCTTTCCCGCTGGGAACAGAAACATCTCAATTGCTTTATATTATTAGAGAGGGCGAAATAAAATATGCCACAAAATAATATTAACCTGAATGCCATAGATATTAAACAGGTTATTTGCCTGGAATTAAATCTCCATCCTGAACTAAAACTAATTGATATCTATAAACTTGTCTTCCAAGCGTATTTGGGTCCTGCACATTTGCTTACTGATATAAATGAATCGGCTAAAAAAATTATGACAGAAATACTCTTGCATCCTGAACCATACAGACCATTAAAGCAGGATATCGGTTCCCAAAATGGCTTTTTCCGTTTGAGTTTAGATTGTCTGGTTCCCGTTTTACAGCTGAAAAAGGAAAAAGCAATAAGTGATCTTTATCGTAAAAGCTATATTTTATCAGAAATTATGCAAGAATCCGTTTTGGATTATACTTATAATTTGGATATAACTCAACTCTGGAAAGCAGCTATACCTGTTGTCCAGGAAATGGTAGTGTTTGATTTTACTGAGTGGCAGGAAGTTAATACCATTGCAGAAAGTAAAGCTATTCCAAGACATTCACAGCAATATAAAATTCATTATAACCCCAAATATCGGGTGTTGAAATATCAATTTTACAATTCCATAGAAAAGTTGATGGAAAAATAAGGAAAAGGAATTTCTTATGCAACAAGTTCGTGTGCGTTTTGCTCCTAGTCCCACCGGTTTTTTACATATTGGGGGTTTGAGGACTGCCCTTTACAACTATCTTTTTGCTCGTAAAGAAAAGGGAACATTTATTCTCCGGATTGAAGATACAGACCAAAGCAGAATAGTTCCCGGAGCTATAGAAAATCTGATTGTTTCTTTACATAATTTGGGGTTGGATTTTGATGAGGGACCTGGTAAAGAAGGAAGTTTCGGACCCTATATTCAATCCCAACGCCTAAATTTATACCAGAAACAGGCACAGATTTTATTAGAAAAGGGCTTTGCTTATCCCTGTTTTTGTTCATCCGAAACCTTAACAAATATGCGGAAAGAGCAACAGGAAAAAGGTGAATTTGTTAAATATGACCGTCGTTGTTTAGCTTTAAGTAAAGCCGAAATTGAACGCAAGATAGCAGCTGGAGAAAAATATGTAATCCGTTTAAAAATACCTGATAACCGTAAATTTAGTTTTTTTGATCTGATTCGGGGAGAAGTAGAAATGGATTCCAGCCAGTCCGATGACCAGGTTTTACTGAAAAGTGATGGATTTCCTACTTATCATCTTGCCTCAGTTGTAGATGACCATTTTATGCAAATTTCTCATATCATCAGGGGTGAAGAATGGCTTTCCAGCACTCCTAAACATATTTTTCTTTATGAATGCTTAGGGTGGGAAGCACCAAAATGGGTGCATTTACCTTTAATTCTTAATCCTGATCGCACAAAATTAAGCAAAAGAATGAATGATGTATCCGTAGATAACTATTTAGCTAATGGCTATTTAAGAGAAGCCATAGTTAATTTTGTTGCTTTGCTGGGTTGGCATCCTGCTGATGATCGCGAACTTTTTACCCTTGAAGAACTTTGTGATGTCTTTTCTCTAAAGCGTGTTAATAAGGCAAATGCTATTTTTGATTTAGCTAAATTGGATTGGATGAATGGACATTATTTACGCTCTCTGCCTTTAGAAGAAATTGCCTTGCGTTGTAAACCACTTTTTTTAGAAAAGGGTTATGATATCAGTGACCCTGAAAAATACCATCTATCCATTGCAGTTGCCAGAGAAAGATGTTCTTTGCTCAACGAAATTGTGGACTACTGTAAAATGTTCTATCAACCTGATACATTAACAGAAGAGGAAGAAAAAATACTGGCTACTCCTGAAGCGCAGAAAGTTCTTGCCTGGTTTGTTCAAAAATTGCCAACTATAACTAATTGGGAAACAGAAGAAATCCAAAACATAATCAATGCTGGCATAACCGCATTGGGAATTAAGGGAAAGGCATTTTATATCCCTCTGCGCTTGGCTTTAATCGGTAAAATGCACGGACCTGAATTGCCCTCTACTTTTGCCATAATTGGTTTGGAAGAATCTTTGCAGCGCTTGAAATGCTATCTGTTAAAAAATGAAGAATGAAAAAATCAGGCGTCGTCATCGCTTACATAAAGTATTTCTTGCCCTCAAACTCATTTAGCGATGAGGACTCCTGATTTAAAATCCTATCTCTTTCTCTCTTTCCCTCTTTGTAAAAAATCTATCTCACCATCTCGCCATCTCACCATCTCACTTAATTCATTCTCAATTTAATCTCTTTTCCTCTTTTTTACAAAGTAGCCCCGTAAGCCAGTGTCACCAGAGCCATTATCGCTTCAAAAATAACCCCGTAATCATCATCCACATATTCTATAGTTCTTCCATCAAGGCGTTTGGAATGAGGTAATAAAGCAGCACAATCGGTAATAGAAGTAGAATGGAATTCAATCTTCAGGCGGATTGGACTGGAGAAAGTATACAAAGGTATATCTTTTTTCGTTAAAGATGCCTGAACAGCTTTCACCAGCTCCTCTTTCACGATGATAGAAGAATAATTCTTAGCGGCAAATTTGGCTACTGCTTCTTTAGTTCTTACAAAATGTACCCAGGGCATAGCGACCGCAATTTGTTCCTCCAGTGCCTTATCTCCACTGATTAGAGCAACGGGGACACCTTTATAACCTGCATAAGCAGAATTTATCATTGCTTCATTCATTGGGATGTCATTTATCCATATTCTAAAAATCTTGCTATTGGAATAAGTGTGATCCATATTGCCTTTCCAGGTTCCTGTACCCGTATGATAGCCCAGTAAAAACACTAGAGAATAATCACTATCAAAAGCCGGCATCATATATTGGGGTCGGGGTCCGCCTGAAATTAACGAAATTCTTTTATCCAATGCGGTTATATCATAGCTTAAGTTATCTCCGCCACTGTGGGAATCAGCAATTGTAATTTCTTCAATAAATTCCTTGAACCCGCTATACAAAATAGCATTCAGACAGTCCGTTATATGTGTTTGATAATTTTTTAGAACTTCAGGACGGTTGGTTTTTTCCTGTTCCCAGTTAAAAGTTCCGGGGATACCTTCCATATCGGTTGAAATGTAGATTTTCATTGTAGCTCCTTAGCTATTTGTGCGCCGATAATAATATTGTTTTTTAGCAGAGCAAGGTTGCTTTGAACTGATTGCCCTTTTGTTTTTTCCGCCAAATTTGCCAGCAGAAAAGGGGTTAGTTCCTTGCCTGAAATATTTTTTGCTTTTGCTGCAGCAATCGCGGCTGAAATGTGTTTATTTATTACCTCAAAAGGAATTTCATCTTTTTCAGGCACCGGATTTGCTACCAAAATTCCTGTAGGATACAGATACAATTTTAGCATCGCTTGATATATTTTTACCACATCTTTGGCGTTTTCAATTCTGTCTATCTTTTTTCTACTGGTTCTGGAATAGAAAGCAGGAAATTCATCAGTTTTCCAACCCAGCACTGGAACGCTATAACTTTCCAGAAATTCCAGCGTTGCAGGAATATCCAAAATAGCTTTACAGCCGGCAGAAATAACAATTATCGGGATTTCTGCAAGCGCTTTCAGGTCGGAAGAAATATCCAATGTCTCATTCCAAAATTTATGCACACCGCCGATTCCACCTGTGGCAAAAACCTTTATTCCAGCTTTATAAGCCAGCAGCATTGTAGCAGAAACGGTTGTTCCTCCGCTTTTTTTCTGAGTTACGGCATAAGGAACATCCCGTAAATTAAATTTACATAATTCTTTCCCGCTTCCCATTTTGTGCTGTAATATAGCTTTTTCCGTTTCTGTCATTCCAATATGAATTTTCCCGTCCAGAATAATTATTGTAGCCGGTTCAACTTCAAGCTCCAGACATAGTTCTTCCAATATTTTTAATATTTCCAGATTTTCAGGGTAAGGCAAACCATGAGTAAGCACGGTTGATTCCATTGCCAGAATTGGCTTTCCTTTATCTAACGCTTGTTTAATACGCGGAGAAAAATGTAAAATAAGATGCATTTTTAATTACCTGTCTTTTACCCTGACAGGTTGGAAATAAGAATTAATAATTTTTTTAATTTTTTACCAGCAGAGTATCTGTATAAACCTGCTCTAAAACTTCCACCTGAACAGGAAGAACCCCCGCAGCCAACATCCCTATTTCTTTGGCAGCGGCATACGAAAGATCAATATCTCTGCCGCGATTAAAGGGACCTCTATCGTTTACACGCACGATAACGGATTTGCTATTTTGGGGATTGGTTATTTTTAATAAGGTTTGAAAGGGGAGGGTTTTGTGGGCACAAGTTAAAGCATCGCGGTTATATCTTTCGCCACTTGCCGTTTTTCTGCCCTGAAATCGTTTAGAATAATAAGTAGCGACCATCGTTTCGCCCGGAGGATATCCCGGTGGTTCCTGTGTCTGCAAAGAGTCAACCACTGCCACACTTTGGTCTGTAATTAACTCTTCCCCGTTTAAGCTTGCCATAGTTTGAGCAATTACCGGGGCAATAAACATTACCTGAATCCCAATTAGACAAGCCAGTAATTTCTTTTTGTGTTTCTTCATCATTGTCCTTAGCTCATTTGATAAGGGGAATAATTTTTTAGGACTGGACATCCTGTCAAGCAAAAATTTCCTTATAGGGATTATTCAATTATATTTCAATCATTTATTTAATTTAATACCTACCCCTTGCTTTTTCTTCTTATGATCCTTAAACATATCTTTAACGATTCCTTAACGAGGTTAAAGAAGTGTTAAGGAAGTGTTACGGGGTCGTTAATTAATTGACTATGTAACAAGTAATTACTAGAATATAAAGAGAGAGAGCATTAACAATGTTTAATATGTTAATTCTGCCTAGAGATGATTGTAAACCAAATCTGCTCTTGCTCTTGTAGGTCTAAATAAACCGATAAACCTGTTTGGATTTTTAGATATTTTGTCTAATAAATCCGGTTTAGAACTTTCCAAGATATTCTCCTTTAAGATTTGTGTAAACTGGTTATATTCCATAATATGCATAAAATTATACTTCTTATAAAATATGCCTTTATTGATAGCTACAAATTATCTCCTGAATAAAATCTGATTTTTTTAACTCCAAGTTGTTCTTGCTCATATTGATGACGAAGATCGTTGATGCTTACTAATGTATTATCTCTTTTCACAAACCAAAATCCCCAGCCATTATTGTTTGTCTTACATAATATTAAAGCGCTTATTTTATGAATGGAACCTACTTCACCATTGTAATTGATTGAAGAATCAGCCATCACTTGTGCAGAATATCGGCAATTATAAGAATACAAAAATTCGCCAATTTTAACATAACTTTTTTCAATCAGATTTCCGAAAGGTACTTTTGGATTTCTTTTTTCAATTAAATATTCAAGTAAAGGTTTCTCAATAGGAATTATCTTTTGCACCCTTTCTTGAGATATTTTCACATAGAACGCTTCCTTTTCAAAGGCAATATATTTTCTTCCCAATCTTTTGGCGACTGCTGCCGTTGTTCCGCTTCCGGAAAAGGGATCCAATATAATATCTCCAGGATTGGAAGTTGAGATAATTATTCTATATAATAACTCGGCTGGTTTTTGCGTAGAATGAGCTTTTTGTCCATTTATTTTTATTCTCTCTTCCCCCTGGCAAATTGGAATTAACCAATCACTCCGCATCTGGATGTCATCATTCATCACTTTCATAGAATGGTAATGGAAAGTATAATTTGAAGATTTGCTCTTAGTAGCCCAGATAAGGTTTTCATGGGCATTATTAAACCTCGTGCCTTTGAAATTAGGCATAGGATTTGTCTTTATCCAAATAATATCATTGAGAATCCAGAATCCCAGGTTTTGCATTATTGCCCCGATCCGATAGATATTATGGTATGTGCCGATTACCCAAAAACAGCCGGTGGGTTTCATTACTCTATAACATTCCCTAATCCATTTCTCTGTGAAGATATCATAATCATTCAGCGAATCAAATTTGTCCCAGTCATCATTTACACCATTAACTTTTGCCTGATTTGGTCTGTATAATTCCCCTGAAAGCTGAAGGTTATAAGGTGGATCAGCAAAAATCAGATCAATAGAATTATCTGGAAGTTCCCTAAATAATTCTAGGCAATCACCTTGGATAATAATATTCTCTTGCATAATAAAATTAACTTTTCCTTTAGCTATTAACATTGTTGGATAGTTAAGCCATAACTGAGTTATTTACTTTTCTTTTATATATGCTTGTGTCAAGGAAAATTTAGCGCTCAAGCTCCCTTCCTTTTTTCAACTGTGTTATATAACTTGTTGAGATTCAGCACATTCCCTTTTATATTCATTAATTTCGTGTCTTGCTGAATGTGCAAGACAAAAAGTAATTAACTTTTTATAAAGAGGCCTATTGAAAAAAACAGGTTGCAAAGCACTGACACTTCTATTATCTGCTAATTCTACATCCTCAGCTAATTTTTATAATCCGCTCAGTGTCTCTATAAAAGAGGTTTAATCTGGTTATTATTATTTAATATTATGAGTGATTTACACCACTATAGCTATTATTATATAGCCCTGCTAACTTCTGTGTAGCCGGAGGACACTTTTTCTCCATTTTTTTACAATTATAGAATTTCTTTCTTCCGGATGGTTGACGTCCTCGTCAACCATTTTTCATCCTTTATTTGGCAACCGTAAAATTCACAATACCGATAAAAATGGGTTGCCAGTGGAACGACAAGATGTCGTTCATCCGGAAGGTTGACGTCCTCGTCAACCACTTTTCATTCTTTATCTTACAACCATAAAATTAACAATACCGATAAAATTGGGTTGCCAGTGGAACGACAAGATGTCGTTCATCCGGAAGGTTGACGTCCTCGTCAACCACTTTTCATCTTTTATTTGGCAACCGTAAAATTCAGAATACCAATAAAATTGGGTTGAAAGTGGAACGACAAGATG
>Ga0265297_10000823_pt1 | contig 83990 bp, 75 predicted proteins | sample Munlanlwell13791_FD_192502 | JGI IMG/M metagenome (GOLD analysis project Ga0265297, IMG submission 192502) | Leachate microbial communities from a municipal landfill in Southern Ontario, Canada - Leachate well 137-91 | ecosystem: Engineered > Solid waste > Landfill > Unclassified | place...
GATGATATCCCGCGTCGAATTGAAGACCATCACCGCGCCCGATCCCAGGAACGCCTCATGAGAGAGAGGCGTATCGATCATGTATCCCGGTATGATATTGCCCGTCGCGCCGCCTATCTGCACGGCCTTTACGTCGGTGGCCCCGGACAATTCGACAACCAGCTTCTTGAGCGTGCTGCCCATCTCCATCTCGTAGATGCCCGGCCTGGCAATGTCGCCGCTGACGCTGAAGACCTTGGTGCCCCTGCTCCTGCCGGAACCCATAGCGCTGAACCAGGCCGAGCCGTTACTGATGATGTGGGGAATGTTCATCAAGGTCTCAACGTTATTGATGATAGTCGGCATGTTCCACAGCCCACGCTGCGGTGGGTAAGGCGGCTTATAGCGCGACTCACCCCGCTGCCCTTCGATGGAGCTCATCAGCGCAGACTCCTCACCACATACATACGCACCGGCACCCTCGAAAACCTGGATATCCATGTCCTTCAAATAACCTCTGGCCGCAGTCTGCCTGATGGCAGAGACGAGCAGGCTATTAAGCGGATGGTACTCGCCCCTCAGGTAGATATAGGCCTGCCGGGCGCCGATGGCCAGTCCCGCTATAAGCATCCCTTCGATCAGTCCGTAGGGGTCGTGGGAGAGGATGTATTTATCCTTGAATGCGCCGACCTCGCCCTCGTCGGCGTTACAGATGAGGTACTTTTGATGGCCTTTGGCGTTCATGGCCAGTTCCCACTTGATGCCGCAGTTGAATCCGGCGCCGCCGCGGCCCGTCAGTCCTGATTTCTTAACCTCCTCGACGATGGCCTTCGACTTCATCCTGCGCGCTTTCTCGTAAGCCTTGAAGCCCCCTGTCTTAAGATAAGATTCGATGTCCTGCGGATCCACGGTCCCACAGTTGCTCAGCACAATACGCTTTTCCGCCACTTACACCCTCCTTGGATTCAATCTGCCTGAGTGCCTCTATTTAAAGGACTTCAATATCTCCGCTATCCTTGCCGGGGAAAGGTTCCCGTACAGTGTGTCGTTGATCATCATGGCGGGGGCCTCGTCGCAGGCGCCGATACAGCCCACCTGCTCTAAAGAGAATCTGGCGTCGGCCGTAGTCTGCCCCGGCTCGATCCCCAGCTCTTTTTTAATGCTTTCTATCACACCCGGTGCATCTTTAAGGTCGCAGGGGAGACAGCCGCACACGCGGATGATATTCCTGCCGGCGGCGGCCACCGGAAGATATGCGTAAAAGGTGGATACGCCGAAGATCTCGCTGAGCGGAAGCCCCGTTTTATCGGCCAGGGACGTCAGCACTGTTTTAGACAGGTTGCCGTTTTTAGCGAGCTCCTGTTTGAGCGCGGGCAGGAGTTCCGCACGGCTGGCGATAGAGGATGGTGTCTCTTTGGCAGCGCTCATCGTACTGCACCTCCTTTCACGGCTTTAAAACCGGGCGCGTCGCTCATCGCTCCGGTGGGGCAATGCTCGATGCATATACCGCAGTCCCGGCAGGCTTCAGCAGTCAAGGCCTCATCGAATCCCGTGACCACCTTGGACCTGAAGCCGCGGTATCCGACGCTCAGTATATTTTTATGTGCGATATCGGCGCATGCCCTGACGCATTTGCGGCAGAGTATGCATTTAGAGAGGTTGCGGACCACATAGGGATTCTTCTCCTCGGCGGGATAAAAACGGGGAGCTCTCACGTTGAAACGCGGGGCGCCAACCTGGTAATCGGAGGCCAGGTTATGAAGGGCGCAGTTCTCCGCATTGGTATCGTTCACGCAGTCCCCGGTATGAGCGGTGAGCAGGAGCTCCACTATCACCCTGCGGGCTGCTACAACCCTGGGCGATTGGGTGTGCACCACCATGCCCTGCGATACGGGAGTATGGCAGGCGCCCATCAGTGTCCTTGAGCCCTCCACCTCCACCACGCAGACGCGGCACACACCGGTGGGGATCAGACCTTTAATATGGCAGAGGGTGGGTATCGTTATGCCGTGTGCCGTGGCCGCCTCTAAAACTGTAATGCTCTCGCGAACCTTCAGCCTCTGCCCATCGATACTGATATACACGTTACTCATCTGCACCCCCGATATAACTATGAAAAGAACTAATCAATAGTTAAGGCTATTTATAATACGGTCCACAAACTGCCCGGTCGAGGCATCCAGCGGAAGAAAACGCATGAGTCTGCGCAGGCCACGAAATTCCCCAGGTTACCCCCCCCTTTTTAATTAAAATGAAACGAATTCATTATAGTATTTTTATCATCTTTGTCAATAGGTTGTACTGTAGTAGATGTCGCAGGCAGACAATGCGTGCATATTTCTGAAATAGTCTGTCTCCGTCCTTTTTAAATAAATAAGGCGACTCATGGGATAATCCTGGAGATCAGGTCTCTTTTTAATCTTTGAGCAGGGCGTTTTGGAGCAGTTTGACCAGCGTATCTTCGTAACGCGTTGGATCCATATCCGACCAGGCAAAGCATATTTTAGAAATCCACTCCACCAGTCCGCTGACCAGCTCAGCCAGCACTACCGTGTTATAAGGGATCATCGAGCCTTCTTCCATGCATTTACTCATCCAAGTACTGAGTACACCCAGCAGGACTCTATCAGCCTCGAGCCAGGATGTTTTACCGTCGTCGCTGCGGCGCTGGTCTATGAGACGTACCAGATCAGCGTTCTTTGAAGCGTGCAGAAATGCGGCATGTACGATATCTTCCAGTGCTTTGTCGGCAGGCCTGTCCAATTCAGAATTGATTGCCTGAATGTGACCGCGCAAATAATGCTCGCACAGTGCATTAACTATTTCTATTTTAGACTTGAAATAAAGGTAAACTGTACCCGTAGCTATGCCGGCCGCGCTGGCTATTTCCGGTATTGTAGTTCCTTCAACACCTTTTTCTTTGAAAAGCTTCCGGGCATGAAAGATTATTGCCTCTCGCTTGGCCGGATCTGTTTTGCGGACCATCTACATACTACCACCTTACCAAAATCCCTACATAGTTTATCATGATTTCCTTATCGGAAACCGGGAAAGACTGAAATCCAGTTTATCCGAGAGCGGAGATGCCTGCTGTCCTGTCCCGACGCGGAGGCGATAAACAAAGTTATCCAGGACGCGACAGGTGTTTACGGTGTCTATCAGCCACGGCCTTAAGAAGCATGCACTTCTTTTCCGGGGCGATTTTGAACCGCGCAGCACAGTTAAACTATAATTGCCTTGATATAAATAAATTGGAGGTTGTGTTATGGCAAGTTTGACTGAGGATATGAAGGCGCTTTTGGCAGGTAGACAGGTATTTGTGGGCACGGCCGGTGCCGACGGTCAGCCGAGCATTGCGATGAAGGGCAGCAGCCAGGCGATGGACGACGAGCATATCACCTTTTTCGAGCTTGTAGGCGGAAGGACCTGGCAGAACATACAGAAGAATCCCCGGGTGGCGATAGTGGTGGCGGACTGGAGCAAGATGAAGGGCTACAGGTTCGAGGGCAAAGTGGAGGAGAATATCACATCCGGACCGCTCTACGACGAAGCCAAGAAGCTGGCTGAGCTGATGAAGATCCCCTTCCCTCCCAAGGCCGCGGTCAAGGTAAAAATAGAGGAGATTTACAACCTCGGCAAGGGCGGTATGAAAGTATCCTGACCCTGAGCCAAAATAAAGGAAGGAGGCAGTAAAATGTCAGTTGATTACCCGGTAAGTCTGAAAATCGATTACCCGGACCGCAACCTGAACCGCCTCACGAGTTTCTTCCGCATATTTACGGTAATTCCCATTTTGATCGTTCTTCTTCTGCTGGTGGGCAGCAGCTTCCAGATGGGCTCCAAGGAAGCAGGAACGGTTGTATCCGGCGTCGGCCTGATCATGCTTCCGCTAGTGCTGATGCTGCTCTTTCGCAGAAAATACCCGAAATGGTGGTATGACTGGAACCTCAACCTCTCCAAGTTCTGCTACAGGGTGGCATCCTACCTTTACCTGATGAGTGACGTTTATCCCTCGACCGATGAGGAGCAGAACGTCCAGCTTGAGATGCCGTACCCGGATGCCGCGGGCCTTAACCGCTGGCTGCCGCTGGTCAAGTGGTTCCTGGCGATTCCACACATTATCGTGCTGTGTTTCCTGTGGGTAGCCGCCCTGGTGGTAATAATTATCGCCTGGTTTGCCATCCTCTTCACGGGCAGATTTCCCAGGAACCTTTTCGATTTCCTGCTGGGCGTGATGCGATGGGGTTTCAGAGTGATGTGCTATGCCATGATCATGATCACTGATAAATACCCGCCCTTCGCCCTGGACACTTAGAAATAATGGCAGTCGAAACAGCCGCGCGTTCGGAACGCTTCCAGCGTATAAAGAAGGAGCTGCTGGGAAGCAGGGTGCACCTGTGCCCCGAACGTGCCTATCTGGTTACGGACTTCTATAAACACCACGATGACCCATCGCAGCCAATCATAGTGCGCCGGGCCATGGCGACCCGTTACATTCTCCAGAACAAATCGATACATATTTATCCCGATGAGTTGATCGTGGGGAATATGGGCAGCCACCGCATCTCGGCACTCATGCAGCCGGAGCTCAGCGGTGTCTACATGGGAACTGACATCCCGCGCATCGATAAACGGAAGACCACGCCCCTGCTGATGCCGTGGAAGGACCGGCTGAGGATCTTGTTCGACATCATCCCCTACTGGCTTTTTCGCAACATGCCCTTCAGGGCCTTTTTCCCCCATATGGGCAGATTCTTTCAGTACGCAGCTGAACAGCTCAAGGCCACTTTCTATCTCATCAACGAGGCCGGAGGTATCGGCCATTTCCTGCCTGATTATGAGAAGATGCTCAAGCTGGGAGTGAAAGGATACCTTCAATCAATGGAAGGCCGCAGTGGCGACCTGCCGAAAGCAGCAGCCATAGTTTGCGAAGGACTGCTGAACTACGCCGGACGGGTTGCAGACGAGGCCGCGCGAATGGTAGCCTCCGAACAAGATCCGGCAAGGCGCGCTGAGCTGGAGGAAATAGCAGCCATCTGCAACAGGGTGCCCCGTAATCCGGCGCAGACATTTCAGGAAGCTCTACAGTCCCTGTGGCTCACGCACATGGCCGTCTGCCTGGAGAGCATTAACTCGGCCGTTTCCTTTGGCCGCATGGACCAGTATTTATATCCGTACTACCGGCATGACATGGATGCTGGGGGGATAACCCCGGATAAAGCCAGAGAGCTGCTGCTATGCTTCTCGGCCAAGGCGGCCGAGCATGTTTTCCTGCTGTCCGAGAGCGTCAGTCAGTATCACGGAGGCTACCTGGTGGTACAGGCCGCAATTATCGGCGGTATGGACCGGGGTGGTGTGGACGCCACAAACGAGTTGACATACGTAATGCTTGATATGATGGAGGAGTCGGGCCTGCGCGATCCCAACTACCAGGCGCGAGTGCACAGCAGCTCTCCCGAAAAATATCTGAAAAGGGTGATTGAGGTGGCCAAGGCGGGCAACGGCGTGCCCGCTGTATTCAGCGATGAAGCGGCCGTCAGGTCGCTGGTCGCCAACGGTATCCCTCTCGAGGAGGCCAGGAACTATGCGGTGGTGGGTTGCGTGGAGCTGGCCCTGCCCGGCAGGAGCTTCTTCTCCACCGACGCAGCCCTGATGAATATGCCGATCTGCCTCGAGATGGCGCTTAACCGCGGCCGCCTGTTCAACAGCCGCCGGCGGCGGGGCGCTCCTACGCCGGACCCCGCCGGATTCGCATCCATCCGTGATGTTGTGGACGCCTATACCACACAGGTCAATTATGTGGTTGACCGGCTGGTGGACGATATACAGATGGTGGAGCTCGGCAATCGCAACTACCATCCCACGCCCTTTTCCTCCATGCTGGTGGATGGTTGCCTGGAGTCGGGAAAAGACATCAGTGCAGGAGGGGCGCTGTTCAACTCCAGCGGCATCCAGGGAGTGGGGCTGGCAGACGTGGCTGATTCACTGGCGGCACTGGATGAGCTGGTCTTCCGCAGAAAAAAGTACAGTATGGCCGAGGTCTGCCAGGTAATCAGGCATGATTTCCTCTCAAACCCAACCATGCAGGCCGAACTGGCCGCCGTGCCCAAGTACGGCAACGATAACGATCTGCCCGACGGCTATGCCGCGGAGGCGGCCGCCATCTTCTACCGGGCGCTGACGAGGCATACCAATACACGGGGCGGCAAATATGTTTCCGGATTTTACTCCGTGACCTGCCATGTGGCTTTCGGGTCACTGGTGGGCGCTTTACCCAGCGGACGCAGGGCCGGACAACCATTCGCCGCCAGCCTGGGCGCATCCAATGGCAAGGACAGGTTGGGGGTCACCGCCCTGCTCAACTCGGCTGCCTGCATCGACCCCTGTCATTCGCCCAACGGCTATGCCCTCAACCTCCGTTTCGATCCCGCAGTCATCGAAGGCCAGCGCGGGACGGATACGGTGGCGGCCCTGCTGAGAGGTTTTTTCGAGAAGGGGGGGATGGAAGTGCAGTTCAATGTTCTTGACCCCGATATGCTGGACGATGCCTACAGACACCCAGGGAAATACCCCGGCCTGGTCGTGAGGGTGGCAGGGTACTGCGCATATTTCGACGACCTGCCCGTGCCGTCCAAGCTGGAGATCATACAACGGACACGATTGAAATTGTAATCCCGGTTCACATTATATAATTCCGGAGGATTAAATGGGAGATAATTTTTACGGCAAGAAGGACATAGAGAAAGCTGCCAAGATGTATGCGCTCAAGCCGGAGCTGATGCAGGCCTACCTTGATTTCGACGGCAAGGTCATGGCGGACGGCAGCCTGAATAAAAAAACCAAGGAGCTGATCGCGGTGGCCTGCGCCCACATCACGCAGTGTCCGTACTGCATCCACGGTCACACTAAAAACGCTAAAAAAGCCGGGGCCAGCGATGAGGAGATAGCTGAGGCGGTTTTCGTGGCGGTGGCGCTGAGGGCAGGGGGGTCCATGGCGCACAGCTGTATCTCTATGGCGACGCTGGAAGAATAACGGAGTTCAATAGACCGCGTTTTCTACGATCTCGACGCGCACCGGTTTGCCGTCCGACGGGTCGATCTGGACGGCGACGAAATCGATGCGCCAGTTTTCCGGCGGGTCCTCATGACTGCCGAGATAATCCAGGGCCGTGGCCAGAAGCCTCTGTTTTTTAGCTGAGGTCACCGATTCTTCCGGTGTGCCGAAGGCATCCCCTGTCTTGCTGCGCACCTCAATAAAAACGATATAGTCGCGGTGCCGGGCGACCAGGTCGATCTCGCCATGCCGGCAGCGGTAGTTCTTCTCCAGGATGCGGTACCCTTTCTTCTCCAGCGCCTTGCAGGCGAGCTGCTCGCCGCGTTTTCCCGTCTCCTGTTTCTTCATATCAGCCTGACCAGGTCGCGTACTGGGGAGTAGGTCATCCTGTGTATGCATGATGCCCCGTTGCGGCGCAGGCACTCCATGTGCTCGCGCGTGCCGTAGCCCTTGTGACGAGCGAATTCATAGCCGGGATAGCGCACATCCAACTCCAGCATGATATGGTCGCGCGTTACCTTGGCCACCACCGATGCGCAGGCGATGCTCAATACGGTTCGGTCGCCTTTTATAATGGCCTTCTGAGGTAGGGTCATATACCTGAGCCTGACAGCGTCGATCAGCAGATATTCCGGCGGTGAAGCCAGAGCTGCCAGCGCCAGCTTCATGGCCTTCCTGGTGGCGTTGAGAATGTTCACCGCGTCGATGACGTCCGGTTCGACCACGCCGATTCCCATCTCGATGCCGCATTCAGTCATGCAATCGAAGACATGCCGTCTTTCCTTCTTCCGCAGCAGTTTGCTGTCCCTGACCAGGGGCACCCAGGGGAAATCCGGGTTTGGGGGCAGCACGACGGCGGCGGCCACCACCGGCCCCGCCAGCGCTCCGCGGCCGGCCTCATCCAGTCCGGCGATACGCAGGTAACCTGAAGATAAAAGCGCCCGCTCTTCCCTCAAGTGGGGAAGGTTGGAGGCCGCCCTGTTGCGGCCGCTCATAGCGGGCCACCGAATAGCCTATTCATGCAACCGTATATATTCTTGCAAGAGTTGTAGCTGCTTACGGAACGGCCTTATTTAGAATCGGGTAGACGAGGTCGAATATGGTTTTAGCCAGTGTTTCAGCGGGCCGGTCTGCATCCAGCATGGTCCAACGCCCGGGGTCGTGACGGGAAAGCTCGAGATAGCCTTCCCTCACCCTGCGGTGGAAAGCGATATCCTCAGTCTCGAAGCGGTCGCTGTCCGTATTGTGTTTGCGCCTCAGACCTGTCTCGGGCTTGATATCCAGCAGAAAGATCATGTCGGGCTGCAGTCCGCCCGTGGCTGCGTTGTTGATGGATTTGATCAAGTCCAGGTCAAGGCCGCGGCCGTATCCCTGGTAGGCAAGAGTGGAGCCGGAGAATCGATCGCACATTACGTGGGTGCCTTTATCAAGGGCCGGCAGTATGACGTCCTTGATGAGCTGAGCGCGGCAGGCGGCGAAAAGAAGCAGCTCGGTTTCCGGTCCTATATTGAAATCGAGTTTGACCTTGAGGATTTTCCTGATCCTATCTCCCAGAGGTGTGCCGCCCGGCTCATGTGTCAGCAGTGCGGGCACATCATGGCGTTGCAGCTCGTTATAGAGAAGCTTGGCTTGAGTGCTTTTGCCGCAGCCCTCACCTCCCTCGAAAGCGATAAACAGTCCAGTACGCTTCGGCATAACATAGTCCAGAATATCAGTATTATCAGTTATTAGCTATTTTAACTCGCCGCCCGGGCTCGCGTCCCGAGCTGCTGGATGTAACGTCGTGTTTCTCGGCCAGCATATGCTGAAGTCGCCGGATAAATGAGTTCTGCGGGCTTAGAGTGATCTCTTTTTTACCGCTTTTGACCTCATCGATGGCCTGCAGCGCTTCGTCGAGCGCCGAGTCCACAACCTCATCGCGCGGCCCCGTATAAATGCTGTCCAGGCAATGGCGAAGCTGCTGCAGGCTGTTGCCCCGTATGGCGTAGATGGGTATGCCCAGCGTCTCGGCGTCCCGCAACTTCTGAGGCTTGCGCCTGAAGTAGTTCTTGGTCGTGATCAAAATATTAGATAGTCGCAGATCGTCCGTGATATCGACGGACAGTCCTTTTTCATGGGCGGCCTGCTCGAGAATGGGACGGTTTATACCGAACAGGTAAACGCGTAGCACCTGTTTTTTCTCATCGGCCTGTCTATGGGTTTCCTGTATATTTGCAGACTGTTCTTTGACGACGCTGCCGTCGGGGCCCAGCCATCTCACCTCGGAACGGCTCTGCTTGGAATGCAGGACTGAGTCGACGGCGTGCGCCACATCGGGATGGACCAGCACCTTGTAGCGCTCCTGTATTTCGACAACGATGTCAAAGGTGGGGGGAGCTTTACGCTCCAGTACTGATTTTTGCGTATGGCGCCTGCGTGCTTCCTCGTCCCCCAGCGTTACCGTCTGAATGCCACCGATAAGATCGGAAAGCGTGGGATTCATCATGAGGTTCTCCAAGCTGTTGCCGTGGGCGGTGCCTACCAGCTGGACGCCGCGTTCGGCGATGGTGCGGGCCGCCTCAGCCTCCAGGCTGGTGCCTATCTCGTCGATGATGATGACCTCGGGCATGTGGTTCTCCACGGCCTCGATCATAACGGCATGTTGGAGAGTGGGGGTCGGTACCTGCATGCGCCTGGCGTGACCTATGGCCGGGTGCGGTATATCGCCGTCCCCGGCGATCTCGTTGGAAGTGTCCACCACGATAACGCGTTTCTTCAGGTCGTCGGCCAGCACACGTGCCGTCTCACGTAGAATGGTGGTCTTGCCTATGCCCGGCGGGCCCATTAGCAGCACGTTGTTGCCGGTCTCGACCAGATCCTGAATTATTTTGGCCGTTCCCATCACGGCGCGGCCCACACGGCAGGTCAATCCGACGATCTTCCCTTCGCGGTTTCTGATGGCGGAGATGCGGTGCAGCGTGCGTGTCAGGCCTGCCCGGTTGTCCCCGCTAAAGGTGCCGATCAGGCTGGTGACATGCTGTATATCTGCTTCTGTGACTTCGTGATCGCCTAATAAAATCTCGCGGTTGGGGAAACGTGCTTCAGGCAGCCGGCCGAGGTCCATAACGATTTCCAGCAGGTCACCGTTTCCGATCTCTTGCTTGAGATCCGAGGCGATATGGGGGGGCATGACAGCCAGCAGAGACCGGATGTCATCGATATCTACCGTCTGCAAGGTTTCCCCTCTGTGGTGGAGGAAATGACATCGGCAGATGCATATTGTGCACGCAAATTACCAACCTCTGGTGGCCAGTAAACTGTCTTCTGGTATGCTTTTAATATCAAGTCCGGGCATGGCGGAGCCGAGCGCCCTTGACACCTCGGCAATGATAGCCGGATCCTTATAATGGGTTACCGCCTTCACTATGGCGGTGGCGCGCGCTTCAGGTTCGCTGGATTTAAAGATGCCCGAGCCCACGAATACGCCCTCCGCGCCGAGTTGCATCATGAGTGCAGCGTCGGCAGGCGTGGCCACTCCGCCTGCGGCGAAATTAACCACCGGCAGTTTGCCGCTCTTGTGTACCTCGATCACCAGCTCCAGCGGGGCGCCCAGTTTTTTAGCCTCGGCTGGAAGCTCGTCGGCGCTCATCGATTGCAGTTTGCGCATGGCGGATTGGACCGAGCGCATATGGCGCACGGCCTCAACGATATTGCCCGTGCCGGCTTCGCCCTTGGTGCGTATCATGGCGGCGCCCTCTGCGATCCTGCGCAGGGCTTCGCCCAGGTCGCGGCAGCCACAGACGAAGGGCACCTTAAAATCATGCTTCCATACGTGATGGCTCTCGTCCGCGGGGGTCAGCACCTCCGATTCGTCAATAAAATCGACGCCCAGCGCCTCAAGTACCTGGGCCTCCACGAAGTGGCCGATGCGGCATTTAGCCATTACCGGTATAGTCACCGTCTTCATGATGGCGGTTATCACGGTGGGGTCGGCCATCCGGGCCACGCCGCCGTCCTTGCGTATATCGGCCGGCACGCGCTCCAGCGCCATCACCGCGCAGGCGCCGGCGTTCTCAGCTATCCTGGCCTGATCGGGCGTCACAACATCCATAATGACCCCACCCTTAAGCATCTGGGCAAGGCCGGTTTTTACTTTCCAGGTTCCTGTATCCATTTTCTATCAAGTCCCGTCTTTATTTCGTATTCAGCGTACGATTGTGTTACTCCCGTAAATAGATTATATCACGGAAATCTGCCGAATTGAATTTGTTATAATGTGTGGTCGGGAGTCTGTGGCATCCTGCGCCCGGCGCCGGACAACTGAGACCTATGGAATATAAGAATACCACCCTCGAGAATGGCCTGAGGGTCGTAACCTGCCGCATGCCGCATACACGGTCGGTATCCCTGCTGTTCTTCGTTATGACGGGCAGCTGCTACGAAAACGATGGTGAGGCCGGCATATCGCACTTTATCGAGCACATGTGCTTTAAGGGCACCACGAAGCGAAGCAGCTCGCGTGAGATCAGCGAGGCTATAGAGGGCGTGGGCGGAATTTTAAACGGCGGCACCGACCGCGAGCTTACCTCATACTGGTGCAAGCTGGCCAGCCGGCACCTTGAGACGGCAGTTGATGTCATCACAGACCTCATGAGGCGCCCGCTTTTCCGCGAGGAAGACATAGAGAAAGAGCGGCAGGTCATCATCGAAGAGATCAATATGAGCCTGGATTCCCCTCAGCAGCGCGTGGGTATGATCCTGGATGATATGATGTGGCCCGGCAAACCTCTGGGGAGGGATGTTGCAGGCACGAAGGAAACGGTCACTGCCATCACGCGAAGTCAGATGCTTGAACGTGTTGAAAGGTTTTATACACCTGCCAATATGTTGGCCAGCATAGCAGGCGATTTTGATCGCGATAACCTCCTGGCAATGCTCAGCCGGGCCGGGGAAGGATGGCAGGCTGGCGGGCAGCCGGGGTATATCGACAGCAGGGTCAGCCAGACCCGGCCTCAGACAAGGATAGAGTACCGTGAGACCGAGCAGGTCAACCTGATCCTGGGCCTGGAGGGATTATCCGTTTTCGACCCCGATAGATTCGCTCTGGACCTGTTAAGTATGGTCCTGGGAGAGGGCATGAGCTGCCGTCTCTTCACCGAGATAAGGGAGAAGTTGGGGCTGGCCTACGATATCCACAGCTACGTCGAGCATTTCCGCGAAACCGGCTCTTTTGTTATTCAGGCGGGCATCGATCCCGCTCAGACCGAGAGGGCTATAAAAGCGATCCAGGAACAGCTGGCAACGGCCAGGGATGGGATATCGGCGGAAGAATTGGACAAGGCCAGGGAGATGGCCAAAGGGCGTATGCTGTTGAGCATGGAGAACAGCAGAACCGTGGCGGGGTGGTACGGTGCGCAGGAGATGTTGACCGACAAGATAATGACCATTGACGATGTAACCAGGATCATAGATGAGATAACCCTCGAAGATATCAGACGCGTGGTGGGCGGGCTCTTTACGACGGAGAAGTTGAATCTGGCCATTGTGGGCCCGGTCAGGGACGAAGCAGGAATAGCCGGTCTGCTCAGGCTTTAATAGCTATTTGAATAAAAAGAGGCCGCCCGAATTCGGGCGGCCTCTTTTTATTGTATTATCGAATCGTTTAATACTCGGGCATGGGTGGCATGGGCGGTCCCATCTTTTCCTTCTCGGGGATGTCGCAGACCAGTGATTCGGTGGTGAGTATCATGGTGGCGATGCTGGCTGCGTTCTCCAGAGCGGTGCGGGAGACCTTGAGCGGGTCGATGATGCCCTTGCTGACCATGTCGACGTAATCGTCGTTGAGCGCGTCGTAGCCGACGCCCTTCTTGCTGCGCTTGACCTTGTCGACGACCACGGAGCCTTCCTGGCCGGCATTGATGGCGATCCATCTCAGTGGCTCTTCCACGGCCTTCTTGATGATGTCGACGCCGGTGCGCTCGTCGCCGCCTTCAGCCTTGACCTTGTCGAGCACATGCAGTGCATTGAGCACGGCCACGCCGCCGCCCGGCAGTATGCCTTCCTCGACAGCTGCCCTGGTGGCTGAAAGGGCGTCCTCTACCCTGTGTTTCTTCTCTTTCAGCTCAACCTCGGTGGCAGCTCCCACTTTGATAACGGCAACGCCGCCGGCCAGCTTGGCCAGCCTTTCCTGCAGCTTTTCCTTATCATAGTCGGATGTGGTCTCATCGATCTGGGCCTTGATCTGCTTGATGCGGGCTTTGATGGCATCGTCGGAACCTTTGCCCTCGACGATTGTAGTGTTGTCCTTGTCGGACACCACTTTCCTGGCACGGCCGAGATCAGCTATCACGGCGGAATCCAGCTTACGGCCGATCTCTTCTGAGATGACCTTGCCGCCGGTCAGCATGGCGATGTCCTCAAGCATGGCCTTGCGCCTGTCGCCGAAGCCCGGCGCCTTGACAGCCAGACAGGTGAGCGTGCCGCGCAGTTTGTTAACTACCAGCGTGGCCAGGGCCTCGCCCTCGATGTCCTCGGCGATGATGACCAGGTTCTTGGATACCTGGAGCACCTTCTCAAGTATAGGAAGAAGCTCGGAGATGGCGGAGATCTTCTTGTCGGTAATGAGTATATAGGGGTCCTCGATCTCTGTTTTCATCTGCTCTGCATTGGTAACGAAATAGGGGCTGATGTAGCCGCGGTCGAACTGCATACCCTCGACGTAATCGGTCTCGAACTGCAGTCCCTTGGACTCCTCGACGGTGATGACGCCGTCCTTGCCAACCTTCTCCATAACCTCGGCGATGAGGTTGCCGATCTGGGGATCGGCTGCTGATATCGTAGCCACCTGTGCAACCTGCTCCTTGGTGGTAACAGGGGTCGCCATCTTCTTAAGCTCGATTACCATGGCATCAACGGCCTTCTCTACGCCGCGCTTGAGCGACATGGCGTCTGCGCCTGCGGCGATGTTCTTGAAGCCTTCTGTTACGATGGCCTGGGCCAGTACCGTGGCGGTGGTGGTGCCGTCGCCGCACTTATCGTTGGTCTTGGTGGAAGCCTCTTTAACCAGCTGGGCGCCCATGTTCTCAAAGGGATCCGGGAGCTCGATGTCTTTGGCTATGGTAACGCCGTCATTGATAACACTGGGCGGGCCGAATTTCTTGTCAAGCGCCACGGGACGTCCGCGCGGTCCCAGTGTCACTTTAACTGCGTTGGTCAGGGCATCGATACCGTTCTTGAGAGACCTGCGGGCATCTTCGCCATATTTGATCTGTTTTGCCATTTATGTTTTTCCTCCTAATTAAATGTGCTTGCTTATCAGATGAATCAGATTATGCTTTTTTCTTCTTGGCCAGGATGTCGGCTTCTCTCAGGATGATTAACTCTTCATCGTCTTCCTTGATCTCGGTGCCGCCGTACTTGGCGAAGATGACGATGTCACCCACAGCCACGTCCATGGGCAGCCTTTTGCCGTCGTCCGACAGCTTGCCCGGGCCGACAGCCAGTACCTTGCCGTCCTGCGGTTTTTCCTTTGCAGTATCGGGAAGGAAGATGCCCCCCTTGGTCTTTTCCTCTTTCTCAAGAGGCTTTACAACTACCCTGTCACCCAAAGGTTGAATTTTTACAGCCATGCGTACCTCCTTAAAAATTAGCAATCTCTTTACAAGACTGCTAAGTATATTAGCATAAAAAATTATCACTGTAAAGAGGTGACTGCTAAAAAATGTATTTAATAGGATGGAGAGTTAAAAATTGTAGCCGGCCTTCTTGTAGTTGTCCATGGCCCTTTCTTTCAGGGCCGATTTGTCGGCCAGTTCGGCGGCGTGGCTCCACATGCCCTGCTTCTCGTAATCGCGTAGTTTGGTATCAAGCGCCACGGCTTCGGCCGAGGTTTCCATACTGCAGGCTGCGAAGCTGGAGAAGACGCGCTGAACTGGGGCGTCGCATTTCGGGCATGACTGAAGAGGCGGGTCGTCCATTTTTTGCAGGGCGTCGAAACCGCTGTTGCAAAATTGGCACCCGGCTCGGATTGGCCTGTATTCGTAAATCGGCATGGCAAATATTTCGAGGGATCAGATATATTTTAAGGATGAGGAGTAATGGTGACAATAGTAATTATATTTGGGGAGGGGCCGTAATACCAGAAAACCCTGAAGGCGGCGGGCGTTTTTTGCTGAGCATATGCTTCGAAAATCTTTTCTCCATTGGGGCCCTTCAAGCTGGTAAACTCATGGGTTTGCAGGCTGTTATGTCGGGGATTTAGTGCCAGATATTCAATAGTCTTTTTAACAGCTTTGTAACGTTTGCCCAATGAAGCATTAGTCTTAAGTAATTTATACTGCTCTTTAGCCTCAGCCGTCCAATATAGCTCGAACAAGGCTCTCTATCCTACAGGGAATCAATATTAATTTTTAATACCCTGCCTTTTGCAACATCTGCAAGGCCCTTCTTTACTGAAGTCAGAGCATCTTGGTTATTGAATAACCACACTTCTGAAGCCGGTATGGTCACCTGTGGATCCAATATAATCTGGCCCAGCGCATTCTTATATATGTGATAGGTAACACCATCTTCTATATGTACATGTCGCAGGACCACCCTGTTTTTTGCATCCGGCTTAATACTGTCCGCTATTTTATTGAAATCCTGATCTCTTATTATCACAGTTAATCCTCATTTCATTTATACACTTCGTTGGCCTATAAGCTGCTTTGTACTGTATTATATCAATGGTGGGATATAATATCAAGTGGGAAAATCCCACTTTTTAGTGGTAGGAATTACTATGGGGAAGATATTGCGCTTTCGGGTCATCTTTATGATGAATGGTCGCCCTCAAATCACAGGAAAATTCTAAGAGCAACGGGCCTGGATTATCGGGGGAGGGTCAGTCCCTATTCTACCCTTTATCGCATGGGATTTGTAGATTGTGAGTGAAAATATATCGTTATTCAAAATGATACATTACCGGATAGGCATTTAAGGCATTTATCCTGCAAACGTATTGAATGTGATGAGATATGGAGTTTTGTTTATGCCAGGGAAAGGAACGTGCCTAAAGAGAATAAGGGCAAGTTAGGCTACGGGGATATCTGGACATTTATTGCGATCGATGCAGACACGAAATTAGTTGTCGGTTGGTATCTGGGTTGGCGTGAGCCTGAGGATGCTTATGAGTTTGCAAAGGACATTAGAAGCCGTCTGGATAACCGGGTCCAACTAACCACAGACGGTCACAGGATGTATTATCAGGCCGTAGACGCTGCCTTTGGTGATGATGTGGATTATGCCATGCTGGTTAAGCACTACGGCAATGAGTACGACGAAAATGACCGTTTAGTAGGCTACCCTAAATGTATCAGGACTGAGACAAAGAAAGTACACGGCAAACCTGATATGAGCAAGGTGTCTACGAGTTATATTGAGAGACAGAACTTAACCTTGCGGATGCAAAACAGACGATTTACCAGACTAACTAACGGTTTCTCAAAGAAGTTAGAAAATCATAAATACGCTTTGGCCTTGCATTTCATGTACTACAATTACTGCAAGGTCCACAAGTCTTTAGCCGATCCGTATCCGAGAACACCTGCTATGGCATCAGGAGTTACAGATCATATTTGGAGTGCCGAGGAAATAGTTAAACGGATACCAAAGTGAATTATACAATAGGAATAATAACCTTTCTGATAATGCTATGTACGCCTATTATGGAATTTGTTATCTCTTTAGCCTTGAGATCAACAAGATGCTCGGAAAGATTGGTATCCAAAGGCAAGGCATGTTGAACAGTCAGTTTATCGAGAGGCCAAGAAGCACCACCATAGCCCATATCCTTTGTAGCGAAGAAAACCTTTATGTCTTCAATTAGCTGTCTTTTTTGAATATCTGTGAGAGAATTTAGTTTTGGTATCCATTCCTTATGTAGAAAGATTTTGGCGCTGAAGGCTAAAACACCTTTATCGCAATTATCTCGCGAAATTACAACTTCTCGATGCGAGTCATCTTCTGCATTTAATATAAAATAAAATCCCGGTCTTTTTTCAATCTGAACTTTCCAATTTCGGGTTAATAGCCATTTTGTCAGTCGTTTTTCTAAAAACATGTATGGCTTTAAAAATATGTCATAAAATCCGTGACATATAAGTATGATACCAATAATAACTAAGATTATAGATGCTGGTAAATTCTGGAGAAGCCCAAACCCCCCAAGCGCAGTCACCACAAACCCAGCTCCAATTTCGATTTTAGCCACGTCCCTATTCTAACCCACATCGCATGGGATTTACACATCACAGGTAGTTCCCTCCTTAAAATCAAAATGATACACTACCTGTTATAGTGTATAATATAGGTAAATGGAAAAGGCTGAGAAAGAGCAGAGTTGGGATGCGCAGAGCATCAAGGCCCTCAGGGACCATCTTGATCTCACGCAGGTCGAGCTGGCCGGACAGATGGGCATCCGGCAGCAGACGGTCAGTGAATGGGAGCAGGGAGATTATGAGCCCAGGGGAGCCTCGGCCAAATTGCTGAGCATCATAGCGGACCGAAGCGGGTTCAAGTACAGGGCATAAAAGGAGAGCCCCTTTTTTACGAATGAATACACTATAACGTGTAAAGGCGATGGGCATGATAACGGAAAGATCGGTTTCCTCGCTGTGGTTGTCGGGTCGTTTGTCCTGTTTTAACGACGACTCGGGACACAGGATCGAAGTCGTATGCCCGGGACGTGTCAGTACCCGTGGAGGTTGCGACTTTCAGGACGTGGTGATAAAGATAGACGGGGAGAAGACCGTCGGTAATGTCGAGATTCACGTGACATCCGACCTCTGGAGGCAGCACGGGCACCACAGGGACGCGTCCTATAACGGTGTGATACTACATGTATCGATGTGGCAGCGCGGAATCCTTCCAGTCAGGCTGCAGGACGGCCGCATCCTCAGTACCGTGATCCTGGCCCAGTACCTTAAAAACAATAGCAACCTGATACAGTGCATGTCAGCCAGGCCGCCGCGAGGTTGTCGGCATCTGGTACGTTCAAGTAAAAAAGTGGACAGCATCATCGTAGAGTCTGGCATGGCAAGGTTCGAGCAGAAATCAGGCAGGTTTTCGCTGGAGCTTAGAACCGGTGATCCCGATCAGGTGCTGTATAAAGGCATCTGCCGCGCGCTGGGATATGCCTGGAACGTCAAGCCTTTCGAGACGCTGGCCGAAAAGGTGACGATAGAAATGGCCGGTAGCTATGCCACAGGTAGCCTGCGGGCGAAATATGAGCTGCTGCTGAGAGCAGCAGGCCTCGCGGACCGGCGAATAGGTTATCTGCCTGAAGATGTACAGCCAATGAAGGCGTCTGACTGGATTACAGCATCCTCAAGGCCGTTAAACCAACCTGCTTTGAGGATTGCAGGCCTGTGTCACCTCTTGCATAGATACGAGAATGCAGGCTTGGTTCCAGGCCTGATTGAGCAGTTGAATAATGCGCCGCCGAGGGAGGCCGCAGCTTTTCTCGACCGATCCTTCACGGTATCGGGAGTCGATTCAAAGGTGCTGATTGGGACCGGCAGGGCCAGAGAAATAGTGGTTAATGCGATACTGCCGTTCATGCATGCCTACGGCGCGAGCATCAATAACTGTACACTGGAAGAGAATGCTAGGCGCATCTATGGCTTATACCCTTCTCTCTCACAAAACGAGTTGACGCGTTACATGGTTGGACTGCTGGGCAACCAGGCCTTCGGCGCCTGCAGGCAGCAGGGACTGCTGCATATCTATCACAACTGGTGCCGAACCAGAGAATGCGGGAGCTGCCCCATGGTCACTTTGCGAAAGACAGCCCCGGTATGATGTCATGCTCCCCGTCTCGCAGGTTGCCCGAAATGCAGTGGTAGTAGGCGCAGGAGGCGATCATGGCCGCGTTATCCGTGCACAGTATGGGCGGTGGTATCAGGACCGGCAGGGGTGAATCAGCCTTAAAGCGCTCGCGCAAAGAATCGTTGGACGCCACACCGCCGGCCAGCATAATCTGCTTCACGCCGGTCCTCAGGGCGGCCTGTATAGTCTTGCCGACAAGGACATCTATAATAGCCACCTGGAAAGCCGCCGCCGCCTCTTTCACCCACGTTTCCTCCCGCTCTTCTTTCTCCTCAGCCATGTGAAGTAGTGCGGTCTTGACTCCGCTGAAGCTGAAATCATCGCTGTCTTTAAGCCAGGCGCGCGGCAGCGACAAAGAAGTTGTTACGCCTTTAGTGGCGGACTGGATGGACGGGCCTCCCGGATAGGGCAATCCAAGTATCCTGGCGCCCTTGTCGAAGGCTTCGCCGGCCGCGTCGTCCCTCGTGCAGCCCAGCCGGCGGAAGCTGCCGTGATCCTCCATCAGAATTATGTCGCTGTGCCCGCCGGATACTATAAGGCAAAGGCAGGGCAGTTCCGGGGTCACACCGTACAGCCAGTTAGCATAGATGTGTCCCTCCAGGTGGTTGACAGCGATAAAGGGGAGGTCCTGCGCCTGCGAAACCGCTTTGGCGAAATTGACGCCCACAATCAGAGATCCCGCCAGACCCGGGCCCACCGTGGCAGCTACGGCGTCTATATGTTCGAGTGTGATACCAGCTTCGCTTAGCGCCTTTTCGGCCACCGGAGCTATGGTGAGCAGGTGCTGGCGCGAGGCCACTTCGGGTACTATGCCGCCGTACCTGGCATGGATATCCACCTGGGACGAGATCACGTTGGACAGGATGGTAATCCCATCCTTTACGACCGCTGCGGCGGTCTCATCACAGGATGTCTCGAATGCAAGTATATTCACGGCAGGGATTATAGCACAAAGCTAATACAGCATCCGGCGATTGCTGTTTTGCGGACGTGTTGCTACAATTAAACCCCGGCTCAAATCAGCATCTGATAGCGAGGATAACAATATGGAAATAACCTGGTACGGCCATTCCTGTTTCCGCATCAAAGGCAAGGAGGCGGTCATATTGATCGACCCCTGTCCCGATACCACAGGCTATTCTCTGGGCAAGGTCCAGGCGGATATAGTGGCCATCAGCCACGCTCATCCCGGCCATTCCTATCTTGATACACTGCAGGAGGGATACCGGGTTATCAAGGGCCCCGGGGAATATGAGATAAAAGACACGTATATTACGGGCATAGCCACCTTCCATGACGGCGAGCAGGGTAAAAAGTCAGGCAAGAACACTATCTATGTGATCGAGATGGAGGGAGTGACATTGTGCCACCTGGGCGATCTCGGCCATCCGCTGACCCCCGAGGTCATCGGTGATCTGGGAAATATCAATGTGTTGTTCGTCCCTGTGGGCGGCCATTCCACAATCGGCGGCCAGGCCGCGGCGGACCTGGTGCGTAACCTCAACCCAGGCTATGCCATCCCCATGCATTACATGACGGCTGATGAGAAGGCAGACCTTGAATTTCCCGAAAAGTTTCTCAAAGAGCTCGGCATCAAGGACCTGGCCTCGCAGTCCAAGCTTGTCGTCACCAGGACCAATATCCCTGCCAGCACGCAGGTGATACTGCTCGATTATCCGCATTAGCCTCGGACGGCTTTGACATATAAATTGCCCTGACGTATCATTGCTCGTTATGAGCCTTGCTAAACGTGTTTTCGATCTTCAGCAGGTTGAACTTTCCATCCAGGACTACATTAAACAGTTTGAGGCTATGGATCTGCGTATCCGTCATAACGACCAATTTGAACAGGCTGAATCCTCATTGAAGGCGGCTGAGAGCGAGCGTGCCGGGCTCGAAAAACGATACAAAGAGCTGGATGCGGAGGCTGAGGCCTTGAGGACTCAGCTTGGACAGATCCAGGATAAGCTGTACGGCGGTAAAATAAAGAACCCCAAGGAGCTGGTTGGGTATGAGCAGGAGGCGGCCATGCTCAAGTCGAGCCTGGATAAAAAGGACGATGTGTTGCTGGATATGATGGAGAAATTGGAGACGGACAAGGCGGCGATTAAAAAACTGAAGGATGTCTGTAAGGCCGCCGGCGATAACTGGGAGAGAGAGAAAGCAGATATGAAGGTCGAGATGGGGAACGTCAGGAACGAATTGAATGAGCTTGAGAAAAAACGCGGCGAGATGCTGGCCTCGATCGATAGAGATGCGCTCGCCACATATGAAGCTGTGAAGGGCAGGAAGGGTCAGGCGGTGGTTAAGGTGGAGCAGGGGCGCTGCCTGGGTTGCCGGGTAACGTTATCCGTCAGCGAAATGCAGCACGCGCGCGGCAATGCAATCGTAACATGCGGCAATTGCGGCCGCATATTGTATCTATCTTAGATCTATTTGACCTGCTGTCAGTCAAGTTGTAGAGTAAGTGAGCCAAGCAGGCCGGGTGACCGCTGCGGTTTTGTAAATCGTAGAGGAAAGTCCGAACTCTACCAGGCAGGGTGCTGGGTAACGCCCAGGAGGGGTGACCCTACGGAAAGTGCAACAGAAACATACCGCCCGTCGCAGGATGGGTAAGGGTGAAATGGTGAGGTAAGAGCTCACCGGCGGCCGGGTGACCGGCCGGCCGTGCAAACCCCACCCGGAGCAAGACCTAATAGGGGGCTATGGCACGCCTGGGCTGACCCCGGGTTGGTCGCATGATCGCCGTGGTAACACGGCGGCTAGATGGATGGTCACCGCTCCGCGCTAGCGGAGGCACAGAAATCGGCTTACAGGCCTGCTTGGCCATTACTATTCAACGAAACGAATTCGGCAAACTTCCTGCGCTTTTTAGTATCTTTAAGCAGATTGACCATGCGCACGAGAAGCTTGCAGCGGCAACTGTGACCGAAATGATTTCAATTAGCTATGAATGATCCAACGCCCGTTATTTATTGCATGCAAGATTGGAGTCTTCCGGCACACGTATTTATCACTTTGCTCTATTGACTGCGCAGCAGCATAATGGTAAAACCGAACCTGCTACCATGACTTTAAGTAAATCCCCTGCTATGAAAGGATACAGGCCGGCCTGGAGTAGTTTTTCTGACGGGACATACATGGATAGCCAGTTGAGTCCGAAGAAATAGAGAGCTATTTCGCCAGCAAGCATAGCGGGAATGGACAGGTAGATTTTACGGTACCAGCCCCTTTCGGACAGCCAGCCCACTATAAAGGCCATTGCTATAAAACCATACAGGTAGCCTGCTGTAGGCCCGATCAATCTTGCAATACCAATGGGACCACCCAATGCAAACCAAAAGGGTATGCCGGTCGCGCCGATAACAAGGTAGCTTGCCTGACTCAATGCTCCACGCCTGCTTCCCAACACCGCTCCTGAAAGCAACACGCCAAGCGTTTGTCCGGTAATTGGCACGGGGCCGAGCCAGAAACTTAGTAGAGAACAGAGCGCAGTAAAACAGGCAAAACCCAGTATCGATAGGATATCCCTTAGTATGCCTGTTCCAGGTACTATCGTATCGATTACCGATGGTCTAACACTCAATAGCTGATTCATCTTTATCTCCATTTTAGTTACAATTACTCGATTTCCGTCGAAGTCGCCTCAATAATAAACTCCACCTGCTACGGCATGACGCCCCACCGCATTCCGGGTGATGCCGGGGCCGTCCTGCGGCCCAACGACAACTCAAGGGCACGTATTATCCGCGGCCTCGTCTCCCGCGGGTCAATGACATCATCGACATTAAAAGTAGAAGCCGCCTGGTAAGGTCCCTGATATTTGTTATAGGCTTCCTCTAGCTCTCTCGCCAACGCCTTTGGATCAGCGGCGGCCGCAAGTTCGGCTTGATGTGCCGCCAGCACTCCACCACCGGCCGGAATGGAGCCGAAATTTACCCGCGGCCAGGCAAGCGTCAACGTCTGGCCTGCACCATAACCGCACATTACAGCTCCTCCCATGCCAAAGGCCTTATGTATGACTACGGTGATTTTTGGAACATCAGACCAGGAAAGAGAATAGGCGAGTTCAAGGCCATAGCGTAAAACCCCCTCTTTTTCGGCTACCTGTCCCGTCATTATGCCCGGGACATCGACGAGAAACAAAAGAGGAATATGATAGGCAGTGCAGAGATCAATGAAATGGCGCTCTTTCTGCGCTGCTTTGGCTGTAATAGCGCCTGAAAATACTTTCGGCTGATTTGCTATGATTCCCATAACATGACCATTCATACGGGCAAAACCGGTAATCATCATTTTGGCGTATTCCGGTTTGATTTCAAAGAAGGTGCCCCTGTCAACGATACTATTAATAATACATTTCATATCGTAGGGGATGAGCAGATTGTCGGGTATTATATTCAGGAGGTCTTCATCCATTCTATCAGGGGCATCTCCTGTATCCATGTAGGGTGGGTACTCGTAGGCACTGGACGGTAAGTAGGAGAGATAACGTTTTGTCATTGCGATGGCGTCAGCATCATCCTCGGCCGGGTTGTCTGCCACGCCGGACTCTACACAGTGTACCTTCCAACCGCCCAGGTCCTCTTTAGAGACAACCTCACCGGTCGCGGCGAGCACCACCGGCGGGCCTCCAGCCGCTAGCATACCTTCCTTTTTTGTCATGATGATAAATTCCAATAGGCATGCAGCCAGCGACGAATCTCCGGCGCAGGGCCCCATGACAACACCTACGGAGGGTGCGATGCCGGACATTTTTGCGGTAAAAAGATGGTGAGCCACCATTGGCAAACCCTCTGCTATGAATTCTTCGGCACGTGCGCCCGCGCCGTCCATGAGCCAGATGAGCGGTGCCCTTTCCTGTGTGGATAGCTGTACCATGCGAAATTTCTTCATGCCGTGCGTCATACCTATAGACCCACCCATGACAGTGAAGTCTTCGGCTATAACGCCTGCCCTGAGGCCATTAATCTGTCCGAAGCCTGTAATCACACCATCCGCCGGTGCATCCTTGTTAGCCATTTCAGCACGATGGCTCTGATGATTGGCCAGCAGACCGTATTCCTGAAAAGTATTGTCATCCATCAATAGAGCAACGCGTTCACGGGCGGTGAGTTTACCGCGTTTGTGTTGCCGGTCAACTCTCTCTGGACCACCCATCTGAAGCGCTTTTTGCCTGCGCTGATTTAGATGTTCAATTTCCCGTATCATTTGGTTGCCTATTTTTTCTTTAGCCATTATTAGATTCCTTTAAAGCAAAAATTGGACATGCCGAATATTTTTACCAGAAAACCACCTTGTCATTTTTTAGTTTCTCAATTTGCTCTTGAGTATAACCAAGCTCTGATAATATCTTTCCAGTATGTTCACCGAGAAGAGGGGCCCGCCTATCAAGAACATTTTCCATATTGTTAAACTCTGCCGGGAAGCCTACCAGTTGGGCATGTCCAAGGTCAGGATGGTCCTGCTCTATGAAAACATTATTTTCGGTAAAGTGCACATTGTTATACAGTTCCTGCTCATATAGCGCCGGTACCGCTGGGACTTTATTGCTGCTCAGAAGAAAAACCCAACTATCAGTGTATGAAAGGGCGAAGGAATCAGATAGTATTTGTGCTAGCGCTTCGTCATTTTTCAGTCTGGCTTGAGGCGTTGCGAATCTCGGATCGGATATTAAGTTATTCAGGCAGGTCGATTTACATAAGTTCTGCCAGTCCTCCTCGGTGTTACAATTGATGAAGAACCACTTACCGTCGATGCCGCAGTAAAGCCTGCTGGTTGCCGATTTCCCTTTGGGATATTTTTCATCTATATAACTACGCTTAATTCCCGGAAAATCAATGAACAGATGAGTTCCGGAAGCTAAGGCGGCGTGTAATAGCGATGTATCTACTTTTTGCCCTTTACCTGTTTTTGCGTAGGCAAATAATGCCAGAGTTGCCCCGAAAGCGCCCAGTGCCGAAATGCCTACGTCTGACACGTTGACCTTGGGATATATTGGTGGGTTGGAGGGCCCGCAGGTACTCGTTGTTTGACCGCTGAATCCTGCCATCATAGGATCAAGTCCGGGCAGGTTGGCTAGTGGCCCTCTGGTTCCAAATCCGGATGTTGAGATATAAATGATATCAGGTTTGATCTTTTTACATGACCCATAATCAAGTCCCAGCTTCTGCATGACGCCAGGCCTCGAATTTTCGACGATCATATTGGACCTTTTTATTAACTCAACTATAATCGTCTTCCCCTGTACCTTTTTTAAGTCCAGGCTAATGGATTTTTTATTCATGTTTTGTGTGGCAAATGCAAAAGACAGCATACGGTAGGCTTCGGGCATCTCCGATTCCACTTTGATAACATCGGCACCAAGGTCGGCCAATAGCCTGCATAAATATGGCCCAGCCAGGAATGTAGTAAAATCTAAAATCCGGACGCCTTCAAAAGCTTTCATTTAATATTCCTCTTTTAAACATTCAGTCATATGACTTTATGATATTTAAGGGCTGCTATATCCGTTTTAGAGTAACCGAGGGCTGACAGGATTTCCTGTGTGTGCTGCCCAAGCTTGGGTGAAGGTCCCTTGATTTTCCCCGGCATTTCGGACAGTACGACAGGGATATTTGATTGCTTCACGTGGCCCAGTTTATCTTCGAAAATCTCTACTGTGAGATCATTGGCAGCACTGTGAGGATGTTGTAAAAACTGCTCAATTGATTGAACAGGCGCGCAGGGTACAGGAGTATTTTGCAGAATACTGACCCATTCGTCCCTGGTCTTGGAATAGAAGATTGCCTGTAGTATAGCGGCTACCTGAGCATTGCGCGGAGGAAAAATCAGGAAAGGCGCCCCATCGAACATAGGATCAGTGAGCCATTCTTCGTGGCCCAGAATCGTACATAATGATGTGAAAAAACCGACTGTAGTAGCATTCAGCACGAACCATTGTCCGTCACTTCCCTGATACTCACGGGCAAGAGGCATAACTCCCCGAATATTGAAGGGAAAACGGATTTTACGCGGACTGTTACCGAGTATATTTGGCTGCATGGCGACGACCGATTTAAGCAATGATAAATCGATCCGTTCTCCCTTGCCGGATTTTTCACGGGCATATAGCGCGGCAACTATATAATAGGAGGCCAGAAAAGCGGCATAATGGCTGGCTACCAGTAAATTTTGATATATTGGTTCTCCGACCCGGTTTTCCTCTGTATAAAAAGTTGCCATTGAGAGTACTAACGGCTCCCAACCCGGGATTTCTTTGTTCGGCCCACGTTGACCAAAGCCTGTTATCGAACAATATATTATTTGAGGATTTATTTTTTTCAGGGCTTCATAACCAATACCCAGCTTTTCTGCTATACCAGGCCTGAAATTTTCAATAATAACATCTATTCCTCTGGCCAGTTGATAAGCAATTTTAAGCCCCTCTTCAGTTTTCAGATTAAGTGTAATACCCTTCTTGCTGCGGTTACATACCACAAATCCGTTCTCCGAACGGTACGGGTCTCCCCCGGGTTGCTCGATTTTTATCACGTCGGCTCCCTGTTCAGCAAGGAGCGTGGCAGCATATGGTCCTGCAATATACTGGCCGAATTCGAGAATCTTGATACCCGATAGGACTTCGCTCATTGGGGCACCTCCTTCTGATCCCCTGTCTGTATTTTTTATATAGGATTAATAATCATTTTAAGAATGGTTGACTGCTGGAAGCATGTTGAATGTCCGCATGAGCCAGTTGTATATTTGTTCATTGGCAATAAATGTAGCTCCAATTTGACAGTGCTCCTGAGCACCCCAGGCCGAAGTAAATAGCATGAACTCTTTTGGGCAAGTTAAAGCATCATACATTCGGCGTGACTGTTCAGGGCACAGTTTGTCCGCTTCCGAATCCACAACTAATGTCGGACAACTAATCAACCCCGCTATTTCCTGCATTGTATAAAATCGGGTTATCCTGAACCACTCTGAGGGATTTATAGCACCGAACTTATATAAACCTTCATTGAGACCCCAGCGTATGCCCGGATCTATCTTCATTAGTAAAGGTATTATTCTGTCTAAGGTGCAGCAGATAAAAGGATTGTCCAACCATTTTTCAGCGCGTGGCCACAGTGGCCCCATACAAATAGCGTGATAATTGTAGATGCCTCCATCAAGAATGAGTGCGGCCAGACGGTGCTCAAAAGCCGCTGCACGTGCAGCCAGATATCCGCCGAAGCTTATGCCGAGTAGAGCAATTCTCTGCGGATCAACTTCCTTCTGCTGAAGCGCATAATCAACAACAGGTGTAATTACATTTTCCCAATCCGAGCGGAAGTTCAGTTTTTGTTCATGTATCACCTGTCCCTGACCGGGCCCCTCGAATATAAGTACGTTAAAACCGCGTTTTAATGCCAGCACTGCGTTTGAGAAATACAGCTCCTCGGCGGTACCGTCCAATCCTGTATGAATGATGATGAGCGGTCTCTGTCGTCCATTGTGATCGATCCGGCAGAAATATCCAGGTAGGGAAGTCTTTTCGTAAGGGATCTGTACTGGCTGAATAAGACCATCCGATAAATGCATCCCTTCTATAAAACAATTTCTGCTTAATCGCCAGATATCGTTAATGCGCGGGTCTGCTAGGTTGCCATGTAGAAAAAACTCAGCCGACCTATAGTACTGGCTGGCACGGAACCAGCATTCCCGAGCACCACTATGATCCCCGCAACTAAAAAATTTCTCCGCCTGAAATGCTACCTGCTCACCCATAGCACGCCAGGAAGCGTACCATCCTTCGTCATTTCCCTCTGCGATACGATAAATACAGGTTAAGCACTCACCGATATCTCCACCACCCGTAGCCGTAAGAGCTAAGGCGCGGAGAGACTGAAAAGAATATCCCTTGTCTTTGAATACCAGCTTTAAGTCTCTCATTGTCTATACAGCCCCCTTTATTTGTCCGTATTGCATATGGATTGTATTTTAGGAATTGTGTTGCACTAAAATCTTTCCCTCTGATCCTCTGACTGCAATCAGGTACTTATAGATAGTTTTCATAAGTCACATATTATGAATATGCCTGCTTCTGGATAGATTAAGAAGTTGTTTTACATCATCCAACCTCTCAATATTGTTATACATAGCCATAGCAAATGAAAAAATGAGACTATATTGCTTGTCTATGATACCAATGAGTATAGTACCATACTATAAAGTATGTGTCAATTTGATATTTAATAGTATATTTTAAGATTGATTTAGTGGATTAATAAACAGTATACCGGATATAAGCTTGGCGGCTTATACGCTATTGATAGCTATGTATACCACACTGTGGCGAATTCAGAAATGGGATTTTTGAGGTCCCACACCATATTGATAAAAGCAACTGTATTGATCGGTGAAATAGACATGATACCTTATGGTATGATATCATACTCATTGTTCACTGATAAAACATAGACAATAATTTTTTATTTGGAGTAAAGCAAGGAATGGAAAAGTTAACTGAAATAATTCGTGATAATTCAAGTGTCCGGCGTAAATCAGTTCAAATGAACAAAGAGCTCATTATGGATACTGCTGCCCGACTATTTGCAGAAAGCAGCTATGAAACGGTTTCGCTTGATGATATCGCTAATAAGATCGGCGCCACGAAAGGTTTGATATACCATTATTTCCCATCTAAAGGGGCATTGCTAGGAGAATTGCTGCTATGGACCCATAATTTGTTTCGGGAGAGTGTAAATCCGGCATGGGAAACGACTGATGCAGACCCGGTGGATAAATTAAAGAAGATAATCAAAGCACATATAGATTTCAACTATGAATATGGCTACATGGTAATCATTGTATTCAGGACTGTGAATTTAGTTCCGCTTGAGATGCGAAGGAAAATAAAAAGACTGCGCGAATCTTATGCTAAGAGATTTCGCTCGCTGATAGAAGATGTACAGGAAGTTGGACAGTTGGTTAAAGGTGACAGTGAAAGTGTCGCGACAAGTATTATATCGCTGGTTAATTACCTGCCCTATCGATATAGAAATGCGGAAATTCACAGACGCAAAGAACTATATGAACTTGTTATCAGGATATTTTTCCGCTGACATCTTATGGTATTGCGTTAGTATAGCGGTTTTACTTTTGCAAGTGTATGTTATGGGCAATAACAAATATTCAAGGAGAGTCTAGCAATGTCGACTGAAGTTATTATCAGCCCCCTGCAGGGAATTGTATCCAGCCTGTGTGTGGCTGTTGGGGATGAGGTAGACGAGGGGGATGTACTGTGTCTGATCGAAGCTATGAAGATGCTGACACCGATTGAATCGAGTGTTAAAGGTAGGGTTGCTGCGATACACACGGAGGAAAAGAAATCAGTGGCTTGCAATGAAAAATTGCTGGTTATTGAATGTTAAAGAAAGTCCTCGTCTCCAACCGGGGGGAAATTGCTGTCCGCATCATACGCGCCTGCCGTGAGCTGGGCATACGCACGGTGGCCGTCTATTCCAAGGCCGACAGCGAGGCTTTATTTGTTAAATATGCCGATGAAGCATATTGCATAGGCGCCTCGCCTCCTGCAGAAAGCTATCTCAACATTAAGAAAATCATCGCTGTCGCTAAAGAAAGTGGGGTGGATGGCATACACCCCGGGTACGGTTTCCTGGCGGAGAACCCCGGTTTTGCCAGCGCCTGCGAGAGCGAAGGCATCAAGTTTATTGGACCTTTCAGCAGGGTCATTGAGCTGATGGGCAATAAGATCGCTGCACGGAAGGAAATGACTAGGGCGGGCGTGCCGATTACGCCGGGCACCCTTGATTGCGTCAGTGAATATGCTGAGGCCTGCAGAATTGCGGATGAGATAGGCTATCCGGTGATTATCAAGCCCTCTGGTGGTGGTGGTGGCATCGGTATGACCATAGTGCAAGAGAAATCCAAATTGAAGACGGGTCTGGAGATGTCCGGCAAGATCGCCGCCAGCACCTTCGGCATGCCCGAGGTATTCATCGAGAAATATATAGAGCGTCCGCACCATATCGAGTTCCAGGTGCTGGCCGACGGCCATGGGAACGTCATCCACCTGGGCGAGCGTGAATGTTCCATTCAGCGCCGGCACCAGAAGCTGATTGAGGAAGCCCCATCACCGGCGCTGACACCTGAGCTGCGCGCCCGCATGGGCGAGATAGCAGTCAAAGCAGCTAGGCAGATCAAGTACGAGAGCGCTGGCACCATCGAGTTCATCTTTTCCAAAGGAGAGTTCTATTTCATGGAGATGAACACGCGTGTGCAGGTTGAGCACCCGGTCACCGAGATGGTCACCGGTATTGATATAGTGAAAGAGCAGTTGTTAATAGCCTCAGGTGAGGTGCTCAGCATCAAACAGGACGACATCCGCATGAACGGGTGGGCAATCGAATGCCGCATAAACGCTGAGGACCCTTTGAATAATTTCTTCCCTTATCCCGGTACGCTGACCGATTATAATCCACCGGGAGGAATCGGCATACGAGTGGATGCCGGTGTGAGTTTGGGTGCAACCATATCGCCCGTATATGATTCCATGATTGCCAAGCTGGTAGCCTGGGACCGCACACGTGACGAAGCGATACGGAGAATGCAGCGTGCTTTATATGAATACTCCATCGCCGGCGTGCGGACTAATATAGTCTTCCATAAGGCCGTGATGTTGAATAAACGCTTCCAGAGCGGGGATTTTGATACGCAGTTTATCCAGGAAGAGAAATCGCTTTTCGATAATCTTAAATTAATCGACAGTTAAACTTTCGAAATACCTTATTGGCAACAGCTTAAGTACATGACACCCAATCATCGTGTACTGGCTGCTGGGGTTGCTATTTCTAGTTCTTATGATTAAATTGCGCTATAATTCACGGGTCTATTTGATTTGACTGTTTTGACAACCGTAGCACTATCGGCAATTCTATTATATTCGTACCGTTATTTAACCGGAGATATTTGTAAAATGAAAAAGACCTTTGTCCTCAGCATAGTATTAACTTTGGCGATGCTCCTGACGAGCCTGCCCATGCTGGCCTGCGATTTCAAATTTGTGCCGGGCGAAGCGGATAAAAAGGTTCTGGAGGGTTTGCCGCCGGAGTTCTTGACCATCAGCCAGGCCTGGGATCTGCTGCAGAAGAACTACGTCGATAAAACCAAGCTCGACCCGGTCAAGATGGCCCAGGGAGCCATAAGGGGCATGGTGGCCGCCGTGGATGATCCCTACACCGAATTCTTCTCACCCCAATCATTTGAGTCGACCATGATTGATCTAACCGGCCTTTACCAGGGTATCGGCGCCTATATAGGCAAGAAAGATAATCAGATAATTATTATTTCAGCCATGCCCGGCTCCCCCGCCGAAGAGGCCGGATTGAAGTCGGGAGACATGATACTGAAGATAGACGGGCAATCTACAGCACAGTTGAATACGACCGAAGCTTCGCAGAAGATAAGGGGCCAGGCTGGAACAGATGTTGTCCTCCTGGTTTACAGGGAGGGCGACAAGGAGCCCTTCGAGCAGAAGATAACCAGACGCGAGATCAAACTGGATTCGGTTAAATTCGAGATGCGCGGGGATCTGGCCTATATACGGATTCAGCAGTTTATAGTTCCTACAACCGGTGACTTTAAAAAGGCGCTGATGGAAGCTAACAGGCAGGGCGCCAAAGGCATCATACTGGACCTGCGAGATAATCCGGGTGGCTTACTATCTGAGGCGGTTGATGTAGCAAGCCAGTTCTTAACGCGCGGGATCGCAGTAAAGGTCGTGGATAAGAATGGTCTGGAGACGGTCCAAAAAGTGAAGCCGGGTGGTATCGCCAAAGACCTGCCGGTGATAGTGCTGGTCAATAAAGGCAGCGCCAGCGCCAGCGAGATCGTGGCAGGTGCGCTGCAGGACAACGGTCGGGCCAAGCTTGCCGGAGAGAAGACATTCGGCAAAGCCAGTGTGCAGAATTTCGTCAAGCTCGATGACGGGTCAGCCATTAAAATGACTACGGCACATTACTATACGCCCAACGGCACTCTTATCAGCGGAACCGGCCTGACTCCCGATTATCCACTGGACATCAAGGACGAGGAGCTGATCAAGTGGGCGGAGGATTACCTGAACGATATCATCTCTGCACAGCCCACGCCGACGCCGGCTGAATAATACGGTCTGCGGTTTACAGGCCGGCCATGCCCGTAAAATATCTGTGCAACCTGTCGTCGCCGGTCAGCTCCGGATGGAATGAGGTCGCCAGCAGTGTCCCCTGCACGGCAGTTACAATCTCACCACCCGATAGTCTGGCAAGCACCTTTACACCGTCCCCTGCCTTGTCTATCAGGGGAGCGCGGATAAAAACAGCGGGGAAAGGCCCCCCCTCTATACCTGATATCTGTAGTTGCGTTTCAAAGCTGTCCACCTGCCGGCCGAAGGCATTACGCTTCACGGAAATGTCCATCAGCCCGAGGGTCTCCATGGGAGTGCCGTCCGGATTCACTGCGCCTTTGGCCAGGCATATCATACCGGCGCAGGTGCCCCAGAGCGGCACACCTCTCACCGCCAGATTTTTAACCGGAGCGATCAGGTTGAAGCTGTCCATCAGCTTCATTATGGTGGTGCTTTCGCCGCCCGGTATAACCAGGCCGCTGATCTGCTCCAATTGATCGGGCAGTTTCACTTCGATTGCCCTGACGCCGATCCGTTCGAACACAGTTATGTGTTCTATGAAGGCACCCTGAAGGGCAAGAACTCCTATCGTCATATTACTGATTCCCCGGATTTGATATTGCAGCGGGCATAATTTATAAGCGCCGCCCGCCTTCAAAAGCGGGCGGCGCATGGCCTCGTCTTTAACGATGAAATTATACTACAGGACCGGTAAATATTTCTTGATCTCGTATTCAGTTACCTGGATCCGGTACTGGTTGTACTCAACTTTTTTATTCTGGATAAAAGCGTTGAAGCAGTGGTCTCCCAGCGCTTTCTTGACCAGCGCGCTTTTCTCCGTCAATGCGATGGCCTCAGAAAGGCTGCCCGGCAGTGTTTTGATGCCCCGGCGCCTCCTCTGTTCCTCAGTCATCTCGTACACATTCTCCTCAACCGGAGCGGGAGGCTCCATCCCTTTCTCTATGCCGTCCAGACCTGCTGCCAGCATAACGCTGAATACCAGGTAGGGGTTGCAGGCAGGATCGGGGGACCTGTATTCCATGCGTGTGGCCATCTCGCGGCCGGGCTTGTATTCCGGTACCCTGATCAGGTCCGCGCGGTTGCGCCGGGCCCATGACAGGTATACGGGCGCCTCATAGCCGGGCACCAGGCGCTTATACGAGTTGATCCACTGGCTTGTCACCGACGTTATCTCCGGGCCATATTTAAGCAGGCCGGCGATATAGCTCCTGGCAATCTTGGACAGGTGGAATGGGTCGCTCTTATCGAAGAAGGCGTTCCTGTCGCCCTTGAAGAGCGACTGGTGCACGTGCATGCCGCTGCCGTTTTCACCGAAGATTGGCTTGGGCATAAAGGTTGCATATACGCCGTTCTCCATGGCCACCTGCTTGACCACCAGCCTGTAGGTCATGACGTTGTCCGCCATGGTTAGCGCATCGGTATAACGCATATCGATCTCGTGCTGGCTGGGCGCGACCTCGTGGTGCGAGTACTCGATGCCGATGCCCATCTCCTCGAGCGCCAGCACCGTCTGCCTGCGCAGGTCAACGGCCATATCCAGTGGTACCAGGTCGAAGTAGCCGCCGGAATCGAGTATCTCGGTGCCTTTGTTGTTCTTGAAATAGAAGAACTCCAGCTCAGGGCCCACGTAGAATGTATAGCCCAGATCGGCGGCGTACTTGAGATTCTGCTTGAGTATATACCTGGGATCTCCCTCAAAAGGTTTGCCCTCCGGCTTGTAGATGTCGCAGAACATGCGCCCGACCGATTGCTCCTTGGGCCTCCAGGGAAGCAACTGGAAGGTGTCGGGATCGGGCATGGCTATCATATCGCTCTCGTCTATGCGGGCATAACCCTCGATGGACGATCCGTCGAAACCCATACCTTCTTCCATGGCACGCTCAAGCTCCTCGATTGTGATAGAAAAGCTCTTGAGAAAGCCAAGGATGTCGGTGAACCACAGGTTGATGAATTTAATATCGTGCTCCTTTGCCATTTTGAGCACGTATTCAACCGCTTCTGCTCTATCTTTTTTAACCATATTTCCTCCTCGGCGTATTCTTAATCGTGCTTTGTAATCAAAGCATAAATTATATGCAAAGTCAAAACAACTGGAAAGTGCTCCGGTAACGGAGTGTGCAATATTTGAGCGAAAGTGCGGGCCGTGTCCCGCACTTTCGCTCGTTGAGCATGTTTTAAATATCGAAGTAAAGGTAAAACTCGTGCGGATGGGGCCTCAGTCTTATCTCGTCAATCTCTTTGGTCCGTTTATAATCGATCCAGACATCTATGACATCCTGAGTAAAGACGCCGCCTTTAAGCAGGAATTTGTGATCCTTTTCCAGGGCGTTTATAGCATTTTCGAGTGAACCCGGGACGGTCTTCAGCTTTTTAGCTTCTTTGGCGCTGAGTGTATAGGTGTCCTTGTCGAAGGGCTGACCCGGGTCGATCTTATTCTCAATACCGTCCAGGCCGGCCATCAGTAGCGCAGACAGAGCCAGATAACCGTTGCATGTATTATCGGGAGGCCTGAATTCGATCCTCTTTGCGTTAGGATTCTCGGAATACATGGGTATGCGCACGGCCGCGCTGCGGTTGCGTGCTGAGTATACAAGATTGACCGGCGCTTCGAAGCCGGGCACGAGCCTCTTGTAGGAGTTGGTGGTAGGGGAACATATGGCGCACAGCGCTTCGGCGTGCTTGAGAAGTCCACCGATGTAGTATTTGCAGGTCTGGCTGATGAGCGCGTATCCTTTGGGATCAAAGAAGATGTTCTTACCATCTTTGAAAAGGCTCTGATGCACATGCATACCTGATCCATTGTCCTGAAAGATGGGCTTGGGCATGAAAGTGGCGACTTTATTATGTTTGCGGCAGACGTTCTTGATCACATATTTGAACCACATCATCTGGTCGCCCATCTTAAGCAGGTCCTTATATTTCATGTCGATCTCGCACTGGCCGGCGGTGGCAACCTCATGGTGATGTACCTCTATCTCGAGGCCGGCGGCGGCCATGGTTTCCACGATCTCGGACCTGAGGTCCTGCAATGAATCATGCGGCGGTACCGGAAAATAGCCCTCCTTATACCTCGGTTTATAGCCGAGGTTCGGCTTCTCGTCTTTGCCGGTATTCCAGTCAGCCTCAACGGAATCGATGTAGTAATAACCACTGCGCTGGTCCTGGTCGAAGCGGATGTCATCGAAAATGAAGAACTCCTGCTCAGGTCCGCAGTAGCACGTGTCAGCAATCCCCGTGGATTTAAGGTATTTCACAGCTTTCGCAGCGATGTATCTTGGATCCCTGGTATAGGCTTTTTTCGAAAGAGGATCGAAGATGTCGCAGATAATGCTCAAAGTGGGGTGCTCGCAGATCGGATCGACTATGGCGGTTTCGGGATCCAGCTTCAATATCATGTCACTTTCTTGGATGGCCTGAAAGCCACGGATGCTCGAGCCGTCGAAACCGATCCCCTCGGCCCAGATACCTCCTTTGGAAGGATCGGAATCGAGATTCCCATTGAGTTCGCCGGATGTGATGGTGAAGTGTTGCCAGAGACCTGGCAGGTCATTAAATTTCAGGTCGACAAATTTAATGCCCTCATCCTTGATTTTTTTCAGGATCTTTTCCGGGGTCATTTTTTCCGGTGCCAAAATATTCCTCCTTAATTTTTCTATAAGATTCAGATTGGAAGGCCGTCCTTCGGCTAATCCATCTGTTGGTCTTTGCACTAAATTTAGACGAGAAATATTACAAACAGATTAAATTTATTGATTTTTCACGAAATTATTTATAAAAAATGAGGGGATGGCACGATTTATGGCCATCCCCTGTGCCAAAATTTAACGAAATGTGCTATTTTTAGAGGTTTTTAGGAAAATCCACCGTAAGCCCTTTCGCCATGCTGCGATATATCAAGTCCCACCATCTCCTCCTCGTTCTTGACGCGTAACCCGAGCGTGGCATCGACAACCTTGGCGATTACCCAGGTGGCGCCGAATGAAAACAGGGCAATGACGGCAACTGCCAGCAGCTGAATCAGTACCTGGGTAAAGTTGCCGTCAATGAGCCCGGATTTTCCGCCGATAGCGGCAGTTGCCAGCAAGCCTGCGGCGATAGTGCCGATAGTGCCGCCAACGCCATGGCAGGCGAAGACGTCCAGTGACTCGTCAATCCTGTTCGATTTGTTTCGCCAGAGCATAACATAGTACGAGGCGATGGCCGCTGCTATGCCGATAGGTATAGCGGACATAGGATGGATATATCCTGCAGCCGGTGTCACTGTGGCTAAACCCACCACTGCGCCGGTGGCAACTCCCAAGACCGATGGCCTGCGATGAATCCATCCCAGTATAAGCCAGGTGATAGCTGCGGAAGCGCCGGCGAAATTAGTGGAGGCGAAGGCGCTTGCTGCCTGTCCGTTGGCGGCAAGCGCGCTACCTGCATTAAAACCGAACCATCCGAACCAGAGAAGTGCTGTACCAAGTACCACGTAAGGGATGCTGTTTGGTTCCATCACCTCTCTATCTTCGAAACCCTGACGCGGGCCGAGTACCAGCGCTAACGCCAGAGCGGCGAAGCCGGCGTTGATGTGAACAACCGTGCCGCCCGCGAAATCCAGCACTCCGAGATTGGCCAGCCAGCCACCGCTTCCCCATACCCAGTGCGTTATGGGGCAATAAACCACTGTGAACCAGATAACCGAGAAGACGAGCAGTGCGCTGAATCTTATGCGTTCAACCACACCGCCAGTGATCAATGCCACCGTTATAATGGCAAATGTCGCCTGGAAAATCATGAAGAGAAAATGCGGGACAGTAGTTGCGTAGATATTGGAGGGCTCCATGCCCACCGTCATCAGCCCCGCCCATTGCAGTCCCCCGAATAATCCTTTGAAATCCGGCCCGAAGCTCACAGTGTAGCCGTAAAAAGCCCATAGAATTGAGATGAGTCCCAGCATAACAAAGCTCATCATTAAAGTGGAAAGCAGGTTTTTTTGTCTGACCATGCCGCCGTAAAAGAAGGCAAGGCCGGGAGTCATGAGCATTACTAATGCGGTAGCAACCAATAACCACGCAGTATCGCCTGAATTAATCGGCATGAAATAACCTCCGCTTAGTTTGTGCAACTAATTTAGAGGTTATTTGTTACAAACGTGTTAAATCCAGAGGTTTTAGATAAAAATATTGCGAAGGCACGCCCCTGCGCAGGGGCGTGCCTTCCTCAGGTGCTATTTGTTCGTTATGCAGAGTTCACCGTTGTCACTGGTCCGGACCCTCAGGGCGTTCTCTACCGGCAATACGAAGATCATGCCATCGCCTTCCCGGCCGGTACGGGCGGCCCGGCAAATGATATCAAGGGCTATCTGGCATTCCTCATCTGCAATGACTATTTCTATCTTGACTTTGGGCAGGAAGTCGACGCGATATTCGCCGGCCCTCCACTGAAGGGCGATACCCTTTTGGCGGCCACGGCCGCTGACATGTGTCACGGTCATGCCCAGCATCCCCTGGGCGGATAGAGCGTCTTTGACGGCATCCAGCCTTTCCGGTCTGATAATAGCTTCTATTTTTTTCATTATGAAACACCTCCATAAGCTCTTTCGCCATGCTGTGATATATCGAGACCGACTGCTTCCTCCTCTTCTTTTACACGCAACCCCATGGTTGCTTTTAGAGCCTTTGCCAGCAGCCATGATACAACGAAGGCATAAGCAGCTGTGGCCACGATGGCAGCGATCTGAATCAGCACCTGTTTCCAATTGCCGTCGATGAGCCCGGAACCGGCAGTATTAACGGCTGTGGTGGCGAATATACCGGTGGCCAGGGCGCCCCATGTCCCGCCCATACCATGACAGGCGAAGACGTCCAGTGATTCATCCACTCCGGATGACCTCGCCCTCCAGACCATCACGTAATAGGAGATAGCGGCGCCGATGGCGCCGATAGGGATCGCGGCCCAGACGGGCACGAAGCCGGCAGCCGGTGTAATGGCCACCAATCCCACAACCGCGCCGGTTGCTGCACCCAGCACCGATGGCCGGCGATGAATCCAGCCGAGTATCATCCAGGTGAACCCCGCTGCCGCAGCCGCAGTATTGGTGGTGATGAAAGCGTTGGAGGCAATCCCGCCGGCGGTCAGAGCACTACCGGCGTTGAAGCCGAACCAGCCGAACCAGAGAAGGGCGGCTCCCAACACGACATAAGGTATGTTGTTAGGTTCCATGGATTCGCCTTCTTTAAATCCCATGCGAGGGCCCAGCACCAGTGCGAGGGCCAGTGCTGATATACCGGCGTTAACGTGAACCACGGTGCCGCCGGCGAAATCAAGCGCACCTAACTGCGCCAGCCAGCCACCGCTCCCCCAAACCCAGTGGGCGACCGGGCAATAAATAAATGTAAACCAGAGCGCCGCAAAGGCCAGCAGTGCGCCGAACTTGATGCGTTCCACGACAGCGCCTGTCCAGAGCGCCACTGTGATAATGGCGAAAGTTGCCTGGAAGGCTACAAATGCGAGCTGGGGTACAGTGCTTGCGTAAATTGGGGAAGGACCCTGGCCGACACCTGTCAGACCGAACCAGGATAGATCGCCCACCAGTCCCTTAACGTCGGGGCCGAAGGCCATTGTGTAGCCATACAGAATCCACAATATGGATATCAGGCAAAGTATGGCGAAGCTCATCATAATGGTTGAGAGCAGATTTTTCCTCCTGACCATGCCACCATAGAAAAAGGCCAGGGCGGGGGTCATGAGCAATACAAGTGCAGTTGAGGTGAGCAGCCAGGCGGTATCGCCAGAATTCATTGTGAACCTCCTTTATAGTGATGATAGAAGGAAGTTTAAAGGAGGCCTGTTTCGGGCTTATTACGGTGATGTTAAGTTCATGTTACAGGATGCGCTGATCAAGTGAGCCGGTTTCCTTAAATTTGTAGCCGATATTTCTGACTGTTTCGATGAATGAGTGTACAGGGTCCTCTATCTTGCTGCGCAGTCTTCTGACATGCACGTCAACCGTCCTGTCACCCCCGTAGTAGTCATATCCCCATATCTCGTTCAGAAGCGCTTCTCGAGTGAAGACCTTGCCTTTATTGATTGCCAGAAGCTTGAGCAGTTCATATTCCTTGAAGGTCAGCGCCAGCAGACGACCGGCCAGTTCGACCTCGCATCTAACGGAATCAATGACCAGGTCGCCCACTTTAATTACTGTGTCTCGATCAGGCTTTGTTGTTTCGGATATGGCGCGCCGTATCCTTGCGGACAGTTCATCCAGATTCCAGGGCTTGATAACGAAGTCTGCAAATCCCTGCTCAAGCACCATGTGTAATGTTGATGAAGAGACCAGTGCGATGACTGGGAGCAGTCTGCGCAATTTGAGTTTTCTGAACCACTTCCAGGAAGAGTCGCCGTGAGTTGAGATCGATGAGACATCAATGAGCACAGCATTAAAGGATTGGCGGGCATCCTGCTGGATGACATCGTCGGCGTAAATACAGGCCGTGCACGAGAAACCCATGCGGCTCAGGCCGGCGCTGAGGTCTCTAATACGATCCATCTCGTTGGTAACCAGTAAAATATTGTTCATTGCACTGTGATGTTATTATAACAATTCAACAAATGGTCGCAGCCTGGATACATCCAGCAAGCCACACATTGAGTGGGTGGACACCGCTGTGCCGTTCTCAGTCACAGCTGCCGCTGCGTTCAGCCCGCTGAGCGAGACGAGTCCCGCCTTCTCAGGATTGAAAGGTATATCACATATCTTTTCACCGGGTCTGGCCAGGAATGCCCGGGTGACAAGGCCACTGTTATTCATGCGTTGCAGCAGTTCATCCGCTTTGTTGTATGACAGCATTGGTATTTCACAGTAGCCGGCCAGCACCTTGCCGTTACCGCCTGTTGTCGCTTGAATGACGTCAGTCATCCTGCCGGCGATAAAGATATCGAAAGGATCGATTGTTGAACCTGTGAACTCAATGAGATCGACAAAGCGGAAGGGCTGCCCTTCCTTTATCTGCAGCAGGCCTCCAAAACGCGCATAAACAGGTATGCCTGATTTAAGCAGGCAGCCGTTCACAGCAACATTGCATACAGTGGCCAGTCCGACCTGGCCTGCAGGAACCACGATGCCGCCGAGGTTGTTGCCTTCACCGGCCAGTGCTACCAGGCTCGATGAGGACAAAGCGGCATGAAATACGCCCGTCATGATTTTCAGTGCGGTGGGGAACTGGTCGCGAAGGAAGAGTGACACATCTACTGGTATGCGTCCTGTCCCTGAACGCAGGCCAACATTGGTCTGATAGGCCAGGCGCTCTATCCTGGATCCGACAAAACCGATCTTATCGGTGACCAGCGAGTTTCTTAATTCCTCAAGTCCAGGAACGGTAATGGTGCGTCCGTCCTTATGACCTGCCGAGCGCGTCAGTCCGCGTTCATCCATTATTTTCAAATGATAACGTACGGCCCGTTCGCCCAGATAGATGCCATGTTCCTTAAGCAAACCCGATATGATGCTACTGCCCATTGGCGCCTGTGCATCACTGAGTATCTTCAGTATGGCTGTGATCTTTCTTTCTACATCGCGCGTTTCCTGTCCAATCATATCTTGATCACCTCACTGCAGCCTCACAGGTATCCCTTTTGCGGCCAGATATTCTTTGGTCTGCCTGATAGAATACTCCCTGTAATGAAATATACTGGCGGCCAGCACTGCGTCCGCCTTGCCGAGGGACAGTGCCTGGTACAGATGCTCCGGAGTACCGGCGCCGCCACTGGCGATGACCGGCACCGTCACCAATTCGCTGACTGCGCGGTTGAGATCGTTGTCGTAGCCTGACCTCTGTCCATCGGCATCCCAGCTGGTCAACAATATCTCGCCCGCGCCAAGGTCGACCGCCTCCTCGATCCATTCCAATACGTCAATGCCGGTAGGTTTGCGGCCGCCATGCGTGCAGACCTCCCAGGCGGCAGTGCTGTCATTGGCGGACCGCCTGGCATCCACCGCCAGCACCATACATTGCCTGCCGAAAATGGCAGCGCCCGCCTTGAGCAGTCCGGGATTCTGTACGGCAGCGGTATTGATAGATACTTTGTCGGCGCCTGCCTTCAACATACGCCGCATGTCATCTATGGTGCGCAGTCCGCCGCCCACACATAACGGAACAAACACCTGTTTGGCCACGCTTTCTACCACGTGAACCAGGGTTTCCCTGCCTTCGGGTGTCGCTCCTATGTCCAGGAAAACCAGTTCATCGGCCCCTTCCCCGTAATAGAAAGCCGCCTGTTCTACCGGGTCTCCGGCGTCGCGCAGATTTGTGAAGCTCGTGCCTTTGACCACGCGTCCGCCCGTTACGTCGAGGCACGGTATAATACGTTTGGTCAACATCTGATTCTGATCATAATAGAGCGTATTTCAGGAAGTTCGAATACATCCTGAGTCCCGGCTCCCCGCTTTTTTCGGGGTGGAATTGAGTTGCGAAAAGGTTGTTGTTGATGATCATAGAACAGAACTCGAAGCCGTATTCCGTTGTTCCGGCAATAACGGAGCGGTCTATCGGCCGGGCATAATAGCTATGCACAAAATAGAAATTGGTGTTATCCGGAATGCCGGTGAAGATAGGGTGAGTGTAAGCCTGTTTGACCTGGTTCCATCCCATATGAGGGATCTTCAGTCCGGGTGGGAGCTTTGTGACCCTGCCGGGTATAATGCCCAGGCATTGGTGTTCGCCGTCTTCCTCTGTGGCGGTGAGCAGCACCTGCAGGCCCACACAGATGGCGAAAAGCGGCTTTTTTAACTCAACCAGCCTCCTTACGCATTCATCAATTCCGGTGACTGACAAACTTCTCATCGTATCGGCGGCCGCGCCAACGCCGGGCAGGAACACGGCGTCCGCGTTAAGGATTACAGATGCGGAATCAGTGACAGTGGGCCGATAACCAAGATTCATCAGGGCGTTAACCACACTGCCGATGTTGCCGGCGCCGTAATCGATTACGGCAACTATTTTTGTATCTTTCCCCATAGCAGTTCCATCTTATAGTACAGGCGGTATACGGAAACCTGTTGCCGTAATTTTAACATTATGAAACGTTGATGTCAATATAGTTAGTATATAAACTTGAGTACTCAGCCAAGTTTCTATTTCAAGAAGCAGATTGCCTTCCGGCTTTTAGGATCAGCCAATATTTGTACATACTGTCCTTTGGATATGGATGGAACGTCTATCAAGCTTATTATATCCGCGAATTCGGCCAGTTCCGGTAAGATGTTTTTTAATACATTTGTGGATTTTTCAAAAAACTCATTATTGTAGGTAGTCTCGCTGTTACCTGGATACAGGGGCAGATAGATGATTTGAGATTCAACCAGATCCTGGAAGAAATGCGTGCCATATGATACTTCAGGCACATGCCCCATTTCCTCACGGGCAATTTCAACGAGCACGGATGTATTGCTGATATCCGCATAGCCGACATTAACACCCAGGTCAATGTTGCTGCTGCCCCAGCGACCGGGCCCCATCATTATGATTTTTCCTTCCCTGACCGCCGGATGCTTATTGATACGGCCTACGATGCGACCCACAGATTTTTTAATTTCCGGAGATTCGATACGGCTGTATTTCAGGGGATCTATGTATAAAATATACCTCAAATTTGAGGCTAACCCGCCACTGATAAACTTCTTTGCCTTAAACAAAATGCGTTCATGCGGTATGTTATCGGGTATTGTAATTGTTCCTGACGCTCCCGGAACCTGCAAAGACCTGCACTGCAGCAGATTGATCTTGATCTCTCCATCTGCCGTGATATGGGCGGTAAATTCTACATCCACGGGATGTCCCTGGGCGGACTCCAGTTTCATAAGCATATCGCTCATGACCTTGATGAAGGGAGTTTTTCTCAACAGAGAATCAAATGTTAGAACCAGGCTGTCGCCCGATCCATGGGGACAATTGCCGATAATGACACGGGGAAAGCCGTCCTGCATGATCGAGGCTATTAAATTAAGATTGGGATAGTCGCCGTCATCCAGTATTTCCGCTATCGGCAGGGTGATCAATTCGTTGAGCTTGATATCGAGCAAATCGATGTTGTGCTGAGAGTATTTGGCGATTTTGGCGCCGATCTCGGGACGTAAATCTGGATGGCTGATGGCGATCATCCTGGTATAATCGCCGCTTAAGCGGTTAACAGCGCGGGTACCCAGGCCGAACACCAGCCGCAGCATTCCTCTCTGGGGGTCAATTCGATTTGTCCAGGCATATAGATTCTTGGAGAAGGCTACGCCGGCCAGTGTGGGAAAAAAGAAGTTCTTATATGGCATGCCCGATACTCGCTGTACCAGTATTGCCATCTGTTCATCGTTCTCCCCCAGGCCCTGGTTATGCCTGTATGTGAGGGCATCGGGATTCAGTGCGCTGGCATAGACCAGTTTAACTGCACGTAGAAATGACTCCATTCTCTCGTCAGGAGTCCCCTGGTTAGCGCAAAATTCACTGCGGTATTTACCGGCGAAAGCATTGCCGAAGCTGTCTTCCAGCAGGCTGCTGGACCTGACAATGATCGGAGCCTGGCCGAAATAGTCCAGCATATCGCGGAATTGTTCCATTATTTCTTGCGGGAATTTGCCCTCTACAAACCGGCTCTCGATTTCCTCGAATTCCTCGGGGGAGATCTGCCAATCTGTGGTGAGCTGCAGCCGCAGCTGGAAAAGGTGGTTGTTGACTAAAAATGTAAAAAAGACGTCGGAACCTATATAGAATGAATCATGCGCCTCCAGAGCTCGAGAAAAATCGATCTCGCCTTTGTCCGCCATCAAAATACGCCGGGCCAGCAACATGCCGGCGGCTTTGCCGCCGATGCGCCCGGAACCGATAAGCCTATTCCTTATATTAATAAGGTCGTCGGTCGTCAGATATTTATCGGCCAGTTTAATGAAAGCGGGCTGATCGCCGATCATCATACGGGAGAGCTCATGTTTAAGCGGTATTATTTCCTCCATCTGTTTGGGAGAATCCGGATCTGCCGATTGATACTGCAATAGTTTTGTGTAAACGCTTTCCCACGGAGCAATGGAGGTGAAGGCTATGCTGAGAGGTTGCCTGTGGGCGGTTGAGGAGACGGCAGCCGCCTCACCGCTCTGAAACACGGGAACCCACCTGTCCTGATTGATAAGATGGGGCAAAAACATCTGTGCCGAGTAGCGCTCCCATACTTTAAGCGGGTGGATATAAGTTGCATCTTTAACATGGTATACATCGATCAGTATCTGTGTTGTTTCCCTGATCCTGGCGATCACAGAGTGTTTATGCTTACCCCTGGTTAAACCGAAATATGCGACCGGCCCGCGCTCAAAAATATACGGGCACGTCACCTGGAAGAAATTGGCCAGCAGCTCGTCGGTGGCCCACTGCGCAACAAGTGAAGACAGGTTGTCAAATATATAGCATGCATCGTGGCTATTTTTCGCTATTATGTTATGTATTTGTCCGCTGAAAGCATCAAACCCGGGTCTGGGATCGATTTCTATAATCTTTAGCTTTGGTCCGGGTTTTAAAATAGGTGGGTGTGAGGCAAAACGCAGGTAGATGCAATTATGACCTTCGGCTATCGCCCGGTTAGCGAACGACTGCGCGAACGAAGCGTAATCTTCCAGGTTGTCGATCTGCCAGACCAGGTTATCCCCGGCACGGACCTCCTGGATCAACTCATCCAATGCGTCAATTCCGCTGCTGAATTTTAAAGGCGTTGTTTTCTTTCTCACAGGTATTGCTCGTCAGAGTAATTATTCGCTTATCCGGTGTTGTTGCTGCAACTAATGATCATCATAAATTAGCCCGGCAATTTTACAGCCTTTCTTAAAAAGAATATAATAATAACAGCCTTTAAGCCAGTCCAGTGAGGCTGGTAAGGAGAAGATGGTGGTCTTTAATTATGCTCCAGGATTTGAACCTGGGGCTGTTTTTTTGAAACCTCTTGCGTATCTGGCGCGGGAGGTCTTTTTGTTTGAGGGCATGCTATGAGTGGTAAAGCCATACTCGTTTTGGTTGACGGCACTATTTACCGGGGCGACTCCTTTGGTGCCGCAACAACTACCTTCGGAGAAATCATCTTTATAACGAGTATGACCGGTTACCAGGAGATGCTTACCGACCCGTCTTTTGCCGGCCAGATAGTGGTGCCGACTTACCCGCTGATAGGTAATTACGGTATCAATTTTGATGACGTCGAATCCGCAAAAATTCAGGTCAGAGGCTTTGTTGTCAGAGAATATTGCCCCGTTCCCAGCAACCGGAGGAGCAGAGGGACTGTGGAGGAATATCTTAGAAGAGCAAATATTCCCGGTCTCAGTGGCATCGACACGCGCAGCTTAACCAGGCACATACGTTCCAGGGGCGTCATGATGGGGATACTGACATCCGATTTAACCACGAGCGAGGCGCTGCATGAGTTGAAACAACTGCCTTCGTACGGGGACACCGATTTCGTTAAGGAAGTGAGCGTCAAAGAGGCTTTTGAATGGACGCCAGCGCATGAGCAACAACGGTATGAACACAACATAATAATCGTTGATATGGGTTTGAGGTTTAATATAGCACGCATATTAAGCCGGCTGGGCTGCCGTGTAACTGTTGTCCCCTGTACCCTTTCTTCGCTGGATATACTCGCCATGGAGCCGGACGGCATAGTCCTTTCGCCCGGACCAGGAAATCCAGCCCTGTTGGATTACGCTATTGAGAATATCAAAGGGCTGCTGGGTAAAAAACCAATATTGGGGATATGCCTCGGCCACCAACTCATAGGTCGGGCTTTCGGGGCTGATACATTCAAGCTCAAGTTCGGTCACAGAGGGGCCAATCATCCCGTCTGCGATCTGGCCACAGGTAAAGTGCATATCACTTCACAGAATCACGGTTACGCTATAGACACAGATAGTCTGAAGGGAGGATTGCAGGTCAGCCATACAAATTTAAATGACGGCACTATCGAAGGTCTAAAACATAGTGCCATGCCGATTATTTCGATACAGTACCACGCGGAAGGCTCTCCCGGTCCTCAGGACAACACATATATATTCGACAGATTTTTGCAGATGGTTAAAGAGGAAAATAGAAAATAGATGTCTAAGCTCTCCAAGGTGCTGGTTATAGGATCAGGCCCCATCATCATAGGCCAGGCGGCTGAATTCGATTATGCGGGTGCCCAGGCGTGCAAGTCTCTGCGGGAGGAGGGAATAACCACAGTGCTGGTCAACTCCAACCCTGCAACTATAATGACCGATGAAGGCATAGCCGACATAGTATATATCGAGCCCCTGACCTCGGATGTCATAGAAAGGATAATCGAACGGGAAAGGCCTGAGGGACTACTGCCGACCCTGGGTGGTCAGACCGGCCTTAACCTGGCCGTCGAGCTCGCCGATATGGGAATACTGGATAAATACAACGTCCGCATGCTTGGCACACCGCTGGAAACCATCAAAAAAGCGGAGGAGAGGTCTTTATTCAAGCAACTTATCCAGGAGATCGGCGAGCCTATCCCGGAAAGCGTGACGGTCAATTCCGTTAGCGAGGCCAGGGATTTTGCCTCGTCCATCGGGTTGCCGCTGATAGTCCGCCCTTCCTACACGCTGGGTGGTACCGGTGGTGGCATCGTTTACACCATGGCCGAACTGGAAACCACTGTGGAAAACGGGCTGGCATCGAGCATGAGCCATCAGGTACTGGTTGAGAAATGTCTGCTGGGCTGGAAAGAAATCGAATATGAAGTTATGCGCGATGCGGCTGACAACTGCATCACCATCTGCAACATGGAAAACATCGACCCAATGGGCGTTCATACGGGCGATAGCATCGTGGTGGCGCCCAGCCAGACGTTAACCGACAGGGAATACCAGATGCTCCGGTCGGCCAGCTTGAAGATAATACGGGCCCTGCGCATCGAGGGTGGTTGCAACATACAATTCGCTTTGACGCCGAGCCCGGTAGTCGCCAGGAAGTGGGCGCCGGACCAGCTTAATATATCCGGAAGCCAGTACTATATTATTGAGGTTAATCCCCGCGTGAGCCGTAGCTCGGCCCTGGCCAGCAAGGCCACGGGCTATCCCATAGCAAGGGTTGCTGCCAAGATCGCTGTGGGTAAGCGGCTTGATGAGATTCCCAACCGGGTAACCGGCAAAACCATGGCGGTCTTCGAACCTGCGCTGGACTACTGCGTAATCAAGATCCCGCGCTGGCCATTCGATAAATTCGCCGGGGGCGACAGGACCCTTGGAAGCCAGATGAAGGCTACAGGCGAGGTCATGGCTATCGAGCGCTGTTTTGAGGCTGGTCTGCAGAAGGCGGTGCGCTCCCTGGAAATGGGCAGGAGATCTCTCCTGTGGGAAGACAAGAGCTGGGGTAGTGCCGATGGGCATGGGAGATATCCGCTTCATGCCAATGATTTGCGGTTATGGGCGTTGATGGCGGCACTGAGAAGAAAAATAGATGTGGATCAGCTTGCGGAGCAGACGGGAATAGATCCATGGTTCATACACAAAATGGCCAATATTGTTGCGCTGGAACAGCGGTTATTATCAGAGCAATTAGATCCGGAATTGCTCAGGCAGGCAAAGCGTCTCGGTTTCTCCGACGAACAAATTTCAATCCTGGGAGATACGTTACCGGATCAGGTACGTCAATTAAGAAACCGGTGGAACATAAAACCGGTGTATAAAATGGTGGATACATGCGCGGCTGAGTTTGACGCCGAGACTCCCTATTTTTACAGCACTTACGAGATTGAAAACGAGGCTGAATCCCTGGTCGATAATAAAGCAGTCGTGATCGGCAGCGGACCTATACGCATCGGCCAGGGGATAGAGTTTGATTATTGCAGCGTCCATTCCGCCTGGGCGCTTAAAGAAGCCGGCTATAAAAGCATAATGGTCAATTCAAATCCTGAGACCGTTTCAACTGATTTTGATACCAGCGACAGGCTTTATTTTGAGCCCCTCGACGAGGAAAGTGTCCTTGATATTCTTGAAAATGAGAATTCGAAATTACTTGTTAACGCCTTCACTCCTTCAGTGCTTCAATTCGGAGGGCAGACTGCGATCAACCTGGCCGCCTCGCTGTCCAGAAATAATTCACCCATCCTGGGTTCCAACGCAGAGATTATCGATCTGGCAGAAGACAGGCGTAGATTCGAGGATTTTCTCAATCACCTCGGTATTCCGCAGCCGCCCGGCACAGGTGTGACTGCAATAGACCAGGGACAGGAGGTGGCCAGAACGCTGGGCTATCCGGTGCTGGTCAGGCCCAGCTATGTGCTGGGCGGACGTGGTATGGAGATAGTACAGAACCAGGAGGAATTAACCAGGTATATGGGGCAGGCGCTGGAAATCGATGAACGCCATCCCGTGCTGATCGATAAGTATTTTGAAGGTAAAGAGGTTGAGGTTGACGCGGTCAGCGATGGAGTTGATGTATTGATACCCGGGATTATGGAGCATATTGAACGTACAGGTGTGCACAGCGGTGATTCGATAGCCGTTTATCCGGCACCGGGCCTGTCCGAAGATGAGGTGAATACACTGGTAGATTACACCACCAGGACCGGGCTGGCGCTGGGGATAAAAGGTCTGATGAACATACAGTTCGTTATTATGCACGACAGCAGCGGGGAACGGTCGTCCATATACATGCTGGAGGTAAACCCGCGTGCCAGCCGTACGATCCCGTTTATCTCCAAGGTTACGGGTGTACCCATGGTGCGTATCGCTACCAAAGTGATGCTGGGGATCAGCCTGGCGGAGCAAGGGTATAAAACAGGCCTGTACGGGAAGAAGGCCCTGGTCGGCGTGAAGGCCCCGGTTTTCTCGATGTCGAAGCTGACGGGTGTTGATACATATCTCAGCCCCGAGATGAAGTCTACCGGCGAAGTAATGGGTATCGATCTGACCTATGAAGCTGCCCTGGCCAAGGCGTTGATTGCAGCAGGACTGATGTTGCCCTCCAGGGGAACGCTGCTCTTCAGCATTGCAGACAGGAATAAGACGGAAGCACTGCCTATAATCAGAGGATTCTATGATCTGGGTTACCAGATTTGTGCCACTCACGGTACCGCAGCCATGATCAGCGAGCACGGTATGAAAGTAGATGCGATCAGCAGAAAACTAAATGAGGGGCATCCAAATATTGTAGAAATTATCGGCAGCGGTTCTATAGTGGGTGTGATCAATACGATTACCGGTGGGCGTATACCGCTGCAGGACGGTTTCCATATACGCCGCGCCAGCACAGAGCGGCGTATCCCCTGTTTTACCTCGCTGGATACAGCCGGCGCGGTTTTTAAAGTCTTGTCTCAGGGCAAGCAGAATATAAATATTAAACCTCTGCAAGAATATGTGGAATCGTAAAGAATTACAGATATATCGGTACGACAAATATCTGCAATCTTGAGCTTCCGGCAGATCATATGGCCTGTTACTGCTCGCGGTCCTTGTTTTCGGGGAGCCGGGATCGCGGCTTATGGATGGTTTTCTCGACCAACTCGAAAAGTATGAGGGTAAAAAGAGCTATAAGCAGTAGTAGCAGCAGGGTCTCGAGGAATTCCTTGTGTACCAGGAACATGATAATGAATATCTCCAGCATCAACACGGCTGTCTCAACAACCCTGCGGCGCACCATGTTATCGATGATGAAGGAGAACATAATCACCTCCACCCAGCCTTCTGCGATCACACCGACTGTAATATTATCCCAGGTAAGCGTGCCCGGTGGCAGCGCAAATGACATCCAGTGCAGGAAAAAGAAGGTGAAAACGGACTCGGGTATATATGACAGGGTGATGGCGAGGAAGGTCGGCATGCGTCCCCTCAGCAAGCCGCAGAAAAAACCTGTCATGGATTTCCCGAATATGATGGCAAGTCCGAAAACAGGGCCGTAGATGCCGAAGACCGCCAGATGAAAATAAGGATATAAGGAAGACAGAGCGGCCGTCAGCAGTCCGTACCACGGCCCGAAAGTAATAGCGATGGCGAACGTGGCCAGGTGCGAGAAATCGAATGTTACCTGTGGATTAAGCGGCGTGAGCTGGCTGGAGAGAAATGACAGCAGGTTCCCCAGCACTGCGGCGGCCAGGGCGATACCCAGATTCCGGGCTTTCTCGCTCCTTAAAAACCGAACGACCGGATGCATCTTCCACATGAGACTTTGCTCTCAGTATAACATTTTTCCTATTCATAAAGTCCCCGTTTGCGGTTATCTTCCACGATACGGTTATATTCCTTATCCACATCTATGCCACGGTCTCTCAGTACCCGGTCCATCATCTCAACCGAGTGAGTAAGATCGAGAAAACGGTTCAGCCAGGCTTTCGGATCGTCCGGATTTTTTTTATAATCTTCCGCGAGTTGGTTGTATTCCTCTGTGATCTTATCGAACTCCACTGCCGGGTCGAATTGGCCTTTGATGCGAGGGAACCTGAATAGCTCCTTAACCTTCCCCAGATGACGGCGGAAAATGAACTTATCAACATACCAGAAGACGCATGCCAGCAGGAGCTGGTTGAGCAGGAAGGCCGGGAAATCGGGTATGCCCAGCTGCTGTCTCAACAACACTTGAAGTAAGGCTCCGGCAATGCCTGAGAGAAGTATCCAGCGTCCGAAAACATATATGAACCACTCTTTTGAAAACATGGCATTCTCCCTTACAGTAACTTGATGTCGATTGTAGACTACAAAATAGCTGTTAAACGGTCAAGGCTGTCCGATTCAATGTAATAAGGATCAAGCAAATACAGAACGGTTTCTGGGGAAACCGCGATGACATACCTTCCCGATTACAGTGCCGAATTACGTTGAACAGACAGGTCGCGACAATAGTGATACTTACAGTCCGTATTCAGAGCGTCGGATGATCTCGAGTTGCAGGTCCCGCTGCAGCTTGGTAAAGTAGCCGCAATAGCCGGAGATGCGCACCATCAGGTCGGGATAAAGCTCCGGGTGCGCCATGGCGTCTTTCAGTGTGTCGGTATTGACGACATTGAATTGGACCTGCATGCCGCCCTTCTTGATGTAGGTTTCGACGTAATCAGCCATGTGCTTTATCGTACCTGCGAGTGTATCTTTGGATGAGGGCACGATGCGCACGTTGAATGCGATATTATTATCCAGAGTCTCAGGATCGAGCTGCGCCACGTCCAGCAGGTTATCAAGCAGGTTAGGAGAGGCATCCGGGCTGGGCGTCAGACCAGGAGTAAAAGGTGTTCCATCCAACCGTCCGTTAGGCAGGGCGCCGGTAACGCGGCCATAGACCGTGTGATTGTTCATTGTCCACCATCCGGTAGTATATTGCCCGCCCCTGCTGTCCGTCTTATTCCTGAAGAAATCACTGGTCATCCTGGTAACGCGGTTGGCCATAGCCACGGCCTCAGGATTTCCGGAGCCGAAGCGAGGCACGCTGTTTTTTACCATGGCGTGTAGTTTCTCGTAACCTGCGAAGTTATTATCGAGGGCCTTCTTGAGTTCCGCAAAGTTGATGCGCTTTTCGTCGTACACCAGCTTCTTTATAGCCATGAGAGAATCCACCACGTTGGTGAGACCTACGATTGTTATACCGCTTGAGTTATATTTGGCGCCTCCTCGGGTGATATTGCGGCCCTTCTCGATACAGCCATCATAAAGTGAGGACATGAATGGCTCCGGGAAATGTATATTTTCGAGCTTCTCCAGTTGGATATCGCCGATGACCAATTGCTCAAACAGGAATAAGCACTGCTTATGAAAAACTTCATAGAAGTCCTCGAATGTTTTGAAGACGCCATCTTCGATTTTTCCCGTTTTTGGTCCCAGGTCCCACTTCATGAGGGGATGCGTCCCGTTGTTCATGGCCATCTCTAAAGCCGCCGCCAAGTTTACATTTCCGCTGGCGGTACAGGCGTATTGTTTACCGGGTATGGAAGGTTCCACGCACCCCGTGGGAGTCCAGTCCCTGATGTCCTCCATAGGGAGGTCACCATGTGCAGATAAAGCTGTGATCATGGCCTCGTCTCCATGTATGGCCGGTGTTGCGCCGGTGATATAGTTGACTTCACACAGCCTTTCAAGGAAGGTACGGCTGTTCTTTCCCGGGTAATAGCGTGCGTGCATGTTAGGATCGTTCATGGTGAGCATCTCGGTCACCTTGAGGATGATATATGACATGTCGTTAACGGCATCCTCCCCCTGAGGTGTCACGCCGCCCACCACAATGGTTGTGTTGAAAGGGGAGCCGGATTCCATCCAGGTGCCCAGGCCCGGAGTAAGTGGCCAGTGAGTGTTTACTCTGAGAAAGAGAGAGCCAATCGTTTCGATTGCGTGTTTTATATATTTATCGCGATCCTGTTTATCGGAGAACTTCTCAATATCCTTCTCGAAGTAAGGCTGCAGTATCTGGTCCAGTCGTCCGAAAGACCCTGCATCGTCAATCATCTCTGTGGCAGTTGAGATGTGTAGGATCATAAGAGACTGAACGGCCTCATCCAGCGTGCGAGCAGGGTGCTCCGGTACCTGTTGAAGTGTGCGGTGTATGTGTTCCAGTTCAGACTTACGTGCTGGATCGCTTTCCGCCTGAGCCTGTTCCTGGGCCAGTTTGGCCAGGTTTCGCGTATAAGCCCTTACAGCATCCAGTCCTGTCTTCATGGCGGTCAGCGTGGCTTTCTTCTCGTCGTCGGCTTTAGCGTCGCTTTTAAGCTCCTGGTCGATCCGTTTTTCCAGGCCGGAAAGTCCAAGCTTCAAAACTCGCTCGAATCCTGGCGATACCACGCCGGCGTATACTGCCTTGGCGAAAGAAAGGGCGAAAAAGCGCTCACGGATCTTGAGGCCCAGCGGATATCCGTACGCCTCACTCCACCAGTGAGGCACGTTTCTATCCGCCCAATAAGGATAAACATGCTTATGCAGCGTTTGAATGGACTCCTCCGTGATGTTATAGGGCTCGAGTTCCCTGTTCGAGCAGGTGCGCAACTCGCCCCAGAAATAATGTCCCAGTATGGATGGCTGGTTGACCATGCCCAGAGTGGGATTGGGAGTATAGGAGCCGGCCAGCAAGTCATTCTTACGGATTATGGGCTTGCGGTTCTCCATAACGTATTTGAAGCATTCTGCGAAACGTGTATTGGGCTCCCAGGGCCTGCCGTCGGCCTTTTTTTCATAGCCGTGCTTGACATAGAAGTCTGTCACCAGCTTGCCATATTCGAAGCAGACCTCGGGTCTTGCATTCAGGCGTTCCTCGCGGAAACGAGCCAGCCGTGGAAAATCATCGATATGGTACTGCGGGATGAAAGGGTCATCGAGATATTTAACGCCGGGATCCTCTTTCCTGCCGATCAGAAGCTCTTTATTTCTCTGCTTGCGCTCGGTGCGGACGGAGGGGTCAACTTTTTCGGCCAGGCGCAGATTGTCCTTGCGGTGTTCTTCAATCTGGGCATTGACCGCCTTCTGCTGGTCTTCCGCCAGCAGCAGGTTGACCAGATAGTCCCAGAATCCCATATAGGCTGTGTTACCCTCGGTCCGAATCCGACCGCGTAGTATTCTCATATAGCCTTCGTCTGGGCTGGCCTGCAGCTGCTCCACCACATCGGCTCCCTTCATAAATACGATAGTGAGGTTCGTATTATCGGGGATCCTGCCTTCAATGCGTATCTGCCCATCCTGGATAACAATAGCTTGCTCAAGCAGGCCGTCTTCTGATTTCATACCAATTACAGCATTGATCCAACCCTGCGAACTTTTAAGTTCCTCCTGTAATACTGGCTTGGTATTGAACTCCTGGGCCACCAGGTCCAAGAATCCGTGCGCCTGTTCATTGAGTGTCTGTGCAGTCTGCATAACAACCCCCCTTTTTATAAACGATAAACCTGTGACAGCAGCCTAGTAAAAACCAGACTATATTCCAATCTGCAGGAATATTTCCCCAAATGCTGGTCAAGCGATTATTATTTAGCGCCTTGACTTTATTATTTAGGTACTTTACTATATCATAAACCATTGAGTGTTGTGGTGTCAACAGGATAAACTTTAACAGGATAGACTTTAATCGTTTTGTGGGTATTTAATAGTCTGATTGTCTATATTAGCATGTGTTATTGAATGATGGTTAAATTCCACGGTGAATCAACGATAAGTCACACCTCTGCAATCATTTTAATGCTGGCGACGGCTGTGCTGTGGAGCCTGGGCGGTCTGATGATTAAAATGGTTGATTGCCACCCGCTGGCGATAGCGGGGATCAGAAGTGCCATTGCAAGCGTTTTCCTGTTGATTCTGATACGCAGGCCGCATTTCACTTGGTCTTTTCCTCAAATTGCCGGAGCCATATCCCTTGCCGCCACTTTCATCACGTTTGTCATGGCGACCAAGTTCACGACCGCGGCCAATGCCATACTACTTCAGTATACGGCCCCCATCTATGTCAGCTTGCTCGGGCTTTGGCTCCTGAAGGAAAAAGTCAGGTCATTGGATATCATTACCATGGTGCTGGTGTTGGGTGGCATGGTTTTATTTTTAATTGATGGTTTGGTAGTGGGTGGTTTGTTCGGAGACATTTAGGGATACTTGCCGGCATCAGCTTTGCCTGTTTTTTTGTTTTCACCAGGATGCAAAAAAATGAATCTCCCATCGAGACTGTACTGCTGGGTAATCTACTGACCGCGCTGGTGGGAGTACCATTCATAGGTATTCAATTTCCAGATATATTCGGATGGGTTGATATCATCCTGATGGGTATAATTCAGCTGGGTATTCCTTACGCACTGTATTCGATAGCTATAAAACGTATCAACGCTCTAGAAGCAGTGCTAACATCCACAATAGAACCGGTGCTGAATCCGTTATGGGTACTTCTGGTGATAGGTGAAAGACCGGGGCAATGGGCTTTAACAGGCGGACTGATTGTACTCATATCGGTGACCGTGAGGGGAATTATATCCGCCAGATCGGTTAACGTTACAGCAAAATCATAAGGCCCAGAGGTCCTTCCGGCCGATCTATTTACGGGAGGCCGCCACGCTCTCATTAAGTTTAAATAGCCCCATCCGCTCCACCGCTTCGATTAACGTAATTATTAAGCAACTTGACAATAATATTAATATACTTTACGATAACACGCTAATCTTCGCGCAGTATAAATAATCCAGCCAAGGGATTAATGGTGCAAACGAAATACAGGGTTTATGAATACAGGTGGGTTGTACTTGCCGTCTATATGTACGTAGCAGCCCTGACACAGCTGTACTGGCTGAACTTTGCCTCCATCACAACTTATATGGAAGATCGCTTCAATATACCTGCCGGAGATGTGATGTGGCTGTCTCTGGTTTTTGCGCTGGTGCAGGTGCCTTTAACTCTGCCTGCCGGTATCCTGATCGACAAAAAGGGATTTCGCTATGGGTTTTGCCTGGGTGCGATTATTACCGGAATTTTTCCTTTACTGCGCCTAATCTATCCGGGATCATACGCAATGCTGCTCGTCTCGCAGATATGTATTTCCATCGGACAGCCCTTTGTTCTCAATTGTCTGACCAAACTCGCCGTTACCTGGTTTTCTCCCAGGGAAGAAGCTACAGCCGTGGGACTGGGTTCACTGGCCGTGTTTGCTGGTATGATGCTGGGGCTCGGGGCAACGCCATGGCTGGTGCAGTTTCTCGGTTTCGAAGCCATGCTGCTTATTTACGGCATTCTGGGAATTATAGGCGGGCTATTGCCTCTCATTTTTGTGAGATCCGGGCCTCCTACACCGGCGCGTAGCGCGGAAATCCGTGACGAAATATCAAGCTGGAATGCGTTAAAAGAGATACTCAGGATAAAGGATTTTGTAATTCTGGGTTTCATTGCTTTTATGGGTATCGGTGTGTTTTGCGCTTTAATATCTTGGCTGGAGAAGATTTTACATGATCTTCATCGTATCCCTATGGTTGACGCAGGCAGCATATCCGCTGTGCTGATGCTGGGCAGCATGATCGGTTGTATTGCTGTGCCGGTGGTCTCGGATAAAATCGGTAAGAGAAAGATCCTCCTTGTCCTGACGACTGCAGCAAGCATGATATGCATGTGCATCCTGATATTTGCCGATAGCTATGAAGTGAACATGGTTAATGGTATTCTGCTTGGTTTCTGTATGATCTCGGCGCGGCCGATTATGTACACGATGTCTGCCGAATTTACCGGCCCGCGGTATGCCGGTTTGTCGATAGGCTATTTAATGTTGATGGGTGGTGGTGCGACTTTAATAATCACGCAGATTATGGAGTGTCTCAGTACGGCGACAGGGGACTTCGTTGCATCGCTGGTTCTACTCGTGGCCCTGTTGTTGATATCGCTGATACTATCGATATGGGTAAAGGATGCACATCCTGCAGCTTAAACTTACAGAGATGTCGGATCAAAATTAAAATGGGGGGCGATGATTCCCCCCCCCATTTTAATATAGAACTGGATGGCTGACGTCTTTAGCTTCTACGGATTTACCAGCACATACTGAATTCTTCTGGTCTGCTCCGACAGGTCGATATGGATGGTTTTAAGCTGGGTGAATTCGTCAAAAGCATGTACCGAGTTGTCTTTGCCGATCCCACTCGCTTTGAAACCGCCCCAGGGCATCTCTGCTGTGTTGTAAGCATGATCGTTTACCCAGACGAAGCCGGCCTGAAGTTCGTTGGCATATTTAATGGCCTTGAATGCATTAGCGGTCCAGACTGAGGCGCTGAGACCGTAATTGTTGTCGTTGGCCAATCCGACTATGTCATCCTTATCGGAGAATTTGATGATAGGAGCCACAGGCCCGAAGATCTCCTCCCTGGCAATCCTCATGTTCTGCGTGACATTCGTGAATATGGTGGGAGGAACGAAATATCCTTTGTTGAAAGGAGCCTTATCGGGTTTCTTTCCCTGATAAATCAGATGTGCTCCTTCCTGCTGGCCGATCTTGATATAACCTTCTACTTTCTTCAGCTGTTCTTCGCTGGCGAGAGGTCCTATACCGGTATTGAAGTCCATAGGGTCTCCCATAACCAGTTTTTTAGTGGCGGCAACGAAATTATCAACGAATACGTCGTATATTTTCTCATGGATGTAGTATCTGCTGGCCGAACTGCAGACCTGGCCGCTGTTAAAGAAGGTACCCCATATCGCTCCTTCTACCGCTGCGTCGATGTTGGCGTCTGCGAGAACTATGAAAGGGTTTTTACCACCCAGTTCTAGGCCTACCCGCTTCGTGGTTGGAGAGCAGCAGCTCATAATGTTCTGTCCTGTTTCTGTGCTGCCGGTAAAAGCCACTCTGTCAACATCCGGATTGGATGCCAGTTCCTGGCCGACCGAGCCACCGGGCCCGGTGATGATATTGACGGTGCCTTTGGGCAGGTCCAGCTTTTCAATTAATTCTCCCAGCATGAGGACGCCCAGAGAGCAGATGCTGGGGGGTTTTATAACACATGTATTGCCCGCGGCCAACGCCGGTGCCAGCTTCCAGGCAGCCATTAACAGAGGCCAGTTCCATGGCGTTATGATGGAGCAGACACCCAGTGGTTCGCGCTGTACATAGGTGAGCGCTTCGCTGGGATTACAGGGCAGCAACTCGCCCAGCAGCGACCTGCTGATCTGTGCTGAATATTCGAATGTCTGTGAAGTGACAGGTATCTCCATCCAGCTGGAAATCTTAATCGGCATACCGTGGTCCGATGTTTCGATCGCAGCAAGAGCATCCGCCTGTTCTATGAGCATGTCGGAGAGTCGCTGTACTTTTCGTGAGCGGTCCGCCTGCACTACTTTCTTCCACTCGGGGAAAGCCTTTCTGGCCGCCTGAATGGCCAGCCTGGCATCCTCCCTGTCGCCCAGCGGCACCTTGCCTATTTGTTCGCCCGTGGCTGGATTGGTCGATAAATAAGTTTTTCCCGACACAGCGTCAACCCAGTTACCGCCTATCCACATTTTGTAATCTTTCATTGACTCAACCTCCTTATTCGATATTTGTTCAGGATCAACTCAGTTAGCAGTTGTTTTCTCTTCTCTCTCGGCAATCTGCGCTAATATCTCTTTATATCGTTCCTGTGTTATCGGATAAAAATACAGGACTATAGCCGCAACAACGAACAATACAGCGTTTACAGGTCCCAGGAAGAGCTCGATCCCAAGCTGGGAGCTCGGGGTTTGCGGCATGATATTCGGCACATAGCCCATGAACTGAAGTGTCAGTCCCATGAGGAAGACAGCCAGTGCCTGGGAGACCTTGGCGAACCATGACCACACGCCGAGGAACACTCCTTCTCTGCGCTGGCCGGTCAACGAGTAATCGTACTCAATTGCATCTGCTACTATTGTGTAAGGCGAAGCATAGGTAAAGCCCTGTCCGATACCGACAATAAATACCATGACAAGGAAGAAATTTACCCCCATACTGTGCCCGAAGCAGAATACCAGTACGAGTGCAATTGCCATGATGATCAAGCCCAGGCCGTAGGGAATTTTCTTGCCAAGCTTCTTGCTAACCAGAACATTGATCGGGACAAATATGAAGGCGGTGACCAGCAGAATGACCATGGCAATCGTCACCATGCTTTCAGCATCGAGTATATATTTGCAGTAGTAAATCACCGCCGCGCTCATCAGTGTGACACCCAACTGGTTCAATACATAAGTTGTCAGGATCAGCACGTAAGGTTTATTCTTGAAGATGGAGCGATACGATTCCCAGAAGCTCATAGATGAGACCGGCCTGGCATGAGCGGGCTCTTTCACCATAAACACCATGACCAGTGCTGAGACAAGCACCGTGATGCCGAAAATCGCCCCCATTAATACGAAGCCCATGCTCCTGTCCTGGCACAGCCCGACTATCGGCAGTGCCAGGCCGGCGCCCACCAGGGTAGCCGGAATGCCGAATGCGAAGCGGTAGCTCATCAGCGAGGTCCTCTCGTGGTAATCGGTTGTCAGCTCGGGCGCCAGAGAGGCATAGGGGATGAATACAGTCGAGTAAGCCGTACATATTATTATGTAAGTGATTACCACATAGATAAAAATCGTTGTCTCGCTTATGCCCGAGCCCAGCACCAGCGCCGGGTTTGTAAAAAGGAAAACCATGGCTATGGCGAATACAATGGCGCCTCCCAGTATGAAAGGCCTGCGTCTGCCCATTCTCGTCACAGCCTTGTCGGATATATGTCCAATAATTGGATCATAAAAAGCGTCCCAGATACGGCCAATCATTAGTGCAGTGCCCGCCAGACCGGCGGCCAATCCCACCGTATCGGTAAGAAAGTACATGAGTACCATTGCAGCCACGATGTAAAAAATATCCGGTCCGAACTCACCAGCGCCATAACCCAGCTTCACACTCAGAGGTAGCTTTTTCCCTTCCATTGCACACTCCTTATTATTTTTAAATAAATACGTGGTCAAGGTTTATTCAATTGGTTGTAAGCTATTCCGTCCCTGTAGCAATATCTGTTCTACAAATTATAATTAGCCTGTGCGATTATCAAAACAAAGGGCAAAAGATTGCACAATAAGCAGACTATTGCAGTATCGCATATCACCGAAGATCATTTTCAGGAGAAATCGACCGGCAAGTGATGTTAAAAATTATTAAGAGCATTATCCATTATCCCTGTCCACTATGGATTAGTATGCAGATACCATCGAATTCTACCGTATCCAGATCCAGTAGCCACACGATTAATTTGTTGCAACAGAACCATGATTCCGCCACCGCATATCCGGCCATTATTTTCTGTATTTAAGTAAGACATTGTAAAGTCTATTAATAATTTTGTCAATATGCTAAATAAAATCCATTTGATCGCTTTGTTTGCTGCTGCTGAATTGATATAATAGGTGCATGGACGAGGCAAAATGCAATGAAGTGATGTTTAAAATCGAGCGGGTGGCACGCGGTTTTGAAGAGTTTAATAAAAAGCCCCGCGACTATGGTACGGGTGATCTATTATTCCCTGCAGAGATGAGCGTTATTAAAGCTACCGCAGAGACGAGCTCGGATAATATCACCAAATTATCGAATAAACTGGGAGTCTCCAAGTCAGCTGTCTCGCAAATCGTCAAGAAACTGGAAAAGAAAAAATATATCAGACGCTACAAAAGTCAGGGCAATAACAAAGAGGTTTTATTGGAGTTGTTGGAAAAGGGGAAAATGGCTCTCAAGAAAGATAGGAGCTATCACAATAGGGTAGATGCGCCTCTTATACGGCGCATAATGGCCATGACAATTGTGCAGTCAAAATTGCTCGATGCTCTCCTGGATGAGATGGTAAATTACGTAGAAAACAGGTTGAAAGACAGCACTTAAATTTTCTTATCAGCGGCCGTCTACCCCGTAACCTTTGTAAGATGTAAATTATACACACATACACCAACAAACATGTTCGGTAATAATTAAGCTACTATACCATATTGACAAAGTAGTATTTGTGAATTACAATATTGTAAATATACTAAACAGTAACGTCAAACATATCAATTTAATATACATATATCGTGTTATTGTATTATGTGCTTGATATAATAGGAGCATGGATGAGGAGCAGAAATATAAAGATGCAATTGATTCGTTTCAGCGCCTGGTAAACACTATTGCGGAGATTGAGAATAGACCCAGGGACTTCGGCACAGGAGATCGACTATACTCTTCGGAGATACATACGCTTGAAGTAATTGGAGATAATCCTAAAGCTAATATTACCGAACTATCTATTAAACTGGGTGTCACAAAGTCAGCTACGTCACAAATCGTTAAGAGGCTTGAAAGGAAAAAATATCTCAGGCGATACAAAGAGAAGAAAAATAATAAGGAGGTTCTCCTGGAACTCCTTGATGCAGGCAAGATGGCCTATTGGGGACATAAAAGATACCACATGGTAATGGATGCTCCGCTTATACATAGAATGAAAGGTTTGAATTCCGAGCAATTCGATTTTCTCCATATAGTTATGGGCGAAATCAATAAGTATATGGAAGGCATACTGAAAGAACGGACCTGACCTGTTTTGGCCAGTAACCGATATCAGCTCAGCACATCAACTACTCGCACTCCCGGGTGGGTAACGAGCCCACAAGGCTAAACGGCCGGAATTTAGTTCCATCAACAATATAGGTGCTGTCTAAAAAGTATATTATAGTAAAGCTACTTAACTAAATGGAGGCAATGTGACCGCCAAGAATTCCGATGGGGCACGCCAAGAATATAAGTTTGGGAAATCCCAGGCTTATTTTGCATTGCTCATATGCTGTCTGTTGTTCCTGACCAATTTCATGTGCAGGCAACTGTTTTCAGTTGTGCTGGAACCAATGAAGATAGACCTTGGCCTCACAGATACGCAGGCTGGCTGGATACAATCGTTTTTCCTTTTATGCGTTGCTTTTTTTTCATTCCCGATCGGTCGTATGGTGGATAGGTGGAGCAGAAGTAAGGCCATTGGACTCATGGCATTGATATGGAGTATCTTCTCATTTGTTACAGGCCTTGGACGCAACTTCATCCAGGTTGTTTTACCACGCACGCTGGTAGCGATGGGCGAGGCGGGATTTTCGGCAGGCAGTACCGCGTTGCTTTCTTCTAATTTTCCCACCAGGATGCGCAGCAAAGTACTGGGCATCTTCAATATGATGATGCCTTTAGGCACGATCATAAGCGTCGTTCTGGGCGGCTATCTTTCCGTGAACTTTGGCGGCTGGCGCACCCCTTTCTATATTTTTGCCATTCCAGGTTTGATCCTGGGAGTAATAGCTTTTTTCTTACGCGATTACCCGACAGTGAACAATAATCAGGGCGGTAAAGGCAATAGTCTGATTAAAGACGCTCAAAAAATGCTGAAAATACCGACGCTCAAATGGATGTACCTGGGATGGGGCATGCACAATTTTATGTATTACGCGGTATCCGCCTGGATGCCGGCGTTGTTCATTCGCACACTCAATATCGCCGAAGATAAGGCGGGTCTGATAACCGGCGTGGTTATAGCTGCCTCTGTTATCAGCGCACCGCTGGGCGGGTTCATAGCCGACTCGTGGCATAAAGGCAACCATCAATCAAGAAAATTGCTGGTGCCGCTGGCAGGCAACATTATTTCCATAGTTGCGGTGTGCCTCAGTATAGCTGCGTTAAACTTAAAACTGTTCGTTCCGGCCTTCATCCTGCTGGGCATCTGGGGGATTGGCAGTCTGCTCGGCGTGGGGCCTGTGAATGCAGTCAGCCAGGACGTTGTGACACCGGCCTATCGAGGTACTTCCTGGGGACTGGCCATGTTTTTTATGTACCTGATCGGCGCGTGGTCTCCGGTACTGATCGGAATGATCTCAGATATACTGGGAGGTGGCGCCTCAGGGTTGGGTATCGCCATTGCTGTTGCTTCGATAATCAGCGTGCCGGCGGCATATTTTTGCTGGCTGGCTTCCTGACATTACATTAGTGATATGGAAAAAGCAAAAACTGACGAACAATTGAATGCAACATAATAACATGACCGCCTGTTTAGCAGTTCCTGTGCTTCGCATGGATTGATAGTAACTTTATATTCAGTATGAGGGATGGTTGAATGCAGAAAGTTCTCGTTACCGGCGCAACGGGTTTCATCGGAGGCCATATATTAAAGGCCAATCTTGCCAGAGGTAACTCCGTCCGGGCTCTGGTGCTTCCCGGTGATCCGTCCATGGACGCGCTGAAGCAGAGAGGTGTTGAGGTGGTCACCGGGGATATCCGTGACTATGAAAATGTCATCCGTGCAGTAGTCGGCATAGATATCGTTTTCCATTGCGCAGCGGTTGTCACGGATTGGGCCCCCAAAAAACTTTTTTACGATATCACTGTGGGAGGAACCGAAAATATTTGCATGGCGGCTCTGCAAGCTGGTGTCAGACGTTTTGTGGACGTCAGCACCAGTGAGGTATTCGGCATCGACGAATCGAAGATTCTTGATGAAGCATGTCCCCTGCGTTATCGAGGAGAACCGTATCCTGATTCAAAAATAGATGCTGAGCACGTGGTATGGAATTATTATAAAAAAGGTTTGCCCGTCACCGTTGTTTATCCTGCCCAGGTTTACGGCGGGGGCGACTACACATTTCTGACAGCACTGGCGGATGCTATTATCAAAAAGGAACTTGTTTTCTGGCGAAGAAACATCGGTTGGCCTACCTATATAGACAATTTGGTCGACCTGATGATGCTGGTAGCGGAAGACTACAGAGCGGTGGGCAACGGATATCTGGTACATGACGGCGAATCGAATACGCTGGAAGGGTTTTGCGCAGGATTGGCAGAAGCACTGGGGGTACCGGCATGCCACACGTATATACCGTACTGGGTTGCCATGTCGTTGGCGAAGGTGCTGGAATTTGTGTGGAGGATGTTCCGTATTAAAACTAGGCCTTTACTGACCACCTATACGGTCACCACTTTCGGATCCAGAATGAGGTTGTCAATCGAGAAAGCGCGACGTGAATTGGGATGGATGCCAAAGGTTGCTTATTGCGATGGTCTCGCTCTCACCATGGCATGGATGAAGACGCTCAATCTGAAGGAATTGAAACACAAACAGATTCAGTCGCTTATATAGCTTCATCGTGCCACAGATCGGAATTCTCTTACACCAGATTATCTGGTCTTTTCCGTCTCCATAGCTGTTATCTGTTCGCGTATCTCTTTGTACCGCTTTTCCGTTATAGGATAAAAATAAAGGAATATGGCCGACCCTGTATATAGTGCAGCCGCGATGGGACCCAGGAAAAGCCTTATACTGAATTGGACACTCTCAGGCTGGGGCATTACATTGGCCACATATCCCATATACTGCAATACCACACCGATGAGAAAGACCGCCAGCGCCTGACTGATTTTGTATCCCCAGGTCCAGATACCCAGGAATGCGCCCTCCCTGCGCTCGCCCACCTTCAGGTAATCATACTCAATAGCGTCAGCCAGGATGGAATAAGGTGGGACATAGGTCAATCCGAATCCGATACCGATGAAGAACATCATCACCAGTATGAAATTCAATCCCATTGTTTGTCCGAAGCAGAAGATCACCATCAATGCGGCCGCCAGCGTCAAGAGGCCGATGGCATAAGCAAGTTTTTTCCCCAGCTTTTTACTCATGAATACACTAACGGGAACGAATAATACAGCTGTGACCAGGGATATGAGTATGCCGGGCGTAGTCATATTTTCAGCGTCCAGGATATATTTAAAGTAATAGATGGCTATGCCGCTGATTATGGTCATACCCACAATGCAGAATATGAAGGTAAAAAGGATCAGGACGTAAGGCTTGTTTTTAAATACCTCGCGGTATGTTTTAAGAAAACTCATTGATGTGGCCGGCTTGAGGTCGGCAGGCTCCCTGACGGTGAATACTGTGATCAACGCTGAAGCGAGCATTGTACCGCCGAAGATCAATCCCATCAGGATGAAGCCCATATTTTTGTCCTGGCAAAGCGCGACTATGGGCAAGGCTGCTCCGGCGCCAACCAGGGTGCCGGTAACGGCGAAACCGGAACGGTAACCGTGAAGCGAGGTTCTTTCGTTATAGTTACTTGTGAGCTCGGGCGCCAGTGCAGTGTAGGGGATATTCACAGTGGAATAAGCCGTACACAGGATTGTATAGACAATTAGCGTATAGGCGAAAAGCGCTGTCTGGCTGATGCCCGCGCCGAATACCAGTGATGGATTGGTGAACATGATAACCATGGATATAAATAAGGGGAATGCTCCAAACAGAATGTAAGGCCTGCGCCTGCCCATTTTGGTCACGGTACGGTCTGAGATAAAGCCCATGACAGGATCGAAAAAGGCGTCCCACAGGCGACCGATCATGAGCGCTATGCCTGCCAGACCAGCTGCCAGACCCACAGTGTCGGTGAGGTAGTTCAACAATACAAATGCCGTGGCATTAAAGAATACATTGCCGCCGAAATCGCATACGCCATAGCCGAGTTTCACACCTAAAGACAGTTTACTATCGTCCATTAATCAACCTCTTGACATAATAGCCGGTGCGGATATTCATCCGCCGAAGAGATTTTTGGGATTCTCTACCAGCATCTTGTTTACCTGCTCGTCGGTTACCCCGACGTCTTTTAGCTGCGGAATTATGTTTTTACATACGTGAGTATAGGTCCAGTTGACCAGCAGCGGCTTGACGAAGTCAGGTATCTCGAACGGCCGTCCCATGAATAAAGTGGTGCAATCCTGTGACAGCACAATGCGGTCCGCGTGTCCAATGCTCAGCAATCCGGTTATAGTGGCTTTTCTTAATCTGTCGGGGTAATCGAACTCGTCGCCCCAGCGGTCGAATCCGATATAAACACCCTTGTCGAGCACGGCTGTTTGATACTCCATCTGAGAATTGCAGCACATATGTCCGATCACTATTTTTTGGGGATCCGCTCCCTCTCCTATGAGCAGCGACGCTTGTTCGGGCCCCATGGACTTTTCCGTATGCGTATAGATAGGTACACCCGTTTCCTTTTGGGCTCTTGCCGCTGCTTTAAATACCTTTTCTTCATATGGAGTGATCTGGTTGGGGGCGGATGCCACCTTGATAAAACCGGCTTTGATGCCTGTCTTGCCTATCCCTACTGTGATCTCATACATAAAAGTCTCATACAGCTCAGTGACTATATCCATCATCTGTCCGCGGAATTTCCAGTAGCAGGATCTTCCCTCAGCCTCGGTAAACATGCCCGTGCAACATATAAAATTCAGGCCGGTTTTTTCAGCCACAATCCTTTGTAATTCGACATTTCTTCCAGCATCGGTGGGCTCGGCATCGACGATAGTCCTGATCCCGTATTGTTTTACTTCTCCTACGGCAGCTGCACAAAGGTTGCTCAGTTCATCAAGTTCGTAATGTTTGGCCAGGGCGTCTACATCCCAGCCATTGGAGGCAAAGATCAAGTGTTCGTGCATTAACGTAGGACCCATCCGGTCTACCGAAATTGTTCCCAATACCGTATTAACTTTTTTCATGATTTATCCCCTTAGTAAACGACTATTGAATCTAAAATGAAGTCAAGCATTAAAATTATTGTTCCTTGGAAGCAGTCGACTGGATCACCAGTTTTCTTGCCTTAAAATCCTCGATTTGCTGACTGCTATAACCGATTTCAGTCAACACTTCTTCAGTATGCTGGCCGAGCATCGGAGCAGGCCGTAATACCCTGCCCGGCGTCTCAGAGAATTCAGGATTGATACCTTGAAGTTGTACCTTACCCCATTGTGGATGGTCCTGAAATTCAAAAATACCTGTCTCCTTGCAATGAGCATCGTCTTTAAGGAGGCTAATGATATTTTGGCCCTGAGCAGCCGGTACGCCTTGCATTAACAGTAAAAGAGCCCATACATTGGCTGGTGTGGTAAGGAAAGCTTCAGTAAGAATACCTGTCAATTCCTTGTCGTGTTTCTTCCTGGCTTCGGGTGTGTCGAATCGGTGATCATCGGCAAGATGATCCAGACCGAGAACGCTACACATGGATCTCCAGTGCTGTTCCTTAGCGCAATAGATATAAAGCCATTCTCCATCGATTCCCTGGTAAAGCCTGTTGGTAGCGGTCAGGCCTTTGATATCAGGTTTGCCCGGATATTTACGTTTCATGTTTTGATATCGAATAAAATTACCTGATTGCAGGGTAATGGCGGAGCGTAAAAGTGAAGTTTCTACAAACTGCCCCTTTCCTGTGCGCAGTCTGTTATAGACCGCCAGCGCTGCGCCAAATGATCCCAGGAGCGGCCCCATTTCATCATTGAGAGATATCTTGTGAAAGACCGGCGTTTGTCCCGGTCCTCCCTGACCTGCCATCTGACCGCTCATGGCCTGGAAGAGTGGATCGTAGCCCGGGCGCTGGTAGTCAGGACCTCTGGAGCCGAATGCGGGCATCGATGTATAGAGTATGTCCGGCTTAATCTTCTTAACGGATTCATAATCTATGCCAAGCTTCTTCATGACGCCCGGACGCGAGTTTTCAACCAGCATATCGCAGCTGGAGATGAGTCTGTATACAATAGGTCGAGCATCGTCTCTTCTAAGGTCTATGACAATACCCCTTTTGCCACGATTGACACCCATAAAGCTTCCTGCCAGCATGCGGTAGGGGTCGCCATCTGCAGGTTCAATCTTAATTACTGATGCTCCAAGGTCTGCCATTTGCCTGCACACACCCGCTCCGGCCAGCATTGTGGTGAAATCTGCAATTCTGAATTTTTCAAACGGCATCATTTTTCATTTCCTCAGTCGTCCTGTTTTGACAACCTTTTCCTTTTTCAGAAGTTTGATATCGTCTGCTGTATATCCCAACGACGATAATATTTCGAGTGTGTGTTGTCCCGGCAGGGGGGAGGCGCTTTTAATCTTTCCAGGCGACTGTGCCAGAGTGATCGGTATCCCCATTTCATCCACGTTGCCCAATTTGGATTCCTTAACTTGCCTGATCATATCGTCGGCAATGACCTGGCTATATTCCATGAATTCATCGATGGTCTGTACCGGCGCCACCGGGATCCCTTGTAAGCCAAATATTTTCAGCCACTCATCACGTGTTTTGCCCAAGAATATCCTCTTGAGCATTGCCATAACCCGTGCGTTTCTGGGTGGGAAAATGAGGAAGGGAGCGCCTTCGAATAAAGGGTCGGTTAGCCATTCATCATGTCCTAAGGCAACAGCGAATTGAGTAAAAAACTTGGGATTCCCAATGCCTGTAAAAAACCACTTGCCATCCTTACACTCGTAAGGGCGATAAAGTGGAAGCGGCCCGGTTGGTCCCCAGGGAGCGCGAAACATCCCCTCAAAATCCACAGCGAATTGACGGAAAGTGCTAATGATAGTGCGGAACATTGAAACGTCGATCTTCTGGCCGCTGCCGGTTATTTCTCTTACACAAAGCCCGGCCACTATATCAAATGCCGCATCCACGGCGGAATACAGGCTGGCCAGAGGAAGCACAATATATAAAGGATGTGTGGGATAGCCTTGTTCGGTATATACGGTGGCCAACGTGCTGACTATTTGCTCATAGCCCGGGTAGTTGCGATAAGGCCCTCTGGTTCCGAAACCCGAAATAGAGCAGTATATAATCCGAGGGTTCAGTTCTTTGATTGTGCTGTAACCGATACCTAAATTATCCGCTGTGCCAGGTTTAAAATTTTCAATGATAATATCGCTTTCCGCAGCCAGTTCGAGAGCTATTTTAAGTCCCTTCTCCGTCTTGAGGTCCAGCATTATGCCCCGTTTACTGCGGTTCCAGACCATGAAGCCTTCATCATTACGCATCGGATCACCCTTCAGGCGTTCAACCTTGATTACATCGGCTCCTTGTTCAGCCAGCAGCATGGCTGCGAAAGGTCCGGCGATATACTGTCCGAAATCGAGCACCCTGATCCCTGTTAATACACCCTTTGACATGTATACATCTCCTTATATATCAATCGCAGTGGCGGCATTTCAGGCCGGTTTATTCAGCAGCTACGATAGTAAAGCAACTTAAACATTCGCAATGCGCATTTCAGAGTACTAATAGTTGATGCATTTCAATATTCAGCCGAGTATGACGGTGATCCCGTATCGGGAGAACTGCTCTCTAACTTTATCTTTTCGTGTCTGATCGTAGAAAGATCCGATTGGTTTAGAGCGATCGAAAGGGATCTCCTGGCCCAGTTTTGAGCATTTATCTATCCAGATAGGATTATTGGGCAACAATGCTACGGATGAAATATGGTGTTTGCTGAAGAATTCCGCCAGACCCTGGATCTGGACTTCTTTGTCGGTTATTTCGGGTATCAGCGGCACCCGGGGCAGCAGTTCGAACGATCCGGCTCCGGCTTCTTCGTACAGGTGCAGTAAATTACTGAGGATACGTTCATTTGATTTACCGCAGTACTTTTTGTGCTCTGTAGGATCGATCAGTTTTACATCCATATATATGACATCGACATAAGGAAGCATTAGATTCCTAAAATGCTCCATATCGAACCAGCCGCAGGTCTCTACGAGTGTGTGGATGCCTTCTGACTTCAGTTTCTTCAGTACAGCGGATGCGAAGCGCATATTGATCGTTGGTTCGCCGCCTGACAGGGTCACCCCGCCACCAGACGTATCGAAGAATGATTTGTACGGAACGATCTTGTTGACGATCTCGTCTACTGTCATCTCACGGCCGACACGTGTTAACGCTTGCCCGGGGCATTGCTCGAGGCATTTGAAACAAAGAGTGCAACGATCGCGGTCGACGTGAAAAGGATTATCCAAGCTGATTGCATTTTCGGGGCAGAGATTGATGCAGGTACCGCAGCCAACGCATCGTTCGCTATCCCAGAACAATTCAGGGGTCACTTTTTTACTTTCCGGATTATGGCACCAGACGCAGTTGAGCGGACAACCTTTGAAAAATATGGTGGACCGGATGCCCGGCCCATCATCCAGCGAGTTGCCCTTGATGTCGATGATCAGAGGCGACTTCATCAGCTCAGACATTTATTTCACAATCCATTTCAAGTACTACATATACTGACATTATTAATTGATTATTATAGGCCGTACTCGGAGCGGCGGATAATCTCCAGCTGCAGGTCCCGCTGCAGCTGGGTGAAGTAGCCGCAATAGCCTGATATGCGTACCATGAGGTCTGCGTAATGCTCCGGATGTGCCATGGCGTCCTTGAGTGTTTCGGTACTGACAACGTTGAACTGGACCTGCATGCCACCCTTACTGATGTAGGTTTCTACATAGTCAGCCATATGCTTTACAGTCTGTTCGAGCGTGTCCTTCGATGAGGGAACGATGCGCACGTTAAAGGCGATATTGTTGTCCAGTGACTTCGGGTCAAGCTGCGCCACGTCCAGGAGGTTATCAAGCAGATTGGGAGAAGCGTCGGGGCTGGGTGTCAGCCCGGGAGTGAAAGGCTCACCATCCAGCCGGCCCGAGGGTAGGGCGCCGGTAACGCGGCCATAGACTCCATGTCTGTTCATGCTCCACCACCCGGTGGCATAATGGCCGCCCCGACTATCTTTCTTATTCCGGAAGAAATCGCTGACCATTTTGGTTACACGATTGGCCATGGCTACGGCCTTAGGATTTCCGGAGCCGAAGCGAGGCACGTTGTTTTTTACCATTGCGTGCAGCTTCTCGTAACCCGCGAAGTTGTTATCGATAGCCTTCTTGAGCTCCGCAAATTTGATGCGCTTTTCGTCGTACACCAGCTTCTTGATTGCCATGAGAGAATCCACCACATTGGTGAGTCCAATGATCGAAACACCACTGGAATTATATCTGGCGCCGCCTCTGGAGACATTGCGGCCATTCTCGATGCAGCCGTCATACAGAGTGGACATCAACGTTTCAGGGTAGTGCCTGCAATAAAGCTCGCCTAACTGGATATCGCCTTCCACCAGTTGCCCGCACATGAAGTCGCTCTGTTTTTTAAAGGCATCGAAAAAATCCTCGAATGTTTGGAAAGCGCCATCTGCGATTTTACCGGTTTTCGGTCCCAGGTCCCACTTCATGAGGGGATGAGTGCCATTGTTCATAGCCATCTCAAAAAGTGCTACCAGATTCACTGCCCCGCTCGATGTGCAGGGATATTGTTTCTCAGGTATGGAAGGTTCCACGCACCCTGTGGGTGTCCAGTCGCGGATATCTTCTATGGGCAAATCACCGTGCGCCGACCATGCTGTGATCATAGCTTCGTCTCCATGTATGGCCGGCGTGGCGCCGGTGATATAGTTGACCTCGCATAGACGTTCAAGGAAGGTGCGACTGTTCTTTTCCGAGTGGTAGCGGGCATGCATATTGGGATCATTCATTGTGAGCATCTCAGTAACCTTGAGTATGATATACGACATATCGTTAACGGCATCCTCGCCCTGCGGAGTTACTCCACCGACTACGATGGTAGTATTGAAAGGAGAACCCGAGTTCATCCAGGTACCAAGTCCTGGTACGAGCGGCCAGTGACTGTTAACCCTGAGGAAGAGGCACCCAATCAGTTCGATCGCATGCTGTATGTACTCATCCTGGGTATTCTTTGAAGCAAGCTTCTCAATATCTTTTACGAAGTAAGGCTGCAGTATCTGGTCCAGGCGGCCGAGCGATGGTCCATCGTCAACTATTTCCAAACCAACAGCGATATGCATGATCATGAGGGCCTGAACAGCTTCGTCCAGGGTGCGTGCGGGGTGTTCTGGAACATGTTGAAGGGTACGGTGTATATGTTCCAGTTCCGCTTTGCGTGTGGGATTGGTTGCTGTCTGCGCCTCCTTCGCAGCCAGTTCGGCAAGGTTCTTTGTGTAGGCGCTCACAGCATCGAGGCTGATCTTCATGGCGGCCAGAGTGGACTTCTTCTCTTGGTCGGCGGACGCGTCTCGCTTAAGCTCATCGTCGATCTGTGCCTTAAGGCCGGAAAGACCTTTCTGTAAAACCTTTTTATAGCCAGGAGAAGCCACGCCGTTATCAATTACTTTGAAGAAGGACAGTGAAAAATAGCGATCATGAATTTTTGATCCCAGCGGGTTGTCAAATTCCTTTTTCCACCAATGGATAGTATTGCGGTCCGCCCAATAAGGAAAAACATACTTGTGCAGCGTTTGGATGGTGTCTTCAGTGATATCATAGGGGTCCAGCTCTCTGTCCGAGCAGGAGCGCAGTTCACCCCAGAAAAATGGCCCCAGTACATTCGGTTGGGATACAATGCCCCAGACAGGATTGGGAGTATATGAACCAGCTATGAGGTCATTTTTACGGATAACGGGCTCCCGATGTTCCATCAAATATTTAAAGCTCTCGGCGCAGCGCGTATTAGGCTCCCAGGGTTGTCCGTTTGATTTTGTCTCATAGCCATGTTTTACAAAGAAATCTGTCATCAGCTTGCCGTATTCAGCGCAAACCTCGGGTCTGGCATTCAGACGTTCCTTACGAAACTGTACCAGACGTGGGAAATGGTTGATACTGTATTCGGAAAGATAGGGATCATCGAGATATTTCACGCCGGAGTCCATGTTACTGGCTTTAAGTCTCGTATCCTTTTTTCGCTGATACTCGATGCGGGTAGAGGGTCTGACATTCGTCGCCAAGAGCAAATTGGCTTGCCGATGTTCTTCTATCTGGGCATTTACAGCCTTGTGATGGCCTTCTGAAAGAAGGTTACTCACCAGATAGTCCCAGAATCCCATGTAAGCGGTGTTTCCCTCGGTTCTCACCATTCCGCGCAGAATTCTTTTGTATGCTTCATCCGGGCTGGCCTGTAACTGTTCCAGCACATCGCTGCCTTTCGAAAAGATAATACTCACGTTAACATTAGCGGGTATCTTGTCTTCAATGTTTATGGTTCCATCCTTAACGACAATAGCCTGTTCGAGTTGGCCATCCTCCGATTTTATACCGACTACAGCATCGATCCACCCCCCGGTTCCTTTGATTTCGTTTTGCAGCGCAGGATTGCTATTAAAAGATTGTGCCACCACGTTCAAGAATCCATGAGCCTGCTCATTAAGTGTTTGTACCATCTACGTGACCCCCCTTTTTCATAGTATTTCACCAAAACAATTTATGAGAAACCAGCCCGTACGCTAATGTGTGCCAAGCATATGCGGCATTACAAAAATATGATATAATTTAGCACATTGACAATATGATTAAGGTACTTTACAATATAGTACATCACGGAATGGACGGGTGTCAATATGGCGGCATTTTGAGTGCGTTTGGTATCAGACGACCCGCTGGTCAACATCAGTACCGGTCTTTCAGGGAATATAATGACCTGCCCTGCTACTTTAAAATTTATTTTTCATATGCATAGTTTTAGTCGATTGAGAAGGAGGACATGATATGAGGCAACCGAGTAATGCTAAGAAATCAGTTCCGGTCAAGCGTAGTACTATGGAATCCGGCGATTCTGCCAGCATAGCGGCATTACACAAGGCATTTGAGAGGCAGAAGAAGGCATTTCTGGCTAATCCTTATCCGAGCCTTGAGGAGCGCAAGGCCAATCTCGATAAACTGTGCGGGATGCTCCTCGCCAACCGCGAGCGCATCCGAAAGGCGATGGCGCAGGATTTTGCCGTGCATCACGGAATGGCTACCGATATCCTTGAGATACTCAAAATAATCGATACTGCGGGATATGTTATGACTAACCTGGAAAACTGGATGCGTGACGAGGTTCGTGAGGTCGATGCGAATATGTGGGGTAACGGAAAGGCCGTGATGCGCTATCAGCCCAAGGGTGTTATAGGCAATATCGTCCCCTGGAACTTCCCGCTGGAGATCGCCTTTGGTTGTCTGGCGGAGATGCTGGCCGCTGGAAACCGCGTCATAATCAAACCCTCCGACATCGGGCCGGCCTGCAGTGAGGTTATACGCAAGTTGGTGGAGGAGACATATGATCCGGACCTGGTAACCGTGGTAACGGGCGGACTGGGGCTGGCAAAAGAATTTATCACGCTTCCATGGGACCATCTTATGTACACGGGAAATCCCAGGATCGGTCGGGAGGTGATGAAAGCTGCGGCGGCAAATCTGGTGCCGGTGACGCTTGAACTTGGCGGGAAATGTCCTGCCATCCTGATGGAAGATACTGTTAATATGGATACCATCAGGCAGGTGATAGGGGTAAAGACCATTAAAAACGGGCAACTCTGCATCAGCGTCGACTACTGTCTGGTGCCCAGAAAAAGCATGGATAAGTTCGTGCAACTGGCCAAACAGTGTGTTCATGAAAATATGCCCGACTACTCTCGAACGGAGGACTGCACCGGCATTATCAACGAGCATCATTTCGATCGGTTGCGTAAACTGCTCGATCAGGCCCTTAAGGCCGGATGCAAAGTTATAGAGCTTGAGGAGGGTGGTGTTATCGACAGGCCCACACGCAGGATTCCTATCATGCTGGTGCTCGATCCCGGCGATGACCTTAGCATCATGCAGGAAGAGATATTCGGTCCCATCGTACCGGTTAAGTCTTACGACTCTCTGGAGCAAGCCATAGAGTACGTTAACTCCCACGAAAGGCCGCTGGCTCTATACGTCTTCGGCCATGACCGGGAAAAGATAGACAAGGTGATAACAATGACTTCATCCGGCGGTGTCAGCGTGAATTGCTGCATGATGCATGCCACGCTTCCATCAGTGGGTTTTGGGGGGAGTGGTATGAGCGGCATGGGTTACCATCATGGGATAGAGGGCTTCCGTGAGTACTCCAAGCTGCGCGGCGTTTTCGTACGTGGAGATCAACCGGATATCATAGAGATGACCTTTGCACCCTATGGCGAGAAACTTGCCAACTTCGTGAATCCATGGTTCGGATAATTTCCTGATATCTGCGGCCGCAACTAAAACAATTTGAATGAGGAGAGAAGCTTCAATGATCAGATCAAGATTATGTGACCTGATTGGGGTTAAATATCCCATTATACAGGCCGGGATGGGACCCTTCAGCAACAACAACCTTTGTGTTGCGGCAGCAAACGCCGGTGTACTGGGATTGCTTTCTACCAGCGGCATTTTTGACAAAGACTTTCAGCCATGGATTTATAAAGCTTTCGTGGAAACTGCTGAAGCTGATTACGATGATGATATGATTACAGTCCTGCAAAAACTGCTGAAAAGGACATACAGGCTGGTCAAGGACAAAGGCGGCATTTTCGGCATCAATGTGATGGTCTCAGCCGAGCTCAACCTTCAGGCGAATCTTATGATCGACACGGCCATTAGGGTCCGCGAGGAGAATCCGGATATGAAGAAGCACTTCAAAGTGATATTTACATCTGCCGGCGATCCTGTTGGCTTTAAAGACAAAATAAAAGGAGCGGGATTTACCTGGATGCACGTTGTCCCCTCGGTTAAAGGCGCCTTGCGCTGCAAGAAAGCCGGTGTCGACGTGATAGTAGCTTCCGGCCATGAAGGGGGCTTCCACACTTCATGGGAGCCCGTTCATTCAATGATTTTACTGCCGGCCGTGGTGGAGGCGGTTTCCGATCAGGATACTCTGGTTGCAGGTGCCGGTGGATTCTGTGATGGCAGAACACTGGCGGCAGCACTGGTTATGGGGGCAGACGGCGCACAGATGGGGACCCGCTTTTTGGCTACACAGGAGAGTGATTTCCATCAGGTCTGGAAGGAGGAGGTTGTGGCATCAGGCGACAGGGCAACATTAATAGCACGCGGATTCGTAGGACCTGCCCGGTGGCTAAAGACGCCTCGCAGCACTGAACATGCCAGGAATACTCTCCAGAAATCGCCCGGAGTTTTCCTGGGTACTCCCGATGATTTCACCAATATAGATTGGTCTTTAATTCAATATGAGGTGGAGTCCCTGAAAGCTGTTTTCGAAGGAGACAAGGAAAAAGCAATGATGGCTGCCGGTGAAGTGGCACAGCGCATTAAGGACATGCCCAAAGTCAACGATATGGTGCAGGCAATTGTCAGAGAAACTGAGGACATTCTGAGAAATGTTCCAAAGCTACTGGCATAACATGAAGATTAAGAATATTAATAACAGTGGAGATTTTACCGGAAGCCGATTTAATTTAGGTTGATTTCGACCTGGTGCTTTTCTTAGCTGCAGTCTTTCTTTCCAACATACCTGAGAGAATTATGGCATTCTCATCCATGCGTTTTTTATTAGCGCCCACATAATCCGCTGCTCTGTAACTGATTGAATGGGATAGTTTTACGAATTCATCGAGCTCCTGCTGATTAAGGTTTCCAAAAACTACTTCCAGCACTTCATTTATATTAGGCGATAAGCTTTTTAGAATTTCTACGCCCTGCCTGGTTAACTCAACTTCAATAGACCTTCTATCGGTTTTCGAACGTCTTCTTGTTACCAGCTTACGCTGGTGCAGTTTGTCGACCAGAGGGCTGATAGAATGGGTGTCAAGCGGCAACACTTTAGCAATCTCCGTCGGCGTCATGGGTCGCTTATTATAAAAGAGCGCCTGCAGCGCCGTTATTTGAGAAACTGTCATCTTTGCCGGGCTCAGGCTTTTTTCCAGCGCTTTTACCCAGGTGTTCCATGCCTGGGCAAAATTGACGATAGTCCACATATATTTAATGGGAGGAGCCAGCTGTACCAGGTCATCATATTCCTTTTTCTGAATATTCATTGAACGAATATCCTTATTAAAAGCACTCTTGTATAGACAATTTACATTTATGTTATCAACATGATCTGGATCAAGTCAAAATTGACTCTTTAAAAAAGCCGCCTCTATTTAAATGTTAGTAAATAATAAAACTCTATATAATTTTTATCAATATAGAATTGTATATTATTGACATACTATATAATAGTTGGTAATATATGTACATAATTTTGCGATGGGGTCAGGTTAAGCGGAGGCTATGCTAATACGTATGGTTGACTATGCAGGATGTTGAGATTCTGGATGTTATTCAAATGAGATGAGTAACGTTTTGTGAAAATTGGAGAGGTAATTTGAAAAATGAGTGAGATGTTAGTTACTAAAGACACACTGAACGAAATGATGTACAAGGCTACAACGCGTGCAGCCTGTATTATTCCGCGGGATTGCCGTCAAGCCATTGAGAATGGTGAGCGCCGGGAGGAAACAGAGGTATCCAAGGGTCCGTTGAGTTTTTTCCTTGAAGCTTGTGATGCGGGGGAAAGAGGCAGGACACTCTGCCCTGATACCGGCTGGCAAATTTTTTGGATTAAAATGGGTGAAAATGTCCGGATTGAAAATGGTGTATCAAATATACAAGAGGCAGCCAAACAGGCGGTAGCAAGGGCTACCGGCGAAGGTTATCTTCGTCCTCATCTCGTTCATCCACTAACAATGAAGAATCCATTAAACAATGTGGGAGTCCATGCTCCTGCTGTCTACATTCAGTTCGATCCCGCCATTGATTACATGGAGATTGTTTCCGTCTGCAAGGGAGGCGGTGGAGAGCTCTTTGGGGGAGTTCAAAGAAACCTGGCCGAAGCTGATGGTAAAAAAGGCATAATTAAATTTGTTTTGGATTGTTTTATGCACACGTCCTACTCAGGTAAAACGTGCCCCCCCGGTGTTATAGGTATTGGCATTGGAGGTACCACTGCAACCTCCGCACAGCTTGCTCTTGAAGCTGCGTGCCTGCGTACTATAGGTAACCGTCATCCGGACAAGGATATTGCAGAGCTTGAAGACGAATTACTGACCGAGTTTAACAAACTGGGTATTGGTCCTATGGGGATGGGTGGAAAGACCAGTGCGCTGGATGTGCATATCGAATACGCATTGACTCACTTTGCCGGCATATCTGTTTCCTTTAATACTTTTTGTTGTGTGATCCGGCGAGCCACTGCCCGCCTGGACCTGTCGGGCCATATTGAATATGGTGATGCACCCAGCTGGAATTATCGTTAAGAGGTGAAAGATGGAAATCAAAAGATTGAGAATTCCTCTGAGTGAGAACGATGTTCGAACCCTTAGAATCGGAGACCTGGTGACGTTCAGTGGTCTGTTATTCACAGGCACCGAGGTTTTCCATAAAAGAGCATTTGAGCAGAACGTTACACCACCCATAGATTTCAAGAAAATGAACGTCATGGCCCATGCTCCACTAAGTATCAAAAGAGGTGCAAGTGGTGAATGGGAACCGATGCAATGGGACAAGTTTGCGATCATGGTAACAGCGGGAAGTCGTTTTGAACCCTATTTGCCCAGGCTTATCCAACAGCTTGGCCTCAGAGCGGTTGTCAGCAAAGGCAGTATGGGCGAACAAACTAAAAAGGCGATGGCACAATTTGGCTGTGTACACCTGACCGAGAATTCTCGATTGGACAAGCCGGGAACGGCCGATACAGTAAAACGCGTTGTAGAAGCCTACGGATACGATGAGGTGGGGCCATTTGAGGCAACCTGGGTGCTTGAAATTGAGGATTGGGGTCCGCTGGTAGTCGATATCGATGCCCATGGCAATAACCTGTTTGACCAAATCGAGCAAATCGCTATAGAGCGACTTAACAAGACCTACGCTCACTTTAACATACCTTTGGACTTTCGCTATTCCATGGCCCTGCCTGATTCTAAAGAAGAGAGCTATTATTCGAGATAAATTCGAAAAATACTTATTATCATAAGAAATATTTAGAACCTATATCGTTCAGGCGCTTCATTATGGTCTTGGCCTCGGATGCCATCCATCTGACTACTTAAGCAGCGCTCATCTGCCCGTTGATTAAATGCTAGTTATATACGGTGATGACTAATTTTTCCCCAGGTAGGACTTCCTTTTGATCATACCCATTGAGACCCCGATCATCAATGCAAAGAAATTGAAAATGTCTTTGTTTCCCACGAGCTTCAGGTCCCAGTTATTAATTGCCACAGTCATGCCTGTTTCACCACCCAAAGCCAGCGCCTTGAATGCGACGTCAGCATTTTTAAATACCAGGGCCAGGTCATATTCTTTGAGGTTCTTATCGGATGAATATTTACCGTATTTGAAAATGAAGCGCCTGCCTATTTTGCCGTCCTTGGTCATCATTACATATTTATAGTAATGTACTGCGATCAGATCCCTTATAGACCTGTTATTTTTTGTTGTCATGCCAATGGCTAAATTCATGATAGACAGCAAAAGATTGAACAACATATCAAATTACCTCATGCATTAAAATGCTTGAATTGTTCTATCTTTCCCCTCATATTTTCCCCAGGGCTTTCAGTACCTTGTCCGGCGTCATGGGGAAATCTTCCACCCAGACTCCAATAGCGTTGTAGACTGCCGGCGCCAGTAAGCCCGGCAGGACTGTAGCAATATCCTCGCCTATACCACAAAGCCCATAAGGACCGTAACCCATACCAGTCTCCACCAAAATCGTGTCAATGGGCCCCATATCCTTCATGGTGGCGATCTTGTAGTCCAGCAGGTTTCCATTCAGCATCACACCTGTGGCCGGGTCATGTACCACCTCCTCGAATTGGGCGCGGCTGACACCCATGATGCTTCCACCGTATTGCTGACCGTTGCAGCTCATGGGATTAATCGCTTTACCTACATCGTTGGTGTTGACAATTCTGGTAATGAAGATCTCCCCTGTCTCAGTATCGACCTCGACCTCCATGAAGTGAGCCTGGCGGCAGAAATGAGGTCTGGGATTATTGGGGCTGTAACCGCCTTCCTGGACATGATAGGCATCGGCAAACAGTGGTTGCACATAGGAGTTCCGTACACCGAAGGCCTCGGGCTCAGTCATTGGCCCGCTGAGACTGCCCTGTTTAGGGAGGTCGGAGACAGGTATTTGTACGGAAGGATCAGCTTTGAGGAAAATGATGCTGTTTTTAATGTCCAGATCTTCAGGTTTCGTATCAGGCAACATCGGCGCAAAGCTGCCTCGCTGGGAAGGAGATGTGGGGCTGGTGACCGCTTCCAGTATCTTTTGCTTCAGGATTCTGGCCGCATGACGCATTGCCCAACCGTTAATGGACATATTGGTTGAAGCGCCAGGGCACATTCTGTAGAATCCCGGATCGACCTGCTGGTTATAGTGAACATCTTCAAGTCGAAAGCCAAGCTCATCTGCTACAATCTGGCAATAGGATTCCTCTGCATTGACACCCTGGTCGCAACCCATGGATAGTATGGTGGCCGTCCCGTCCTTTCGTTCTATGCGTATGGCGACTTCGGAGCTGCCATTGGAATCACCCCATTCCTGTGTCCAGGTGAAACCGAGACCATGCATACGCCCGTTAGGTAATTTACGTGTGCCTGCTTTATGCCAGTTCTTATCCCAGTTAATCGCGGCTTTGCCTTGCTCGATACATTCCTTGAGACTGTCGCGCACTTCGAAGCCGCGCTGTTTTTTCTCCTCGTTGAGCCATGCCATGTCATGTTGCTCGGCGCCGTCGTTTTTAAGAGCAACCTCGGTCGGGTCCATGCCCAGTTCGGCTGCGACGTGATCCATGATCATGGTAAAGGATAGACACGGTGCCAGCATCTCGCAACGTGTGGGCACCATCGGCCCCTTGTTTATCCAGACTGATTTGACCTGTGAGTTCACATTGGGAACGCGGGAATTTTCATGGATATGGAGCGCAGGGTAAAAAACGGGCATGTAGGCGTTAACGTTATAGAGCAGGCCGTCAACAGCGGTTATAGTGCCGTCCAATTTAAATCCCACTTTAATGTAATAGACTCCCGCATCCATGGAGCCGCCGTAAAAATCCTCCCTGCGGGTCAGGATATATTTCACCGGCCTTCTTGTTCTCTTTGCCACCAGTCCGGCACAATAATGCGGTCCCATGAGCCATTCGACACAGGTCCAGCCTCCGAAACTCCCTCCCTGATAAAGCATATGGAGTTGAATTTTATCCATGGGTACGCCGCCGTACCAGCTGGCGATTTGATATTTGGGGAGATGCGCCCTTTGCTGCTTGAGCCACACCTCGGGGCAATCCTCATGCCACCTGAAGACTCCACACTGGCGCTCCGGGCCTACCCAGGTGTGAGGGCGGCGCACGACCCTGAATTCCACAATCTTGTCCGCCTCTGCAAACCCCTTCTTCACGTCGCCCTTAATCAACTTATCCAGAATGCCCATGTTCCAATAGTTACCGTCTGAATAACGTTCAGGGTAAGACAATGTAGCGCTTGGCTCGACTGCTTTCTCGACATCGAGATTGAAAGGACGTTGCTCCCACTCAACCTCGATCAGGGAAAGCGCCTCCTCTGCGATGGCCTCTGTATCGGCTGCCACGGCAGCGCCAACAGGCTCTCCCTCGAAGTGGGCAACTCCTGGAAGCGGCTTGTCGGTACCGAAGAATCCCGCCATCTGGCCAATGCTCGCTGCTTCCGGCATTTCAGGATCATCATGGCGCAGTATGTGCCTTACTCCCGGCAGTTTCTCAGCCTTGCTTGTATCAATATTGAGTATTTTGGCATGGGGGTAGGGCGACGTCATAAAGCGCATGTACAGCATGCCTGGTAGTTGTATATCCATGGTATAGTCAGCATGTCCTGTGGCTTTGTTAAAACCATCAATCCTCCTGGGCATCTTCTTGCCGATAGCTTTGAAATCTCTGAGAGGGTATTTGTCAGCCCTGAGGTTGTCGAACATCTCTACCATTCGTTCCCTTTCGACGTCAGACTGCCTGGTCATATCACTACCTCCTTAGATTTAGACGCCTCGCTGCCTGTTTCCTTTAATTCAGCATGGGTAAAAAGCCCCCGATTTTTCTTAGATATGCAAGCCCCCCCCATTCGATCTACTACTCAGACCATGTAGCCCAACAGAACCTGTTGTGAGTTAAGTGTTAGCAAATATTAACACTCGATATTAATTTTGTCAATATCGATTTAATTATTATGGACTTGTAATATATAAGAAGAAAATATGTACTTTCAAATTTATCCTGTGTGGCAGCGCTATGGACCTGTTCTGCGAACAAACACATCATAGCCGGGTATGCAGTATAATTGGCGCGATAGTGAGTTCGCTGTCTCTATAACTGCAGGAGGAGGAAGGCCATGAAAGTAGTGTATCACCCCCGTTATACGGACGTGTATGAGACTGATCCCGCCGCAGCTCCGGGACGTATGGAAGCGATTGTAAAAAAGCTGGATGGCTTCGATTTTATTGAGCCACAGACTGCCAGCCTTGATGATATAAGGCTCTGTCATACGCCTTTTCATATCAGCTACGTGCAGCGATATGGCGATGTATTTGATGCGTCTTCGCTGGCAGTTGGCGGCGCCGTGCTGGCGTCGGATCTAGCCATACAAAGCGAACCGGCCTTCGGATTGATACGTCCTCCCGGCCATCATGCCAGTGCGGACAGCTGCTGGGGTTTCTGTTTCTTTAACAATATAGCTATCGCGATCTCCAGGTTGATCGAGCAAAATAAGATTAAAACCGCGCTGATACTCGATTTCGATCTGCACTTCGGCGACGGCACAGCCAATATTTTCAGCGGTAAGCATGATGTGACTTATTTCCACCCCGAGGATGGGGACAGGCAGGAGTTCGTAGACCACGTGGGGCGCTTTCTAGGACAGTCCAGGGCTGATATCATAGCAGTCTCTGCCGGATTCGATCGGCATGTCAATGACTGGGGCAGGCTGTTGACAACGGAAGACTATAAAGTGATGGGCCAACACGTGAAAGAATTTGCCCGGAAGAATTGCGGGGGCCGTCGCTTCGGCCTGCTGGAGGGTGGCTACAACCATGATGTCCTTGGCAATAACGTACGAGCTTTTCTGGAGGGGATGGATTGAGCGCGGGTTGTCCGGCTGTCCCTTGCGTGCAGACCGATGCGCGGTTGTTCAGTCAATGTATCATGGTGACGGCGTAAACACCCATAATAAGTGCATATAGTATCGCCGCCGCCAGAGGTATTGCGATGATAATCAATGCGGGTAGCGGCCTGTTTTGCTATCCAGTATGGCTGAAGCGAGTATGCAACCGGCTGCAATTGCCCCGTAGGCCAATATCGGCGCCACCATCATCCAGACTGAAGGATCTTTGCCCGACCCCGGTTTATCAAAGGCAAATAGCGATGTGAATGCAGCCAGAGCCCAGGGTATCAACGAGACTGCAACAATCACCAGCAGTATAATCGTCGCCGTTCTGATGTTCTTGTTCTCCATCGAAGGCTCTCTTTCTATTTTTTCGTCAGGTGTATCAGCGACGCAGTCCTGGCAAGCTTGGCCGGTTAGGGACACCACTGTGGCTGAAGCGTGACTGATGATCAGGTATCTGGAATGATGGGGCCTCGGGCGGTTTGGGAATCTGTACTGAACCCGGCGGCGGTAAATTGGTTATGTCCGGCTTGACGGGTGGTTCTTGGCTGCCGCTGATGTTGACATCCACGTCGGCGTTGGCGTTTACATAATAGTACTGATAGCCGGCCAGCCAGCCTGTCTGCCAGGTGCTCGGGTAAACAGTGTAGTAGGCGCTGGTATAGCCGTCGTTATAACCCACCTGTTCGCCTTCATACAGACCGGATCCATCTCCGAACTGTGAAGAAAGCAACTCAATCAATTTCTCAACGGCTTGATAACCGTTGTCGAAGCCCGACTTCTGGCCCTCGGCTGTGCCGTCGTTGAAACCCTTCTCGTAACCAAGTTTCTCGCCTGTGACCAGCCCTTTGGCCATACCGACTTTCTCCCCTGCCTCAAAGCCCAGGTTCCGGCCCATCTGGTAGAACCCGAAGCTGGCTCCCCCGATGGCCAGTATAATGAGCACTATGGCTATGGTCAACACAGGTGTATTAATCTTCATGATTTTTTCTCCGTTACAGCAGTATTCTGAAGGAGCCTATTGCTGAGGTGCCGGAGCTGAAGGAGCAGTGGGCACCCAGGCCGTGCTGGGACCGTCGGAATAGACAACCATCTGGTTCCCTGCCACAAATGGCCCGGCCTGTTGCCAGCAGTTATTGCAGCCCTGCCACCATCCGGATCGCCAGCCGTTACGCCAACCATTGGACCAGCCGGCGTTATAGCCGCTGTTATAGCCGATCTGCTGGCCCTGCGCCTCGCCCTGGGCCTGTCCCTCGGCCTTGCCTTTGGTCAGACCTGCCGAGTAGCCCTTGTCGTAACCGGCCGTCTCTCCGTCCTGCTTGCCCTGCTGATAGCCTGCGGTCTGTCCCCTGTTGTAACCTTCCTGCGTGCCGATTGCTGTTCCATCGGCATTGCCTTTGCTGTAGCCGGACTTATAACCGGTATCCATGCCCATCTGATAACCGCCATATCCGACCACTGCGAGCGCAACGATGATCAAGATTACAATGACTGCAATCGTACCACTACCTAAAGTCATGTCATACCTCCTTAAAATCCACCCCAATATTTTAGAGCAAACGGGGTGTTAATTAAAGCAGAATCCTATATCGCCAAGAGCATATTCTGTTACCTATCAAACTAACATACATGAGGGTCATTTTCAACAGCCTTACGTTGATTAATTAAAAGCGGTTTGATAGAATGCTGGCTGTCTAATAT
>Ga0265297_10000824_pt1 | contig 83956 bp, 61 predicted proteins | sample Munlanlwell13791_FD_192502 | JGI IMG/M metagenome (GOLD analysis project Ga0265297, IMG submission 192502) | Leachate microbial communities from a municipal landfill in Southern Ontario, Canada - Leachate well 137-91 | ecosystem: Engineered > Solid waste > Landfill > Unclassified | place...
GGCTGCGGGCTGCGGGCTGCGGGCTGCGGGCTGCGGGCTGCGGGGCTGCCGCAAAAACTCCTACCGCCCCAGCTCGGCGGAGCGGGCGGCGGCGGCGGCCACCACGTCCTTGAGCAAGCCACGGAAGCCGGCCTGGGCGAACACGGCCAGCCCGGCGGCGGTGGTGCCGCCGGGGGAAGTCACCGCGTTGCGGAGTTCGTCGGGGGCGCCCAGCCGGCGGCGGAGCATTTCGGCGGCGCCGGCCACCGTCTGGACTGTCAGCTCCAGCGCCAGCTCGGCCGGCAGCCCGGCGGCGACGGCGGCATCCACCAACCCCTGGACCATCTCGAAGACGTAGGCCGGCCCGCTGCCGCTGAGGGCGGTGACCGCGTCCATCTTCGCCTCGGGCTGTTCGCGGACTAGCCCAAGCGTGCCGAAGATGCGGCCAACCAGCTCCCGGTCCGCCGCGGTGACGCCGGCGCCGCAACAGAAGACGCTGGCACCCAGCCCCACGAGCAGCGGCGTGTTGGGCATGACCCGGACGATCCGGTCGTGGCCAAACCAGCCGGCAAGCTTGGCGAGGCCCAGGCCGGCACAGATGGAGATCACCAGCCGGCCGCGGACCGCCGGCGCCAGCGCCTCCACGGCGGCGGCGGCCACCTGCGGCTTGACGGCAAGCAGGATGGCATCGGCGCCCGCCGCCAGCGGCGCGGCTTCCGCGGCGCAGGGGACACCGGTGGCGGCGGTGAACGCCTGGCGAGCCGCCGGGCTCACGTCCGCCGCCAGCAGATCCGCCGCCGGCAGCACCTGCCGCTGCACCAGCCCGCCGGCAATCGCCGTGGCCATTTTCCCCGCTCCGACAAACAACAGTTTCATGACCTGCGACTCCGGGTGTCCACCTCCCGCCGGCGCTCCTTCGCAATCCGGACCGGGGGCGTTATGTTGGCGAACCGCAGTATAACCGATCCTGGGCAAGGAGCAATCAGGATGTTGCAACTTCAAGGATGCTACACCGCGCTGGTGACGCCGTTCCGGAATGGCGCGGTGGACTATGACGCCCTCGCCAACCTGGTCGAGGAGCAGCTCAAGGGCGGGGTCGCCGGCCTGGTGCCCGTCGGCACCACCGGCGAATCGCCGACCCTCGACCTGAAGGAGCACCTGAAGGTCATCGAGTTCACCATCCTCCGTGCCGGCGGCCGCGGCCAGGTCATTGCCGGCACCGGCGCCAACAGCACGGCGGAGGCGCTGGAGCTGACCCGGGAAGCGGCCAAGACAGGCGCCACCGCCACCCTCCAGGTCACCCCCTACTACAACAAGCCTTCCGCCGAAGGGCTCTACCGCCACTTCACCACCCTGGCCGACCAGGGCGGCCTGCCGGTGGTGCTCTACAACGTCCCCGGCCGCACCGGCAAGGAGCTGGACCTGAAGACGGTGGTGCGTTTGGCGCGCCACCCGAACATCGTCGCCATCAAGGAGGCCGGCGGCAACGTCGACCGGGTCAGCCAGATCCGGGACGCTTGCGGCCTGACGGTGCTCAGCGGCGACGACTCGCTGACCCTGCCGATGATGGTGCTGGGCGCCACCGGGGTGGTCAGCGTCGCCTCCAACGTGCTGCCGGCGGCGGTCGCGGCCCTCGTCCGGGCCGCGCTGGCCGGCCAGTGGGCGGAGGCGCGGACGCTGCACTACAAGCTCTACCCGCTGTTCCGCGACCTGTTCGTCGAGGCGAACCCGATCCCCGTCAAGGCCGCACTGGCCATGCTGGGCAAGATCGCCGAGGAATACCGGCTGCCGCTCTGCCCGCCCGCCGAGGCCAGCCGTGAAACAATCAAGGCCGCCATGCGCCAGGCGGGAATCCAAATCTGAGAAGCATCATGTTACGAATTGCCATTCTGGGTGCGGCCGGGCGCATGGGGCGCATGCTGGTCGCCAACACCCTCAAGGATCCTGAATTGCAGCTTGCCGGCGCGGTCGAGACCCCCGAGTCGCCCTTCATCGGCATTGACGCCGCCGCCGTGGCCGGCCTGCCGGCCTGCGGCACCCCAGTCAGCGGCGACCTGGAGGCAGCCCTGCGCCACGCCGACGCGGTGATTGACTTCACCGCGCCCGCCGCCGTCCTCGGCCACGCCCGGGCCGCCGCCGCCGCCGGCTGCGCCATCGTCATCGGCACCACCGGCCTGCCGGACGCCGACAAGGCCGCGCTGGCCGAACTGGCCCAGTCCGCCCGCATCGTCTTCACCCCCAACATGAGCGTCGGCGTCAACGTCCTCTTCCATCTCTGCGACCAAGTCGCGCGGCTCCTGGGGCCGGAGTACGACATCGAGGTCGTGGAAATGCATCACAACCTGAAGAAGGACGCCCCCAGCGGCACCGCCGAGCGCATGGGGGAAATCCTCGCCCGGGCCAGCGGCCTCGACTACAAGGCCGACACCCGCCATGGCCGCTTCGGCCTCGTCGGCCCCCGCGGCAAGCGCGAAATCGGGATGCACGCCGTCCGCGGCGGCGATGTGGTCGGCGACCACACCGCCATCTTCGCCACCCAGGGCGAACGGCTGGAGCTGACCCACAAGGCCTCCGGCCGCGAAACCTTCGCCAAGGGGGCGTTGCGGGCGGCCAAGTTCCTGGCCACCGCCCAGCCCGGCCAATTGTACGACATGCAGGACGTCCTCGGCCTGCGCTGACCGGCGCCCCCCACGCCACGACAAACCCTGACAACGGCGCACAAGGACCCCCGCCCGACGTTTGGGTTCCGCGGTTCCCGGAACTATGGTATGCGCTTCCGCCAGGCGGCCACGGCCGGCCGTTCCCCCTGGCGGACTGGCCCCGAGCCCAGCAGCCACGGAGCGGCACCCCGCATGACGCGCGACTCCATCCTCATCGTCAACTCCGTCGCCGATGACCCCTTTGCCATTGACGTGGCCCATCACTTCGGGCAGGCGAGCGAGATCAGCGACCTGATCAGCCTCAAGCTCTTCGCCAACTCCGAGTTCTGCCCCCGCTTCATCAGCATTGATGACGAGACCGACACCGCCAACATTGGCGACGGGCTGCGGGGCAAGAGCGTGGTGATCGTCAACACCTGCGGCGTCGGCAATACCCGCAACGCCTTGGCAATGCGCCTGTTCCTCGTCGCCCGCGCCGCCAAGGACAACGGTGCCGGGCGGGTGATCCTGGTGGAGCCGGACCTCTTCTACAGCGCCCAGGACCGCGGCCCGCGGCCGGAGCACGGCGAAGTCGCCTTCGCCCGCGACCTCAAGGACCGCAAGAAGTTCGACGGCCAGCCCTTCTCCTCCGACCTCTATTCCAAGCTCCTGCACGCCAGCGGGGTTGACGAGGTGGTGACGGTCCACAACCATTCCATTTCCGTCCAGCGCCTCTTCGCCCGCGAGTTCAACGGCCGCTTCTACAACCTCTCCCCCGCCGAACTCTACTGCGACTATCTGCTCCGCCATGAGATCAACCACCTGGAAGAGCCCGGCCACGGCTTCCTGATCTGCGCGCCGGACGCCGGGGCGACCCCCTTCGCCACCGAGGTCTACGACCGCCTCCAGGACTCCTTCGAGCACCTCCTGCTCAAGCCCGCCATCCAGCTCCTGACCATGGAAAAGGTGCGCTCCGGCGAACGCAAGGTCGCGATCCACCCCGCCGCCACCTCCCCCACCCAGGCGGCCGGCGTCCGCGGCCAGGACGTGATCGTCTTCGACGACATGGTGCGCACCGGCCACACCATCCGGGAATGCTGCCACGTCCTCAAGGAACTCGGCGCCCGCCGCGTCGTCTACGTCGTCACCCATTTCCATTCCTCGGACGAGGTCAAGGAAAACCTCAACGACCCGGCCATCGACGAGATCATCACCACCAACACCCTGCCGCTGGTCCTCAACCGCGACATGCAGGGGCGGCTGCGCAAGAAGATGCTGGTGCTCAAGATCGAGAAATGGATTGCCTCCTTCCTCCTGGGGACCTTTGTCGATTCGGCCCTCGTCCCCGAGACGCCCCCCTACGCCATCGACATCTCCTCCAAGAACCCCCGCTGGCTGCCCCATGTCAACCTCAAGGGCAGCCCCGGCGGAACTCAATTCTGAGCCCGGAAACCTGAATTCCCGGACTGGCAACGGCCAGCCGCCCAAACGGCCCAGGCTGTTGCACATCCGCGGCATTCGCGGCCAAAATTAGAATTTCGCCCATGAGCGACTCCCCCGCCCCCGCCCCAGCCCCGATCCCGCCCGCCCGGCTCCAGCGGGCGCTGAACCTGAACATCCTCGCCGGCTGCCTCGGCGTCACCTGGTACGTCGTCTGCGTCCCCGCGAACATCCTCAACGTGTTCGTGAAAAACCACTTGCAGGCGACGCCCTTCCAGCTCGGGCTGCTCACCGCCCTGATGCAGATGGCCGCCGTCTTCAACCTCGCCGCCATCGTCGCCTACCGCCGGCTGCCGACCCGCAAGCCGTTCTGGATGGCCACCCACATCCTCCACCGGCTCCTGAGCTTCACCCTGGTCGCCGCCGCCCTCCACGTCGCCCATGGCGGCGACCGCCAACGGGCCATCTGGATGATCATCGCCGCCACCGCCCTGAGCTTCATCCTCAGCCACAGCTCAGCCTCCGGCTGGTGGTCATGGATGGCCGACCTGGTGCCGGAAACGATGCGCGCCACCTTCTTCGGCCGCCGCGCCGCCTTCTGCAACGCCGCCAACATGCTCTCCTTCTTCGGCGCCACCCTCCTCCTCGACCTCTGCCAAAACCAGCTCCTCTATGCCTACGCCGGACTCTTCGCCCTGATGACCATCCTCGGCACCGCCGACATCCTCCTCTTCACCGCCGCCCCCGAACCACGCCCCGCCAAGCCCGCCGGATCCATCACCTGGAACGAGTTCACCGAGCCGCTGCGCCACCCCAATTTCCGCACCCTCTGCCTCGCCGTCGGCATCTTCGGCCTCGCCGTCAGCGTCGCCGCACCCTTCATCGCCCCCTTCCTCACCGACCCACACCAGATCGGCGCCCCCATGACCTGGCTCGGGATCATGGGAGTCCTCACCCAGCTCACCTGGATCTTCACCGCACCCCTCTGGGGAATGCTCATGGACCGCTTCGGCCGCAAGCCCGCCGTCCTCCTCGGCGCCCTCCACCCCTTCACCTGGCTGCTCTTCCTCTTCCTCACCCCCACCAACTACACCTACCTCCTCCCCGTCCAGGCCCTCGCCGCCGGCTTCGTCATCTCCGGCTGGGGCGACGGCGTCAACCAGCTCATGCTCACCCTCACCCCGGAAAAGCGCCGCACCTCCTACGTCGCCTGGTACATGGCCCTCGCCGGCGTCATCTCCGCCATCGGCTCCCTCGGCGGCGGCCTCCTCTTCCAGCAACTGGGCGACTTCCAAGTCACCGTCGGCCCCCTCCACCTCGTCAGCTTCCATATCGTCATCCTCACCGCCCTCACCCTCACCGCCGCCAGCCTCCTCCTCCTCGCCCGCACCCAGGAAGGCAAGACCCGCCCCGTCAGCTTCCTCCTCAGCCGCCTCGCCTCCCCAGGAATCATCCGCACCGTCCTCGACCTCAACACCCTCTCCAGCGGCACCGAGTCCGACGCCATCGCCCGAACCCTCCGCCGACTCGACGGCAGCTCCAGCGAACTCCTGGTCAGCGACATCCTCGCCCGCCTCGACGACCCCGACCTGGAGGTCCGCATCGAGGCCATCCGCGCCCTCGGCCGCCTCCGCGCCCGCGAGGCCGTCGAACCACTCCTCGAACGCTTCTGCGCCCCCGCCTGCCCCCTCCGCGGCGAAATCGCCCGAACCCTCGGCAAGCTCGGCGACCCCCGCGCCATCCCCTTCCTGATCAGCACCTTGGACCAGGCCGCCTCCGACGAGCTGCAAGCCGCCTGCATCCACGCCCTCGGCAACCTCGGCGGCAAGCGCACCACCGACCACCTCCTCGCCCTGCTCAAGAAGCCGCTCGCCGAACCACTGCTGGTCAGCGGCGCCGAAGCCGTCGCCAAGCTCGGCACCCTCGAAGCCGCCTGGGAAATCCTCCCCCGCATGCACCAGACGGCCAACCTCATCCTCCGCCGCCAGCTCGCCATCGCCATGGCCAACACCCTCGGCCGCGCCGGCGAATTCTATGCCTGCACCAGCGGCACCATCCCGCAGCAGACCGCCGCCCAAGGCCGCCTCTTCAGCGAAGCCGCCGACAACCTCGGCCGGATCCTCCGCAAGGCCCACACCCCACGCCCCGCCCTCGCCACCCTCCAAGCCGCAATGGAACGCGCCGGGCAACTCCTGGAAGAGGAGGATCCCGCCGGCGCCCTCCGCGAACTCCACACCGTCTACCGCGGCCTGGCCACCCATCTCGCCCTCCCCACGCCCCGCCAACAGCAGCCCGCCGACGACGAAATCCTCCTGGAATGCGCCCTCTTCCACCCCTCCAAGCTCGGCCTCGGCTTCTGGACCCTCCTCGAAATCCACCACCGCCTCCCCACCATCAACGACCCCGAACTCCTCCGCCTCGACGCCCTCCTCGCCCTCTATTTCCTCAGCCACTTCGAGACGGAATAGGCGCCGGAAGTTGATTTCCGCCGCCGCCAGCCCATGGTATGGCATCCCCGCCCCTCCTCGAAGGCAACGCCATGAAACTGGTGACCGCGGAACAGATGCGGCAAATCGAAGGGCTGGCCATCGCCGCCGGCCAAACCGCCGAACGGCTCATGGAACGGGCCGGCGCCGCCGCCGCGGAATTCGCCTGGGGCTGGGCGCGGCTACGCCTCGCCGACTCCCCTCCCCGCCACTGGCTGCTCCTCGCCGGCAAGGGGCAGAACGGCGGCGACGCCTGGGCCGCCGCCCGCCACCTCGCGGAACTGGACGCCGCCAGCCCCGTCACCCTCCTCACCACCGTGCCCCCAGCCGAACTCGCCGCCGCCGCCCGCGCCCACGCCGGACGCCTCCCCCACCGCGTCGCCGTCCGCATCGCCACCGAACTCGCCGCCGCCGACCTGCCCCCCGGAACCGTCATCCTCGACGGCCTCCTCGGCACCGGCATCCGCGGCACCCCACGCCCACCCTATGACCGGCTCATCGCCCAAGTCAACGCCAGCGGCCGCCCAGTCGTCGCCCTCGACCTCCCCTCCGGCCTCGACGCCGACAGCGGCCAAGGCGACTGCGCCGTCACCGCCGACCTGACCGTCACCATGGGGCTGCCCAAGCGTGGACTCTTCACCGCCGCCGGCCGCCCCCGCTGCGGCATCCTCCGCGTCGCCGACCTCGGCCTCGCCACCTTTGCGGACTCCGCACTGCCGGCGGCCGCCGCCACCCCCGCCCAGGAAGCCGAAGCCGTCCTGGACGCCGACGTCGCGCCGCTCCTCGGCCGCCGCCCCCAGGACGCCCACAAGAACCGCTTCGGCCACCTCCTCATCCTCGGCGGCGCGCCCGGCTACACCGGCGCCCCCATGCTCGCCGGCGCGGCGGCCCTGCGCGGCGGCTGCGGCCTGGTCACCGTCGCCGTCCCCCCAACCATCCGCCCCCTGCTGCATCCGCCCTTGAACGCCCTGATGCTCGCCGCGCCGGATTCCCCGGCGGAATTGGCCCCGCTGCTGGCCAAGGCCCAGGCCGCCGTCGCCGGCCCCGGCGCCGGCCGCGGCGAACTCCCCCGCGCCCTCCTCGCCGCCGCCCTCGCCGCACCCATCCCCCTCGTGGTGGATGCCGACGGCCTGCGGGAACTGGCCCAGGCCCCGCAACTCCTCAACCGCCGCCCCCAGGACGCCCCAACCATCCTCACCCCCCATCCCGGCGAAATGCGCGCCCTCCTCGACGGCTTCGGCCTGACCCACCTCCAGGACGCGCCCCGCGAACGCCAGGCCACCGAACTCGCCCGCGCCACCGGCTGCTTCCTCATCCTCAAGGGGCAGGCCTCCGCCCTCGCCGCCCCCGACGGCCGCCTCGCCCTCAACGGCAGCGGCACCGCCGGCCTCGCCACCGCCGGCAGCGGCGACGTCCTCGCCGGCCTCCTCGGCAGCCTCCTCGCCCAAGCTTTCACCCCCTGGGACGCCCTCCGCGCCGCCGCCTTCCTCCACGGCCGCGCCGCCGAACTCGCGCCCCAGGGCGACCGCGCCCTCGTCGCCGACGACCTCCCCACCCTCCTCGCCGCCGCCTTCCGCGGCCTCACCCCCTTCCCCTGAACCTCAGCCACCCCCCGCCGCGGCCAGCCGCCGGCGCAGCCGCAGCAAGACTGGAAACTGCACGGCGCCGAGGACGGCCAGTTGCACGCTCGCCGGCAGGCCAGTATAGCGGTCCGCCACCGTCACCAGCACGCCCGCCAGCAGGATGCCGGTGAAGATCAAGGCGTTGGCCGCCGCCAGCACCCGCCCCTTCGCCGCCGCTGGCGGCCGCACCTGGACGAAGCTCTCGCAGGGGATCATCACCAGGCCGCAGCCGACGCCGAGCAGGAACAGCACCCCGGCCGCCAGCCCCAACCGCCAGCCGGCCGGCAACGCCGGCTGGACCGCCGCCGGCATCGCCAGGAGCAAGGCGCCCTGCGCCGCCAGCACCCATGGCAGCCGCCGGTGCTGCCAGCCAGGGCCGGCCAGCCAGCGCGTGCTCAGCCAACCGCCGGCCGCCGTGCCCACCAAGGTCCCGAACAGCAGGTTCGAGGTCATCGCCTCCCCCACTCCCAGCTCCTGGGTGCCCAAGGTCACCACCGCCAACAGTTGCACCGCCCCGGCAAACCAGATCCAGACGTCCGCCGCCACCACCCACGCCAGCAGCCGGTCGGTGCGGAGTCCGCAAACGGCCCGCCAGGTCTCCGCCGGGCCGGCCCAGGGGAAGCGCAGCCCCGGCGCGGCGGCTGGCCGCCGGGGTGCGGGCAGGCTGGCCAGGAATCCGGCGGCCGCGACCGCCAGCAGCAAGCCCGCGGCCTGCCAGCGCCCGGCCGCCGCGCCACCCCCGGCCCCGCCCAAGTCCAGGCTCAGGGCGTAGCCGCTGCCCAGGGTGCCCGCCAGGATCGCCGCCGTCACGGCGATGCGCATCCAGGCGTTGACCCGCACCACCGCCGCCGGCGGGAACACCGCCGGCAGCAGTCCGTTCAGCGCCGGGCTGAACACGGCCGACTGGAGCCCCATCAGGAACATCATCGCCAGGATCAACCACCAATTGCCCGTGACCATGCCGGCGCCGCCAAGGAGGACGATGCCGATCTCCGCCGCCTTGGCGGCGCCGGCCACGCCCCCCTTGGGGAAGCGGTCCGCCAACCAGCCGGCCGGCGCCGCCAAGGCGACGAATGGCAGCGCGTAGAGCGCCGCCGCCACCCCGCGCAGCTCCGTGCGCCCCGCCGCCACCGCCAGGAAGATCGCCGTCTGCCGGAACAGGTTGTCGTTGAACACCCCGAGCGCGTAGGCCGCCACCAGCAGGGCGAACCGCCGCCGCTCCCCGGTTGCCGCCCGGCCCGCCCCGTTCATTCGCCGATCAACGCCCCGGCGTCGGTGGTCAGGAAAATGCCGCTCAGGTTCATCTGCAACTGCTGCGGGTTCGCCGAAGCCTCCAGCGCCGCCGGCTCGGTGATCGCGCCGCTGTTGACCAGCCCCAACAAGCTGCGGTTGAAGGAGATCATCCCCTCGTCCACCCCCGCGTCAATCGCCAGCGGGATCTTCTCCAGCCGGTTCTCCTGGATCAGCTTGGCGACAATCGGGGTGTTGAGCAGGATCTCCACGGCGGGCACGACCCCCTTGCCGCCGGCCTTGGGCACCAATTGCTGGCAGATGATCGCCTTGAGGTTGGTCGCCAGGGTGCGGCGCACCGCCTCCCGTTCCTGGTGGGGATACATGTCCAGCACCCGGAGGATGGACTGGGAAGCATTGTTGGTGTGCAGCGTCGTCAGCACCGCATGCCCGGTCTCGGAGGCGGCCAGCGCCGTCTCGAAGGTGACCCGGTTGCGCATCTCGCCGATGACGATCACGTCCGGATCCTGCCGCAGGACGTGCTCCAGCGCCGACTCGAAGGAGGCGCAGTCCAGCCCCACCTCGCGCTGCTCGATGATGCTGTGATGGTCGTCGAAGCTGTACTCGATGGGATCCTCGATGGTCACCACATGCAGGGCGAAGTTGGCGTTGATGTGCTCGATCATCGCCGCCAGCGTCGTGGACTTGCCGCAGCCGGTGGCGCCAGTGACGAAGACAATCCCCTGATGGTTCTCGGCAATGCGCAGGACGGTCTCGGGCAGCCCCAGCTCCTGGTAGGGCGGCACCTTGTTCTTCACGTAGCGCATGGTCATCCCCAGTTGCCCCCGTTGCCGGTGGAGGTTGACCCGGAACCGGCCCAGCCCATCCTCCTGGAACGCGAAGTCAATGTCACCTTCCCGCTCGAACCGCTCCAGGAACAACGGCGGCAGGATCTGGGAGATGGCCGACTCGATGAATTCGTGCTGGGAAACGAAATCGGTCTCCACCAGCTTGCCGTCCACCCGCAGCCCCACCGGCCGCCCCTCGCGGATGTGCCAGTCGGAGGCACCGGCCGAAACGCCGGCCATCAGGATGTCATGCAGGATTGTCTGTGCCATGCGAAACCCCCTTGCTTGTCAAACCCGTCCAAACGACCGAAGCCTCACAAAATCCGGCGCGACAGCGGCTGGTACGGCAGGATCCCCGGCTCCTTGCCCTCCTTGATCGCCCGCCCGGCACGCATCTCCGCCATCCTCGCCCGCGCCAATTCCACATACTCCGCACCTGGATAGCGCACGGCCACGGTGGCGAACAGCTCCAGCGCCTTCGCCACCTCACCCTTGAGCCGGTAGCGTTCCGCGGCGAAAAAATAGGCGGCGGGGCCCAGGGGAGTCTTCGCCGCCCGCTCGGCAAACCCCGCCAGCAGCTCCGGCCGGGCGGTGGCCCGGACTTGCAGGAATTGCCGCTTCAGCTCCTGGTAGGCCGCCACATACTCCTCCAGCAGCCGGGCCTTCTCCGCGGCCAACGCCGGCAAATCCGCCTCGGCGGGCGGCGCGCCCGCAACGGTGGCCGCCGCCCGGGCCTCGGCAAGCTGCCGTTCCAGCGACGCCTTTTCCGCCTGCAGCCGGCGCAGCTCCCGGCGCAGCTCCCCGGCCCGCCGCTGGCGGCCAGCCAGCTCCTCGCGGGCCTGCGCCATCGTCGCCTGCCATTGCCCCTCCAGGGCCCGGGCCTTCTCCCGCAACTCCTGCATCCGGCCGGCAAAGCTCCTCTCCAAGGCCTCCTGGCGGAAACGATGCCGCTGCCCCCCCACCACCAACACCGCCAGGACGGCAAAGAACGCCAGCCACCCCGTCAAGCCGACAAAAAAACCCACGAGGAACCCCAAGCCCCCCGGGGCCGCCCCATGCCGGACGGGCTGCCTGCCCGGACCGTTCGTCATCCCGCACCTCCGCCCGCCGCCGGCGCCCGCTCTTCCCCCGTGGCTTGCTTCAGCGCCTCCACGGCCGCCCGGAGCCGGCGGATCTCGTCGTGGAAGCGGCGGGCCTCCGCGGACAGGGCTTCCGCCTCGCCGCCCGCCGCCGCGGCCGCCGGGGGCACCGCCGCCAGCTCGCCCTTGAGCCGGGCCACCGCCGCCGCCGCCTCTGCCCGCCCCTGTTCAAGGGCGGCAATCGCCGCGTCCTGCTCCGCCACCGCCCGCTGCACGTCCGCGGGCGTGGCCGCCGCGCCCGCCGCCGCGCGGTTGCGCACGGTGCCGGCCTGCGTCGCATAGACCGCCTTCAGCCGCTCTTCGTCCCGGCGATAGCGCCCATCGAGGATGAAGAGCAGAACCGCCGCGGCCAGCCCCAGGAACGCCGTCAGCGACCAGCCAAGCCAACGCATGGGAAATCCCCTTCCGCACCCCGGCGGCGGCCTGTCCGCAACCAAGGCTGCACGTGATGCTGTACCATGCCACGCCTTGACAGCAAAAACAAACGGGGGACACGGCCTTGGCGGCGGTGCCCCCATGCGTCCAGCCTTGGGCGGAAGGGATTCCGGCCCGTCCAGGCTGGGTCAGCGGCTGATCGCCGTGACCTTGACCCGGGTCAGCTCCTGGCGGTGCCCCTGGGTCCGGCGGTAGCGCTTGCGGCGCTTCATCTTGAAGACCGTGATCTTCTCGCCGCGGAGATGCTCCACGACCTCGATGGCGACCGTGGCGCCGGCCACCACCGGCGCGCCGACGGCGAGCCCGTTGTCGTCCCGCATCAGGAGCACCTGGTCGAGGGTCACGACGGCCCCCGGCTCAGCCTCCAGCCGATCCACTTCCATGACCATGCCCGGTTCGACCCGGTACTGGCGGCCGCTGGTCTGCACAATTGCGTACATCGTCGTTCTCCGTCCGTTCGTTGTCCGTGAAAAATGCCCACGCCCCTCCGGCACCACTCACCGCCGGGGCCGTACCTCTGCCAGACGTGCCGGCGCGGGGCGGAACGTCAAAATCCGAAGGCTCAATTTAGCGCCGCATTCCGTTTTGGCAACCACGGCTGCCTGGAAAAAACGTCCCCCACGCCAGCCAGGCTGGCAATCGCCGGCCGCGGAATTATCTTTTCCGCTTCCTATTAATATGATGCGCCGGCGCACCCTCGCTGGGAAAGCCTTTTCCAGGTTGCCCGCTGGACGCCGGCCGGCCGCGGCCCCGAACATCACCCCACCCAGCCAGGAATCCATCGCCATGGCCCGAGTCCTCATCGAAAACGTCTGGAAAATCTACCCCGGCAACGTCGCCGCCGTGCGCGACGTCAGCTTCGAAGTCCAGGACAAGGAGTTCGTCATCCTCGTCGGCCCCTCCGGCTGCGGCAAGTCCACCACCCTGCGCATGGTCGCCGGCCTGGAGGAGATTTCCCGCGGCACCATCCAGATCGGCGACCGCCTCATCAACGATGTGCCCCCGAAGGACCGGGACATCGCCATGGTCTTCCAGAACTACGCCCTCTATCCGCACATGACGGTCTACGAGAACCTGGCGTTCGGCCTGAAGCTGCGCCGGTTCAAGAAGGAGGAGATCGACCGCCGCGTCCGCGAGGCGGCTGAAATCCTCGGGATCACCGACTACCTCGAACGCCGCCCCAAGGCCCTCTCCGGCGGCCAGCGCCAGCGCGTCGCCGTCGGCCGCGCCATCGTCCGCAAACCGGCCGCCTTCCTCTTCGACGAACCGCTCTCGAACTTGGACGCCAAGATGCGCGTGCAGATGCGCGCCGAGATCAGCAAGCTCCACCACCGCCTGGAATCCACCATGATCTATGTCACCCACGACCAGGTCGAAGCCATGACCATGGCCGACCGCATCGTGGTGATGAAGGACGGCGTGATCCAGCAGATCGACACCCCCGCCAACCTCTACGGCCGCCCCGTCAACAGCTTTGTCGCCGGCTTCATCGGCACCCCGCCGATGAACTTCTTCAACGGCACCGTCCACGCCGGCACCGATGGCAAGCCAGTGTTCGACGAAGGGAGTTTCCAGCTCCCGCTCCCCGCGGACGCCGCCGGCGTGAAGGCGTACACGGACAAGCCGGTCAGCCTCGGCATCCGCCCGGAAAACATTGGCTCGCCCGCGGCCGAAAGCCAGCCCAATCCCGGCCGCATCCGCGCCACCGTCGAGGTGGTGGAACCGATGGGCGCCGAAACCTACCTCTACCTGACCACCGGCAAGCATTCCTTCGTCGCCCGCGTCGAACCGCACCGCCGCTGCCGCGTCGGCGACCAGGTCCAGCTCGCCGTCCAACTTGACCGCCTCCACTTCTTCGACCCGCAATCAACCTTGGCGATCTGAAGATGTTTTCCCCCATCCCCGACATCCTCGCCGACATCGCCGCCGGCAAGATGGTGATCATCACCGACGACGAAGGGCGCGAGAACGAGGGCGACCTGGTCATGGCCGCCGACTGCGTGACCCCCACGGCCATCAACTTCATGGCCGCCCAGGGGCGCGGGCTCATCTGCGCCCCGCTCACCCGCAAGCGCGCCCTGGAGCTGGGGCTGCACGAAATGGCGGCGCCCGAAGACCGCTTCCGCACCGCCTTCACCGTCAGCATCGACGCCCGCCGCGGCGTCACCACCGGCATCTCCGCCAGCGACCGGGCCCGCACCATCAAGCTGCTGGTCAGCCCGCGGACCGCCCCGGCCGACCTGGTCGCCCCCGGCCATGTCTTCCCGATCATCGCCAAGGACGGCGGCGTGCTGGTCCGCGCCGGCCACACCGAGGCCGCCGTCGACCTCGCCCGGCTGGCGGGCAAGGCCCCCGCCGGCGTGATCTGCGAGATCATGAAGCCGAACGGCCGCATGGCCCGCCTGCCCGACCTGGCCCGGTTCGCCAAGAAGCACGGCCTCAAGCTCGGCTCCATCGAGGAGCTGATCCGCTACCGCCGCCACCAGGAAAGCCTGGTCACCCAAGTCAGCGTCGTCAAGCTGCCCACCGACCTCGGCGAATTCGACCTCCACTGCTTCGTCGCCCAGACCGACGGCGCCCCGCACCTCGCCCTGGTCCGCGGCGACGTCAACGGCCGCGACAACGTCCTCGTCCGCGTCCACAGCGAATGCCTCACCGGCGACGTCTTCCATTCCCAGCGCTGCGACTGCGGCCAGCAGCTCCACGCCGCCCTGCGCCTGATCGCCGAGGAAGGCTGCGGCGTGCTCGTCTACATGCGCCAGGAAGGGCGCGGCATCGGCCTGGTCAACAAGCTCCACGCCTACCAGCTCCAGGAACGCGGCCTCGACACCGTCGAAGCCAACGAACGCCTCGGCTTCCCCGCCGACCTGCGCGAGTACGGCCTCGGCGCCCAGATCCTGCGCAGCCTCGGCGTCCGCTCCATCCGCCTGCTCACCAACAACCCCAAGAAGGTGGTCGGCCTCGAGGGCTACGGCCTGCACATCCGCGAACGCGTGCCGCTGGTGATCGAACCGGTGGACGGCAACCGCTTCTATCTGCACACCAAAAAGACGCGCCTCGGCCACATGCTCTGAAGGCTGGGCCGGACAACCTGGGGCCGGGGTGCCATGAACATTCTCCAACTCATCACTGAGCTGAACCCCGGCGGCGCCGAGCGGGTCGTGGTCAACCTTAGCCGGGAATTGCAAGCCCAAGGGCATACGGTGCGGGTCTGCTGCCTGCGCCCGCCGCCCCTCTCCTCCCCCATCGTCGAGGAACTGCAGCAGGCGGGGATTCCGGTCTTCAGCCTCGGCCTCGGCTACCTCCAGCCCTGGCGGCTGCTCTTCTTCCGCCACCTGCTCCAGCACATGCGCCGCCTCCACGGCCGGGGCGAGACCGAAGAATTCATCCCCGACCTGATCCATGCCCACCTCTTCCACGCCGGCCTGGTCGCCACCTCGGCCCGCCACCCCGCCGAGCCCTGGAAGCTGGTCTACACGGTGCATATCTGCGAACGCCGCAAACGCCGCTTCTGGCAGTTCCTCCTGGAACGGCGGATCGCCCGCCGGGCCGATGCCGTCACCGGCGTCTCCCAGGCCGTCCGCCGCTTCTACGCCGCCCGCACCGGCCTCGACCCGGCACGCATCCACCTGACCCCCAATGGGATCCATCCACCCAACCCCTGCCCGCCCGAGCGCCGCCAGGCGCTGCGCTCCAAATGGGGCGTCGCCGACTGCACCCGGGTCATCGGCGCCGCCGCCCGCCTGGACTGGCAGAAAGGGCTGGACCTGCTCCTGGCCGCCCTCCACCCCCTGGCGGCAAAGCTCCCCCCCGGCGAACGCTGGGGCGTGGTCATCCTCGGCGAGGGACCGCACCGGCGACGGCTGGAGAGGCTGGCCGCCAGCGCGCCGCCCGCCTTCAAGGTCGTGCTGCCAGGGTTCCGCGCCGACGCCCCGGACTGCCTCGGCGCCTTCGACCTCTTCGCCATGCCCTCCCGCTACGAAGGCTTCGGCCTGACCTTGAGCGAGGCGATGGCCCACGGCATCCCCATCCTCGCCAACGACAGCGATTCCCTCCCCGAGGTGCTCGCCGGCTATCCCAACGGCCGCATCCTCCCGATCCGCCCCCGCCAACTGGAGCCCTGGGCCGACGCCTGCCTGGAACTGGCCCGCCGCGACCTGCGGACTCCGCAACCGCCCATGACCGTCCGGGAAATGACCGCGCGCCATGCCGAACTCTATGCCAGCCTCCTCGCCCGCCCCCCGGCCGCCCCGGCCGGCGGCTGAAGAACCCGGCCACCCCCCTCCCGACCAATTCCGCCCATGCCTCCGCCCTCCTCCCACGTCTGCACCGCCACGCCCGAGCAGATCGCCAAGCTCCGCGAACTGCTCACCGACCGCGGCTGGACCTTTTCCGAACTGCCCTACGGCTTCTGGAAGGCCGCCAAGGAGAAGACCACCGTCGCCGCCTACCACTCCGGCAAGCTCAGCATCCAGGGCAAGGGCACGGCCGACCTGGTCCAGTTCCTCCTGGAGCCGGAAGTGCTGCACGAGGCCCGCTTCGGCTATGAAACGGAACTGAAACTGGCCGAAAACCCGGCCATGCTCCAGCCACACGCCGGGATTGATGAGAGCGGCAAGGGCGACTATTTCGGGCCGCTGGTCATCGCCGCCGCCTTCGTTGACGAAGCCAGCGCCCCCGCCCTGCTCAAGGCCGGCGTCGCCGATTCCAAGACGATCAAGGGCGACCGCCGCATCTTCGAGCTGGAAACGGCCATCCTCGCCGCCACCGCCGGCCGCACCAGCGTCGTCACCATCGGCCCGGAAGCCTACAACCGGCTCCACGCCAAGTTCGGCAACGTCAACCGCCTCCTCGCCTGGGGCCATGCCCGGGCCCTGGAAAACCTCCTGGAAAAAGTGCCCGACTGCCCCCGGGCCATCTCCGACCAGTTCGGCGCCAAGGAACTGGTGCAGCGGGCCCTGCTCGACAAGGGGCGGCGCTTGGCCCTGGAACAGATGCACCGCGCCGAGGCCGACGTCGCCGTCGCCGCCGCCTCGATCCTGGCCCGGGCCGAGTTCATCCGCCGCCTGGAACGGCTGGGGCAGGGCGTCGGGGTGAGCCTGCCCCGCGGCGCCGGGCCGCAGGTGAAGGTCGCCGCCGGCCGGATCCTCGCCAAGGGTGGCCGCACCCTGCTGGAAACCGTCACGAAAATGCATTTCAAGACCACCGCCGAAGTCCTGCTCTTCGGCGGCCCCGCCGAGGCCCCGCCGCCGGCCTGACCCCGGTCACACCTCCCCGATGAGCGTGATCTCCTCGCGGTCATGATGGAGCTGGCGCACCCGGAAGCCGCGGCACCGGGCCGCCACCCCGCCCCGCGGCGCCCAGAGTTTGCGCAGGAGCTGCACCGGGTCGTGGTGCCCAAACTTGAGGTTGACCACGAAGCGCCGGCAGCCGCCGCGCTCCAGCCAGGGCAGCAGGATCTCCCCCAGCACGCGGTAGGGGTTCTCGATCAGGTCGCAGAACAGCCAGTCCACCGGCCGGCCGCCGGGCGGTTCGTAGCGGAAGGCGTCCTCCCGCAGATGGCGGATTTGCGGACTCCGCGCCGCGCCGCCCTTGAGCGGGCCGTTGTCCACCGCGACGACCCGCGCCCCCCGCTTCGCCGCGCTCCAGCTCCAGCCGCCCGGCGCCGCCCCCAGGTCCACCACCGTCTCCCCCGGCCCCGGCTCGCGCCCAAGGATGCCATAGGCCTCCTCGGCCTTGAGATAGGAGCGGGAGGGCGCCTCCGGGTCGTCCTTCATCCGCCGCTGACCCCAGAAGCGGAACCGGGTCGCGGCGAAAAAGCGGTCGTAGCCGGCGAAGAAGACGCAGAGGCCGCGCAACGGCGCCGGCGACATCGGCGCGGCGGCAACGGCGAGGCGGAAGACCCGCGCCATCTTCCGTTCCATGCGCCGGCGGAACTCCGCCTCGACGCCGTGGGTGCGCCCGGAGACCCCCTCGACCGCGGCGGTGAGGAAGAGCAGCGGCCATTCCGCCGCGATCCGTTCCTCCCGGAACCGCTCCGCCGCCAGCGCGGCCAGCGCCGCCGCCTGGGCGTTGACCGTCGCCTCCCGCAGCTCCAGCGGCGCCAGCAGCGAATAGTGGGCGAAGCACAGCTCCCCCGCCTCCGGCGCCGCCGTGCTGCCCTCCTCCGCCAGCACCCAGCCGGGGCCAGTCTCCACCACCGTCTGGCCGTGCCAAGCCAGCTCCCGGCCAAGGACGGGCTCGAACGAGGGCTTGCACAGGTGAAGGCAACGGCTCATGGCGGCAGCGTCCGGGGAACGGGTTCCGGGAAGTATGCGCCCGATTTGCCGGATTGCAACCCTGCCCGGCCGCCGGGCGGTCAGCCCTGCCCGTCCCGTTCTTGCCCACAAGTCTTCACAAATCCGCACAACCGTTGGAGTCCAGCCTTCAGGCTGTCCCCTCGCCCGGCCCGCTCCGGAACCCGGCGCCCACTTAAATTCCGGCAATCCGGCGTTTCGGCTTTATGGTAGGGGGCGCAACGGCGCAAGCCCCAAGCGCGCGAAAAACGGCAGGTGCCCCCTCATGTGCGGGATCGCGGGAATCGTCAATCTCGATGGGAAGCCGGTGGAACGGCGGGCGCTGGAGGCGATGACCGCCGCCCTCCACCACCGCGGCCCGGATGCCGGCGGCGTCTGGACGGATGCCGGCGCCGCCACCGGCCTCGGCCACCGCCGCCTGGCCGTCATCGACCTCGCCACCGGCGCCCAGCCCATGAGCCTGCCCGACGCCGCCCTCACCATCACCTTCAACGGCGAAATCTACAACTTCCGCGAACTCCGCGCCCGCCTGGAAGCCGCCGGCCACACCTTCCGCACCCGCTCCGACACCGAGGTGCTCCTCCACCTCTACGCCACGGAGGGGCCGGCCATGCTGGAACGGCTCGACGGCATGTTCGCCTTCGCCATCTGGGACGCCCGCCGCCGCGAACTCTTCCTCGCCCGCGACCGCCTCGGCAAGAAGCCGCTGGCCTACGCCTGGACGCCGCGCCGCTTCGCCTTCGCCAGCGAACTGCACGCCCTCCGCTTCGTCCCCGGCCTGCCCCTGGAGACCGAACCGGAAGCGGTGCTCGACTATCTCACCTGGCACTGCATCCCCGCCCCACGCACCATCTGGCGCGGCGTCCGCAAGCTGCCGCCCGGCTGCCACCTCACCCTCCGGGCGGACGCCACGGCGGAACCGGCGCCCGTCCGCTGGTGGCAGCTCCGCTTCGAGCCGGCCCACGCGCCGGACGACGCCGCGGCGTTCCAGGCGGCGGCGGAGCGGCTGCGGGCGGAGCTGGAGGCGGCCGTCGCCCGCCGGCTCGTCGCCGACGTGCCGCTCGGCGCCTTCCTCTCCGGCGGCCTCGACTCCGCCATCGTCACCGGCCTGATGGCACGCCGCCTGGACGGACCGGTCAAGACCTTCACCATCGGCTTCCGCCACCGCGCCTACGACGAACGGACCGACGCCCGCCTCACCGCCGCCCTCCACCGCACCGAGCACCACGAGCGCCTCGTCGAACCGTTCGACTTCGCCGCCGCCCGCCGCCTCGCCCGCCACGCCGGCGAACCCTTCGCCGACGCCTCGATCCTGCCCACCTTCCTCCTCGCCGCCCACACCCGCGGCCAGGTCACCGTCGCCCTCAGCGGCGATGGCGCCGACGAACTCTTCGGCGGCTACGACCGCTACCGGGCCATGCGCTTCCTCCGCGCCTGGGATCGCCTGCCCAGCCTCCTGCGCACTCCGCACCTCGCCGCCGCCCTGCGCCGCCTCTTCCCCGCCGCCGGCGAACGCAGCGCCGCCGGCCGCCTCCAACGCCTCCTCCGCCTGCTGCCAGTGCCACCGGAGGACCGCTACGCCGCGCTCATGGCCAAAATCTCCGACCGCCACCGCCACCAGCTCTGCCGCCCCCGCCTCCGGGCCTGCCCCCATGCCCCGGAAGACCACCTCGCCAGCCTCTACGCCGCCGCCACCACCCCCGAAGCCGACGCCCACCCCGCCGAGACCGACCTCCACTCCTATCTGCCCGACGACATCCTGGTCAAGGTCGACATCGCCGCCATGAGCGCCTCCCTCGAAGTCCGCAGCCCATTCCTCGACCACCACCTCGCCGAATTCGCCGCCACCCTCCCCTGGAGCTGGAAGCAACACGGCCGCGAACGCAAGCGCATCCTCCTCGCCGCCGCCGGCGACCTCGTGCCGCCACCCCTGCGCCAACGCCCCAAACGCGGCTTCGGCGTCCCCCTCGCCTCCTGGTTCCGCGGCGGCTGGGGGCCGCGCCTCCAGGAAGTGCTGCTCGACCCCGCCGCCCGCTCCGCCGCCTGGTTCGACCCCGGCACCATCGAACGCCTGTTCCACGACCACACCGCCCGCCGCGCCGACCACGGCGCCCTGCTCTGGGCCCTGCTCATGTTCGAACTCTGGGCCCAGGAACAGCCCGCCTGATCATCCCCCGCAAAAAAAACCGCACGGATCCCTCATGCCGGCAGCTCCCGCATCCGCCTTCCCCAACCCCTTCCCCCCGGAAATCCGCACCGTCGGCGTCTTCGCCCCCGCCGGCCGCGTGCCCGACCCCGCCCTGCTCGACGCCGGCCTGCGCCAGCTCCAGCGCTGGGGACTGGCGGTCGTCGAGGGGCGGCACTTGCGGAGTTCGCACCGCAACCTGGCCGGCACGGATGCCGAACGCTGCGCCGACCTGGCCGAGCTGCTGCAAAATCCGCGGGTGGACCTGCTCCTCGCCGCCCGCGGCGGCTTCGGCTGCGCCCGGCTCCTCGACGGCTTGCCACCAACCCTGCTCCAGGCATTCCCCAAGCCGCTGCTCGGCTACAGCGACCTCACGGCGCTGCACCTCGCCCGCTTCGCCCGCGGCGTCACCACCGGCCTGGCCGGGCCGATGGCCGCCGTCGAACTCGCCCGCGGCGAACAGCCGGGGCCGGACGCCGCCGCGTTAACCTTCACCTTCGCCGCCGGCCGCCGGGCCTGGGCGCCGGCACGCCCGGCCACGCTGCCGCCAGGGACGCGGCTGGCAACGCTCAAGCCCGGAACCGCCCGCGGCCCGCTGCTGCCCGTCAACCTGACCGTGCTCTGCTCGCTGCTCGGCACGCCGCACCTGCCCGACCTCGCCGGCGCCCTGCTCGCCCTGGAGGACGTCAACGAGCCAGTCTACCGCCTCGACCGCTGCCTGACCCAGCTCCGCCAGGCCGGCGTCACCCCGCGGCTGGCCGGCGTGCTCCTCGGCGACTTCAGCGGCACCGACGAGCCGGCGTGGCTGGAGGCGCTGCTGGCGGAGTTCGCCGCCACCGTCAACGGCCCGGTCGTCAGCGGCCTGCCCTGGGGCCATTGCCTGCCGCAGCTCACCCTCCCCGTCGGCCGCCCCGCCGAACTCGCCGCGCCGCCCGCCGGCCCGGCCAGCCTTGCCTGGGAGTGACGGATTGGCCGCGGGGCGCGGACATTCCTGTCCGTGGCAGACTGGTCAGACCGGCTCAGGATGCCAGCGCCCGCCGGAATTGGGGAAAAAGAAATGGAGCGAGTGAAGGGACTCGAACCCTCGACAGCTACCTTGGCAAGGTAGCGCTCTACCAACTGAGCTACACTCGCACCGGAAAACGGGGAAATAATGTAGCACGGGATCCCCATTCCGCAACCGGCCGGCGCGGGGCGGCGGGGCGCGGTCTCAGGTGGGCGGCGGCGGCAATTTGTCCAGGCTGTTGACCGCGAACTTGCAGCGTGGGTAGGCGCTGCAGCCGAAGAAGGTGCGGCCGCGGTAGGCGCGCTGGAGCAGCGGCGCGCCGCACTGGGGGCAGTTGGCGGCGACCGTCGGCGGCTGGGGCGGCTCGGCGTCGAGCCCGAGGGTGGCGCAGCGGCCGGCGAAATCGGGGATTTGCTCCCGGTACTTGCGCAGCAGCTTGGTGATGGCCTCGGCCTGTTTGGGGGAGAGGGACTTGCGTTTGCGGAACTGCTCCTGGAGCGACTCGGCGAACTTGCGGTCGTCGAAGGTCCAGCCGCGGCGCTGGGTGGGTTCGGCCCACTGCTTGACGTCGGCGAGCATGGCCATGAGCCCTTCGAGCTTGGCGGTGTCGGCGGCGGGTTCCGCCGTTTCCGCCCCTTCCGTTGTGGCCGCCGTGCCGGCGCCGATCTGGAAGCGGGCGGCGAGTTCCGCGAACTCCGGGAGCTGGGCCTGGTATTTGAGGGCCAGCTTGCGCAGCGCCGCCATCTGCGGCTCGCTCAGGCCGACACCGTCGGCGACCTGGCGCGCCAGGGACTTGAAGAACTTCTTGTCGTCATAGGTGCGCTTGCCGCGCTTGACCGGCGCCTCCCAGTCGATCCGGGCCATGGCGGCGACCAGCGGTTCGACGCTGGCGGCGGGATGGGCGGCGGCGCGTTCCTCGCGCGGCTCGGCCTGCTTGCGGACCAGGGCGTCGAGTTGGTCGGCGGCCTTGAGTTCGCGGGCGGCTTCCAGGATGCCGGGGGCCTGCTCCGCATAGTGGGCGGCGAGGGCGAGGGTGGCCTGCCACTGCTTGTCGGAGAACGGCTTGCCGCTGGTGGCCTGCTCCAGGAGGGAGTCGTGGAACGCCTTGTCGTCGTAGGTGCGGCGGCCGCGCTTCTCCGCCGGGCGCCAGGCGAGGCTGGGGGGGAAGGCCTGGAGGAAGCGCAGCACCTCCGGGTTGGCGGGGGCGTTGGCGCCGGCGTCGGCGCCGCCCCATTCGCGGAAGCGTTGGTAGAACTCGGCGAGCATTTCCTGCCAGCCGACCTTGCCCTCCTCGATCTCGTCAAGCTTGGTTTCCATGTCGGCGGTGAAGCCGACCTGGAAGAGCTGGGGCAGGCGGGCGACCAGGAAGTCGTTGACCGCGTAGCCGAGGGTGGTCGGGGTGAGCCGCCCCTTGTCCTTGGTCACGTACTCGCGTTCCTGGATGGTCTCGACGATGGAGGCGTAGGTGGAGGGGCGGCCGATGCCGTTCTGCTCCAGTTCCTTGACGAGCATGGCCTCGGTGAATTGCCGGGGCGGCTCGGTGGACTTCTGGGCCTTGGCGAGCGCATCGAGGGCGCAGGCGGTGCCTTCCGGCAGGGCCGGCAGGTTGCGGTTCCGCGGCGCCCCCTCCTCTTCCTCCTCGCCGGGCTTGGCGGACTCGGTCTCCTTGAAGTCATAGAGCTTGCGGAAGCCGGGGAAGACGACGCGGGAGGCGCTGGTGCGGAAGAGGTAGCGGTGGGTGAGGCCGGCGCCTTCGGCCTCGACCTCGATGCTGTCCTCGACCAGCTTGGCCGGGGCCATCTGGCTGGCGAGGAAGCGGTTCCAGATCAGGCGGTAGAGCCGGAGCTGGTCGGGGTTGAGATAGGGCGCCAGGCTCTCCGGCGTGCGGCTGACATCGGTCGGCCGGATCGCCTCGTGGGCGCCTTGGGCGGAGGCGCGGGAGCGGTAGAAGTTGGGCTTTTCGGGAATGAACTCGGCGCCGAAGGCTTGGCCGATGAAGTCGCGGGCGGCGGCCTGGGCTTCGCGGGCGACCTCGAAGGAGTCGGTACGCATGTAGGTGATCAAGCCGACCGGGCCGTCGCCGGTGTCGACGCCTTCATACAGGTCCTGGGCGAGGCGCATGGTGCGGCCGGAGCCCATGCCCAGGTTGGTGCCGGCGGCCTGCTGCAAGGTGCTGGTGATGAAGGGCGGCGCGGCGCGCTGGAACTTGGGGGTGGAGGCGACCTTGGCGACGCGGTAGCGGGTGTCGGGCCGTTCCAGCTCGGCGGCGAGGGCGTTGGCGGCGGCGGCGTCGGGGATCAGGGCGGCCTTGCCGTCGAAGGGCAGCTTCCGGCCGTCGAGCTGGGCCAGGCGGGCGCCGAAGCTGGCGGCGGGCTGGTGGGCGCTGAAGCTGGCGTCGAGCGTCCAGTATTCCACCGGAGTGAAGCCATCAATCTCGCGCTGGCGTTCGCAGATCAGGCGCAGGGCGACGGATTGGACGCGGCCGGCGCTGGTCCCTTTCTGCACTTGCTGCCAGAGTAGCGGGCTGACTTGGTAGCCGACGATCCGGTCGAGCACGCGCCGGGCCTGCTGGGCATCAACCTTGTGCTGGTCGATCTGCCCTGGCTGCTCGAAGGCGTGCTGGATCGCGGAGCGGGTGATCTCATGGAAGGTGACGCGGTGGAAGTGGGCCTTGGACTTGGGGCGGAGCAGTTCCGCCAGGTGCCAGGCAATGGCCTCACCTTCGCGGTCCGGGTCGGGCGCCAGGTAGACGTCCGTGGCCGAGCGCGCCTCCTTGAGCAGGTCGGCGATGACGCGCTTGCCGTTGGCCGTGAGTTCGTAGGCGGGGGCGAAGCCGTGCTGCAAGTCGATCCCCAGGGAGCGCTGCGGCAGGTCGCGGATGTGCCCCATGGAGGCCAGGACCTTGGTCCCGCCGCCGAGGAAGCGGGTGATGGTGCGGGCCTTGGTGGGGGACTCGACGATGACCAGCGTTTTGCTCATAAGCTCCAAGATGGGAAAAGCCCGCCAGGCCGGGAACCGGTTGCGGGCGGGAGGTACGGATGGCGGTCACGGAACGGTGGGGCGCAGGCAGTGGGTGGGGCAGACCTCGCAGACGGCGGGGCCGGGCGGCTCGGCATAGTTGACGCTGGCGAGGAATCCCTCGACCTTCATCTTGCCTTCGGCGGCCTTGACGCACTTGCGGCAGCCGATGCAGCTCGTCTTGCAGAATTTCAGCTTGTCCGCACCCTTGGCGGGGGAGTTGCAGTAGACGTGGACGGGGGCGCTCTTGGGGACGAGCTGGATCAGCTTGCGCGGGCAGGTGCTGACGCACTTGCCGCAGCCGACGCACAGGTCGGCGTGGACGACCGCCAGCCCGCCGGCGAGCATCTCGATGGCGTTGTAGGGGCAGGCCCGGGAACAGGTGCCATAGCCGAGGCAGCCATGGGCGCAGACCTTGTCGCCGCCCCCGACCAGCGCGGCGGACTTGCAGTCGGTCACCCCGTTGTAGTTCTTGGAGGCGGCGGTGCCACGGTCGGCACCGCAGCGGACGACGGCGACCTTCGGTTCGCGGGCGGCGATGCTGCCGAGGCCCAGGAGCATGGCGATCTGGGCGATGTTTTCGTGGGTGTTGGAGGGGCACAATCCTGGTTCGGCTTCCCCCGCCATCAGGGCCCGGGCGAAGTCGGCGCAGCCGGCAAAGCCGCAGCCGCCGCAGTTGGCGCCCGGCAGCAGCGCCTCGACGGCCTCCCGCTTCGGATCCGGATGCACCGCGAAAAGCTTGACGACAATGCCGATGACCACGCCCAGGACCAACCCGGTCGCCGCCAACACCAAAACCGCTGTGAGCATGATGAGACCTTGGAAACTGGGAACTGGAAACTACCGGTGATCGGATAAAAACGGGGTCGTTTTTTTTGATTTGTGCGGATTTGTGGGGGAACTCGAAGTTCGGCAATCGGTTCAGCCGAGGCCGGCAAAGCCCATGAACGCCATGGCCAGCAGCCCGGCGGTCACCAGGGCCAGGGCGGTGCCCTTCATGGCGGCTGGCGGATGGGCAAGGTCCAGCCGTTCGCGGATGCTGGCGAAGAGCAGCAGGGCCAGGGCGAAGCCGACCCCGGAGGCGGTGCCGTAGACGGTGGCCTTGAGCAGGGAATAGCCCTGGGTGACGTCGTCGAACTTCTTGGCGTTGATGACCGCGGCGCCGAGCACGGCGCAGTTGGTGGTGATCAGGGGCAGGTAGATGCCGAGCGCCTTGTAGAGCGGCGGGGCGAACCGTAGCATGATCACTTCCACGACCTGCACCAGGCCGGCGATCACCAGGATGAAGACGATTGTCTGCATGTATTGCAGGCCGTGGGGGATCAGCACCAGCTTGTAGACCGCGCCGGTGGCGAGGGAGGCCAGGGCCATCACGAAGACCACGGCGCCAGACATCCCGAGGGCGGTGCCGAGCCGTTTCGAGACGCCGAGGAAGGGGCAGATGCCCAGCGTTTGGCTGAGCACGAAGTTGTTCACCAGCACCGCGCCGATGAGGATGCTCCAATAGGCGGACATGCGCAAAGACTCCAGATGCGTGCGGGCGCCAACCGGCCACGGGCCGCGGCAAGACGGGGAAATGTAATGCGCCAACCCCGGCCGGCAACACCGCGCTTCTGGCCGCGCCGCAGGGCCCCGGGGGGGAAGTGACGGGCAATGGGCCGGGGCGCCACGTTACGGCAAAAAGGCTCCGGCGGCTTTGAGCCGCTGCTGGAGCGCGGCCACGTCCAGGGTGTGGATGTCGCCACCGCCGCCGGCCAGCATCGCCGCCGCGGTTCCGGCCGCCTGGCCGGTGATGAAGCAGGCGGGCATGACCCGCACCGAGCCCTGCATCAGCCGGTCGGCGCTGAGGCAGCGCCCCGCCACCAGCAGGTTGTGGAGTTTTTGCGGCGTCAGGCAGCGGTAGGGAATGCCGTAGTTCTCACCGGGCTGGTAGCGCAGCCGGGTGAACTCCTCCTCGAACGCCTTGAAGTTCGCGGCATCGGGCTTGGAGGGATGCACGTCCACGGGATAGGCATAGCGGCCGATCTCGTCCGGGAACACGGCGCGGGCCTTGAAGTCCTCGACGTTGAGGAGGTAGTCGCCGAGGATGCGGCGGGTTTCGCGGATGCCGGGCAGGGCGGCGGTGGCCACAAGCTCCATCTTCTCGTACCCCTTGAGGATCTTCTTGAAGAACTGTTCGTATTCCAGGAGGCTCCGGCGGCCGTGGAGCAGGGCGGCGGTGAGCGAGCGTTCATCGCTGCCGTCCACCCCGAAGAGGTGGCCGATGTTGCCGCCGCCCACCTGCTCGCCCACCTGCCACATCCCCGGCAGGTGCAGGTCGGGAACGGTCAGGAGCCCGGCCTTGAGGCCCTCGGGGACATAGGCCTGCGGACACATCTTCGAGGCATACACGGCGGGCCAGTCCACGCCGGCCCAGAGGCTGCAGAGCGTGCCGGGCATCAGGTTGCCTTCGGCGTCGCCCTTCTCGAAGGGGGCGCCGGCCCAGGCGGCCAGGTCGCCGTCGCCGGTGGCGTCGACAAAGAGCTTGGCGCGCACTGCGAAGACGCCGCTCTTTGCCGCGCACACGGCATGGGAAACAAAGCCGTCTTCCGCTTCCACACCGATCACCTGGGTCAGGAAGGAGAACTGGACGCCGGCGGCGGCCACCAGGCGGTCATAGAGCCGCTTGAGCGCCTCGGCGCGGATGTTGGCCGTCCGGTTCGGGTTGTCACGCTGATCGGCCGGGTAGGCGGCGCCGGAATCCCAGAGGGCGTCGTAAATTTCGCGGCCGATGCCGGCCGCCAGGAAGTTCACGCCGTCGGCAAACTGCATGAACACGGGGACGAGGCCGGACGTGCCCATGCCGCCGAAGCAGGCCTGCCCCTCGGCGAGAAACACTTGGGCGCCCTGGCGCGCCGCGGCGACCGCGGCGGCGATGCCCGCCGGGCCACCGCCGGCCACGAACACGTCCACGTCATGCCGCACCGGCAGTTCCTGCCGCCACTGCACCACCTTGCCCTTGTCCATTGCGGATGCTCCTTGGAAAAACAGTTGCGGACTGGCAGGCCGCATTTTGCCATCACCCCATCATGCCATCATAGACGGCCCGGTACGGCGGTCAACGCCGGTTCAGAACGACCGGTGCCGCAGCCAGTTCGCCAGCCGCTCCGGCCAGTCGCCGTCGACCGGGTCGTGCTCGGCCCACACTTGGCCGTGGCCGGCGCAGTCGTAGATGTGCAGCTCGAACGGGACGCCAGCCTCGGCCAACGCGTTGGCGTAGAGGAGGGGATGCTGGACGGGCACGGTGCCGTCGTCCCGCCGGTGGTAGAGGAAGGCGGGCGGCGTGTCTTTCGTCACCTGCCGCTCCAAACTCAGCTTCTCCACCAGCTCGCGTTTCGGATTCTCGCCCAAGAGGTTGCGCGTCGAACCGGCGTGTCCCGCCACCGGCAGCATGGTGATGACCGGATAGACCAGGACCGCGAGATCGGGGCGGCTGCTGACGCGCTCGACGGGATCCGCCGCCGCCGCCTCGCCCGCATCGTGATGCACCGCCAAGGCCGCGGCCAGGTGGCCGCCGGCCGAAAAGCCGATCACGCCGATGCGGGCGGGATCCAGGTTCCATTCCGCCGCCCGCGCCCGCACGCTGCGGACGGCGCGGGCGACGTCCTGGAGCGGCGCGGGATGGCGGTAGCGCGGCGCGACGCGGTAGACCAGCACAAAGGCCGTGATGCCGAGGGCGTTGAGCCGTTCCGCGACGGGGTCTTTTTCATGATCGACCACGACCGAATAGCCGCCGCCGGGGCAGACGATCATGGCGGCGCCGGTGGGGCGGCCGGGAATGAAGGCGGTCAGCGTCGGCCGGTCTTCGGGCTGGTCGCCGACGGCGCCGGGGGCGCGGCCGGGCCAAAGGGGTTGGGGGGAGAGTTTCATAGTTTGTTCGACCTGCTGCCAGCAGTCCGGACAATTTACCGGAAGTTGGTCTTTTCTCAAGGCGTCGCGGAATTCCCGAATATTGTCCGAAATGGCCCGTCCGAGCAGTAGACGTTCTCGAAGCGGATCCCCGCGCGGGCAATGGGCCGGCTGTGAATGAACGGGAGCCCACCGGTTGAAGTGCCCCTACAGGGGTCGCACAATTGCCGGGAACCGGTAAATTGTGGCATGAGCCGAATCCACCCTTGGCGCAACGGGATTGCCCGCCTGCTGGCCGCCCTCGCCCTTGGCTTCCTGGCGGCCGGCTGCCGGACGCCGCTCCCCCCGGCCAGCGCCCCCACGCGGGCCTGGCCGGTCCACCTCGCGCCGCTGGCCGTGCAAGCCGCGGCTCCCGCCGTCCAGCCCTTGCCGCCCGAATGCCAGGGGCTGCCCTTCCGGATGGCGGCCTGGCAGGAGGTCGAATCGGCCCTGGCGGCCCATCCCGCCCGCTTCCGCCCCTTGCCGCTCCCCCCCGGCCCGGCCACCGACCGGCTCCTCCAGGCGCTGTGGAGAGCGGAACGCCTCCCCTACCCCGATGAACTGCCCGCCGAAACCTTCGCCCACCTCGGCAACGCCCGCCTGCTCTACGGCCGCGTCCGTCTCGAACCCGCCCCGGAACAGGAATGGCGCGCCCATCTCCTGCTCTTCCTGGTCGAGCCCGGCCCGGAACGCAGCTACATCCCCCTCGCCGGCAGCGCCCAGGCCGCCGACCCGCGCACCGCCGTCCGCCGCGCCGCCGTCCGCCTCGCCGAAAAGCTCGACCCGGCCCCGCCGCCCGCCAACCCCGCCACCGCCGCGGCCGCCGCGCCGGCGGCTACAGCTCCCCCCGGACCTGGACGTTGATGCCGTACCCGTCGCGGAGCAGCGCGGCATGGCTGAGCAGCAGCCCCTGCGGCGTCCGCGGCCGGCCGCGCAGGCTTTCGTCCGGCAAGTCGGGCCGCGGCAGGAACGGCTGCAGGAGATAGCGCTCGGCCCCCCGCAGCCAGTCGCCGATCCGGTGCATCTCCGCCGCCGTATGCACCGTCTCGACCACCGTCGTCCGGAACTCGACGCCCAGCCCGCTGCCCCGCAGCAGCTCCACCGAACGGATGACCGTTGCGGAGTCCGCAAACCGCACAAACTCATGGTAGCGTTCCGGCGCGCACTTGATGTCCATCGCCACGGCGTCCAGCAGCGGCAGCACCCGCTCCAGCACCTCCGGCCGCGAGCCGTTGGTGTCCAGCTTCACCGCGAAGCCGTGGCCCTTGAGGAAATGGATCAACCCGGGCAGGTCCTCGTGCAAGGTGGGTTCGCCGCCGCTGACCACCGCGCCCGTCACCCAGTTCCGGCGGAACTCGTGGCAGAGGGCGTCCAGCCTGGCCCAGGGCAGCCCCTGCCGGCGCCGGCCCAGCAGTTCCGCGTTGTGGCAGAAGCCGCAGCGGAAATTGCAGCCGCTGAGGAAGAAGACCACGGCCAGATGCCCGGCGAAGTCAATCATCGTCGGCTTCTTCAGGAGGGCGTAGACCGGGGAAAGCTGGGGGTCGCTGAGGGTAGGTGCAGGCATGGGAGTTGAACGGACACCGCGTTTCGGTGGGCGGCGGGTGGCGGACTGCCCTGACTATAGCCCGCCGGACCGGCGCTGCCCAATCCCGCCGCGGGCGCTGGCCAAAAACACTGACGCCGGAGTCCATGCCCATGGGCGCGGATCCGGCGTTTGGCGCAAAAGTTTGGAGCGGGCAGCGGGAATCGAACCCGCCTGACTAGCTTGGGAAGCTAGGACATTACCACTATGCTATGCCCGCGGATTGGCGGCAACAGGGCTGAACTATACCGGCAGCCAGCCCAAATGCAACCACGCCACGCCCCCGAATTGCCGCTGGCGCGGGCCGGTGAACGAGCGCTTGCATTCCACCATGCGGGAATTACATCAGCCAGCGCAATCCCTCACTGGGCCGCGGCCGGCGGCCGGGAGGGGAAACGGCCGGAGCCGGCTTCCGTGGCCTGCTGGAAACGTTCCTCGACGACACCGGCGTCACCGTCACGACCCCGGCGGACTTGGCGGAGCACATGGCGCGCCTCACGCACCTGATCCGGGGCATCATCATCCAGGCGTACGAACGCGGCGAAGCCAGCCCGCTCCTGCGCGACTTCTTCTACCAGCTCACCGGCCCGCGCCTGGACGACGAGCCGTTCGCCTCGTTCGTGGACGACCTCGTCCGCCTGCTGGCGCGCACCGACATGGCCGCCGTGCTCGCCGACTTCGGCAAGCGCACGCGCCAGGAAGATCCGGTGGTTCATCGCGGCGGGCAATGCCGGCGCCTGGCCAAGCTACGTCCGCGAACACCGTGACCCGGCCCTGTTCCGCCCCATCCTCTATCGTCCCTTCGATGTCCGGTATACTTGGTATAGCGGCCAAACCCGCGGCTTCATCGGCACACCCGGCTACCCCGTCATGCGACACCTGCTGGCGTTCGAAAACCTTGCACTCATCACCACCCGCCAAACCAAGGATTGCTGGGGCGCCTTTGTGTCCCGCTTGCTGATTGGCCACAAGGCCGTTGCCGCGTTCGACATCAACACGGTCTTCCCCCTCTACGTCCGCCGCAACCAGCCCAGGAAGAAATTGCAGCTCCCCGCCGGCACCCTGATGCTCTTCGAGCCGGAGCCGGAGGGCGCCGTCCGCGTCAGCACGCCGAACCTCGACCCGACCTTCATTGCGGAGTTCGCACGGCGCGTCAAGCTGGAATGGCAGGAGAGCGGCCCCGGCGACCTGAAGCGCACCTTCGGTCCGGAAGACGTCTTCCACTACCTCTACGCCGTGCTTCACTCGCCGGCCTACCGCGAGCGCTACGCCGAGTTCCTGAAGATTGACTTCCCGCGCCTGCCGCTGCCCGCGGACGCCGCACCGTTCCTTGCCCTCCGCGGACTCGGCCGCGAACTGGTCGCCCTCCACCTGCTCGAGGCGCCAGCACTGGCCGGGGTGAATGCTGGATTTCCCGTCGCCGGCGCGAACGAGGTCGAAAAAAGCTTCCCCAAATACGTCCCGGAACAACAGCGCGTCCACATCAACGCCGACCAATACTTCGCCGACGTGCCGCCGGAGGTCTGGGACTTCCGCGTCGGCGGCTACCAAGTCGGCGAGAAATGGCTCAAGGACCGCCGTGGCCGCTCCCTCGACTTCAACGCCCTGACGCACTACCGCCAGATCGTCGCCGCCCTGGCCGAAACCCGCCGGCTCATGGCCGCCCTTGCCGCCGCGGCGGGCGGAACCGCCCCATGACATGAGGCGGGGTCACGGGCTGGCGGGGAACGGCGGGACGGCGTCAAGTTCCCGCAAGTGCTGCCGGGCGCCCGCATGCCCCGGATCGTGCGCCAGGATTTGGCGATAGGCGGCGCGGGCCGCCGCCAGGTCCCCGGCGTCCGCCGCCAAGCGCCCAAGGTAAAGCAAGATCCGGCTCCGGAGCTGCCCATGATCCGCCCGCGCCGCGGCATCCGCGCTGGCCGGCAAGGGACGCCACTTGGCCAGGGCCCGCTCGAACCCCTGGCGCGCCACTGCCGGCCGGGACGCCCGCAGCAGCAATTCGGCGCGGACAAACTCCAGCTCCGGCTCCGCCGGCAGGTTGCGGATCCCCTCCTCGATCAATTGCAGCCCCTCCTCGGGACGCTGGAGCCGGCGCGCCAGCCAGTAGGCGCCGACCAGGTAGGGATCGGGGTTGCGGGGGTCAACCTTCGCCGCCGCCCAAAGCCAGGGCAGCACCTCCTTCTCGAGCCGTTTCCCCGCCAGATGGATGTGGGCCGCCGGCCGGAGCCAGGCCTGGATGCCCTGCCACGGGTTCCACCCCCAGCGCCCCCCCGCCACCGGCCCGTGGCCGGATTCGTGCCCGTGCCCATGGCAATGGTCGTGGCAATGGTCGTGGTCGTGGTCGTGGTCATGGTCGTGGCCCGCCGCGCCCACATCGGCGCGGGCGTCCGCCGTCAGCGCGGCGCCATGTTCATGCTCGGCCGCCGCCGCGGCGACGCCGCCATGGTAGTACAGGTCGGCCCGCTGGTAGAGCATGGCCCCGACGGCCTGCCGGGCGTTGCCGAAGAGCAGCCCCACCAGGTCGTCCGCGCCCTGCTGGGGCCGCGCCGCCGCCGGCAGCGCCGAAAGCCGGAGCGCCAGCCCCGCGCCGGCCGCCGCCAGCAGCAGGAACGGCAGCGCCGGCAGCCACCACCGCCGCCCCACCCCGCCGCCAGGTTGCCGGTTCAGATCTTTTTCCGGTGCAGCAGCCATGCGGCGCCCCCCAGCAACAGCCCCGTGTAGCACAGCGCATAGAGGAGGACGGCGGCGAGCACCCCCAGCGGCAGCGGCTCCCAGCCATGCACCACCCGCTGCCGCAGGTCGAAGAAATCCAGGTGCGGCCCCGCCAGGTTCAAGAGCCAGGCCAGGCAATTGGCCGGGAAGGCGGCCTCCCGCGCCAGGCCGGCGAGCTGGCCGCCGAAGAGCAGCATCCCCGCCGTCACCAGCCCGCACAAGGTCACATTGGCCGCCGGCGTCAGCAGCAGCGAGCCGAGCAGCGCCAGGGCGGTCACGACCAGGAGGAAGGCCAGGTGGAGGAGGAACGCCTGCACCGTCACCGCGTCCAGCCAGATCCCTTGCTTGAGCCCGGCCACCACCACAAACCCGAGATAGAAGAGCAGCAGGGCCGACCCGGAGGCCAGCAGCGCGCCCAGGAACTTGCCCAGCAGCAGCTCCCAGCGGCGCACCGGCTTCGCGAGCAGCGGGTAGATCGTCCGGTTCTCCAGCTCCGGCGGGAACTGGCGGCCGGCGACCGAGATGCCGACGAGGATCGAGAAGAGCCAGACCAGGAGCAGGGAGACCTCACGGAGATGGCGCACGACCCCGGTGACGCCGAAGACGTTGTAGGCCGAGAGCGGCACCAGCACCACCGCCGTCAGGACGAGGGCGACGTAGAGGTCCTTGCGCCGGTACAGCTCGAGCACCGACAGCCAGGCCAGGCTCCGGATGCGTTGTCCCAATCCGCCCATGTGTCACCTTGCCTCCCCGGCCACGGCCGGGGCCGCGCCGATCATGTTCAGGAAAATCCGTTCCAGGTTCTGCCGCCCGTCGCCCGCCACCTCCCGGCAAGCGCCGCACCAGGCCAGTTCCCCCTGGCGGAGGATGGCGACGCGGTCGCAGACCAGTTCCGCCTCGGAAAGTTCATGCGAGGAGAAGAAAACGGTCCGCCCCTGGCGCTTGAGCATCAGCAGGATGTCGCGCAACTGGATGCGGGCGAGGGGGTCGAGGCCGGTCAGCGGCTCGTCGAGGATGAGGAGTTCGGGTTCGTGCAGCAACGCCTGGGCGAGTCCGGCGCGCTGGAGCATCCCCTTCGAGTATTCGCGCAGGGGGCGGCGGGCGGCCGCCTCCAGCCCGACCAGCCGCAGCAGCTCCGCCGTCCGCGCCCGGATGGCCGTCCGCCCCATGCCGCAGAGGCCGCCGTAGAAGCGCAGCAGCTCCACGACGTTCAGGAAGGGGTAGTACCACGCCGTCTCGGGCATGTAGCCGAGGCGGCGGCGCACGGCTGGATCCCGCGGGTCGCCGCCGAGGACCGCGACCTTCCCCGCGTCGGGCGGGAAGAAGCCGAGCAGCATCTTGATGGTGGTCGTCTTCCCGGCGCCGTTCGGGCCGAGGAAGCCGAAGATTTCGCCGGAACGCACCGTCAGGCTCAGCCGCCGCACCGCCGCCTGGCCGTTGGCATAGGTCTTTCCGACTTCCTGCAAAGCGATTGCATCCATGGCGGTCCCTTGGGAAAGGCGCTGGCTTGTCCGTGGCCAGGCAATATGCCGGTGCCCGCCGCAAATGCAATCCAGCCGCACGCCCCGGCGCTGGCGCGGATTCCTCCTTGCGTCATATTGCCGGTCAGCGTCGGCCCCACGGGAGAAAGGTCCGCCCGCCATGCCCAAAAACGCCATCCTCCAAGCCTTGGTCGCCACCATCTTCACCTGGGGCATGACCGCGCTCGGCGCCGCCGCCGTCTTCGCCGCCCGCGACTTCAGCCGCAAGGCGCTGGACGGCATGCTCGGCTTCGCCGCCGGGGTGATGATCGCCGCCAGCTATTGGTCGCTGCTCGCGCCCGCCATCGAGATGGCGGCCGACGGCCCCCTGCCCGCCTGGCTGCCCGCCACGGCGGGGTTCCTCGCCGGCGGCGTCTTCCTTTGGGGCTGCGACAAAATCCTGCCGCACCTGCATCTCGGCTTCGAGCTGCGGGAGGCGGAGGGCATCAAGACCCACTGGCGCCGGAGCGTGCTGCTGGTGCTGGCGATCACCCTGCACAACATCCCCGAAGGGCTGGCCGTCGGCGTGGCGTTCGGCGCCGCCGCCAGCGGCCTCCCCTCGGCCTCGCTCGCCGGGGCGCTGGCCTTGGCGGTGGGCATCGGCATCCAGAACTTGCCGGAAGGCACCGCGGTGTCGGTGCCGCTGCGCCGCGAGGGGATGTCGCGCTTCAAGAGCTTCTGGATCGGCCAGCTCTCCGGCGTGGTTGAACCGGTGGCGGCGGTGCTCGGCGCCGGTGCCGTGCTCCTGATGAAGCCGCTGCTGCCCTACGCCCTGGCCTTCGCCGCCGGCGCCATGATCTTCGTCGTCATCGAGGAACTGATCCCGGAAAGCCAGCGCGGCGGCAACACTGACTGCGCCACCATGGGCGGCATGTTCGGCTTCGCCCTGATGATGAGCCTCGACGTCGCCTTCGGCTGAACCGTCGCCCCCGGCAGCCCTCAGGCCGGCCCGGGTGCGGCGGCGGCTGGCGCCGGGGCCTGGTCCAGCAGCCGGCGCAGATGGTTGACCAGCTTGCGCAAATGCTCGTGGTGCAAGGCGCTGATCTCGAGGATCGGCAAATCCGGGCGATGCTTGCGCCGCTTGAGCGCGGCCAGGTTCCGGCGCGCGGCCGGCAGGTCCATCTTGTTGGCGACGATCAGGGCCGCGCGCCGGCTCAGCCCCGCCTGGTATTGCTCCAGCTCCCGCTCCAAGGCCAGCAGGTCCTCGCCGGGGTTGCGCCCGTCCACCCCCGCCATGTCCAGCACGTAGACCAAAATGGGGCAGCGCTCGATGTGGCGCAGGAAATCATGCCCAAGCCCGCGGTTGAGATGGGCGCCGTCAATCAGCCCCGGGATGTCGGCCACGGTGAAGCGCTGGAAATCGGGGAACTCCACGACCCCCACCACCGGATGGCGGGTGGTGAAGGGATAGGGCGCCGTCTTCGGATGCGCGTCGGAAATCGCCGCGATCAGGGTGGACTTGCCGGCGTTCGGGTAGCCCACCAGCCCCACCTCGGCAATGGTCTTCAATTCCAGGAGCAGCTCCCGCTCCTCCCCCGGCTCCCCCGGCCCGAAGGTGCGCGGGGCGCGGTTGGTGGAGCTGATGAAATGGAGGTTGCCCTTGCCGCCCCTGCCGCCGGCCGCCGCCACGAACTCGGCACCGACCGCCGCCAGGTCGGCCAGCAGCTCCCCGGTCGCCGCGTCCTTGAGCACCGTGCCCACCGGCACCTCGATCACGCGGTCGGCGCCGCGGTGGCCGTTCTGGTCCTTGTGCCGCCCCGGCTCGCCGTTCTTCGCCTCGTAATGCGGCATGTAATAGAGATCCACCAGCGATTGCTGGCCGGTGACGGCGCGGAGGATCACCGAGCCGCCGTGGCCGCCATCGCCGCCGTCCGGGCCGCCAAGGGGCACGTACTTCTCCCGCCGGAAGCTGGCGCAGCCCTTGCCGCCACTGCCGCCCCGCACCTTGATCTTGCACCGGTCCACAAACATGGGAAGCCTTCTTTCATCGGCGCGCCAAGGCAGCCTTCGCCTAGGCGCGCCTGGAAACGTAATGCGCCATCGGCAAAGGTAAACCGCTTGCCGGCCGCCGGAGCCTCAGGCAAGCCGGTGGTACTCCCGGTACCAAGCCACAAACTGGGGAATGCCAACGCTGATCGGGGTGGTCGGCGCAAAGCCGAGCTTGGCCTGCGCCTTCGCCACGTCCGCATAGGTGGCCGGGACGTCGCCCGGCTGCATCGGCAGCATCTCCAGCTTCGCCTTGGCCCCCAGGGCCTTCTCCAGCGTCGCGATCATGTCCAGCAGCCGCTCGCTGCGGTGGTTGCCCAGGTTGAACACCTCGCAGCGGTCAAGCTTGGCCGTGAGCGCCGCCACCAGGCCGGAGACGATGTCGTCAACATAGGTGAAGTCGCGGTGCATCTCGCCGTGGTTGAAGACCTTGAGCGGCTTGCCGGCGAGGATGTCGCGGGTGAAGAGCCACATCGCCATGTCCGGCCGCCCCCACGGCCCGTAGACGGTGAAGAAGCGGAAGCCGACCGTCTCCAGGCCGTAGAGGTGCGAGTAGACGTTGGCCATGAGTTCGTTCGACTTCTTGGTGGCGCCATACAGGCTGACCTGGTTGTCCACCCGGTCATCCTCGCTGAACGGCAGCTTGGTGTTGGCGCCGTAGACGCTGGAGCTGGAGGCGTAAAGCAGCCGCGGCACGCCGGCATGGCGGCAGGCCTCGAGGATGGTCAGCGTCCCCTCCAGGTTCGACTTGAGGTAGGCAAAGGGGTTCTCGATGGAATAGCGCACCCCCGCCTGGGCCGCCAGATGCACCACGCGGTCGAAGCGCTCGCCCTGGAACAGCTTCCGCAGCAATGGATAGTCGCAGAGGTCGCCATGCACGCCGCGGTAGCCGGGGAGCTCCGCCAGTTGCGCGTGCCGCGCCTCCTTCAACCGCACGTCATAATAGGGGTTGAAATTGTCGTAGCCGACGACTTCATGCCCGGCCGCGAGCAGGCGCCGGCTCAGGTGGAAGCCAATGAATCCGGCGGCGCCGGTGACCAGGATTTTCATGCCAAACGTGTCCTTTGCCCAAATGCCCACCCGCCGCATCGGCCGGAGACAAACCGGAAGTATAGCCGCGCCGGCGCCGCTGTCCAACCCGATCCTGGTTCCACATCCGCGCTCGGACATGACTCGATCCCGATCGCGCGTGCCCCCGGCGCCACGCTATATTGTCGGAACCTCGCGGATGCCGGCAGGCATGGCTTGCCCCCCGCCCTCTCCACGCGCTTCCGGGGCGCCGCCCCTTCCGTCCTCAGGAGTCGAACGACCGTGTACGCCATCTCCGACTGGTATGCCCTCGTGGGGGAGTATTCCTTCCCCACGATTTTCCTGTTCCTGGCCGAGGCCGACCGCCAGGCCCTGCTCGCCAACGACCCCCGCTCCGCCACCGGCCGGCGCCTGCTCCAGCGGCTGGCCTCCGCCATGGCCGCGCTGCCCGGCGCCAGCTTCGTCGGCGCCGACACCTGCGCCCCGGACGACAGCCCCAAATACCGCTCCGGCGGCGCCGTCACCACCCCCCGCAAGGCGTGGGAGCTGCTCGCCACCAGCCCGAAGGTGCGGACGGCCCTGGAAAGCGGCGCCAGCCACCGGCTCACCGTCCGCCCCCACCGGCGGATGGACCGCACCCGCGAATTCCGCATGTTCATCCGCGGCGGCAAGCTGGTCGGCATGTCCCAATACTGTTTGGAACGCCATTTCGCGCGGCTGGCGCAGCGGGAGGCGGAGTTCTGGCGGCACGCCACGGAGTTCGTCCCCCAGCTCCTCCCCGCCCTGCCCATGGCCGACCTGGCAATGGACGTCTACCTGACTTCGCGCCAGGAGCTGATGGTCGTTGACCTCAACCCCTGGGGCCCGCCCACCGACCCGCTGCTCTTCCGGAGCTGGGAGCGGGACTGGGAGGCGGCCCCCGGCATCCGCCTGATCCCGCCGCCGCAAAAGCTCACCGGCGACGTCTCCATCTCCTTCTGACCGCCTGTTAACCGGCCGGCAACATTCCAGCCATTGCCCGCCCCGCCGCGGCCGATTATAGTGGGGGTTCCCAGCCCCGGAATCCGCACATGTACAGCTTGGCCGCCCTCTTCCGCAAAAGTGCCGGAACCCATGCCGGCCGCCCCTTCCTCCTCTATCTGGACGGCAAGGGTGCGCCGGAGCGCCGGAGCTTCGCCGAGACCGGCCGGGAAATCGAAAGCTGGGCCGCCGCCCTCAAGGAGCGCGGCGTGCAGCCGGGCGACCGCGTCGCCTTCCTCTCCCCAAAGTCCCCCAACCAAATCCGGCTGTTCTACGCCTGCTGGCAGCTCGGGGCCATCGCCGTGCCCGTCTGCGAATCGCTGGGCGACCCGGAAATGGCCTTCATCTTCCGCGACGCCGAGCCGCGCCTGATCGTCAGCGACGCCGCCACCCGCCCCAAGGCGGCGGCCAATTGCGGCGACACCCCCCTCCTCTCCTTCGCCGACCTCGCCGCGGCGGGCGATCGCCCCTGCCCCCTGGCGGCGGTGGGCGATGACGACGTGGCGGCGCTCATCTACACCAGCGGCTCCACTGGCCGCCCCAAGGGGGTCATGCTCAGCCACAAGAACCTCCACCGCAACGCCGCCAGCGCCTTCGACCACACCGACATGGAGGCGGCCAACGAAACCCTCCTCTCCCTCCTCCCCTACTGGCACTGCTTCGGCCTCACCATCGAGGTCGTCCTCGCCGCCCTCAAGGGGCTGACGGTCGCCATCCCCCGCGACAAGAAGGACTTCCGCAAGAACGTCCGCGCCTACCGCCCCACCGTCATCCTCATCGTCCCCCGCATCGCCGACGCCATCCGCGCCGGCATCCTCAAGCAGATCGAGGACGCGGATCCGCGCGTCCAGGCCCTCTTCACCCGCGCCCTCCACAACGCCGCCCGCATCTTCACCGCCGGGCCGCTGCTCGACGGCGGCCTGCTCCGCATCCTCGGCCACCACGTCGTCTACGACCCGCTCCTCTTCCGCGGCATCCGCCGCGCCTTCGGCGGCCGCCTCAAGTTCTTCATCTCCGGCGGCGCGCCCCTCGACCTGGAACACCAAATCTTCTTCAAGCAGGTCGGCCTCCCCATCTACCAGGGCTACGGCCTCTCCGAAGCCGCCCCCGTCGTCAGCACCAACCACGACGCCGCCCACAAGCTCGGCAGTTGCGGCAAGCCCCTCCCCTGGCTCCTCCCCGCCGAAGGCGGCGACTTCACCTTCCGCGACCCGCGGACCGGCGCGACCGGCCAGCAGCTCCCCGGCGAACTCCTGCTCAAGGGCGACTGCGTCATGAAAGGCTACTGGCGCCACGCCGACGGCAGCGCCAAGACCCTCCAGGACGGCTGGCTCCACACCGGCGACATCGGCCACCTCGACGCCGACGGCTACCTCTTCATCCACGGCCGGCAAAGCAACCTGATCGCCCTCGCCGGCGGCGAGAAGCTCCACCCCGAGCCCGTCGAGGAGGCCATCAAGGCGGCCGACCTCGTCGAGGAGGCCATGGTCATCGGCGACCGCTGCAAGAACCTCTATGCCCTCGTCACCCTCGACCCCGACGCCGCCGCCAAGCTCCCGCCGGAAGAGCGCCAGCCCACGGCCAAGCGCCGCCTCCAGGAGGCGACCCGCCACCTCGCCCCCCACCAGCGCCCCAAGGACGTCCTGATCCTGCCCCCCTTCAGCGTCGAGGACGGCACCATCACCGTCTCCCTCAAGCTCCGCCGCCACAAGGTCTGGGAACGGGACGGGGAGCGCATCCGCGCCTTCCTCGCCGCCAACGGCGAAGTTGCCGCCGCCGCCGCGGCCAACGAACGCCCCATGTAAGGGACGGGTGAGTGCCCCCAAGCCGCCCAAGGTGGCACCGGGGACGTTCTGGGCGCGCCAAAAAAAGTGGTTCTTCGCCAATTTCAGGGTCGCAACGCCTTTCTTTACCCCTGCCACCCATCATCAGCGTGATCCGCGCAACCCGCGGCCATGAGGCCAGGGGAAGTGGAAATGCCGGCGGCGACCATCATATTTCAATTTTCTGCCGGCACTGGAGCCGGGCAGGAGGCTGGAGACAGGGACGAATGGCGGCGGACGCAACCACAGGCATGACGCCGGGACGGCGCGGGCGACAATGGCTGCCGCTCCTCCCCCCCTTGCTGCCGCTGCTCGCGGCGGTCGGCTGCTCCACGCCCCATTACAGCAATACCGCCCGCACCGCCCGGGAACAGCTCCTGCTCAGCGCCGCCGCCGACCGCGCCGCCGCCAACCTGGCGCTGCCCAAGCTCAGCCACCGCCAGGTCCACCTGGATCTCTCTAACCTTGAAGCGATTGACCGCGGCTACGCCGCCGCCTGCCTCCGGGCGCGGCTGGCCGCCGCCGGCGCGGTCCTGGTCGAGACGCCCGCGGACGCCGACCTCATCCTGGAGGCGCGCTGCGGCGCCCTCGGCACCGACATGGCGCAGACGATGTGGGGGCTGCCCAGCATCGCCCTGCCGGTGCCGCTGGTCGGCACCGTCCAGACCCCGGAACTGGCGCTGCTGAAGATCACCCGCCAGACCGGGCACGCCAAATTCACCCTCAGCGAGATCCCCCGAGACGGCGAAGAACCCACGCCGCCGCCGGCCGGGGTGGCCGCCAGCCGGACGTACCACACCCGCTGGCTCATCCTGATCGTCGGCTTCACCACCACCAACGTACCGGAGTTGAAATAAGATGCAGTTCCAGTTCATCCGCGATGTGGAAGAAATGCTGGCGGCCCGCCACGGGGGCGTCCGCGCCACGCTCATCCCCGAACTGCCGCCGCCGGGAATCCAGGCCGACCTCTGCCTCAACGCCTTCAAGCTGGCCAAAAGCTGCCGCCGCCCGCCGCCGGCCCTGGCCGCGGAGATCGCCGGCTTCCTCCAGGGGCACCCCGACCTCGAAGCCGTCGAACTGGTCAAGGCCTTCGTCAACGTCCGCCTCCGCCCGGCGGCCCTCTTCCGCGACAGTGTCGGCGACCCCGCCGCGCTCCTCGCCGGGGCGCTGCTGCCCGCGGCCGAGCGCCAGAAGATCCTCATCGAGTTCTCCGCCCCCAACACCAACAAGCCGCAGCACCTGGGGCATGTCCGCAACAACACCTTGGGGCAGGCGCTGAGCGCCCTGCTCCGGGCCGTCGGCCACGAGGTGGTCGCCGTCAACCTGATCAACGACCGCGGCATCCACATCTGCAAGTCCATGCTCGCCTACCAGCGGTTCGGCAACGGCGACTCGCCGGAGATGGCCGGGAAGAAGGGGGACCACCTGGTCGGCGACTACTATGTCAAGTTCGACCAGGAGTTCCGCCGGCAGCTCGCCGAACTCAAGGCCGCCCGCCCTGACCTGGCGGAGCAGGACGCCGATGCGCTCTTCCTCGAAACCGAGATCGGCCGCGCCGCCCAGGAGATGCTCGTCGCCTGGGAGCGGGGCGACCCCAAGGTCCGCCAGCTCTGGGAGCGGATGAACGCCTGGGTCCTCCAGGGGTTCGCGGAAACCTACGCCCGCATGGGGATCGAGTTCGACAAGGTCTACCTCGAAAGCGACACCTACACCCTCGGCCGCGACATCATCCAGGACGGCCTCGCCCGCGGCGTCTTCCAGAAACGGGCCGACGGCGCCGTGGTCATTGACCTCGCGGCGGAGGGGCTCGGCCAGAAGGTCGTCCTCCGCGGCGACGGCACCAGCGTCTACATCACCCAGGACATCGGCACCACCCTGCTCAAGCAGAACGAACACCGCCCCGACCGCCAGATCTGGGTGGTTGGCGACGAGCAGATCCACCATTTCCGGCAGCTCTTCGCCATCCTCCACCGCCTCGGCCACGGCTGGGCCAAGGATTGCCACCACCTCGCCTATGGCATGGTCCACCTCCCCTCCGGCAAGATGAAGAGCCGCGAAGGCACCGTGGTGGATGCCGACGACCTCTTCGCCGAAATGGAGCGGCTCGCCCGCGAGGCCTGCGCCAGCCGCGCCGGCGACGAGCCCATCGAGGACCTCGACCGCCGCGCCCACCTCATCGGCATGGGCGCCCTCAAGTTCATGCTGCTCAAGGTCAACGCCAAGACCACCATGATGTTCGACCCGGCCGCCTCGATCCAGTTCGAGGGCGACACCGGCCCCTACGTCCAGTACGCCTGTGCCCGCATCGCCTCCCTGCTGCGCAAGGCCGGGCCGGACGCCCTCCGCCCCGCCGTTGTCTGGAACGCCCTCGGCACCCCCGAGGAGAAGGAGCTGGCCCTGCGCCTGGCCGGCTATGGCCAGGCCGTGCGTGACGCCGCCGCCGCCCTCGAGCCCAGTGGCCTGGTCAACTACCTGCTCGACCTCGCCAAGGCCTTCAGCCGCTTCTACCTCGCCTGCCCGGTCATCGCCGCCCCGGATCCTGAACTCCGCCGGGCCCGCCTCGAACTCTGCGTCCGCACCCGCCAACTGCTCAAGGCCGGCCTCGAAACCCTCACCATCGGCGCCTTGGACGCCATGTGAGCCGTTCCCAGCATGCAATAGCCGAGGCGGAACCCTGCGGGAATGCCACGACCTCTTCGCCTTGCTGGGGCGCTATGGGACAGCCGCGCCACCGCCCCGCTGCCGCGCCGCACCGCACCGGAACAGGCATCCTGCCAACCTCTGTAGTGGATCGGATTCATGTTTCCGCCCGCCAGATGGTCATTCCGCGGCGAAAGTGTCCACCAGGCTCCGCACCTTCAGGCCGGCGCCGAAGGCCGCCGCATCGAGTTTCGCCGGCGAACGGACGGTCACCGTCACCGGCCGCCCCGGACGCAGATGGAAGAAATTGTCCGAATAACGGACGTCCAGCTCCCCGGCCTCCAGCCACACCCAAAGCGCGGGCTTCGCCGCCTTCAGCGTCACGGCCAACGCCCCGTCCTTCTGCCGCTTGACGGTGGCGCGGATGCCAGGCGCCGCCAACTCCAGGTGCTTCGGCCGGACCAGGCTGACAAAATTTTCCGCCACCACCGCGCCGTCCACCTCGAGTTCCAGCCAGAGCAGCAGGTTGCGGGCGGCGGCGCCTTCCGCGAACTTCCCGAGGTCCAGCGTGGTTGCCAGCCGGTTCTCCGACGCCTCCATGCGCACCGGCTTCCAGCCATCTTCCAGCACGGTGCCGTCCGCCTGCGTCACGGTCCAGCGCACCGTGCCGGCGACCGGCTTCAGCAAGTCGCTGGTGACATGCACCTCCACCGTCTTCTTCGCCACGTCCTCGAGGCCGGACACGAGCAGCGGCGCGAAGAACTGGCGGGCCATGTACTGCAGGGCTTTCCAGCGCCCGAAGGAATCAATGGACGCCCAGCTCGCCACCGGCCAGCAGTCGTTGAGCTGCCAGTAGAGCGTGCCCATGCCGCGCGGCATGCTCCGCCGCCAGTGCTCGCAGGCGTATTTCATCGCCATGCCCTGCAGAATCTGCGAAAGCCAGAGCGTGTTCTCGAAGTCCTTCGGCAGCTTGAACCAGTCAAGCATGTAGCGCATGATGGTGGTGTTGCCGATGGCGCTGCGCTGGTGGTGCTCCATCACGTACGAGGTGACGTTCCGGTCCCCGGGCCGGGTGAAGGCTCGGACGGTGCGCGGTTCCGGGAAGCTCTGGAAGCCGAACTCGCTGTTGAAGCGGTGTTCGCAGGTGCGGTACCACTCGAATGGTTTCAGGCCGTGCCAGACCTCCCAGAGATGCGCGTCGCCGCAGCGCGGATTCCAATGTTCGCGGCGGTCGCCGTGCGGGCTGTGCGGGCTGGACGGCCAGTAGTCGCGCTCCGGGTCCAGCGCCGCCAGGGTTTCCGGAATGAGCTTGTCGAAGAGCTTCTGGTAATCGTCCCAGCTCATCTGCCATTCGTTCCACTGGTCGGCCACCACGCCCTGCTCCAGCTCGTTGTTGCCGCACCACAGGGCCAGGCACGGATGATGGCGGAGCCGGCGGGCGTTGTCCACAATCTCCGCCCGCACCGTGGCCATGAAGGCGTGGTCGAAGGCCGGATAGGCGGCGCAGGCGAACATGCAGTCCTGCCAGACGCAGATGCCGGCCTCGTCGCAGGCCTCGTAGAAGGCGTCGTCCTCGTAGATGCCGCCGCCCCAGCAGCGGAGCATGTTCATGTGTACCGCGGCGGCATCGCCGACCAGCCGGAAATAGTCGGCGCGGGCCAGCCGCGAGAGGATGGCGTCGGCGGGAATCCAATTGGCGCCCTTGGCAAAGAAGGGCACGCCATTGACCACGAACTGGAAGGATTCGCCCCACTGGTCCGGATGCCGGTCGAGGCGCAGGGTGCGCAGGCCGAGGCGCACGTTCCGGCGGTCGAGCACGGAACCCGCCGCGTCTTTCAGCTCGACCGTCACCTGGTAGAGCGGCTGCGCGCCGAGGTTGTTCGGCCACCAGAGTTTGGGGTTCTTCACTTCGAGCGGCAGGGTCAGCCGCCCGTCCTGGAATGCGCCAGAGGCCACGGCGACCGCCTCCGCGCCGTCCGCCACCGTAATGTCGGCGCGCAGTTCCGCCGCGCCCGCCCCCGCCGCTTCCGCGGCCACGGCGACATTCAACCTCACCCGCCCCTTGCGGCGGTGATCCTGGGTGACGTGGACATCCGCCAGCCGCGCCGTGTCGAACGCCACAAGCTCGATGTCGCGCCAGATGCCCGCGGTGAGCAGGCACGGCCCCCAGTCCCAGCCGAAGTTGCACTGCTCCTTGCGAATCCAGGCGGCGCGGCCGCACTTTTGGCTGACCTTCTGCTTCTGCTCCCCATACGGCGCCGGTGCCTGGAAATGCACTTCGATGCGGTTGGCGCCGCGCCGGAGCGCCGGCTTGAGGTCGAACTCCCAGGTGCGGAACATGTTGTCCGCGGCGCCGACCGGCGTCCCGTTGACCGAGATGGACGCGATCGTGTCCAGCCCGTGGCAGCGCAACAGCACCCGCTCCCGTTCCAGCAGCGCCGCGTCCACCGGGAATGTGCGCTCATAGACCCAGTCGGTTCGGCCCACCCATTGGACGTCCTTCTCGTTCTCCCGGAAGAACGGATCTTCGATCCTCCCGGCCGCCAGCAGATCCCGCATCACGTCGCCGGGAACCTGGGCAGGGAAAGATGCCTTCCCCTGGTGTTCGCGAAGCTGCCACTCGCCATTCAATGATACGATGGGCATGGTTGTCCTCATTTCATTCTTTGATTCCCGATGCGCCGCATTGTTTCCAGGCGGCGATCAGCCATGAGTGGCTTGCGGTCGCCAGAAGCGGTTTTTGCGGGCACTGGTGTCAGTATTCTTTCCGGAGGAGCGGGGCGAGAAGCCTGGGGTCGGCGTCCCACGGCAACACTCCCGTGCCGACGGTGCAACCGGGCCGGGCCGCGACCAGCGGCCGGCGCGAGCAGCGGCGGCGCCGCCGCGCTTTCGAACACCGTGACCCGCAAAGCACTTGCCGCCACGGCGGCCACCCAGGGCGCCAGATGCGCCGCCGAGCCCCTGGTGCCGGTCGGCATGGGGCGCGCCCTTGGTTCCGGCTCGGGTGGTTCATGCCCTTCGGCGCCTTCCCTTGCGGCATTTCCATTCACGGGGCGCTTCGCCGGGACGCCCCCGCCGCCGCCACTTTCAGGCGCTCGATGAGGAAATCGAACAGATCGCGATTCTCGTAGCCTTCGGCCGGATGTCCTTTATACGCCAGGTGGCAGACCACGCCCTTCTCCTTGGCAAGCTTCTCGAACCCGATGCCCCACGCCGGGCTGTGAATATAGTAGTTGGCGTCCTTCTTGGGTTCGTCGAGGGCACTGCCGTAGGCGAGAAAGATCGGGGGATCGTCCGGGCTGAGCAGCGCGGCCGGGGAAACGGTGGCAAAGTATTTTTCGAACTCCGGGCGCTTTTTCAGGAACGCCTCGAACTGCTCCTTCGTCACATCCCACAGACCAAAGGCGCGGGCGCCATAGGCGGTCTCGGGGTTCCATTGCCGGATTTGCGCGGGATCCAGGGAGGTCTGGGCGCCATGGGTTCCCGCCGCGACGACGCGGGTGGACATCCGGGCCACGGGATCGGCGGCCTGGGGATCGGCCGTCTCCGGGGACAAGGCCAGCCACAGCGCGGTGCAGGCGCCCGCGGAGGAGCCGGCCACGGCGATGTTGGCCGGGTCAAGAGCCCACTCCTTGGCGCGATGGCGGAGGGTCTGGAGCGCGCGCCTGGCGTCGTGGAACGGCCCCAGCACCGGCGGGAACAAACCGTCCTTGGCCGCCTCGCCCAGGAACCGGTAGTTGATCGAGACGACCGCGATTCCGGCATCGAGGAACCGGTTGATGTCCGGGTCGCCCATGAACCACTTCTTGTCGCCGCTCTGCCAGCCACCGGCGTGGATATACATGAGCACCGGGAACGGGCCGGCGCCTTGCGGCTTGTAGAGGTCGAATTTCTGCGCCGGCTTGTCGCCATAGGCGACGTCCGCCAGCCATGGCGTCAGGGCAAGGCAGGAGCTGGACTGGAGCAGCCAGGCCAGCGCGAGGATCAGCGTGAGGAATGTCGTTTTCATGAATCTCTCCGTCACGGTTTTTTTGCCGGGCTCGGGCGATTCGGTTCGCCCTGGTAGACGCGGACATAATCCACCCACATGTCGCTCTGGTTGCCATAGCGCGCCAGATTCGGCTGCCAGCCGCCGCCGCCGATGGCCAGGTTCACCAGGAAGCCGATGGGCAGGGTCGCGGCCAGCTTGCCCGAGGGATGGCGCATGACTTCGATGTTGTCGAAGTAATAGGCGGTTTCGCTGGGGGTGACCAGGAAGCCATAGGTGTGGAACGTGGTCGACCACGAGGACTTGCCACCTACCGCCATGGTATCCACCCTCTTATGCGCGTCATAGGGATTGCCGTCGGGACCTTTCAGCTTCTCTTTGACCCAGGCCGGAGTTGGCTGGCCCCAGAAATGGGTGGTGGCGTGGTACACGGTCCAGATGCCGCCGGACCTGGCATTGGTGCCGTACCCCTCAAGCGCGTCCATTTCATCGCAGCCGGCGGTGCCGCCGCCCTGCGTGGTCGCCCAGAAGGCCGGCCAGGTGCCCGGGGCGTTCTGGGCGAGAAGCCGGCACTCGAAATAGCAGGGCGCCGTGGCGGTAAATCCGGTGCCGTCCGGACGAACCGGGGTGAGGGTGCCGGCCGCGCCCCTGGTGCCCGCCGGTTTCGTGGCGTGGATCCGCAGGAACGTCCCGACCTGGCTGAACGGATTGAGGGGGCCGGCGTTGTCGGTGAAAGGCCAAATGCTGCCGTCCCCGCCGCCCCAATGCGTCCAATACTTGGCCGCGAGGTCATTGCGCGCTTTGGCAAGCGACAAGGGGCCGGCGAAGTCGTCGGCAAAGGCCAGTTTCATGCCCTTGGCGGCGGGCGGGGCGTCCGTGGGAATGCCCTGGTTCCACGCTACGCCGCCCTGGTTGAAGAGCTGAAGCTCGCAGTAATCCTGCCGGTTGCCGCCATCCTTGGCATGGATCCGCAGGTTGAGCGGGCCGCTGGGGAACTGGTCCGCGGGGAAGACGAAGCTGCCATTGCCGGCGGCGTCGAGCTGGAGGTCGGGCGCCAAATCCACGTCATGCCCCCAGGGGCTGGGATTGGCCGCCGTGGGCTGTTGCCAGCAAAGCGCCTTGGCCTGGGTCATGCCGGGCGCCTTGAAGGTCACGGTGACATCCCCTTTGATGTCGGAGCAATAGGCTGGCGAACTGACGGCGATCGCTTGGAACCACACGGTCTGCGTCTTGGCGCTTGTGCCGTCGGGGACATAAAACGTGGAGAGGAAACTGGACAGCTCCGCCCCGGGGCTGGGGCGGGCGGCGGGCGGGGCGGCATTTTGCGCCAGGGCGCCAGACGTCATGGCGGCCAGCGCCAATGCCAGGACGGAGCGGCACCGCATTTTTGCGTTTGGTTTGATCGGGTTCATGGTTTTCCCCTTCTTGACGGGTTGGGGGTTTGCTTTCACGGGCCGGCTCGGACAGGGAGGAAGGAAGCTCGCGGCACCATTAGGTCTCATGGTTGAACGACGCAACTGCATCCAGCAGCGCGACGACGTTGGCGATGGGGGTGCGGGCCTGGATGTTGTGGATGGCGTTGAAGACAAAGCCGCCGCCGGTTCCGAAGAGGCGGCACCGCTCCAGCACCTGTTCACGCACCTGCCGCGGCGTGCCAAAGGGAAGGACGTGCTGGGTATCGACGCCGGCGCCCCAAAAGGTGATCTGTGAGCCGTACGCCTCTTTCAGATGCGCGGGCGCCATTCCGGCGGCCGAGCACTGGACGGGATTGAGGATGTCAAAGCCGCAGGCGATGAAATCGGGGATAAGCCTCTCGACCGCGCCACAGGAATGCTTGAAGACCTTCCATGGCGTATGGGCGTGGATCCAGCGGGTCATCCGCTGGTAATGGGGTTTCCAGAGGCTCCGGAACGTGTCCGGGGAACAGAAGGGGGCGTTTTGCGTGCCGAAATCGGTGCCGCAGAGCATGACCACGTCGAGGCAATCGCCGTAGGCCGCGTTGATTGCCTCGAGGTTTTCCAGGGCGATTTCGGTCTGGCAGTGGAAAATGGCGTGAATGTAATCCTGGCGGCTGGCGGTGGAGATGTACCATTCCGCAATGTCCCGAATCCCCTTGGGATGCTTGAGGAAAGGCGCGGGCACCAGGGCGATGTCGCCAAGGGCGGTGCCGGGCAGGCCGGCGACGACCGCCAGGCCGGTCTTCCGGGCGGCGCGGGCATCGGCGGCCAATTGCGCGATCCGGGCGGGCGAAAGGCGGGTGAACTCTTCGCAATTGTCGGCCGGGTTGAGGCGGTCCTCGTCAATGGGCGGCTGCCGGATGATGGTGTCGAAGAAGTAGCTCTCCTTGGGCATCCGCGCACAGGCCGGCGCGGCAGTGTCGCCTTGCGGATAGATGAAAATGTCGCCGGCCGCGTCGGTGCGGGTGTGGAAATGCTCCGAGACCAGAAGTTCCTGCCCCCAGGGCGCGCGCCAGGGCTTCCAGTTTTCATTGTCAAAGCCAAAAATCGTCCCCCGGGGATAGGGGGAAGTGACCGAGACGCCCAGCGCCTGTTGCAGGTCCGGCTCGATCATCCCGAGCATCTGGTAAGGTTCGCCGACCTTGACCGGGCGCTTTTCCAGGCCGAAATGTTCGCGGAGCTGGGCGACCACGCCGCAATGGATGCCGGTGACCGGGGTGGCGCCGAAGTCCACCGGTAGCGCCTGAGGTTGCCGATGGGCAAGGGCGTCAAGTACAAGGTTGCGTTTGTTCATGGCTGAATTCCATACTGTCTTGCCGATAACTTGGCTCGCTTGTCGCAATTACCCAACAGTTTTTCCGCGGCGCAACCGGGCGGCGGGCTGACTGCCGACATCTCGTCATTTTTTCCCCCGGACGGCTTCCCGCATGGGAAGACCCGTGTCATAATCGAGCTGTCGGGGCTCGTATTCTTCGTTTTCGCGTTGCCGAGTCAGCAATGTATAAGCCGATGTCGCCGGCCGGGCGTCGGTCCGCCACGGACGCCGTTCCCAATAATAGCCGCGGAAGGGATCGCGGGTGCGATTCATCCAGTCGAGCAGCCGGTCATGGAGTGTGTTGCGCCGCCCGGAATGTTCGGCGGATAGGATCAGGTTTTCCATTTCCTGAGGGTCGGCCTGTAAATCGTACAATTCGTCCGATGTCAGCAGGTTGATGACCAGTTTATACCGCCCGTCAAACGCCGCACGGATCGGCTGGAACCCCATGAACCCGTCGTGATCGACCTCGTAGCGTCCGAATTCCAGGAAAACCGCATCGTTCGGGCGGACGCTCGGATCGCGGAAGGTCCGGGCCATGCTGGTACCCTCGAGCGATTTTGGTATCGGCAGGCCGAGTGCGTCCATCACCGTGGGCACGATGTCGATGTGCGAAACCGGATGCTGGCATACGGCTCCTGCCGGTGTATTTCCTGGCCAGCGCACCAGCAGCGGGATGCGGGTGATCTCGTCGTACATGGCCGGCCCCTTGCTCTCAAGGCCATGGGAGTGGATCATGTCGCCGTGGTCCGAGGTATAAATGACCAGTGTGTCCGGCGCGTAGCGGTCAATTGCCTCCATCACCCGGCCGATCTCGGAATCAACAAATGAATTGCAGCCGAGAAACCAACTGAGCCATTGATTGTGGATCTTAAGGGTGTCCTTGTTTTCCCGGAGCGAGTCGCCGGCCCAGACTCGCTGGTGTTCCGGTTTGCCCTCCAGTCGGTCCCAAACGTTGGGGCTCTTGGGCCATTCATAGTTCTGGTACATTTCCGAAAACGGGCGGGGGCAGAGGAAGGGGCCGTGCGGTTCGTCATAGGAAAGCACCAACAGGAAATCTTCCGCGCCGTGCTTGCCCAAAAAATCTATCGCCCGATTGGAGCAGCGGCGGCCATAAGTGAATTCCGCGGTGAGGTCTGGATCCCTGTTGGTTTCGCTCTGCCGCGAACGGAGCCGCCCCTCTTCGGAAAGCTCCTGAAGATAGCGCCGCATGTCATACCAATAGCCATCGTCCCACCCCTCCGGACACTGCCCCGTACCGAAATAATCCGTGCCGTCCAAATGCCATTTCCCGATATAAGCCGCGTGAATGCCATGGTCATGCACCCGCTTGCCAATGGTAATGTAGTTGGAGCCCAAAGGCATGCCGTTTCCCCAGCAGCCGCTTGAATGCGGCCAAGTCCCGGTGAACAGACCTGCGCGCGCCGGGCCGCACACCGGTTGGCAGGTGTAGGCGCGATCAAAACGGGTTCCCTGCTTCGCCAGTGCGTCCAGACACGGCGTTTTCATCTCGTTGTTGCCGTAGCAGCCCAGCATGTCAGTTCGCTGGGTGTCGGTCATGATGATGATTACCCGTTTTGCTTTATTCATGACAGTGCCGTTTGGTTTCTTCCCAGTTCGCTTCCCACGCACAATCGGTCATCGGTTAGCTTTCATGACGGAATCGGCGCCACGGCCGGCTGCCCAACCCATTGCATTCCAGCGGCCGCCGTGCCGGAAAACAGGCTGGACTCAATGCGCTGCCGCCGGCGCAGGTTCAGGTGAATCCGGCTGACGACCGCTTCCGACGGCTGAATGTTCAAGGCGCCGCCTTGGCCGCGCACGGTGCAGTTCCACGCCACGATCTCGCCGTTCTCGCGTTCCACCACATAGGCCGCGGTCAGGGCGACTTCGGCCAGGCACTTGAAGATTTCGTGGACGTCGTTGTCGCAGCACCCGCCGCCTTCGCCCTCATACCCGTGGACCCAAGTGTGCGGCGGGGCCTTGTACCAGCCGCTGATCATCGGCAGGTATTGTTCGCCGATGGTTTGCGGGACATGCTGGCCCCGGCCGGGCTGGCGGGGCTGTTCGCGCCACACCTTGGCTTCGATGCGGGGATCGGGAATGAACGCCCAGCGCAGCTCGCCACTGGCGGCGTCAATGAGCTGCGCGCAACTGCCCAGCCCGTCCATCGCCTGGCGCAAATACTCCTCCCGGCCGGTCAGCAGATACAGATACCACAGCCCGTAGATCCGCCACGCGCTCCAGCCATGCGGGGAATTGAGCATGTTCGGCTTGGTCAGCACGTCGTACTGCGCCTCCCAGAAGCGCAGGCTGCCGCCGTTCATCCGCCCGTCGGGAACCAGAATCTGCGAGAGGCAGCGGTGGCCGCCGGCCAGACGCAAGGCCGCGTCGAGGTATTTCCGCCGTTCGGCCGGATCGGCCTGCCCGAGCGCAAACAACGCCAGTTGCGTGTAACTGCAGGCGATCATGCCGTCCTCGTAGGTCATCTCGCCTTCGGTCTGGATGTTGTCGAGATTGCGCGCCAGCTCGTCCACCGCACGCCTCACCGAGGCGTAATGCCGCCGCCAGCGCTCGTCCCAGCGGGGATCGGCCGCCGCCAGTTTCTTCTCCTCCGCCATGACTTCCATAATGGACTTGGCGATATAGACGACGGAAGTGTAATGGACTTTGCCGCAACGATAGGCGCCGTCGGGCGTCTGTTTGGTGAGCAGAAAGTCAACCAGCGAAGCGGCGAACTCCAGGTCGTGGCGGTCGCCGGTGACGCGGCCGCGGGCGGCCAGCAAGCCGGCCGCGCAAGCCTCGTTTTGGATGCGGCCTCCCTCCCACTGGGGAATGGCCCGGGGCAGCATCTTCTCCAGGTCGTACATCAACGGCCAGATTTCCGCGAATTTCGCTTCCGCCTGGGCGTCGAGGCCGGCGTCGGGGAAGTGCTCCCGCGCCGCGAAACAGGAAAAGAGGCCGTACCAGGATTCGGTGTGTGACGAGCCCTTCTGCGGCTTGGCGATGGCTTCCGCGCGGGCCCGCTTCAGGTACCACGACCAGGGATGCCGGACGCAGAGCGTGGCTTCGGCCACCTTGCCATTCGGCGCCACGGCGCGGTAGATATACTGGCCGGGCTTTTCGCCGGGCCGGTACGTCTCGCGCCGGGTCTGCTCGCCAAAAACGGTGACCTGGACTTCGCCGCCAGGCTCGACGGTATGGCGGTCGCACTCGATCATCGGCGCGCCGGTGCTCCGCGCCAGCCGCGGCTTCACCTGCGCCAGGTCCGGGATTTCTTCAAAACAGATAGTCCACTGCTTCCGCTCGCCGGGCGCGAGGGCGTCGAGCCCCCGGGGATGGCGCGGCGGCAGCGGGCCGGGCTGGAGCAGGTCCAGCCACGCCGTGTAGATGCGGTGCAGGCCCTGCTTGTAGTCCAGATGCCACGAGGCCACCGGATCCGGCGAACTGACACCCAGGATGCGCCCCGCCGGGCTCATGAAGTACCCCCAGAAGTGCGTCTTCTCGCAACGCAGCAGCGTCGGGAACAGCTTCTCGTTCCACTCCGGGAATTTCTCCATGTAGGCATCAACGCCCAACCGCAGCGCGGCGTGCAGCCCCGTTGCCGGCGCCGCGCCCAGGTTCCGGAGCGCGGCCACGACCACCAGCCGCCCAGCGTCGGCCAAATGGTACTCCAGTTCGAAGGCCAGCTCGCCGCGCTGGCCGGAAAAGCGCGGTTCCCCGCCAGGGCGGGCCTGGAGCTGGACCGCCTGCCATTGGCCGCCTTCCCGCACCAACCATTGTGGCCCGCCATGTTCCCCGGCCTGGAACGGAAGGCTGCCCACGGCGGTGGCGAACGACTGGATTCCCGCCGCGCCGACCGTCACGCGCAGCTCATTGTTTTCCAGTATCGTCATCAATTTGTCCTTGAGCTTCATTGTCATCCGCGGGGTTGTTTTTCAAGTCTTGGCTTCGCTTTCCGCGGTGCGATGGAGGCGGCGGTCGCTGAAGATGTCGGTCCAAGCGCGGTCATCCACACAATGTTCGGGGTCAAGCCGCCGCTGCGGCCCCAGGGTGCCGACCAGGCACGGGGCGATGTGCGGATGGGAGCCGCGGAGATGCGCCCACGCCTGCTCGAACCGGCCCAGAAGCCAGCCGGAGAACCGATTCACGCTGGCCGTGGTCTCGGCCGCGCGGTAATCGCCGACCAGCGGCTTGCGGAATTGGCCATTGCCGCAGGCTCACGCTGCCCCCGCCCCGAGGCCACGGCCGCTCGCAAACGCCACCTGGTAGGCCCATTTGGCCACTTCATGCGGATTGCAGGCGTCGCGGTGGAAACCCTGCGCCCAGGGTTGGGGATAGGCCTCGCCAGCCTGCTGCGACCGGCCGAAGTGCGACGAGGCCGGCCCGTCAATCCCGTCGGGCGCCATGAAGGGCGACCACCATTCCCCGGGAAAGTGGCGGCGATGATTGGCGCGCGAGCAGCGGTGGTGCAGTTCCATGGCCTCGTCGGCCAGGCCGGCGTCAGCCAGCGCCAGCGCCAGCCACTGGCCGACAATCCACCAGATGCCGCCGTTCTCCCCGCTGCCCGGCGGATAAAGGCAGTGGGTGCGCCCCGGGAAATCGCCATGGTCGAGCGGCCGGTCAATGATGGCCGGGCCGATGGGCGTGTCGCAGCGCCGCAGCGCGGTGCGCAGCATCTCCCGCCGCCGCGCCGGAGTTCCCAGGCGCGCCAGGGCCATCCACGGCTGGGCGTCCAGATAGATCCGGTTCTCGGCGGCATCGCCGACCAGGCCGCCGTCATCGCCAATCGCCCGTGGCCACCATGCACCCTTGCCAAACGCGGCGCAGGCGGCGCGCAACGCCTTGGCGTGGCGCCGCAACCCGTTCGCCCGCGTGGCATCGCCGGCCGCCCGCGCCAGCGCCGCCGCCAGCCGCTCCTGCGCCACGACGGCCAAGCCCGCGTTCATCAAGGATTCGCCACGCCCCTGGGGGCCGACGCGTCCCAGCCAGTCGTTCCAGTCGCCGGAGAGCATGCGCGGGAGGCCGTGCCGGCCCACGCCGACGGTCTTCCGCGCAAACGCCAGGAGGCGGTCAAGATGGCCGGAAAGCGGCGCCTTCCAGCCATCGGCGGCGGCCAGTTCCACGGCCAGCAACGTCGGCCCTTCGGCATCGAGCACCTCGGCCAAGGCGAGCGCCCACCACCAGACCTGCTCGCTGGCGATGGCCAAGGCGTCGGCCGCCGCGCCGCCGTGCTCCCCGCCCGGCGCCTTCCACAGGTAGTCGCGCCCCGGCGTGGCGTTGGACATTTGCGGAATGCCGCGGCGCGGGCAGCTCGCCGCCACCGAGCGCAGCACCTGGTCGCGGGCCAGGGCGGGCGCGATCTTCGCGATGCCCCAGGCCACCTGGTTGCCGTCGCGGAAACTGGTCATGGCTCCGGACTGGTCCAGCGCCGGCGAACGGTGGTCCAGAAGATAGAGATGGCCGTTGCCCGCGCAGTTGAACCCCCGTGACGCATCATGGAACGCGCTGCCCACCAGCAATTGCGCCGACCAGCGGATCTCGACCGGATCGCAGCCCGGCCGCACCTCGACCCGCCCCAGCAGTTCGCGCCAACGCCGACGCTGGCCGGCGCGCGCCGCGGCAAACTCCCCGGCGCTTGGCGGCCGGGGATCGGCGCCGGCGGGATCGTAGCCGACGCGGACCAGCAACGGCTCGGCAAGACTGGCCCGCCAGGCATTCCCTTGCGAGGCGAGGTTACAGCCCTGCGCCGCCCACCCCACCCGGCCGTAGCCCGGGAGGTCGGTGCCCAGGCAATCATCGCGCCGGGTGGCGCCGGCCAGGTTGGTCGGGAGCAGCAGGCTGGGGGCGGGCGTGTCCGGGTTCCGGGCGTGCCAGCTCCAGCACAGCAGCAGTTCCCGCGCCGCCAAGTCCGGCACCAGCACTTCCAGGTGCAGGAATCCGTCCGCCAACGGGATCGTGGCTTGGGCCGTCCCCGGCCCGAGCAGCCAGCGCCCGCCGGGCAGCCGCTGGAGATCCAGCTCCAATTCCGCATCGCCGGTGATGAGCTTCGCCCGCCGGTGGCCGGCGTGGAAGGGCGCCGGCGCGAAATAGCGGCTGCCAAACTCCGCCGACAATGGCCGCACGCTGCCGTCAAGATAGACCTCGGCCTTCATCCGCCAGCCGGCCAGGGGATGATGCGCATACGGGTCGCCGCCGCCGGCTTCGACCCAGGCAGTGGGCAGCCCCTCGTGTTCGGCCCAGGCAGTGTGGAACGGAATGTTCATGTTGCGTTGGCTGTCCTTAATCAACCGGAGTTGGCAGGGTCGAAAGCCAGCGATGGCCATCGAGAGCCCTCGAAGCCGGGATTGCTCCGACAGGGGCGGCACGATTCACCCGTCCCTTCCCGCCTGAACTTGTGTAAATTCCTTCCTGACTTACTATTGCCGGGGGATGATCTGGAGGGCCGAGATGCCGGTCCAGCCTTTTCCGGCGAGCCATTTCATCGTGACCGCGATGTCCGGCGCGGTTGCGCCCTTGAACACGATGTAGTTCATATTCTTGGGTGTTTCGCCGGGCTTGGTCGTGGCGACGGCGTGCTTGCCGCCGTTCCATCCGTAGTCGAATGAAAAGGCGTCGGAAGGGGTGTCGCTTCCGAGCGGGGCGAGGGAGACTTCGCCCTGGACGTTGTGGATGCCCGCGCCGAGAATGACGATGACATCGTATTTCGCGTAGGGGATGCCTTTGATGACCAGGCGGGGATTCGAGACGAGATTGCCGCGCTTGAGTTTGAGGTCGTTGCCGCCAAAGCCCCAGGGTTCCCCAGTTGCGGGCTTGGCTTCGCCTTCGATGGAGAGGGTGACAGGCGAGGGGGCGCCGTCCGAGGTGATGAAGCCGGAGGCGGTTTTCACCTCCGCCGAAACGGCATTCCAGTTGCCCTGCGCTTCCGGGCCGATGCCGGCGATGTCGTTGGCGGCGAGCGTCTGGTCGGCGCCTTCGGCGGTGACGAAGTTGATGCCGATGCTGCCGGCGACGCCAGGCGCGGCGGTGATGATATGCTTGGCCGTCGAGCTTGGCTTCAGGTCTTTGCCGAATGCCTTCGCCTTGACGGTGCAGGCTTTGGAGATGGCGATGGGACCCTGGTAGCGCGGCGAATTCTCGGTGGGTTCCGAGTCGTCGGTCGTGTAGTGGATCGGTGCGCCTTCCGTGACGCAGGAGATGGTGACGGCCGCGGGTTTTGCGCCGGGGAATCCGGAGGAGACGATGTCAGGCATCTGGGTACGACCGGAATAGACGCGGATGTAGTCCACCCACATGTCGCTCTGGTTGCCGTAGCGCTCCAGGTCAATCTGCCAGCCGCTGATGCCGCCGATGGCGTAGTTGACCAGGAACCAGGTGGGCTGGGTCTTGGAGACCGGCCCGGTGGGATGGCGCAGGACTTCGCTGCCGTCGAAGTAGTAGACGGTGTCGGTCTCCGTGATCAGCAGTCCGTAGGTGTGGAAGGTCCAGGACCAGGAGGACTTGCCGCCCAAGGCCAGGGTGTCCACCACCGCGCTGTGCGGCTTGTACAGCGGATTCGGCTTGCCGTCGGCACCCTTCGGCTCATGCCAGGCGGGCTTGGGCTGACTCCAGAAATGGCTGACAATGCAGTAATTGCCGCCCGAATTCGGGTTCTTCGGCCCGTAGCCGCCATAGGCCTCAATGATGTCCAGCTCGTCGCAGCCCGCCTTTTTCACGGCCTCGTACTCCGGCGCGGCCTTGTCCATGCCAATCGTCCCTTTGGTGAGGGTCCAGAAGGCCGGCCAGGTGCCGGGCGCCGACTGGGCGACGAAGCGGCATTCAAAATAGCAGGGCGGGGTGGCGGAAACGCCGCTGCCGTCGCCGCGGATGGAGGAGAGGATGCCGCTGCGGCCCTTGGTGCCGGGCTTCTTGGACGCGTGGATGCGCAGCCAGGTCCCGGCCTGGCCGAAGGGGTCGTTTCCGCCGGCCGGGTCGGAGAAGATCCAGCCGCTGAAGTCGCCGCCGCCGGTTTTATGTGCGGGATAGCGGGCATTTTTCCCGTCGGGGGAGATGGAGAGCGGGCCGGCGAAGTCGTCGGCGAAGAGCAGCTTCAGCCCTTTGGCGGCCGGCGGGTCGGCCTTGGGAATGCCCTGGTTCCAGGCCACGCCGCCCCGGTTGAAGAGCTGGAGCTCGCAGATGTCCTGCTTCTTGCCCTCGTCCTTGGCGTGGATGCGGATGGTGATCGGGCCGTTGGGGAACTGGTCGGCGGGGAAGACGAAGCTGCCATTGCCGTCGGCGGCGAGCTTGAGGTCGGCCACCGCCGCGTCATGCCCCCACGGGCTGGGCTTGGCCGGCGGGGTGGGTGGCTCCCCGCCGGACAGGGCGCGCTTCACCCGCCGCCAGAGGCCTTCCGGCGGGGTGGGCTTGGCCGGCGGCGGCTGCTGCCAGCAGAATGCCTTGGCCTGGGTCATGCCGGGCGCCTGGAAGGTCACGGTGGTGTCGCCCTGGATCTCCGAACAGTAGGCCGGCGCGCTGACCTTGATCGCCTGGACGAAGTCAATCCCCTTGGGCGCCTTCCCGCTTTCGCCGGTGTAGAAGTCGGGGTACTCCGGGGTGGCGGTGGCGCCGGGCTTGGCCGGCTCCTGGGCGAAAAGGGCACCGGAAGCCAGGGCGCAGGCCAGGGCAAGGCCGGGAAGGCGAGTCTTCATGGCAGTCTCCTGATTCACTGGTTTGATCTTTCGTTCCGGGTTTCGTCCGCGAAACAAATCCTTTAGCCTCCTTTCGCCCACGAAACACACGAAACCACACGAAAGTTTCAAATCCTCACCGCGGAGGCGCGGAGTTCGCGGAGGGTCCGACCGAAAGTTTTAATTCGTGTGGATTTGTGTAGATTCGTGGGAAAAAAACGGTTCGGGTTTTTCGTGCTGTTTCGGGTGTTTCGTGGGCTAAACTTCTTCGCGGCCAAACGGTCACGGGGAATAGTTGTCGATCTTCACCCAGTCCTGCGTGAGGAACGTCTGGCACTTGGACGCCGTCTGGTACAGCTCCTGCCGGGTGCCGCTCCGGGCATGCCCGTCATAGAAGGCGTGGTTCGCCCGGTTGTTGTGGAGCAAATGGATGCGCCCCCAATAGAGGCCCGATTCCCCGACGGTGGAGAAGGCGCCGCACATGCGCGTGGGGATGCCTGGAGGGGAATAGCCGCCCATGGCGCTGTCCGCCAGCATGACGATGCTTGCCGGGTCGGGCACCGCCGCCAGATCCTGCAGGGTGACTTGGCTGCCGGCGATGGAAACGGTGCGCTCGAAATTCCAGTCGGGATGCTCCCCCCCGACTTGCCGGCGCCACAAGGCATAGCCCTGGACACCAATGTCCAGGCCGTCGTCGTAGCCCTTCAGGAAGTCTTGATAAAACGGATTGGCGGGACAGCCCAGCGCGCCGGCGCTGGAAAGGTAGTGCGGCAGGCCGGATGGCGGGAACCAACTGTCGGTCTGCTTCTCCGCGGCGACGAACGGCATCCAGGCGTGGGCATGGGCATCCGGCCGCCGCCAGCCGCTGATGATCATCCCGTCCCAGTCGCTGGCATAGGTCTGCAGGGCGATGTGGCACTGCCGCTGGTTGCCCAGGCAGACGACCTGCTTGGCCGCGTCCTTGGCCTTTTGCAGCGCCGGCAGCAGCAGCGCCGCCAGGATCGCGATGATCGCGATCACCACCAGCAGCTCGATCAGGGTGAATTTGAAACGCCGGGTCATGCTATCCACCAATTGCACGAATTTCCACGGATATTTTTCCTCGGGGCCGCAAGGGCGGCCCTTGGGATCGGTCATTGATCCCATGGGACCCATGGGACTCATGGGACTCATGAGACCCATGGGACCCATGACGGCGGCAGCAAAGTGGGTGGCACCGTCCCCGGTGCCACCCTGGCCTTTCCTTCAGACACCATCTTCCGCCCGGCGAATTTTTTGGCTGGACGGCAGGTCCCTGGCCGGCAGGTCTACCGCCCGGCGAAGACTGCCTGGACGGCAGGTCCCTGGCCGGCAGGTCCCCGGCGCCGGCGGAGCAGGCCGACCGCGCCGAGGCAAAGCAGCGCCAAGGCCGCCGGCTCGGGCACGACGTTCAACACGCCGGTGCTGTCCGTGAAGGTGTAGGTGACGCCACCGTTGGTACCGCTCCACACCCCGTCAGTGTTGGTCAGGTTGAAGTCGTCGACCGCCACCGTGCCGAACTCGCCGGTGTAGCTGCCGGTGAAGGAGAACAGCGTGTAGCTGCCGGGCTGGGCGGCGACGTCATAGCTGCCATAGGACACGATGTCCAGCAGGCCGCCGTAGGTCAGGCCACCGCTGGCGGCGGTGACCGTCACGTTGTCGTAGCCCGTGCCGAGGGTGGCGCCGCCGATCTCCATCTGCGTGGTGGAATCCACGGCGAGGGCCAGGGAGGCCACGGTCAGTTGTCCGGGGCTGGTGCCGGGGGCGAGCTTGCCGCCGGCCTGCACCGTCACCGCGCCGCCGATGGTGCCGGAGCCGCCGAGGGTGGCGGTGCTGGCGACGGTGACCGCGCCGGTGGCAGCGGAGTTGTCGCCATTGACCAGCAGCTTGCCGGCGTTGACCGCGGTGGGGCCGGTGTAGCTGTTGGTGCCGCCCAGGGCCCAGGTGTTCGTGCCGGACTTGGTCACGCTGGTCAGCCCCATGCCGTTGTCGGCAATGGCGCCGTTGTACTCATTGACGAGGCTGGCTGCGCTCGTGCCGGTGAGGGTCAAGCCCTGCGTCCCATTCGCAGCCGCAAACGTCGCGGCGCCGCTCATGACCAGGGCGCCGGCGCCCGAGGAGTCGAATCGTACCGTGGTGTTTACCGCCTGCTTGTAATTGCGGTCCGTGCTGTCGCCGGAACCGATATACAACACCGCGCTGGATTGATTGAAGACCCAGTTCGCGGCCGCGTTGGTGGACGCGCCGATGCTGCTGTTGCTGCCGCCGTCGGCCAGTTTGGTGACGGCATAGTAAGTGCCGTTGCCGTTGGCCGTGCTGGTCGATCCGGTGTAGCTGCTGGTGGCGTTCGCGAGAGTCACAACGTTATCCGTGGCCACTACAGTTGCCCAGTTGTTGCCGCCGCCCTGAATGCTCATAGCGGTCATGCCACCGCCGTTGTCGGTGAGCCGCGGAGCAAAATACAGCTTGTTGCTGGTCGTGCCCAGAATGAGGGTGTTCGCCGTATTGGAGTCACTGAACCCGATCGCCCCGGTATTGGTGAAGTTGATGTTGCCAGCAACTTGGGAAGCGCCGCTGCCACCCAGGCTGAAGAGCCGGTCCGTGGCCCCATTGGCATAGGTGCCGGTGTATTGCAGCTTGCCCTGGTTCAGGACGAAGTTGGCCGCGGCGTTGCTGGAAGCGCCGATGCTGCTGGCCAGGTCGCCGTTGGTCAACTTTGCGATCTGCACGGTGCTGTTGAACCAATTGGCGCCGCCGGTGATGGTCGTCACGCCCGTGTAGGTATTGGCGGTGTTGGAGAGGATCACGCTGGCGGTTGCGCCCGTCACATTGAGATTGGTGGGCAGACTGTTGACATCGCCCAGAACGCTGCTGACGGTTAAGCCACCGCTTCCGCCGCCGAGGTTGTAGGTCTGGCCGTTCGGGGTGAGGGTGCCGCTATAGGTGGCTGCTGCCGACGAGCCGAGCGACAGGTTGGCAAAGCCGGCCATGTCGATGGTTTCGGAGCTGTTGCCGGTCAGGGCGATGGCGCCCGCGGAGCCGGCGGCGATCTTGCCGTTGGTGAGCCAGCCGGTCACGGTGCTGTAAGCCCCGGTGGCCTTCAGGATGCCGCCGCCGTTGATGGTGATGCCGCTGGTGTTGCCGACGGTGGTGGTCGAGCCAATCTCGAGGATACCGCCGGTGTTGACCGTGTAAGCGCCGGTGCCGGTGTTGGCGCCGTTGACGATCAGCGTGCCGGCGTTGACGGTGGTCGCGCCGGTGTAGCTGTTGTTGCCGCTGAGCGTCAAGGTGCTCGTCCCGGCCTTGGTCACGCTGCCGCCGCCGGTCTGCAACTCGCTGATCACGCCGCCGACGTTGAACGCACCGCTGCCGTTGCCGGTGAAAGTGAGGGCATTGGCGCTGCTGTCCGTGCCGAGCTGGATGGCGCTCTCGAGGTTGTAGGTGATCGTCTGGTTACCGTTCTTGACGGCGTTGAGGTTGACCGTGCCGGTGGCGGCGGAGAAGTTGAGGGCGTCGCCGGAGATGGTCTCGATCAGATTGGCGCCGGCGGTGGCGCTGGCCTTGCCGGTGAGCGTCAGAACCTTCAACTGCACCGCCGTCCCGCCGTTGTTGACGTTGGCGGTCTGGGTGACCGGCAATGTATTCGTGAACGCGGTGCCGGTGCCGGTAAAGAACTGGACGGTGTCGGCATTGGTGATGAGGCTGGCGCCTTGGGCGCCCGGGGAGTTGTCCCACGTCCCCTGGGTGTTCGGCCCGCCGGTGAACCAGTCGAACGTGCCGGAGCCGGTGGTGTTGACCATCGAGTCCTGCCAGGTGTAGGTGGCGGCGTGCGCGGCGGGCAGGGCGAGGGCGGCGAGGCCGGCGGCGGCGGCCGCCAGGGTGGCGGCGGCGCGGCGGGCGGGTGGCGGAGTCGGGGTCGGGGTCGGGGTCGTGCGGCGAGTGGTGGCGGCGGTGCGTTTCCTCATCGGCTGGGCTCCTCTTTCTCTTTTGCCTTCTGCTTCCGCGGGTTCCTGGGCGGGCGGCCGGCTGGCGCCGGGACCGCGCTTTTGGACAGGTGCCTAAATAAAGCGTCGGAATCCCGGCGGTGCAAGCCAGAAAATGCGCAATCTTTTTAGATTTTGCGCAATCCGGCGGTAGAATATGACGGGTTCAGCGCCGTTGCGAAGCTTCGCCACGACGGCACGAAGGGCACGAAGCCTAGGCGAAGCGATTTCCCCACAAAGGCGGCGCGAAACGGCGCCCATGGACAAAAACAGGGTCCGGTTTTTTGATTTACGTTGATTTGTGGGGGAAAAAATCCAAGGAGGCCGCCCCATGCGCTTTGCCTATGTCACGGAACCGGCGGAAAGCTACTATCGTGGGATCTTGAAGGGGATTCTCCACTTCGTCACCGCCCAGGGCGGCCTGGGCCTGGAGCCGTGCGTGGTCTGGTGTGGCGCGGCGGACGTCCTGCCGGCGCTGGACGCCGCCGGGTATGACGGCCTGATCCTGGGCACGTTCTGGGAGACTTCCCCGCAGGCCCGGCGCCTGGCCACGCCGGTGGTGAGCGTTTCCAACACCCATCTGGAGACGCCCTTCGCCAAAGTGGTCACGGATGACCGCGAGATCGGCGCCGCCGGAGCCCGGCACCTGCTGGCCAAGGGCTATCGCCATCTCGCCTTCTGGGGCCACGACTGGCTCTTCAGCCGGCAGCGCTGGGACGGGTTTGCGGCGGCGGCGGCGGCGGCCCTGGGCCCGGAGTGCCGTCCCGGGCGGCTCCGGCTCCGGGGCAACGGCAACGGCGGCGCCAAACGCTGGCTGGGCCGGCTGCCGCGGCCGCTGGGGCTGATGGCGGAGGGCGACGACGTGGCGGCGGCCGCCATCAACCTGGCCAACGAACTGGGCTGGCGCGTCCCCGAGGACCTGGCGGTCATCGGCGTCAATGACGACGAGCTGTTCTGCGAGCTGGTCCACCCGACCCTTTCCAGCGTCTCCCTTCAGTTGGAACGCATTGGGTTCCTGGCCGCCGAGCGCCTCCTGCAACTGGTCAGAGGCGAGGAAATCCCGCGGGTGACGCTGGTGCCGCCGGGCCCGCTGGTCCAGCGCCAATCCACCGCCGGGATCGTGGCCGGCGACCCGCGGGTCGCCCAGGCGGTGCGGTTCATGGAAGAGAAGTTGGCCGGCGGCGGCGACGTGAATGCGGCGGCCCGGGCGGCGGGCTTGTCGCGGCGCATGCTGGAGCTGCGCTTCAAGGCCGCCCTGGGGCAGACGCCGCACGACGTGCTGGCGCGCCTCAGGCTTGACCGGGCCAAGGAGCTGCTGGCCACGACCGCCTTTGCGCTCAAGCAGGTCGCCGCGCTCTGCGGCTTCAGCGGCGCCGTCAGTTTCAGCCAGGCCTTCCGCCATGGCGTCGGCCAAGCCCCGAGCGCCTACCGCCAGCAGTTCCGCGCCAAGCCGCCCGCGAAACCCGGGGCGCCGTGACGGGAAGCGAACCGGCGTGGCCGCGAACTGTTTTTCCCCCACTGCGCCGCGGAGCGGCGGTTGCCGATCGGCCGGATGTGGTGGCGGCGTTTTTCTCCTGTCCCTAAGCTCATTTTACGCGAAGATTTTTTTGGCCCACAAATCCACACCAGCCTTTTCCCCACGAAACACACGAAACAGCACGAAAGCTTTGTTTTTTTTTCGTGTGTTTCGTGGGCTAAAAAAGGGTCGGAGTTTTTCGTGGGCTAAAGGGATCGCCTGGACGGCAGGTCCCACACTGAAGTGTGAACTCCAACCCGAGCCAGACCGGACAACGCGCGTACGGGAACGCGAACCGCCGCGTCATGAACGTGAAAGTTTCAAGGCCAAGGCGGCATTGGGATAGCCCACGTGGACGCGGCCGTGCAGGCGCTGCCCCGCGGCGAGGGCGTCATGGACGGCCTGGCCGTCGGCGTCAATCACCAGCAGGCCGCGCTCGACCGTGTTCCGCCAGACGGTCGCCATGTCGTTCAGGCGCGGCTGGCTCATGTTGAACGCCGTGAGCCCCGGCATCTCCGGCAGGAACGGCACAAAATGCTCGACCCGGCCACAGGCATGGATGGCGCCGCCGCCGAATTCGGCGAGCAGCCGCTGGTCATACGGCTGCACGAATTCCGCGAACATGGCTGGGGAAAGGTTCATCGCGGAGTCGTCCCGCAGCATGATCGCGCCGGGGTGGACCAGGCCCCAGTGGGTGGTCAGTCCGTCCTCGCGCGCCGGCTGGATCGTCTGCCAGCGGCGCATCGCCCGGATGTAGGTGCGCGTGATCAGCTCCAGCGCCTGATGCACCAGCTCCGGCTCGTCCATCAGCAGCATGAAGAGAGCGCTGCCGACGACCATTTCGAGAATGTCCAGCGGCCCCTGGAAATCGGGGTGGTAGAGATGGACATGCCGGCCGATCTTCGGATAGCGGGCCTGAATCGCCTTGAAGCGCCGCCCCATTTCCCAGACCCGGTTCATGTACGGCTGGTCCAGCGAAGGTTCACCGGCATCGAGCAGGCGGCGGAGCGCCTCGGCCCCGCCGGGCAGCGGATGGCAGGCCGGCAGCGTGTCCGTCGCCTCCGGCATCCGGAACAATTCCACGCCGAAGAGCATGGGCATGATGGGCGAGCCGTAGTTGCAACGCACGTTCAGGATCTTGCCGGAAGCCTCGGCCAGCGCCTGGGAACAAAAACCCATCGCCTGCAGCGCCATCGCCTCGAAATCCTCCAGCGCCGCGTTGATCGGCACCCGCGGCCACTCGCGTTCCGAGGGGCGCGGCCGCGGCCGCCGGGGGACAAAGACCTCTTGTTTGCAGGCGCCACGGGCGAAATCGCGCCACTGGCGCCACAGCTCCCGCTCGACATCATCCTCAATGCGGCTTTCGAGATCGTCCAGGGCGGCGGCCAAGGGCCAAGAAGCGGGATGCGCACGCGTGTCCATTATTGATGTTCTCCAAGCCGCATGGTCATTGCCATGAGAGATCGGCGCCAAGCTGCCGGGACTGGCCGGGAGCAAAGCCCACCGCAACGGACTTGCCGCCATGCCGGACGAGGCAGTTGCCTCCCTGGGCGGCGCGGATGGTGGCGGCGGCAAGCTTGCCGGAGCCCCACGCGATGTCCACCTCGAACCCGCCGCGGGCGCGGAGTCCCCGCACCGCGCCGGCGGGCCAGGCGTTGGGCAGGGCGGGGAGCAGGTCCAGGATTCGTGCGGCGCCAGCTCCCTGCCCCGCGGTCAGGTGGCTCTGCAACAGCATTTCGGAGACGCCGGCGGTGAAGCCGAAATTGCCGTCGATCTGGAACGGAGGATGCGCGGCGAAGAGGTTCGGATAAACCCCGCCGCCGGCGCCATAGTTTGCTGGCGCGCCAGCGCTGGTGACCGGACGCAACAGGTTCTTCACGAAAATGGCGGCGTGGTCGCCGTCGCGCAGCCGCGCCCAGAGATTGAGGCGCCAGGCCAGCGCCCAGCCGGTGCTGTCGTCGCCGCGGATTGCCAACGCGCGTTTCGCCGCCGCGAAAACCGCGGGAGTGGCCGGGGTGATGCGATGGCCGGGATAAAGGCCGAAGAGATGTGAGCTATGGCGGTGCCGCGGATCCTCGTCCGGGAAATCCCGGAACCATTCCTGAAGCTGCCCGCGCGCCCCAACCTGAAGCGGATACAATTTTGCGCGCGCCGCTTCGAGTTGCGCCGCGAACGCCGCGTCGGCGCCGAGGATGCGCGCCGCGTCCAGGCAGGCGGTGAACAGTTCCCAGATGATGGAGATGTCCATCGTGCTGGCGAGGCTCTGGCAGGCGGCCTTGCCGTCCGGCGCGATGAATCTCGCCTCCGGCGAACTGGAGGGGGCGGTGACCAGATGCCCGTGGCCATCGTCCAGCAGCCAGTCGAGGCAGAACTCCGCCGCGCCCTTCAGCGGCGGCCAGCCGCGGTTCCGGAGGAACTCCAGGTCGCCGCTGAAGGCGTAATGCTCCCAGAGGTGGAGGCTCAGCCAGGCGCCGGCCATGGGCCAAGTGGCCCACAGCGGATCGCCCTCGCCATAGTTCCCGACCGGGGCGGTCTGCCCCCAGAGGTCGGCGTTGTGGTGCGCCACCCAGCCGCGCGCGCCGTAATTCACCGCGGCGGTCGTGCGCCCATGCAGGGAAAGCATCCGGACAAACTCCAGCAGCGGCTCGTGGCATTCGGCCAGGTTCGCGACTTCGGCCGGCCAGTAATTCATTTCCGCGTTGATGTTCAACGTCCAGTTCGAACTCCAGGGCGGGCGCATGGCATCGTTCCAGATTCCCTGCAAGTTGGCGGGCAACCCGCCCGGCCGCGAACTGGCGATCAGCAGGTAGCGGCCGTACTGATACAGCAAGGCGGCCAGGCCGGGATCGGCCTCGCCCCTGGCGAAACGCGCCAGCCGTTGATCCGTGGGCAGAAGGTGCGCGCCGGGAGTCTGGCCAAGATCGAGGCCCAGGCGCCGGAACAGTTTTTGGTGATCTTCCAGGTGCCGCTCCAGCAGATCGGCGTAACTCCTTTCCGCCGCGGCGTCGAGATGACGCCGCGTTTCGACAGCCGGATCGCGGCCGTCGCGGCCGGGGGATTTGTCCGGGCCATTGAAGCTCGTGCCCGCCGAAAGCAGCAGCGTCACGGCATCGGCAGCCGTCACCGTCAAGTGCCCCTCGTTGCGGACCACGGCGCCGCCCTCGGCCAGAATGCGGACGCGCAACTCGAAGGCCATGCCTTCGGGGTTCGGCCCGTCGTCGTAGACGATCGGGGTGGGCGTGGCGAGATAGCTTGGCGCCACATGCGCCGGTGCCCGGCCGCGCAGGACGAGCGTGTCCGCGGCCGCTGTCGCGACCGTGTGCCGCAGCCGGCTGTCCACGCCCGCGCTGAACCGGATTCGCCCCGGTTGGTCGCAGGTGAGGCGCATGACGATGACCTGGTCGGGGAAACTGCAGAACACCTCGCGCGTGAACGTTGCCGCCCCCTCGCGATGCCGTACGGTCGCCACCGCCCGGTCCAGGTCCAGGCCGCGCACGTAGGAGTCCGGAGCGGCCGCGGCGCCGCCGGGAAAGTCGAGATGCAGGTCGCCGAGCGGCTGGTAGGATTCGTTGTAGGGGCCCTGCATTTTCCGGGTCAACTCGTCGGCCTTCACATAGTCGCCGGCGAAGATGGCGGCGCGGACTTGGGGCAGGATTTCCTTTGCGCCCGGATTGTTCCAGTCCCGCGGCGCGCCCGACCAGAGCGTGGCCTCGTTAAGCTGCAAGTGTTCCTGGGTGACGCCGCCGAAGAGCATGGCGCCGAGCCGGCCATTGCCGAGAGGCAGCGCTTCGGTCCAGCCGGCGGCGGGCCGAGTGTACCACAGCGCCAACCCCGGCGGCGGGCCGGGGGGCGTGGAATGGCCGGCGGCAGCGGACTTTTCCATCGTTTCATTCACGCCAAGAGCCTTCCTGGTTCAGGTTGCGGCGGGTTCATTCCCCGTGGCGGGCAATCGCCCGAGCCTCTTGGTTGCTTGAGGTTTCAGGCTTCGCTTTCCGCGGTGCGGTAGAGGCGGCGGTCGCTGAAGATGTCGGTCCAGGCGCGGTCGTCCACATAATGTTCCGGATCGAGGCGCCGCAACAGCCCCAGGGTGCCGACCAGGCACAGGGCGATGTGCGGATGCGAGCCGCGGGCATGGGCCCAGGCCTGGTCGAACCGGCCGAGAAGCCAAGCGGAGAACCGGTTGACGCTGGCCGTGATCTCGGCCGCGCGGTAATCGCCGGCCAGCGGCTTGCAGAAGTCGTAGACATAGAGGGCGTCCAGGTCGAGGTAGCTTAAGCCGCCGGCGCCTTGGTGCCAGTTGCCGTTCGCGGTCTGCAATTCCAGCACGCGGTCAAGCAGCAGCCGGGGGTAGGGAAAGGCGCGGTGGTGATGCTGGTACACCGGCAGGATGTGCGCGGCGCCGCCGAGCCCCTGGTGCCGGTCGGCATGGGGCGTGCCCTTGCGCCACCAGCCGGTCTCTTCGTCGAGATTGGCATCCAGCCAGGCAAAGACCGTGTCGAGCCACTGCCGCGAGGCATGCGAACTCAGGCTGAAGCAGTGGATGCCGCCCCAGAAGAGGTGCGACGCGGGCCATTGCAGCGACCAGTCCACGGCGGTCTCCAGCCAGGGCACGACCTTTTCCGGCGTGTCGAACGGCTCGTAGAGGCGGACCGGATGCGCCATTTTCCCGCCCAGCAGGCCGACCGCGCCCACCGCCGTGCCGTTGGCATGGAGCTTGGAGTGGTGGCGGAGCGGCTGGTAGCTGCCGTCGGCGGGATCCTGGAACGAGTTGAGGTAGGCGACCCATTGCGCGCGTTGCGCCGCGGTGAGGGAGGTGGAGAAGTCCTCGCCCATGATGCCGCGGAGGATGGCGACGTCGGCCGCGGCGTAGAAATGCCCGCTCTGGTTGGCGCCCGGCGTGGCGCTGCCGTAGTCAGCGGGGGGGATGTATCGGCCGTAGCCTTGGCGCGCATCGTGGAACGACTCGAACCAGGCGGTGAGGCCGCGGCGGAAGACACGGAGATCCAGTTTGGTCATGACACCTTTTCCTCGATTTAACTTCGCGTCCTTCGGGCCTTCGTGGCGAAGGTTTCAGTTTTGCATGGCACTACCACGGCAGGACGGTGTCGCCCAGGTCCGAGGCGTCCAAAAGGAAGATCTGGTTGGTCTGCGTGGCGGGATCGCCGGCCACCATCGCGATCCATTGCCGGTCGGGGGTGAGGCGCGGGTGGAAATGCGCCTTTTGCCCCGAACCGAAGGTCGGCCAGTCGCCGCTCAGGACTTGCCAGTCCGTCCGGTTCCCATCAAAGCTCTTGAGGAACAGGAATTCATGAGTTTTCCCCTGCTGGCGCTGGGTCTCGAAGAACCAGAGGCGCCCTTCCGGATCCGCGCCGGTGTGCGAGTAGCCCCAATCCGGCGGCAGCCGGAACTCGCGGCGGACATGGGTGGCGGGGTCGTAGCGGCCGGCCACCTGGTAGGTGTCGCACCAGGCTTCGTAGGCCAGCCCGCGCGCGGTCGAAAGGTAATGGCAGACGGTCTTGCCGTCGGCGTCCTGGGTGCAGAGGTGGGTGTACCAGCCGCCGTTGAGATCGGTGAGCAGCATGCCCTGCTCGGTCGGGGGATGGCAGAAGACGAACTGGTCCTTGCCGTGCGGCACGACGTGGTGGATCGGGCTGTTCAGCCGCACCAGCAGCCGCTCCTCGCCGGTGTCGAAATGCCGCGCCCGCAGTTCCGTGCCCTTGGAGACGTGGCGGTTGTAGACATTGCCGCCCTGCTCGAAATAGACCTTCCGGTCATGCTGGATATACACCAGCCAGCCGCCGTCGGGGCTCACGCAGTTCTGGCCGATGGCGATCCGCTCCGGCGGCAGGCGGAACCACAGCCGGTCTTTCAGGCTCGCCACCTCCACGACATGCACGTCATTGCCATCGAAGTAGATGACCTCCCCGCGGGCGGTGTTCAAGACACTGCGGTGATCGAGCACGCCGGCGCCGGCGGGCATGTCCCACGGCTGCCAATGCGTCTCCGCCGGCGTGGCGTGGGCATGGGTGAGCTGGACCGACGTTCCGCTGGCCAGCTCCAGGCGGTGCAACTGGACGGTGTTGCCATCCGACCGGTGATGAATGAGAAACCGCCCGTCGTTGGTGAAGGTCGGGATGAAATAATAAAGCGGGTAACAAAAATCGTTTCCCGAGGTGAGCTGCACGGCCAGGCGGCCCGTTCCCGGCGCCTTCAGCCGGGGAAACGTTGCCGCCAAACGAAATGAGGCTGAATTCGGCGTCATGGTTAGGGCATCCGTTCCTTGGGTTGCGCAGTTTTACCGGAATCATTCAGGCTGGGCTGGGGAAAGGCTTCATTCGCCCAGGATCAGGTCGCCGGCGGTGTCCACCTGCTTGCTCTCGATGTCGCCGAACCAGTTCATGTGGCTATCCCGGCCGGGGCCGTCGTCATCGTTGATCGCCAGGCACAGCCCGAGGTTGGCGCCGGGGGCCGGCCGGAAGGGGGCGAGGCGCGACCAGGGAATGGCGATTTCGTAGCAGATGTCGCCGCGGGCCGGGTCAAGCCGCTTGGTGGCGACGACGATGTCCTTCGCCTCGCCGGAGGGGGCGCCGCCGTCGGCCGCGAGATAGCACCAGGCCTGCGGCCCCTTCTTGGTCAGGGCCATGGCGAGGTCATACTTGCCGGTGCTGGCCGCCTGGCCGCGCGAGGGGTCAACCATGCACTGGAGGCCGTCGTCCTGCCAAATGTCGCCGTCCGCCTTCTTGTTGGCAAAGACGTCGTCCTTGACCGTCACGCCGAGGTAGAGACACTGCTCGTCCCAGAGGAAGCGCAGCTCGCCGGAAAGCCCCGCCAGCCCGCCCCATTCCTTCTCCGTCTTGAAGGCGAAGAACTGCCGGGCCTCGTCGAGCCGCTGGACTGGCGCGGCCTGCCACGCCGCCTCGTCCAGGGAACCGTCCAGCTTGAGGGCGGCCTTGGCCCGGAGCACCCCGACGAAGCCGGCCATGTAGCGTTCGCATTCGATGGTCCGGCCCGAGGGATCGGTGATGGTGGCCTTGACAAGGTAGACGGCTTGCCGGTCAACCCCGGCCAGGGGGATGACGACCGCGGCGGTGGCCTTCCCCGCGATCGTCTTCGTCCCTTCCGCGGTGTCAGCGAAATAGGCCGTGGGGGCGACGGACGCGCCCCGGGTGTCGTACCGGCCCTTGGCCATCGGGAGTTCCCGGGCCAGCTCCAGCCGCCAGCTCACCTCCTGCTTTTCCGCGGCATGGTTCTGGATCAGCAGGCGCACCCCCGCCGGCTGGTCGCCGCGGCTGGGCTCGGGCAGCAGCCGCACCGCCACGCGGCCGGTGACCGGGACGCGGGCGCGGAGGAGGCCGTTGCAGCCGCCCTTCCCGCCCTTGATCCTGACCAGGATGTCGCCCTCGCGCGCCGCGGTGCTGTCGGGGAGATGGAGGCGGAAGGGCAGCGTCGAAACGCCGGCCTCCCGGCTGGCGGCCGATCCCTTGCTGATCTCCCAGGCCGCCGGCGCCGTCAGCTCGACAGCCTCGGCCGGCACGCCCGCCGCCAGCAGCACTTCCAGCGTCGTCTCCCCGCCCTTGACGACACCTTCGGGCAGCGCCGCCAAGCGCGCCGCCGGCGCGCCCAGGCGTTCGGCCAGCGGGGCGGTGGCCGAGTCGTAGAGCAGCAGCAGCGGATCCTCGTTGATGGTGAGGGTCAGCCCCTGGCCGCCGGCGTCGAGATCGCCGCGGCGGCCGTCAATGGCGATCGCCGTCACCGCGCCCACGCCGGGCAGCGGCAGGAAGACCTCCTGCCGCCCCTTCTCCTTCCAGAGCACCTGGAGGCAATGGCCGTCGCGGTCGCGGAAGAGGAAGGCATAGGTGTCGGCGCCGTAGCGCTTCTGGCCGGCCGGCTTCTTGACGCAGAGGCCGTTGATCATGTTGTAATAGGCGATCGCGTCGAGCTTCGGGCAGTAGCGCGGCGCGTAGCGGCAGTCGAAGACGTTGTGGGCGGTGGTGGGGTCGTCGGCGATCTTGGCGTCGGGATCGGGGTAGCCGAGGTCGAACCAGGAGACGCTGCCGCCGCCGCCGGCGAAGAAGCTGGTGATCTTCTTGACCAGCGACTTGGCCACCGTCTGGCGGGCCAGGCCGTGGCTGTTCAGCCCGATCTCGGTGGACCAGATCGGCTTCCGGTGGCCATACTTGGCGAAGAGCCGCTCGTACTCCTGGAAGATCGCCGGGATCTCCTGCCAGTCGGAGTAGCCGTGGAAGTCCACCACGTCGCAGTAGCGATGGAAGCCGGCCTGGAAGAACTCCTCGACCGGCCCGACCGAGGTGGCGATGACGGTGACGCTGGGATCAACCTTCTTGACTTCCTCGTAGACCGACTTGTAGGCGGCGACGTTCCCAGGAATCCGCTCGGGGATGACCGGCGGCTCGTTGCCGAGGCTGAAGAACATCGGCCGGACGTGGCCATAGGCCTTGAGCCAGTTGCGCACCCCCTGGCGCAGGGCGGCGTCGTCGTACTTCTCATGGCCGGGGGCGCGGTGCTCCCAGGCGTAGGTGGGGCAGCCGGCGATCACCCCCATCCCCAGCTTCTCGCAGAGGTCCATCCGTCCCGGCGTCAAGGCGTACGGCGGCGTGGCCGCCCAGCCGCTCCAGACGTTGGAGATGCGCACGCCGAGGCGGTCGGCGAGGTAGAAGAATTCGCCGATGTTCCCCTCCCAGTTGCGGCTGGTGAAGGGGATTTCCTCCGGTTTGTAGTTTTTCGTCACCGGCCTGGGCAGGATGGCCAGGGCGGTGTAGTTGCGGAACGGCGCTTCCCCTTCCGGCGCGACTTCCGCGTGCAGTTCGTAATACCGCCCCGCCTCCAGTGGCGCGCCCCCCAGGTCAAGGGTCGCCGCATAGGCCAGCTTCTGCCCCTGCGGCTTTGCCGGCGCCAGCGCCAGCTTGCCGGCGGCGCCGCACTCGGCGCCCCAGTAGTCGCGAAGTTCCCAGGAAAGCTGGAGCTGCCCCTCCGCCAGCGGCGCGGTCGCGAGCACGGTGACCGTCACGGTGCGCTTGTCCTCGGGAAAGAGCAGGTTCCCCATCTGGGCGGTGTCAAACATGATCCGGTCAATCCGGCGGTCCTTCTTCGCCACGGCCGCGACGAAGGCGGCCGCCAGCTCGTCAACCCAGAAGCGGCCGGAGGCCTTGTTCAACTGGACATGGAAGCGGGCCGCGGCCGCTTGCGCCGGCGGCTCGATGCGCTTGCTGAGCCGCTGCCAGTTCCGGACGCCGTAAATGTCCGCCAGCTTGACGCTCTCGAGCGGCTGGCCGGCGTCGTCCAGCCACTCCACAACAACGACGCCGTTGAAGGAGTTGTCGGGCGACTTCAGGTCGCTCCGGCAGGCCAGGGCAAACTCCCACACGCCAGGCGTCACCGCGAAGGGCGCGCCGGTGGCGGCACAGGGCTTCTCCACCGCCGCGGGCGCGCGCTGCAACCGCAACGCCTGCCGCCCCTTGAAGGCCGTTTCCCGGTCAATGGCAACGTCACCTTGGCTGGCCCAGCCGGCGGGAAGCTGCGTCGTCCCCTCCCAGTCGGCCGTGAAGGCCGGTGGTGGCGGGGCGGCGGCGGCCAGCGCCGGTTGGCTCCAGGGGGGGCAGAGCACCAGCGCCGCGGCCAGCGTGAACCATCGGGCAAAACGGTGCATGCGAGTTTCCTTCCGGGGGTCATTTCGTTAGCTCATGGGTGGGCAAAAACGGTGGCGCTTGCCCAGGGGCGGTAGCGCAGCTTCCGCCGGGACGCCTATCCCAACAATTGCGGCGGCGGCGCCAGTTTCGTACCGCGCCCCGGCAAGAACTGCGCTGGCCAGCGTTTGCCCTCGCCGGCTGCCGCCCCCCGCCGATCAGCAGGGGCCGCCTGGCCCCGGCATCCCGGCGCGGAGCCAGGCCACCAGCCGCTCCAGCTCCGCCGCCGGCTCGGCCACCGGCCGGTAGCCGAAGTCGCGCCGGGCGGCGTCATGGCGGAACCAATGGTCCAAGGCAAGCTGGCTGGCGACAAAACGGGTCATGCAAGGCTCCCCCAGCGCCGGCAACAGCCGGTGCAGCAGCTCTTCCACCGCGCCGGCGGCATAGGCGACGCGGAAGGGGACGGCGCGGGGCGGCAGCCGCAGCCCCAGCCGCCCGAGCAGGTCGCGGAGCCAGTCCCAGAGCCGGACCGGCTCGGCGTCGCCGATGAAATAGGCCTGCCCCGCCACCGCCGCGCCGGGGCGCAGCAGCGCCGCCGCGGCCTGGAGATGGGCGGCGGCGGCGTTTTCGACATGGGTCAAGTCGACCCGGTTCGTGCCGTCCCCGACCTGGCGGAGCCGCCCCCGGCGGGCGAGGTCAACCAGGCGCGGGACCAGGTGGGGGTCGCCGGCGCCCCAGATCAGGTGCGGCCGCAGCGCGCAGGTCCGCAGGTGGCCGCCGCCGGGGAGGCCGCGGCCGTTGGCGGCCAGCACCCGGCGTTCGGCTTCCGCCTTGGAGGCCGGATAGTCGGCCAAGTGGCGCGCCGGATAGGGGCTGGTCTCGTCGGCGCCCGCCACCGGCCCCCTCCCGAAGACGACGCTCGGCGAGCTGGTGAAGAGCAGGTGCGGCACATTTTCGCGGACACAGGCGTCGAGCAGGTTCTGCGTGCCGCCGACATTGACCTCCCAGAATTCGCCGGAGCGCCCCCAGACGCCCGCCTTCGCCGCCGTGTGGATGGCCAGGTCGCAGCCGCGGCAGGCGGCGGCCAGCGTCGCCGGCGCCCGCAGGTCGCCCAGGAACTCCGCGGCCCCTTGGGCGGCCAGTTGCGGGCAGGGGCGGCGCACCAGGATGCGCACCTGGTCGCCGCGGCGGAGCAGCCGCGCCACGATCCGCCCCCCCAGGAACCCGCCGCCGCCTGTCACCAGAACCTGCATGGCCCGCTTCCCACCCTTTCCGCCGCCGCCGGGGCGCGGCGCCAGGTACCATAAATCGGAATTCCGGATCAATCATCCGCCGGCCACGGCGTGGGCAATCCACAGCGGCAGGTCGAATTCGGCCCGGATGCGCTCCTCGACCGCCGGCAAGGCCGCGGCGTCCGGGGCCAGGCCGAACACGGTCGCGCCGCTGCCGCAGAGATGGGCCGCCGTGCAGCCGGCGGCCAGCAGGGCGTCCAGCAACATGCCGATCAGGGAGAACTTGGCCCGCGCGGGGTAATCGAAGGCGTTGTAGGCCAGGGCGGGGATGGCGGCGGCATCGCCGGCGGCCAGCGCCGCCCGCAGCGCGGCGCAATCGGGCGCCGGCGGCCGCGGCGTCCGGTCCACCTGCCGGTAGGCCCAGGGCGTCGGGATGGGGAACCCCGGGTTGACCAACAACAGCGGCAGGCGGACCCTGCACGGCACCGGGGTGAGCCGCTCGCCGATCCCTTCGGCCAGGGAAGGCACGGGCTGGAGGAAGAACGGCACGTCGGCGCCCAGCTTCGCCGCCAGTTCCCGCAGGGCCGCCGCGGCGAGCGGCCGCGGGTGCAGCCGGTTCAGCAGAAGCAGGGCGGCGGCGGCGTCGCTGCTCCCGCCGCCCAAGCCCGCCGCCTGGGGGATCCGTTTTTCGAGGCGGAAACGCCAGGCGGGGGTGAGCCCGGCCGCCGCGGCAAAGGCTTCGGCGGCGCGCCAGACCAGGTTCCGGGCGTCGGCGGGCAGCTCCGGGTCGGAACAGGCCAGCTCCAGCCCCGGCGTGGGCAGCGGCGCCAGCGTCAGCCGGTCCGCCACGCCGGGCAGCGGCAGGAACAGCGTCCGGATCTCGTGGTACCCGTCGGGGCGCGCCCCCAGCACCTCCAGGTGGAGGTTGAGCTTGGCGGGGGCTTCGTGGGACAACAATTTGGAAGTCATGCGCACCGTTCCCGGCCGGCGGAGTTCCCAACAGCGGGCTGCTTGCCGCCCGATAGCATAACCGCCATTCGCTTGTGGCGCTATATTTGACGCCAGCTTTTTTCCCATCCCACCCGACAGGTCCCCGCTTCATGGCCAAGTACGCGATGCATCCCTGCGCCGTCCGCAACAACGATTCGGCCGTCCCCTACAAGCCGTACCTCCTTGACGAATCCAATCTCCCCCCCCGCCAGGGCCGGCCGCGCCTCGCCGTGTTCGGCGGCTCCTTCAACCCGGTCCACAACGGCCATCTCTTCCTCGCCGGCCACCTCCTCCGCCGCCGGCTGGCCGACGAAGTGCTGTTCATCCCCTCCGGCACCCATCCGCTCAAGCCCAACGAGGCGCTGGCCCCGGCCGAACAGCGGCTGGCCATGCTCAAGGCGGCCCTTGACCCCTACCCATGCTTCAGCCACTCCGACATCGAGATCCAGTGCATCGGCCAGCCCTCCTACACGGTGGAAACCCTGGAGACGCTCAAGCTCGCCTATCCCGAGCACGAAGTGCTGTTCATGATGGGGATGGACTGCCTGGCCGAGCTCCACCTCTGGCACCGCGCCCAGGATCTGGTCGCGCAGAACCAGTTCATCGTCTATCCGCGCTCCGGCGTGGTCCAGCCCAAGCTCACGGAACTCAGCGACCATTTCGGCCCCAAGGGTGCCATCAAGCTGCTGGAGGCGGTGATCGAGGCCCCGCTGCTGCCCGCCTCCGCCTCGCAGATCCGCGGGTATGCCGCCGCCGGATCCTGCCTGGCCGGGCTCGTGCCGGCGGGCGTGGAACAGCACATCGCCCAACACCGCCTCTACGCGTCGCCGCCCCCGGCGCCCCCGGCCGCCGCCCCCGCCGGACCGTGACCCCGCCCCCCTCCCCCCGGCCCACAGGAACCCCACGCATGGCAGAACCGAAGACGAAGACGAAAAAGCCGGCCCTGGACAGCCACGACACCGAGGCGGTGGCGCGCTTCTGCGCCGAGGTCTGCCACGACCACAAGGCCGAGGCGGTGATGGTCTTCGACGCCCGCAAGGCCGCCGCCACCTCGCTCGCCGACTATTACGTGGTCTGCACCGCCACCTCCGACCCGCACCTGCGCGCCCTGAAGAACCACCTGGAAAAGGAGCTGGCGGCGGCGGGCGTGCCGCTGCTGTTCGTCTCGGGCACGCCGGAGAGCCGCTGGGTGGTGGTCAATTTCAGCGGCATCCTGGTCCATCTCTTCCACAGCGACCTCCGCCACTACTACAAGGTCGAGGAGCTGTGGGAGGAGCACCCCGTCATCTACCGCAGCCCGGACTGCGCCTGACCCGCCCCCCCGCGGAAACCCAGACTCCGGACCGTTTCCAGCCCACAAATCCGCACAAATTTCCACCAAGCAAAAATCCGGGCCATTTTCAACCGCCGCCAGTCGCTGATTCCCACAAACCCGATCTATTCATGAGAAGATTGACTTCGATCGGACTTCGTGGTGAATAATCCAGGCTGGATGATTGGGGCGGATTTGTGAAGATTTGTGGGGGGGGGATTTTGTGGGGAAAACAACTTGCAGGAGCCTTGCCCGGCCATGCCTCCCCATTTCATCTTCCACATGAAGGATGTCGCCAAGTTCTACAACGACAAGCCGATCCTCCAGGACATCAGCCTGTCGTTCTACTACGGCGCCAAGATCGGGATCGTCGGCGAGAACGGCGCCGGCAAATCCACGCTGCTGAAGATCATCGCCGGCGTGGACGCGGACTTCATGGGCGAAGTCCAGTTCGCCAAGAAGATGCGCACCGTCTACGTGCCGCAGGAGCCACAGCTCACCGCCGGCAAGACGGTGCGGGAGAACCTGCTGGAGGCCGTCGCGCCGGTCCAGCAGTTGCTCAACCGCTTCGACGAAGTCTCCGCCCGGCTCGGCGAGGACCTGCCCGCGGCGGAGATGGCCAAGCTCAACGACGAGTACGACCGGCTGATGGAGGAAATCAACAAGGTTGACGGCTGGGAGATCGACCGCCTCCTGGACATCGCCTCCGCCGCCCTGGTCCTGCCGCCCGACGACGCCGACGTGGCCCGGCTCTCCGGCGGCGAACGCCGGCGCGTGGCGCTCTGCAAGGCGCTCCTGGCCAAGCCCGACCTGCTGCTGCTCGACGAGCCGACCAACCACCTCGACGCCGAGACCGTCGCCTGGCTGGAGCAGACCTTGCGCGACTACCACGGCACCGTCATCATCGTCACCCATGACCGCTATTTCCTCGACAACATCACCAAGTGGATCCTGGAGCTGGAGAACACCCGCGGCATCCCCTTCGAAGGCAACTACTCCTCCTGGCTCCGGCAGAAGGCCGAAATCCTGCGGCAGCGGGAGAAGGGGGAGTCGGCGCGGCAGAAAATCATGGCCCGCGAACTGGACTGGATCAGCCAGTCGCCCCAGGGCCGCCTGAAGAAGCAGCAGGCCCGGATCAACCGCTACGAGGAGCTGGCCGCGCAACGGTTCGAGGTGCAGAAGGACGACGTGCTGATCCAGATCCCGCCGGGGCCGCGCCTCGGCAACAAGGTCCTGGAAGTGAAGAACCTCTGCAAGGGCTACGGCGGCGTCACCCTCCTCGACCAGGCCACCTTCAGCCTGCCCAAGGGCGCCGTCGTCGGCGTGGTCGGCCCCAACGGCATCGGCAAGACCACCCTCTTCCGCATGGTCATCGGCCAGGAAACGCCCGACGCCGGCGGCCTGGAACTGGGCGAGACGGTCAAGCTCGCCTACGTCGACCAGCACCGGGACGCCCTCGACGGCACCAAGACGGTCTACGAGGAAATCTGCGGCGGCGAGGAGGAAATCCAGCTCGGCGACCGCACCCTCAACAGCCGCGCCTACTGCGCCCGCTTCAACTTCCGCGGCCCGCAGCAGCAGAAGAGGGTCGGCCAGCTCTCCGGCGGCGAGCGCAACCGCGTCCACCTCGCCAAGCTGCTCAAGAGCGGCGGCAACCTCCTGCTCCTGGACGAACCGACCAACGACCTGGACGTCAACACCATGCGCGTCCTCGAGGAGGCCATCAACAACTTCCCCGGCTGCGCCATGGTCATCAGCCACGACCGCTTCTTCCTCGACCGCATCTGCACCCACCTGCTAATCTTCGAGGGCGACGGCCGCCTCGCCTGGTTCGAAGGCAACTTCCAGGCCTACGAGGAAAAAATGCTCGCCGCCGACGCCGAGCACCTCCTCCACCGCCGCGGCAAGTACAAGAAGCTCGCCCTCTGACCCCGCCGGAAAACGTGGCCCTTTGACGCTTCCGGGCATACGCGTCAACTTTGAAACTGGCATCGCCTGAAGGCGGAACTCCGAACTCGGACGGCCCGGCCCGGGTTGGGAGTTCCCACTTCAGCGAAGGCTGTTCAACCGCTGGCCGTCGAGTTTTGGCCCTCGCCCTTGAAAGCCAAGGCCGGGGGCGGGCTATGTTATGCGAAACTTTTCCCGGGGCCAACCGCCGTGTCCTTTTCCATCCGCCGCTTCCTGTCGCTGGCGCTGCCGCCGCTGCTGCTCTTCCTGGCCTCCTGCGGCGCGCCGCCGACGCCGCCGCCGACGCCGCCCGGCGCACTCCCGGGAATGGCGGGGCCGGGCGCCGCGGCCGAGGCGGCGCATCCGCTGCCATTGCCCGCGGGGCGGCCGTTGCGGAGTCCGCAGCCCTGGGCCAGCCGCGGCGCCGCCCCGGCCCCCGTCCCGCAACGGACGGCGGCGGGTGCCGGCTGGCGTTTCACCTGTCCCTTCGGCCGGGGCGGCGGCCGCGCCGTCTGGGACCTGCCGCTGGCCGAGGACCTGCGCCGCGGCGCCGCCCTGATCTTCCGCTTCCGCGGACGCGACACCGCCGCCGTCAACCGCTTCTTCGTCTATTTCAAGAGCGGCAATGGCTGGTACGGCACCAGCTTCGCCCCGGCCGGGCATGGCGGCTGGGAGACGGTCGTGCTGTGGAAGCATGCGAGCTTCATCGAGGGCGAACCCGCCGGCTGGGGGCGGATCGAAGCCCTGCGCATCTCCGCCACCCCCGCGGCGGCGCGGGACGTGACCTTCGAAGTCGCCGACCCGCGGATCGTGGACGGCCAGCCCGGGGCGGCGATCCTGCGCAACAGCGGCGCCCCCGTCCGCGCCGGCAGCAGCGAAGCCCGGAGCCTGGCCGACTTCCCCGCCCGCCTGGGCGACGCCCTCGTCCGCGCCGGAATCTGGCCGCTGCTGCTGGAAGACCAGGACTTGGCGGACGGCTTCCTCGCCCGCGCCGGCGTGCGCACCGTGCTGCTGCCCTACACGATCAGCCTGCCGCCGGCGGCGGAACAGGCGCTGAAGGCACATCTGGCCCGCGGCGGCCGGCTTGGCGGCTTCTTCAAGCCGCCCGCCTTCGCCGCCGCCGCGCTGGAGTTCACGCCGGGACGCTATGTCAGCGCCACGGCAGTCCCCGACGGCTTCGCCGGCCTGCGGCTGCGCTCCGGCCAGCTTCCCGGCGCCCCGGTTGAAGTCGGCCAGGCCTCCTGGCTGATCCAGGATCAGCGGCCCGCCAGCGGCCGCGGCCGCGTGCTCGCCACCTGGCAAAACGGCCGCGGCGGCGACACCGGTTTTCCGGCCATCATCTTGCATCCCAAAGGGTTCTGGATGTCGCACGTCTATCTTGACAACGACCGCGCCGCCGGCAGCCGGCTGCTCCTCGCCCTCCTCGCCCAGGGGGAACCGGAGCTGTGGGCCGCCGCCGCCCGCGACGCCTTGCTCCGGCTGGACACCGCCCCTCTCCCCGCCGCCGGCCGCGAGCTGCGCCGCCGCGCGGAAACCGCCTTCCAGAGGCGCGACTACCCCGCCGCCCTCGCCCTCGCCGACCAGTGCCGGAGCCGGCTCCAGGAGGCACGCCTCGCCGCCCTGCCCGCCGCCAAGGGCGAACGCCGCGGCGCCTGGTGCCACCGCCCCTACGGCATCGCCGGCTGGAGCTGGGAGGAGACGGTGGCGAACCTGAAGCGCTGCGGCTTCGACCGCCTCTACGCCAACCTCGCCTGGCCCGCCGCCGCCAGCTATCCGAGCCACGTCCTGCCCGCCGCGCCGGAGGTGCGCACCAAGGGCGACCTGCTGGCCCAGGCCGCCGCCGCCTGCCGCAAGCATGACGTCGAACTCCACGTCTGGATCTCCTGCCTGAACCTAGGGGAAAGTGTGACCCCCGCCCAACTCGCGGCGCTGCAACGGGCCGGCCGGCTGCAAGTCCGGCGCGACGGCTCGGTCAATCCGCGCTGGCTCTGCCCGACCCAGGCGGCCAACCGCCGGCTCATCGTCGCCGCCGCCCAGGAACTGGCCGAGCGGGGCGGCATCGCCGGCATCCACCTGGACTTCATCCGCTACCCCGACGGCGACCATTGCTTCTGCCCGGCCTGCCGCCAGGCGTTCGAACGCATGACGGGGCGCCGGACGCGGAGCTGGCCACCCGCCGCCAACGACCCCGCCTGGAGCGAGTTCCGCCGCCGGCAGATCGGCAGCCTGGTCGCGGAAATCCACGCCGCCGTGCGCCGGGAGGACAAGCGGCTCGCCCTTTCCGCCGCCGTCTTCGACCACCCCCAGAACGCCCGCGCCGCCCTCGGCCAGGACTGGGCCGACTGGTGCCGCCAAGGCTGGCTGGACTGGGTCTGCCCGATGAACTACACCGCCAACCCCCGCCACTTCGCCGAGATGGTGCGCCGCCAGCAGGCGGCAATCGCCGGCTCGAAGGCGCACGTCTACCCCGGCATCGGCGTCCGTGCCCTGCGGCTGAGCCCGCTCCAGGCCGCGGAGCAGATCCTGGTCACCCGCGAACTCCGCACCGGTGGCTTCACCATCTTCGAGTACAATGCCGACGAAGCCCGGAGCGTCTTCCCCGAACTCGCCAAGGGGCTGACCCGGCCGCCGTGAGTCGCCGCCCGCCTCCGCCCAGCCCCTCCCCCACTTTTTTGCACCGAAAGCATCGCCCCATGCCCCCGCCGCCACCTCCAGACCTCTCCATCCCCAAAATGCTCGCCCAGACCAAGGCGGTGGCCGAGACGCTGACGCTGCTGCTCTGGCAGGTGCTGGTCAACCGCAAGCCGGCCGACCGCGTGCTGGCGGCGCACCTGCGCGACCACCGCGAGTTCGGCAGCCGCGACCGCCGCCTGATCAGCGAACTGGCCTACGGCGTCTTCCGCTGGTATGGCTGGCTGGCGCCCCTGGTGCCGCTGCGCACCGCCACCCTGCTCGAAACCGCCACCGCCGCGCCCGGCGCCAACCGCCGCGACGCCGCGATGCCCGAAAACCCCATCGGCCGGCCCGAGGCCTGGATCCCCCTCCTCCTCACCGTCCTGGAGCTGGAACGGCTCGACGCCCCCGCGATCCGCGATTTCTGGCGCGACTGCTGCAAGCTCCGGCGCGACGCCATCGCCAGCTTGGCCACCCTCCCGCCGCGCGAACGGGCCGAGCACTACCTCCTCGCCTTCGAGCGCCCGCGCAAGCTCACCCCCGAGATGCTCCTGCCCGAATGGGCCAGATCCGCCATCCCGGAAACGGAACGCCCACGCTTCACCGACTGGCTCCAAACCCGCCCCCCCCTCTGGCTCCGCCTCCAGCGCGGCGAGCCCGACGCCGTGCTCGCCGAACTGGCCGAGGCCGGCCTGCGCCCGCGCCGCTCCGAACGCCTCGCCGGCGCCGTCAGCATCCACAACCCCCGGGTCAACCTCTACCTGCTCCCGGCCTACCGCGAAGGGCGCGTCGAAATCCAGGACCTCGCCTCCCAGGCCGTCGGCGCCGTCTGCGCCCCCAGCCCCGGCCAGCGCTGGTGGGACGCCTGCGCCGGCGCCGGCGGCAAGAGCCTGCTCCTCGCCCAGCTCATGCAGGGGCGGGGCACCGTCGTCGCCAGCGACGTCCGCGCCGAGAAGCTCGACGACCTCCGCAAGCGCGCCCGCCGGAGCGGCTTCTCCAACATCACCCCCCGGGTCTGGGACGGCAAGCCGCTGGCCGCGAAAAAGGCGACCTGCGACGGCGTGCTGGCCGACGCCCCCTGCACCTGCTCCGGCACCTGGCGCCGCAACCCCGCCGCCCGTTGGAGCACCGCCCCCGACGAGGCCGCGGCCTTCCCCGCGCGGCAACTGGAAATCCTGGCGGCCGCGGCCACCGCGGTCAAGCCGGGCGGCGTCCTGGTCTACGCGACCTGTTCCGTCTTCACCGCGGAGAACGAGGGGGTGGTCGCCGCCTTCCTCGCCGCGCGGCCCGAGTTCCGCCTGGAGCCCGTCCCGCATCCGCTCACCGGCCAGCCGACCGACGGCCAGGCCATGCTTTGGCCGTGGCAGGGCGACTGCGACGCGCTGTTCGCCGCCCGCTTCCGCCGCCAGGGCGGCTGACGCGGACGCGGGCGCCGCGGGGTGCCGTCACTCGCCGCGGGAGGTGCGCCGCGCCCGGCTGGCGTCGAGCGATTCGAGCAAGGCGGCGAGGAGATAGCTGGGGCAGGGGCCGCTTTCCCACGCCTCGATGATCGGCGTGCCGCAGAGGATCAGCCGCCCGCCGCTGGGCCAGGCGAACTCGGCCCAGGGCCAGCCGTCGGCTGCCGGCGGGCTGCGGAGTTCGCAGACCGGCGGCGCCCCCTCTTCCTGGCAGGCAATGCGGACGGAGACGGAGATGGGACGGATGCCACCGGCCCAGAGGCCGCTGTCGAGCCGGCGGTCCAGCTCCCGGATGAAGTCAATCTGGCGAAAGGTCAGGCGGGCGGGCCGGCTGAACTCGTTGCCGGTGGCGTCGGGCAAGGGAAAACTGCCGGCGCCAGGCGTGAGCCAAAGGATGACGCACCCCTTCATCGCCGCCTGGCGCAGGGCGGGATAAAGCTGGGGGAGATCCTCCGGGGAGCTGCCGGCGCCGACCACGATCACGCTGGCGACGTATTCCGCGAGCCCCGCCACCAGCCCTTTGTGCTCGCGGTAAGGGATGCCCGCCTTGTCGAAGCGCTGGCCGGTGGCGCCGTCGGGGTCGTAGAGGACTAGCCGCAGGCCGCGCAGCCAGTCGTCCCGTCCCCGGAACGGGTCAGGGGCGAAAGCGTTGATGACGCGGGTGGCGGTGGCGCGTTCGACATTGCCTTCGTCGAACAGCCGGACGGTCAGCGCCAGCGGCACGGCGCCCGGCCCGCGCACCGCCGGCAGGTCGGCCGTGAACCGCAAGGTCCGGGTCATGGTGGGCATCAGGCCGAGGGGCCACTCGGATCCCGAGGCCAGCAGCTCCCCCTCCCGGCGCAGCTCCCACTCCAGACGCACCGTCATCGCCTCCGGCGTCCCGGCGGCCAGGGTGAACTCGGTGGCGCGGCCGGCGAACCAGGCGTTCCAGGGCTCGCCCCAAGCCAGGGTTGGATTCTGGGCGGCGGCGGTGGCCGCCCCCGCGAGCCAGAGGCCGGCGGCCAAAACGAGCAGGTGGAAACGCATGGGGGCCCTCACAGGAAGCGGTTCAGGTTTGCGCCACTGGAGTCTGGGGCCAATGTATTGGCCCAAGCCTGGACATTGGCAAAACTCAAGCGGCGACGGCTGGGGCTCCGCCTGGCTCCCGTCGCCTCTGGCCGATGCCATGGCGAAGGAGTCGCACGAGGTCGCGGGCG
>Ga0265297_10000825_pt1 | contig 83924 bp, 83 predicted proteins | sample Munlanlwell13791_FD_192502 | JGI IMG/M metagenome (GOLD analysis project Ga0265297, IMG submission 192502) | Leachate microbial communities from a municipal landfill in Southern Ontario, Canada - Leachate well 137-91 | ecosystem: Engineered > Solid waste > Landfill > Unclassified | place...
GGGGTTTTTTATTTGATTTGACATTTTCTAAAAAATAGTATAAACTTTGTTTATTAAATTTTTATTAAAAAATTGCGCCAAGTTGCGTAATTTTTTTATTGCTTATTCTATGGAAATCAGAAACATTGCGATTATTGCTCACGTTGATCACGGTAAAACAACTTTGACCGACGCCCTGATGCGCCAAACCGGCATGTCAGACGAAGCGGTTAGTATGGATAGTAACGATTTGGAACGTGAACGCGGCATTACGATTTATTCAAAAAATACTTCGGTTTTTTATGCTGGCACGAAAATTAATATCGTAGATACTCCCGGACACGCCGACTTCAGCTCTGAAGTGGAGCGTATTTTGCGTTCAATTGATTGCGTTTTATTGCTAGTTGACGCTCAAGAGGGCCCGATGCCGCAAACTAAATTCGTTTTGAAAAAATCTTTAGAATTAGGCTTGCTTCCGATTGTGGTTATTAATAAAATCGACAAACCGGCAGCTCGTCCGGCTGAAGTCGTTGAAATGGTTTATGAATTATTTTTGGATCTTGGCGCCAGCGATGCCCAATTAGATTTCCCGGTGATTTATGCGATTTCCAAGCAAGGTATTGCCAAAACCAAATTAGAAGATGAATCTACCAATCTTGATCCAATGTTGGATTTGATTTTAACTCACGTTAAACCGTCATCCAGCCCGGAAGCTGAAACCGAAGAATTAACCGCTCAGCCTTTTAATTTGGCTTATGATAATTTTTTGGGCCGTTGTGCGATTTGTCGTATTTATAAAGGCGTAATGAAAGCCGCGCAAGATGTCGTGGTTAAAAATGCTGCCGGTGAAAATCGTAAACGCAAGATTACCAAACTTTTCACTTTTAGCGGTTTGGTGCGCAAAGAAGTGACTGAAGCGGTAGCCGGCGAAATCGTAATGGTAGCCGGATTGCCTGATATTTATATTGGTGAAACTATTTGTAATAATGAAGCGCAAAATCCATTGCCGGCGATTAAAATTGATGAACCGACAATTTCCTTGAATTTCTTGGTTAACAACTCACCATTTGCCGGCCGTGAAGGAAAATTTGTTACCAATCGTCAAATCAGAGAAAGATTGGAAAAAGAATTGGAAGTTAACGTTGGTTTGAAAATTGATTTCTCCGATGCCAGTTTTTATAAAGTTTTTGGACGCGGTGAATTGCACGTAGCGATATTGTTGGAAAATTTACGTCGTGAAGGTTATGAATTGCAAGTTTCTCAACCGCAAGTAATTATAAAAGAAGAAAATGGCATAACTGTAGAACCGTTTGAAGAATTAACAATCGATATTCCAGAGGCTGTTGCCGGCGTGGTGATTGAAAAACTTTCTAAACGCCGCGGTCAGATTACCAATATTAAAAATCAAAATGGACAGAGTCGTTTGATATTTGAAATCCCAACTCGCGGTTTACTTGGTTATCGCAATGAATTTGTGGTTGATACCCGCGGTGAAGGTATTTTGTGCTCGCACTTTTTGGGTTTCCGTCCGTATGTCGGCAACATTGAACGCAGCGAACTTGGTTCTATGGTTTCTATGATTACCGGCAAAGCTTTGGCTTATTCTTTGTGGAATTTGCAAGAACGCGGCAATTTGTATATTGGACCAAATATTGAGGTTTATGAAGGTATGGTTATCGGCAGCGTTTCCAAAGGTAATGATATGACTGTTAACCCGATTAAAGGCAAACAATTAACTAACGTGCGCGCTTCCGGTTCGGATGAAGCGATAAAATTGACTCCGCCAGTAGAATTAACTTTGGAAATCGGTTTGAGTATTATGAACGAAGATGAATATTTGGAGGTAACACCGCAAAGCATTAGATTGCGCAAAAAACTCTTGACTGAAATTGAAAGAAATCGATCAAAACGGGCTTAAGCCCGTTTTTTGATTGCCGCCATTTTTTTTGCTATAATTCATCTATGACTAAAATTGCCAACATTGCCAAAAATACTTCATATTTAACGATTGCTTTGATTTTGCAAAAAGTGATTTCTTTTTCATATTTTGCAGTTTTGGCGCGTTCTTTGGGGCCGGAAAATTTGGGTAAATATTATTTTGCTATATCATTCACCACGATTTTCGCAATTTTTATCGATCTGGGATTTATTAATTTTTTAACCAGGGAAGTAGCCAAAAAACAAAACGAAGCTTTGCGTTTGGTTGGAAATATTTTTAGTTTTAAAATTTTGTTGTCAGCTCTGACGATTATCGCGGTGGTTTTTTTTACCAATGTTTTTGAAGCCGATCCGCTGACACGCCGCTTGGTGTATATTTCCATGGTTTCAATGGTGTTGGATTCTTTTTCTACCACTTTTTTTGCCGTGATCCGCGGTTTTCATAATTTGAAATACGAAAGTATTTGTTCGGTGGTTTTTCAATTAATTGTCTTGGTTTTTGGGCTCATCGCCTTGCGTTTTAACATGGGGCTAGAAATTATTATCGGTACTTTAGCCTTGGCGAGCATATATAATTTTGTTTATTCGTTCATCGCTTTGCGCTATAAAATCGGCGTCAAATTTAAAATGTCTTGGGACCGAAATTTAATTATTTCCATTTTTAAAATTAGCTGGCCCTTTGCTTTGTTTGCGATTTATCAGCGAATATATACTTATTTTGATTCAGTTTTATTGTCGTATTTTGCCGGCGATTATTTTGTCGGACTTTATCAAGTGGCTTTTAAAATAATTTTCGCTTTGCAATTTTTGCCGATGGCTTTTACTGCTTCGCTTTATCCGGCCATGAGCTCTTATTGGCTGAACAATCGTCCGCAATTAGTCATTGCTTTTGAACGAGCCATAAATTATTTGGTGATAATCTCTTTGCCGATTATTTTTTTTACGATAATTTCCGCCGACAAAATAATTTTAATTTTCAAAGCCGGTTACGGCGATGCGATTTTACCTTTGCAAATAATTATTACGTCTTTGATTTTTTTGTTTTTGAATTTTCCGATCGGATCACTGCTTAACGCTTGCGACGAACAGAAAAAAAATACGCGCAATATGTTGATTGCGGTTATTGCCAGCATCGCTTTAAACTTAATATTAATTCCGAATTTTAAAACAGTCGGCGCCAGCATCACCGTTTTATTTACCAACATGTTAATGTTTGTTTTGGGCTTGCGTTTGATTAAAAAAATAATTCCTTATAACTATAAGGCAAATGTAATAATTTTTTTGAAGGCTTTGGCCGCTTCGGTTTTTATGGCCTTTCTCGCTTTTATTTTAAAGAATTATATAAATATTTTTGCAGTGGCTGTAATATGCGTGCCGGTTTATTTTGTGGCTTTATTTGTTTTTGGCGGTATTAAAAAAGATGATATTTTTTATATTATTAATTCTTTTCGACGGCGTGAAGCTAAAACTGATGCGGTAGCGCCGATAAGCAGCGATAATATTTTATGAAGACATTACTTTTTACATTAGAATACGAACCGTTTAAGGGTGGGGTAGCAAACTATTATAAAAACTTGGTGGCCAATTGGCCGGAGCCGAATAATATTTCGGTTTTGTATAAGAATTATTTGACGCGACGTTTCAAACATTTTTTGTATTGGTTGGATTTGCGCACCGAGTATCAAAAAAATAAATTTGATTATATTTTGGTCGGACAACTTTTGCCGCTCGGTTTGGTGGCTTATTTATTTTCCAAAATTTTCAAAGTTAAATATGGGGTTTTTATCCATGGCATGGAAATTTCACCCTATCTTTCTAATAGTCGAAAAAGCAAGTTGGTCAAAAAGATATTGTTATCGGCCGATAAAATTATTACTCCAAACAAATTTACTTCGGACTTGATCGGTCAAGTTTTGGACAATCAAATGCAAAAAGTTGTTGTGGTCAGCCCGGGAATTTCAGTGCGTCCGGAATTAAATAGCGCTCGCGTGGCCGAATTAAAAAATCAATACAATTTGAACGGTAAAAAAGTTTTACTCAGTCTTGGCCGCTTAGTAAAGCGCAAGGGTTTTGATATGGTGTTTGAAGCTCTGGAAACGATGACTGTGAATGATTTGGAAAATATTAAATATCTCGTGGCCGGCACCGGACCGGACGCTTATTATTTGCAATCGCTAATTTTAAAATATCCGCGCTTGAAGGATTGTGTTTTATTTTTGGGTGAAATCAGCGATGATGATAAATGGTCGTGGCTTGATTTGTGTGATATATTTATTATGCCGGCCAGAAATATTGCCGGTGATTTTGAAGGTTTTGGCATCGTTTATTTGGAAGCGAATTTAAGTCATAAGGCGGTGATTGCCGGGAATGCCGGCGGCGTGCCCGACGCAGTGGTTGATGGCGTTTCCGGTTTTTTGGTTGATCCGGAAAACAAGGAAATGATCGCCGCCAAAATTTTGCAATTATTAAACGACGATAATTTATGTGATGATTTGGGCCGACGCGGCTACGAGCGAGCTGTTAATGATTTTAAATGGACTGACAAAATTTCCCAAATTTACAAAGCTATAAATTTTAAATAATTTTATGATTTCGGTGATTATTCCAATTTACAACCAGGCCGACAAAATTATTGCCACTTTAGATGGTTTGCTTAAGCAAAGCTATCAAGATTTTGAAATAATTATTGTTAATGACGGTTCGCGCGACAATCTTGATGGTATTTTAGAGCCTTATTTAAAGAGTTTAAATACTGAAATAAGTTTTTTTATTTTGCATCAGGTTAATAAAGGTGCGCCGGCGGCGCGCAATGCCGGTTTTAAAAAATCGCGCGGACAATATTTGTTCTTTTGTGATGCTGATGCGGTTTTGGATTATCAAGCTTTGGAAATAATGTTGGCAAATTTAAATAATCATCCGGAAGCGGCTTATGTTTTTTCTTCTTTTTATTGGGGGCGAAAGATATTTAGAGTTGGGCCGTTTGATGACAATAAATTAAAGCAAATGCCGTACATCCACACCATGTCGCTTATTCGGCGCGAATCTTTTCCGGAAAATGGCTGGGATGAAAGCATAAAAAAATTACAGGATTGGGATTTATGGCTGACAATGTTGGAATCCGGAAAACGCGGTTTTTGGATAAATCAAATATTATTTAAAATTTCCCCCGGCGGTCATATCAGCTCTTGGTTGCCATCATTCGCTTATTCTTTGCTGCCTTTTTTACCGAGCGTGCAAAAATATAAAAATGCTGTTAAAATAGTTAAAACTAAACATGGTTTGTTATGATAAGCGCAGAAAACAAAAAAAAATTAATAATATTTTTGGCCTTATTTTTAGGTTTTGATTTATTATCCTTACTGTCGTATGGCTTTGTTCCTGTGGGTAACCTTGTTTTTGGTGCCATCGTGGCGTCATTTTTGGCTTTGGCGCTTTATAAATTCGAGTATGCTTTATTGATAATTTTGGCTGAAATTTTTGTTGGATCCAAAGGTTATCTTTTTTACTTCAACTTTAACGGTCCGGTTCTGTCGGTGCGTATTGCTTTTTGGCTGATTATTTTATCAGTTTTTTTATATCGTTTTATTGGAAATTGGTGGCGTACCGGTGTGTCGCCCTTGCGCTATTTATCTCGTTTCAAACCTTTGAAACACTTTTCTTTTTTATTTGCTTTTGTAATTGTCGGTTTACTGGTCGCTTGGTTCAATCATAATGAATTGTCCAATATCTTTTTCGACGTCAACGCCTGGTTATTTTTTGCTTTAATTCTTCCGTTTTATTCAATGGCCGAAAACGAGACGATGCGTTGCGATTTTTTTGATAAAGTTAAGTTTGTTTTTATCGCCGCTCTGATTTATTTGGGATTTAAAACATTATTTTCACTTTTCGTTTTTACTCACACTTTGCCATTTGCCGGTTTCTTGTATAATTGGTTGCGCGATACCGGTGTCGGGGAAGTCACTCGAGTCGGCGGCGGTTTTTTCCGCATATTTTTTCAGTCTCATATTTATGCCGTTTTTGCCTTTATTATCACTTCCTCTTATTTTTTTAGCGAATTATACTTTGAGTCGAAATTAAAAAGAATTTGGCCATTTTGGGGCTTAATGGTGCTTTCGGCGGCGATGGTTGTAGCAAGTTTTTCTCGCAGTTTTTGGCTGGGATTGGCCGTGGCTTTGGTCGGCCTGTTTATTTTATTTCTCCGCCAAGGTTTGAATAAGAGATTTTTTTTGACTCTCGCTTACACCAGCTCGGCTTTTGTGGTCGGAACTTTATTGGTGGCGTTAATTACTATATTTCCTTGGCCGCGGCCGGGATTTTTCAGTCTGTCGTTGTTATCGGATCGAGTCGATCTTAGCAAAAGCGAGGCGGCGGTGTCATCACGCTACGCCTTGTTGGCAGAATTGAAAAAAGAAATTTGTTCGTCGCCATTATTGGGACGAGGTCTCGGTGCTACCGTTACTTACAAATCCAACGACCCGCGCCTTTTGCAACGAAGCACTGACGGCTTATACACTACCTATGCTTTTGAATGGGGATTTTTGGATATTTGGCTAAAACTCGGTTTTATTGGATTACTAGCCTATTTATTCCTATTGTATGATATTATGCGCAAAAAGTTTTCTCTTGGAATTTGGGCGAGCCGAGCCTTGCGTTTGACTGTGGTTGCTTTGATAGTGGTGAATATATTTACACCTTATTTAAATCATCCGCTCGGCATAATATGGATTATATTATTAGCCCTATTTTAACAGGCTTTATCCCTTGTTTTATTATTTAAAATCGTGTATATTTAGAGCAATAAATTTATAAGTAAATATTTTGCTTAATTTAAGGTTTTGGCTTTAAATTGGCGAAAAACAACTATGCCGGATCAAATTATTATTTCCCAAGACGGTTACGACAAATTAAAAGAGGAATTGGATTTCTTGACTAACGTTAGGCGTTTTGAGATTGCCGACAGAATTGAAAAAGCTAAAGAATTGGGCGATTTAAGCGAAAACGCCGAATATAGTGAAGCTAAAGATGCGCAAGCTTTAAATGATGGCCGTATTATGGATCTTTTGGCTATGATTAAAAATTCAGTGGTGGTTGATAAAAGTATTGGCGCTCAAACTGTTTCTATGGGCTCAGAAGTGACAGTGGAAGTGGCCGGACAGAAAAAAGTTTATACCATTGTTAGCTTTAATGAAGCTAATCCATCGGAAGGAAAAATTTCCAATGAATCGCCGATTGGTATGGCTTTTTTGGGCAAAAAAAAGAACGACACAGTAATAGTTGAAACTCCACGCGGTGAAATATTGTACAAAATTGTTAATATTCAATAATTATGGAAGAAAATAATTTGCAAAATTTGGGCACCGAAAGAGAGGAGCGCTTGAAAAAATTGGAAGCTTTGCGTGCCGCCGGCATAAATCCGTATCCGGCCGAAAGTAAACGTAATATCACTGCGCAGGAATTGTTGGCTAATTTTTCCGAATGGGAAAAAAGCCAAGCTGAGGTGATGTTGACCGGCCGTTTGATGAGTTTGCGAACTCATGGTAATTTAACTTTTGCTAATCTTCAGGATGAAAGTGCTTCTTTGCAAATTGCCTTATCCAAAAAAGATTTGGGCGATGAACTATATAAACGTTTTGTTAAATTGATTGATGTGGCTGATTTTATCCAAGTTAGCGGCACTTGTTTTGTTACTCACAAAGGTGAAAATAGTCTCTTGGTTAAAGATTGGAAAATTTTAAGCAAGGCTTTGGCTCCATTGCCGGAAAAATGGCATGGCTTGCAAGATGATGATGATAAATTGCGCAAACGTTATTTGGATATTTTGCTGAATGCTGAAATTAAAGACATGTTTTATAAAAAAGCGAAGTTTTGGGAAACTACGCGTAATTTTATGAAAAGTCACGGTTTTTTTGAAGTCGAAACTCCGACTATTGAAGTGACTACCGGCGGCGCCGAAGCCAATCCTTTTAAAACTCATCACGACGATTTTGATGTTGATGTTTATATGCGTATTTCTGTCGGTGAATTATGGCAAAAGCGTTTAATGGCGGCTGGTTTTGAAAAAACTTTCGAAATCGGACGCGTTTATCGTAATGAAGGCTCCAGCCCGGATCATTTGCAGGAATTTACCAATATGGAATTTTATTGGGCTTATGCCAATTATGAAGATGGCATGAAATTGTCACAAAATTTGTACAGGGAAATTGCTCAAAAAGTTTTTGGAAAGACCAAATTTAATGCCAAGGGTTACGAATTTGATTTAGCCGACGAATGGCCGCACTTAGATTATTGCCAAACAGTTTTGGAAAAAACCGGTATTAACGTTTTGACTGCGGGTGAAGAAGAAATGAAAGCTAAATTAAATGAACTAAACGTTAAATATGACGGTGATAATCGCGAGCGCTTAACTGATACCTTATGGAAATATTGCCGCAAGCAAGTGGCTGGTCCGGCTTTTTTAGTTAATCATCCAAAATTAGTTTCACCTTTATCAAAATCCAAGACGGATAACCCGGAATTAACCGAACGTTTTCAAATTATTATTGCCGGCAGTGAAGTCGGAAATGGTTTTTCTGAACTTAATGATCCAATAGATCAACGCAAGCGTTTTGAGTTGCAAGAAAAATTAATCGATCGCGGCGACAAAGACGCTATGATGCCGGATTGGGAATTTGTGGAAATGTTAGAACATGGCATGCCGCCAACTTGCGGTTTTGGTTTTGGTGAGAGATTATTTGCTTTTATGATGGACAAACCAGTGCGCGAAACAACGCTTTTTCCGCTAATGAAACCTAAAATTGAATCACATGAAAAAATTGAAAAAGATAATAAATAAAATAAAAAAATCTTTAAAGATTATCGGTCCGGGCGTTATTACCGGTGCAGCCGATGATGATCCATCCGGAATTGCGACTTATTCGCAAACTGGGGCGCAATTTGGTTATGGCCAGCTATGGACTGCTTTTTTGGCTTTGCCGTTTTTAACGGCAGTACAGGAGGCTTGTGCGCGTATCGGTGCGGTTACCGGTAAAGGTTTAGCAGCGGTTATCAAAACGCATTACAGCAAGAGAATGTTGTTTATTGCGGTTGGCTTGGTTTGTTTGGCTAACACTATAAATATCGGTGCGGATATCGGCGCGATGGCTGAAGCCGCCAAACTTATTTTTCCAAAAATTAATTTTGCAATTCTCGCTTTATTTTTTACGGCTTTAATTTTGGTTTTGGAAATATTTTTAAACTATAAAAAATATTCAAAGATTTTAAAGTGGTTTGTGTTGAGTTTATTGGCTTATCCGATTACGGTTTTTTTGATTGATCAGCCTTGGGGAGAAATTGCTCGAGCGACTTTTGTGCCGCATTTTGAATTTTCTTTTGCTTTTTTCTTTGTGATTACCGGTGTTTTGGGCACAACAATTTCACCATATATGTTTTTCTGGGAAGCCTCACAAGAAGTTGAAGAAGAGCGGGTGAAACATTTAATCAGAAAAACTGGCGCTATTTTTGGCTTAAAAAAAATTATCCATAATTTGAGAATCGATAATTTTATGGGCATGCTTTTTTCTGAAATCGGATCTTGGTGTATTATCGTGGTGGCGGCAACAGTTTTGCATAGTCATGGCATAGTTACTATTAATACGGCGGCTGATGCGGCTAAAGCTTTAGAGCCGCTGGTGAGTACTTTTCCAAACGCCGGTTTGATGTCAAAAATAATTTTTGCTGTTGGTATTATTGGTCTAGGTTTGTTGGCGGTACCAGTGTTGTCGGGGTCGGCTTCGTATGCTTTGTCCGAAGCAATGAATTGGCGTAATAGTTTGAATTTGAAATTTAAAAAAGCTCATGGTTTTTATGGCGTGATTACGATTGCGACGGTTATCGGTTTGTGTATAAATTTTATTGGCATTGATCCGATGAAAGCTTTGGTGTTTACGGCGGTGTTCAATGGCGTGGTTTCAATTCCGTTATTATTTTTGATTGCCAGGATTGCGCGCAATAAAGAAATTATGGGTGAGTATCGCAGTGGCATATTTTCCAGTATTCTAGTTTGGTCAACCTTTGCAATTATGGCCTTATCGGCTATATTTATGTTTGTGTCATTGGCTAAAGGAATTTAATAATTGGTGCCCAAGTGGGCACTCGAAATCGGGGATCGTCTAACGGTAGGACAACAGGTTCTGGTCCTGTTTATTGGGGTTCGAATCCCTATCCCCGAGCAAAGAAAAACACGGCTAATATTAGCCGTGTTTTTCTTTGTTTTGGAAATGAAGAGGGATTCGAACTGGTGGAAATGAGCCAAGCTAAAAATTGTTTCGGTCAATTTTTGGCGATGGCGAATGCCGGACAAAGCGAGCTGGCGCAGCTTTGTCCGCCACCCAGGACAACGAAGTCACGCCGGAAGGCGGGACGAGGCGAAAATCCCTATCCCCGAGCCGCGTAAAACAAATAAAAAACAACCACAAAAAATGGTTGTTTTTTTGTTAAGACTGATATTTTTTAGTTGTACGTTTTGTGATATGATTAATTATATAATTAATCAAACTTATTAATATGAAAAAAATTTTTTTAAGCTTATTGCTCACCTTAACCTTTTTTGCTTTCCCGGTTTCAGCGGCTACTAAATCTACAGTTAAAGCTGGCTGGAAGCCGGCGGTTCCGACTGACTATAAGCAGATCACTTGGGCTAGTGCGCCAGGAATAGTTTCTTATTTCAAGAAGCCAAATGATAATGGTACGCTGGATTTCTTGACTCGAATTTATCTGCCGCAGAATCAGATTAAATTCATTACTTCTTCAACCGCTCCAATTGATAATGGGCAGACTGATATCGATACAGCCGGTACTTATGCTAATTTGTCATTCGCCCGTTTGGGTGCGGAAACGGCCAAGGAGACTTCAGATGTAAAATTCATCTGGGATGCGCCATTCTTTAACATGAAACCGGTATTTACCGATCTGAGCCTGGCTTTGAAATCAACTGTCGGTACGACTACAACCGTTACCAGTGGTAGCCGTTCAGTTCCGGATATGAATGAAGAACGCCATATGTTGATCATCAACAATCAGATTGGAAAAGCTAGTATTGGCAATTTTGATGCAGCTTCTTTTTTGAATGATAATATGGGCGATCAGGCAATCGAGGGTTTTGCGCCGACAGTGGCTAAATCTGATAATGCGAGCGCGGCGGCGGCTCGATTGTTCTTGGGGGTTTCTGATGACGGCAAAGAGCTAATCGTCTATTGTAGTAAGCAGGCAACAGTTGATGAGGCTAGCGCGGCTTTAGCGGTTGCCGGAGTTTCTTTGGAACATCAATTGGAAGTTGATGGCGGTGGCAGTGCTGCTTGTGGTTATAATTTACCGGGGCAATATTTTGTCGAGCCGACCCGGACTTTGCCGGTATTGATGGGTGCTGCAACTATTATGATGCGCGGAACGGTTCCTGGCGCTTCTTTGAATGTCCGTAGTGGTCCAAGTACTAAATATCCGGTGGTTAATAAGCTTTCCAAAGGAATGATGGTTCAGGCGTTTGAAGAAAAGAATGGCTGGATCAGGATTGGTATTGGACAATGGGTATTGAAAACATTAATTAAGGCGTTGTGAGATTAATTTGCGATCAATGATAAAAAAATCTTAAAAATATGCGGATATGGGATATTCATCCAAAATATTTGTGCCGACAACACTTGCTTGCTGAGCATAGAGAACTTCACGGATTGTGGAATGTTTTAGTAAAATACAAGGGGCAGGGTGGATATTCTCATCATCCGGAAACTTTGCGTTGGGTTGGAAAACAAAAAGCGCTTTATTTAAGGCACGAAGCTTTGGTAAAAGATTTTTATCGTCGCGGATATAAACACCACACTCCACTCGATAAGCGTTCGGCTGTTGGCCTGGGTACTCAATCGAAATTTATTAATACCATAAAAGAACAAAAAATAATTTTAAAAAACAAAAATTGTGATTGTTTTTCGAATAGTTAAAATCATATGGAATTTACGGCCAAAACTTATAATAAAGAGACTTTTCAAAATGTCCAATGTTTGCAGCAAAATTTAACTGACAAAGAATATACAAACTGTATTTTTAAGAAGTGCAGTTTTAATAATTGTGATTTTTCAAATTCGGTTTTTATTGATTGTCTATTTTTGGATTGTAATTTATCCAATACAAAAGTTAATAATTGCGGCTTTCAAGGGGTGGTATTTGGAAGATGCAAGTTGCTGGGAATAAGATTTACAACAATCGATGAACTGTTAATTACTTGGACATTCAAAGAAAGTATTATTATGATTTGTGATTTTGGCGATTTGGATATTAAAGAGAGTAAATTTTTAAAATGCGAAATAAAAGAAGTTGATTTTATAAATACCAATTTAACCGGTGCGGATTTTGCCGGATCTAGTTTGCAAATATGCAAATTTCATCACACAAATTTAGAGAGGGCAAATTTTGTCGGCGCTTTCGATTATTATATTAATCCAATTGATAATAAATTAAAGCAGGCAAAATTTTCTTACCCTGAAGTTTTATCTTTACTCGACACTTTTGAAATTAAAGTTGAATTTTAACGCATTTTTCATAATAAAAAAGACTTGAAATTCCATTAATAATTGGCAGAAATAATTCATATAAATTTCCGTCGTAATTTATTAATAGAGAAGTAGTTTGGAGAGAATAGGCAATTGCGGCCAAAGTCCAAGGAATATGTTTTTCTTTAAGGCGATTTTGTATTAATCCGATAGCGATCGGCAAAAAAGAAATGAAAATAACTATTTGTAAAAGCAAGTTGGCTATTTTAACGTTTTCACTTATTTGCCAAAAAAATCCGGTGGCTATTAATGTTAATAATAAAGCAATATCAATTTTCGCTAGCTTAACAAATTTGCCTTTCCAAAAAGAATAAAACATTATACCCGCAACTCCGGAAAATTCAATAAAAACAATTGCTGTTTTTAGATAGTCGTCATTTACCACTTTGAAATAAGTGATAGTGCTAATTCCTACAGTTAAAAACCAAACCACCCACGTTCCGGGATTTGGCGTCGATTGCCCTCTAATAATTTGTTTTTAAATAAAATATATAATCAAAAATTAAAAGAAGCGCCCCAGCTATTTGCAGTATTTCTCCCATGATATTTAGATTTTAACGATCAATGTTTTATGACTGTATAACGAATTATAAATAATGTCAATATGTGTAATTTTTGCGGTTAATGACTTTTTAAGGTAAAGAAAATATGATATAATTAATTTAATAATAAAATAAAAGCAAAAATTATGAATTCTTATAACTGGTATGCACAGCTTATCAAACCGTCATGGGCGCCGCCTGCTTGGATTTTTGGCCCGGCATGGACTTTTCTTTATGTTTTAATTTTTATCTCTTTCGGCAAGGTGTTTATAATGGGTTTTAAAAAGGAAATTGCTTTTATTGTGGTTTTGCCCTTTATTCTCAATCTCATTTTTAATTTTGCTTTTACGCCGCTGCAATTCGGTTTGCAAAACAATATCTTGGCAGCCATTGATATTCTTCTTATTCTTGGAACTTTAATTTGGGCGATAATTGCGATTTATCCGCACGCTCATTGGCTCGCTTATATGCAAATCCCATATCTGCTGTGGGTATCTTTTGCGACCATTTTACAATTAACAGTTACTTATCTTAATAATTAAAAAAAACAATATGAATAATTTAAAAAAATATTTAGCGGAAACATTGGGAACAATGACACTGACGCTTGTTGTCGCGCTTTCAATTGTGACGAATTTTCCGATTCCGACTCCAGTGTTGGCTGGCTTGGTTTTACTATTATTCGTCTATTCAATCGGTCATATTTCCGGCACTCACATAAACCCTGCCGTAACGATAGGATTATGGTCAATTAAAAAAATTAAAAGCAGCGACGCTTGTTTATATCTATTATCTCAAGGCATCGGAGCGGGAATTGCCTTGCTTTTAGTTTCTTCTACTGTGGGTGCGCCAGTATTAGTAGTATCAAACTCTTTGCATATCGGACTTGTAGAAGCCCTTGGAACATTCTTTTTCACATTCGGCATAGCTTCAGTTGTTTATGAAAAAACTCCAAGTTTAATGTCGGGGCTTGTTATCGGCGGCTCGCTTCTTCTGGGCATAACGATTGCTGCTACATTAGGATCAAATGGTGTTTTAAATCCTGCGGTTGCGTTCGGTATTAAATCTTTTAATTTGATGTATTTATTTGGACCAATTTTGGGCTCCATATTAGGAATGCAGACTTATAAATTTATTAAATTTAATAACTAATCAATATGAAAATAAGAAGCATTTATGCCGGCAGTTGGGTACCGCGCACCGCATTGCATTTAGGGGAATTTTATCAATTTTTAGCCCTTGGCAAGAGTCATCTCAATCTAGATAGGGATAAATTAACGAAATTAAAAAAAGATTTAAAGGTTGAGAATTTAGTTTTGGCTGATGACAGTTCTGAAATTTCAGCGCAGTTAGATAATCTTACTTTTAATTATCAAGAAAACGGCTTGATAGTGTTTGGAAAAAAAGTTGAAAAATTAGAAGACGATATGAAATATTTGGGTGATTTTTCTCTCAATAAAATTTTTCCGGCTTTTTCTTATTTGTATAGTTTAGGTGCTCCGATTCCTAAGATTTTTACAGCTATTTTTTCGGTCTTACCGTTTATCGTAACAGTTGATTCTAATGATGAAAATGAGGTTAGAAAAATTTTTGCCGACCGCAAAAAAGAAATAGAAAAAATTGTTAGTGATGGTAAAACTAAAATATATTTTAGTAATGAGTTGATAGTTATTAATTCTCCTGAAGATGATTTAAACTTAATTAAAAAATTAATCTTTATCGAGGATTGTCGCAGCCAATTTAATAAAATTTTAAATTTACATCGGTTTATTTGGGAAGAGGTTGATAAAATAAAAGGGAAGAATAAACTTCCATACAAAAATCTAGCCCTCACTAGAGATTCTTTAATGGATCTTGATAACGAAGTGATATTTTTATCTTCACGCTTAAGTCAAATTATATTTTTATTGTCGGAATTAAAAACGGAAACAAGCGGTGGTTCTTTTGCTAAATATTTAAGCGTCAATCTTTCTTCTTTGGATAAAACCGGCAATTATTTAACGAATTTATGGCAAATGACTGAAAGCCGCGTTAAATCAACCCAAGATCTTATCGCTTCGCTCTATCAAGAAAATACCCAGCGCCAATTAAATATCTTGCAGGTTATTTTTATTATCAGCGCCATGGCTTCGATTATCGCTTTGGGATCAATTTACGGCTTCGAATTCAAGGCTTATGATGCTGCGGGTCAGATGGTTTATTACGGAGATACAACATCATTTACTTTTTTTGATCTAGCTCGTTTTGGCTTATCGGCTTTATTGGCTGGAATTTCTATCTATTCAATTTTCTTTTTTATTTATAATAAAATTTCATATTCCAAGATTACCAGCGAAGGAAGTTTGCGCAGTAAAGAGTTGGAAGGTATCAAAAAAATGTTCCGTTAATTTTTACATTAGTATAATTAAAATGTATAATTAAATAATTATAAAATTGTATGGAAGATAAAAACATAACTGAAATGGAGGCTAAATTACGAGAGAGCGAGGAAAAATATCGCTCGATCTTTAATAGTCTTATTGATGTTTATTATCAAACCGACGCTCAGGGTACTATTATTGATATATCGCCTTCTTGTTTTATTTTTTTTGGTTGGAAACGCGAAGAACTTATCGGAACCAAAACTTCCAAACTTTATGCCGATCCGGCGCAACGCAAAGCTTTTAGAGATAAAATTTTAAAAGATGGTGTAGTTTATAATTATGAAATTATGTTTTTACATCGAGACGGAAGACATATCCCAACTTTAATTTCCAGTCGTGTTGTTAAAAATAAAAATGGGGAAATTGTGTTTGTGGGATCTGTCCGCGATATTACCGAACGCAAACACGTGGAAGATGAATTAAATAAATCCAAGGAAGAATTAAAGTTGAAAATTGAAGAATTAGAAAAATTGAATGGTTTTATGATGGATCGCGAAATGAAAATAATTGAGCTGAAAAACGAAATAGCGGAATTAAAAAAAAGAAGCGAATAATTTAATTTTTTAATTATAATAACAAAAATTATATGGAAGATAAAAAAATAATAGAAATAGAAGAAAAATTAGAAGAGAGTGAGGAAAAATATCATTCAATCTTTAACAGTCTTCTTGATGTTTATTATCAAGTTAATCAACAACATATTATTACTAATTTATCACCTTCTTGTTTTGCCTTTTCCGGTTGGAAACCGGAAGAACTTATCGGAACAGATGTCGTTAAAATTTATGCCGATCCGGAACAACAAAAAACTTTTGTCGAAAAGGTTTATAAAAATGGCGTGGTTTATGATTACGAGGCTGTGCTTGTGCATAAAACCGGAAGACGTATCCCGGTTTCAGTTTCCGGGCACATTGTTAAAAATAAAAAAGGAGAAATTTTTCTTGAAGGAATTATTCATGATATTACCGAACACAAAAAAGTGGAAGATGAATTAAATAAATCCAAAGAAGAATTAAAGGTAAAAGTTGCGGAGCTGGAAAAATTGAATGGCTTCATGATGGACCGCGAATTGAAAATAATTGAGCTAAAAAATGAGGTGAGAGAATTAAGAAATGAAGTGGCCAGCTTAAGAGAAATAACTTTGAAATATAATAATAAAGAATAAAATAATAAAAATTATATGAAAGACAAAGAACTAGAGATTTCAGAGGAAAAATTACAGGCGTGTGAGGAAAGATATCGTTCAATAGTTAATAGCTTTGTCGATGTTTATTATCAGACTGATTCCCGCGGCATTATTACTGAAATATCTCCTTCTTGTTTTGTTGTTTTTGGTCGGAAGCCGGAAGAGCTTGTTGGCAGTAATATCACCAATCTTTATGCCAGTCCGGAATTGCGAAAAGTCTTTTTGGAGCAACTTTTTAAAAATGGCACGGTGCGCGATTATGAAGTTGATTTATTGCATCAAGACGGAAGACGTTTGCCAATCTCGGTTTCTAGCCGCATTATTAAATATGAAAAAGGAGATTTCCGAGTTGAAGGAATTATTCGCGATATCAGCGAGCGCAAACAAATAGAAGAAGAATTAAGCAGATCCAGAGAAGAATTAAAATCGAAAATTGAAGAATTAGAAAAAATGAATAGTTTTATGATGAATCGCGAGTTGAAAATAATTGAGTTGAAAAACGAAATAGCGGAACTGAAGAAAGCGATAATTGGTTTTAGCAAGGCAATGATTGAATTAAACGATAAAATAAAATAATTTTAATTTCATTATCGGAACAAGTAACTAACAATGAAAAAAGAAATTGTCATAAACGGTGAAAAAATTGAATATACTAGCCGAAGATATCGAAAGAGTAAGAATTTGCGCTTGGCGATTGATAGTTATGGCGGTTTAACAGCTAGTCGGCCATGGTATGTGGGTGAGCGGACGGTAGCCAATTTTATATTGGAAAGAGCGGAGTGGATAATGGAAAAAATAAATCAGGCTCGGGTTAATAATAGCGGCAAAGTTTTTCGTGATAGTAAAAAAGAATATTCAACCTACAAGGAGCAAGCCCGAAAAATAGTTTTGAGCAGAATTGCCGAATTGAACAAAAATTATCAATTTGAATTCAGTAAAATTTTTGTACGCAATCAGAAAACTCGCTGGGGCAGCTGTTCGAGTCGCGGTAACCTGAATTTTAATTATAAAATAGTTTTTTTATCGGAAAAAATGGTTGACTATATTATTGTTCATGAATTATGCCACCTGAAAGAAATGAACCATTCTGAAAGATTTTGGCGTTTAGTGGCGCAAGAAGTGCTGGATTATAAAATAATTAGGAAGGATTTACAAAAAAAAGGAATTGAATTAAGATAAGATTGATAAAAGTTACATAAAATTTTAAATTAAAACAACAATATATGGCCGAAGAGGTGGTATTAAGATTTGATCAAGTCAGTTTCGAATATGTACACAAAAAGCCGATCTTGGATGAGGCTGATTTTAGCGTGAGAAAAGGGGCAAAAGTTACTTTAATGGGCCAAAACGGCGCTGGAAAAAGTACTATTTTTGGCCTTATTAAGGGTGAATTAAAGCCGAAAAGCGGCCGTTTATCCGTAACTAACGGGGCGACAATCGGTACGGCGCGTCAAACTATTGCGCGCGAAGATTTGCCGTTGACTGTTGAGGCATATTTTGCCAAGGCTTTTGATATTGTCCCAGGGAACATAAAAAGTCGTATCGCCAAGGTTTTGGAAGCGGTTGATTTTGATATTCCGTTAGATCGCATTGTGGGCAATCTTTCCGGCGGGCAACAGGCGCGCTTGCTTTTGTCTTATGCCTTAATTCAGGATCCGGATATTTTATTATTGGACGAACCGACTAACAATTTGGACAAAAAAGGCATTGATCATTTGATTACTTTTTTGATTATGTATGAAAAAACGGTAATTGTTATTTCACATGACGCTGATTTTTTGAATTGTTTTACGGAAGGTGTGGTTTATTTGGATGTTTTTACCCACAAAACAGAACTTTATGTCGGAGATTATTATTCAGTAGTTGAAGAAATTGCCCGCCGTGTAGAGAGGGAAGTTATGAAAAATGCACAACTTGAAAAGAGAATTCAGGATCGCAAAGAAAAAGTTAACTTTTTTGCTAATAAAGGAGGAAAAATGCGTAAGTTGGCGCAAAAATTAAAAGAAGAAACTGAAGATTTGGAGGAAAATAAAGTTGATGTGCGGCGCGAAGATAAAACTATCAGAGATTTTGAAATTCCGGTGCAAGAAGAATTAAGCGGTGAAATCGTATCTTTGAAAGAAATTAGAGTTATAAAAAATCATGAGCCAATATTTAAAACTATTGATAAAGTATTGCGCAAAAGAGATCGTCTGCTTATTACCGGGCCGAATGGTATTGGCAAAAGCACTTTGCTTCGATCTTTGGTGTCCGAAACCCAGGATGGTATCGGTATTTTGCCCGGTATTAGAGTCGGATATTATAGCCAAGACTTTTCAACTTTAAATTTCAATGAAAAAGTTTTTGATTCTTTAAAAAATGCCATGACCGGCGCTTATGATGAACAATTAATGCGCTCAGTGGCTGCTGGATTTTTGATATCCGGCGATTTGATGGAAAATACTATCGGATCTTTGTCGGAGGGGCAAAAAGGATTATTGTCTTTTGCGCGCCTAGTGTTATTCCGCCCGGGTTTGTTGATTTTGGATGAACCGACCAATCATATTAATTTTCGTCATATTCCGGTAATCGCCGAAGCGGTTAATAATTTTGACGGTCCGATAATCATGGTTAGCCATATGCCCGATTTTGTTAAAGAGATTAAATTTAACGATGAACTTGATTTAGGTAAATTATAATTTCTCATTTTATTTTTTATGAAAATATATGATGTCGTGGTAATTGGCGGCGGACCGGCCGGATTAATTGCGACCGGACGCGCGGCCGAATTCGGTGCGCGCGTTTTGCTGTTGGAAAAAAATAAAACTTTAGGCGTTAAATTATTAATGACCGGCGGCGGTCGTTGTAATTTTACCAATCAATCATCTGCTAGGGTTTTGGCTGAGGCTTTTGGTGAAAATGGACGCTGGTTGTTGTCCGGATTAACTCGTTTTGGCTCTGATGATATAATTAATTTTTTTACCGAACGCGGTTTAAAAATTAAAGTTGAGGCTGGCGGCCGAGTGTTCCCGGAAAATAATGACGCCAGGGAAATTTTAAAATTACTGATTGATTACATCAAATTAAATAACGGGGAAATAAAAACTGAAGCCAAAGTTGTAAAAATAATAAAGGATGGAGACAAAATCTTTAAATTAATTTTGTCGGATGAGACTGAAGTGCGGGCAAAAAATTTTATTATTGCGACTGGCGGAAAATCTTATCCCTTGTCTGGTTCGAGCGGCGACGCCTATGATTGGCTGACGGCTTTGGGTCACAAAATTATCAGCCCCAAAGCGGCTCTCAGTCCGATTATAGTCAAAGAAAGCGTGGAGGATTTGGAAGGATTAAGTTTGAGCGGCGCCAAAATAAAACTTTTTCAAGGTGACAAAAAAGTTGCTGAAAGTGCCGGCGATTTTATTTTTACCGCTTGCGGCTTGAGCGGACCGGCGGCGCTTAGTTTGAGCCGGGCGATAGCGCGTTTTAACAATAAAAACTTAAAATTAAAAATAGATTTTTCTCCGGAAACGTCCAATGATGAATTAAAGGATAAAATTAAGGATTTGATTGCGAATAATAAACAGGTTGATATTAAAAATATTTTGGCCAAAATTTATCCAAAACGTTTGGTGAATTTTGTTTTAACAGTGTGTCAAATTAATCCTGAAAAAAAGGGAAATGGCATTACGCGCTTGGAATGTCAGGTTATGTTAAATTTCTTTAAAGATTATGAATTGCAAGTGCTTAATCTTGGTGGTTTTGCCGAAGCAATGATTACGGTTGGCGGCATTGACTTAAAAGAAGTTAATCCCAAAACTATGGCTTCCAAAATTTTGCCAAATTTATATTTAGCCGGAGAAGTTTTGGATCTTGATGGCCCGACTGGCGGTTATAATCTTCAGGCGGCTTGGACGACCGGATATTTGGCCGGAGAAAATGCCGCTGTTATTCGAGAGTAATTAAGTTTTATATAAACAAATTATTTTATTAATAAATTTATGATAAAAGTTTCTAATTTAATTAAAAGGTTTAAAGATTTTACGGCGGTTGATGATATTTCTTTTGAAGTTAAATCTGGAGAAATTTTGGCTTTCTTGGGTCCAAATGGCGCCGGCAAAACAACCACTATTAAGATTCTAACTACGGTTTTAAAGGCAACGAGCGGTGAAGTTTTGATTAACGGTTTTGATCCGGAAAAAGAAAAATATGATGCGCGCAAATCGTTTGGTATTGTTTTTCAAGACGCCAGCGTTGATGAGGAATTGACCGCTTATGAAAATATGCTTTTGCACAGCATTTTATATCGTTTACCAAAAAAAATTCGAGCGGAAAAAATTAGACAATTATTGGAATTCGTAGAGCTTTGGGATAGAAAAAAAGAATTGGTAAAAAATTTTTCCGGCGGTATGAAACGGCGTTTGGAAATTGCCAAAGGCTTATTGCATCACCCCAAAATTTTATTTTTGGATGAACCGACTCAAGGCTTGGATCCGCAAACCAGAAATCATATTTGGGAATATATCAGAAAAATGAATAAAGAGGAAAAGATGACGGTTTTTTTTACTACGCATTATATTGAAGAAGCGGAAAAATCGGCGGATCGCGTGGTAATTATTGATCATGGAAAAATTTTGGCGATTGGAACTCCGGACGAATTAAAAATTAAAACCGGAAAAAATAACTTGGAAGATGCCTTCATTGAATTAACCGGTCGGCAAATCCGCGAGGAATTAGCTGATGGCGTTGATCGAATGCGTCAGCGTCGTTCACAAATTAGAAGATAATAATTTAAAATTATATGGAAATCATTTACATTTTATGGTGGCGTCAAATTAAGAGATATTTTCGTTCTAAGGCTAGAATTATCGGCTCCTTGGGGCAGCCATTACTTTTTATGTTGGCTTTTGGCTTTGGCTTCGGACCAATTTATGCTAAGGCGGGTGAAGGGAATTATATTGAATTTTTAGTTCCCGGTATTATTGCTATGAGTATTTTATTCACAGCCACTTTTTTCGGCTTAGAAATTATTTGGGACAGGCAATTTGGGTTTTTAAAAGAAATGTTGGTGGCGCCGGTTTCAAGAATTCAAATAATGATTGGCCGATGTTTGGGCGGAGCGACAGTGGCAGTTTTGCAAGGCTTGATAGTTTTGGGGCTTTCATACATTATTGGTTTCAGAATCCACGATTTTTTAGCGGCAATCGCGTCTTTGGTGTTTATGTTTTTAATCGCTTTTTTATTCACTCTCTTTGGCACGGCGATTGCGTCTTCACTCAAAGATGTTCAAGGATTTCAATTGATAGTAAATTTTTTGGTTATGCCGATATTTTTTCTTTCCGGCGCATTCTTTCCGCTTAGTGATTTGCCCAAAGCAATCATGACTGTGGTTAAATTCAATCCTTTGTCATATGGCGTTGATGCTTTACGCGGCACCCTGGGAAATCTTAATCACTTTAGTTTAATGACTGATTTTTCAGTTTTAACTTTTGTAATTGTCATATTATTATTGGCGGCTAGTTTTTTATTTTCGAAAATCGAAGTTTAGAAGTTGCCAGTCCTGTTTTGCCGCGATCGTCTATTTAAAAAATGCGGCCTAATGCCGCGTTTTTTTTGTTGAAAATTAATTATTTTATGTTATAATTAATTTATAATTATTTATTTTTAGGCTATGAATCTTGTTAAAACAGCTATAAAAAGTGGTTTTGGTTTTGGTTTAACTTCGGGGGTAATTACCACCCTAGGTTTAATTATTGGTTTAGATTCCAGCACCCACTCTAAATTGGCTGTTATTGGCGGTATTTTAACAATTGCCGTAGCCGATGCTTTTTCTGACGCTCTCGGTATGCATGTTGCCAGCGAGGCAGAAGACGGCAAAAGCGATGGTGATGTTTGGCGCACGACTTTTTCCACTTTTATTTTTAAATTTATTACCGCCATTACATTTATTATCCCGGCTTGGTTATTGCCGTTAGAAATTTCTGTCCCGATTTGTATCGCCTGGAGTATTTTAATCTTGGTTATTACTAATTATTATTTAGCTAAAAGCCGCGGCAAGAAGGTGTTTGAAGTAATTTTTGAGCATTTATTCGTCGCTACATTAGTTATTGTTATTTCGCATTTTCTTGGCAAAATTATTAATCATTATTTTTAAATAAAAATTTTATGGAAAAACAATTAAGTCCAATAGAAAAAATTGTCGCCCTGTGCAAACGTCGCGGTTTTATATTTCCGTCCTCAGAAATCTATGGTGGTTTAGGCGGTATTTATGATTACGGCCATTATGGTATTTTACTAAAAAATAATATTCGCGATTCCTGGTGGAAAGCTATGGTGCAGGAGCGGGAAGATGTAGTTGGTTTGGATAGTGCAATTTTTATGCATCCTAAAACTTGGGAAGCCAGCGGTCACGTGGCTAGTTTTGAAGATCCACAAGTCGATTGCCGTAAATGCAAAAGTCGTTTTCGCGCCGATCATCTTTTGGAAGATTTTGGCATTAATGCCGACAAGGCGACGATTGAATTTATAAATGTTGAACTTGATAAATTGCGCGCTGATAAAAAATTAAAATGCTCAAATTGCGGTTCAACCGATCTAACCGAAGCTAAACGTTTTTCTTTGATGGTAAAATCAAATATGGGCTCACCAACCGACGAATTATGCGAAGATAATGTGGTTTATTTACGTCCGGAAACTTGCGGCGGTATTTATTTGCAGTATAAAAATACTATTGATTCCGTAACATCAAAATTGCCTTTTGGCGTGGCGCAAATCGGTAAAGCTTTTAGAAATGAAATTGTCGCTCGGCAATTTGTTTTTCGCACTCGCGAATTTGAACAAATGGAAATGCAATATTTTTTGGCGCCAGCTTTGGTTGAAGAAAAATATAATGAATGGCGTGAAACTCGCTGGCAATGGTATTTGAATAATGGTATTGCCGCCGAAGATATCCGTTGGTACAAACATGAACGATTGGCGCATTACGCCAGCGAAGCTTATGACGTGGAATATAATTTTAAGTCTTTGGGTGGCTTTAAAGAAATAGAAGGTATTCATGCTCGCGGTAATTGGGATTTATCGCAACACGGCAAATTCTCTGGCGTGGATTTGAGTTATTTTGATGAGGCCACAAAATCGCGCTACATTCCAAATGTAGTGGAAACTTCAGTGGGTTTAAATCGTTTGATGTATATGTTTATCGATAAGGCTTATTGTGAAGAAAATTTGGAAAATGGAGAAGTGCGTACTGTTTTGAAATTTCCCAAGCATTTAGCCCCAATTAAAGTGGCTATTTTTCCTTTATTAAAAAATAAACCTGATTTAGTGGCTAAAGCCAGAGAAGTGTATTTGTCATTACGTCCTGATTTTATGTGCGAATTTGATGATAATGGTAATATCGGCAAACGTTATCGTCGACAAGATGAAATTGGCACGCCTTATTGCGTAACCATCGATTTTGACAGTTTGGAAGGTGATGACGTAACAATTCGCGACCGAGATAATATGCAACAATTTAGAATAAAAATAGCTGAATTGAAAGATTACTTAAAAAATAATTTAAAATAATCAAAATATGAATATTTTTCATGCTCTGATTTTGGGTTTAGTCGAAGGTTTGACTGAATTTTTACCAATATCTTCAACAGCCCATTTAACTTTAGTCTCTAATTTTATTCTGCGCATTCCTAATAATGACTTTTCCAAAACATTTGAGATTTTTATTCAGCTCGGTGCAATTTTAGCAGTATTGGTATTTTTTTGGAAAAAATTTTGGCGCTTAGAAATGATTAAAAAATTAATTGTCGCTTTTATCCCAACCTCAATAATTGGATTGCTGATGTATGATGTTGTTAAAGGATTTTTATTCGGCAGTTACATGGTTATTGCCTGGAGTTTATTAATTGGCGGTTGTGCGATTGTTTTATTTGAGCTTTATTACAATAAGAAGTTTTTTGCCAAAAACGATCCGGAAAAAATTTCTTATAAACAATGTTTTTTTATCGGTTTGTTTCAATCGATTGCGGTTATTCCTGGCGTTTCTCGTTTGGCCGCTACAATTATTGGCGGCCTATGGTTGGGATTAAAAAGGGAAACCATCATCGAATTTTCTTTTTTATTGGCCGTGCCGACAATATTTGCCGCTTCGTTTTTTGATCTATATAAAAGTGCCAAACTAATTACCCCTAGTCAAAGCGGTTTGCTAATTATTGGGTTTTTAACATCTTTTTTGGTGGCGCTATTGGTAATAAAATTCATAATGAAGTACATCAAAAAACACAATTTCAAACCTTTCGGTATTTATCGTATAGCCTTGGGGTTATTGATAGTATTATTACTTTTGTTTTAATCAACTTCCGCGCAACAAAAAACCGAGCCGTTAACGGCTCGGTTTTTTTATTTGAGATTCTTAATAATATTAAGAAAGTGAAACTTTAACACCGGGTCCCATAGAAGAGCTAAGGCTGATGTTTTTCACATAAGTGCCTTTAGCTGAACTTGGTTTTGATTTTTTGATAGTTTCTAACATAACATTGTAATTTTCAATTAACTTATTGTCATCAAAACTTACTTTGCCGATCAAAGAATGAATATTGCCGGAATCATCATTTTTAAAACTTACTTTACCTTTTTTTAATTCGGCAACAGCTTTAGCTGGATCATTGGTAACAGTATCGTTTTTAGGGGAAGGCATTAAACCGCGAGTACCAAGAATTTTAGCGATTTGAGCTAAATTTTTCATCATTTCCGGTTCAGCCACAGCAACAGCGAAATCAGTTTTTTCAGTTTTCTTGATTTCAGCGATTAATTCATCGCCACCAACATAATCTGCGCCAGCATCTTTACAAGCCTTTTCATTGGTTGAATTAACAAATGCTGCAACTTTAACAGTTTTACCGGTACCATAAGGCAAGGAAACTGCGCCGCGAACTTGTTGTTCACCTTTTTTCGGATCGATACCTAGGCGGAAGTGAACTTCAACTGAAGAATCAAATTTTGTTTTGCTGGTTTTTTTTACCAAAGCAATAGCTTCGGCGATGGAATATGATTTGTTTTTGTCAAAGCCAAAATCAACAGTTTTTTTTGCTTTCTTTTCGACGTTTTCTTTTTCTTTTTTCATAATTTTCGTGGTGCGAGCGAAAATCCAAAATTGATTTTTCTCCCACAATTAATTTTATTATTTTATTTCTACACCCATTTGACGAGCAGTGCCGGCAATGATATTCATGGCTGCTTCAATGTCATTAGCATTTAAATCAGACATTTTTGTTTCGGCGATAGCACGCAATTGATCTTTAGTGATAGAACCGGCTTTAACTGTCAAAGGTTTGCCAGATCCACTTTTGATACCGGCAGCTTTTTTAATTAATTCAGAAGCTGGGGCGGTTTTGCAGATAAAGTCGTAAGTACGATCTTCGTAAACGGTGATTATTACTGGAACAACGTCACCCATTTTGTCTTTAGTTTTTTCATTGAATCTTTGACAGAATTCTTGAATGTTAAGACCATGTTGACCCAAAGCTGGACCGACTGGAGGAGCTGGATTGGCTTGACCGCCGGTGATTTGTAGCTTGATTAAAGCTTTAATTTTTTTTGCCATATTAATTTTATATTTTCGCAGAAGCCTGTTGAATAATCAGAACGAAAATAAATTTAATTATAATTTTTTAATTTGTAAGAAATCTAATTCTACCGGAGTTTCGCGACCAAACATGGAAACATTAACCTTAACTTTACCTTTAGCTTCATCAATATTGGTTATTTTTCCTTCCAAATTTTTAAACGGACCCTCGGTAATTTTAACAACGTCACCCAAAACTACATCGATTTTATATTTAGGATCTTCTTCGCCCATTCTTTTCTTTAGAGCTTTAACTTCTTCGTCGCCAATTGGAACAGGAATTGATCCGACACCGATAAAACCGGTAACATTCGGGGTATTGCGCACTACATACCAAGATTCGTCAGTTACTTCCATTTCTACCAAAACATATCCCGGGAATATTTTTTCTTCAATTATGCGTCTTTTACCGTTTTTAATTTTTGTTTTTTTCTCAGTCGGCACCAAAACATTGAAAATTTTATTGCCCATATCCAAAGTCTCGACTCTCTGTCTTAAGTTGCGGGCAACATTTTCTTCATAACCGGAATAGGTGTGCAAAACATACCATCGGCGCCCCTGGTTTAGAGTTTGTTTGGCCATAAATTTATATTATTTTTATTTAATTAAGGTCTTTAATCCTAGGCTAAAAACCCAGTCTAAAGCACTCAAAAAAGCAGCAGTGGAAATACTAATTCCTATCACTAAAATAGTATAGTGATATGTTTGCTTTTTTGTCGGCCAAGTAACTTTTTTCATTTCAGCCACTGAATCCTTAATGTATTGTGTGAATTTGCTCATAATTGATTTAAATAAAAACAGCCTTGTCGGCCATTTGTTTGTATATCAATATAATACCCGATAAAAGCTGGGGTGTCAATAGTTTTTTGAGCTTTATAATTATTTTATTTTGTTTGCTTTTTTTTGGGTAAAGCGTTAAAATATAATTGTAAATTTGTAAATAAATTTAGTTTATTTTTTAAAAAGCCTTTCCGGCTAATTATTTGTTTATATGGTTAGTCCCAATTTAATTAAAAAAAGTGAAAGCGGCTCAGCAATCAATTCCAACGCCAAGAAGATATTTCAGCTAATTTTAGGTAAAAAACAGAAATCGGCCATCAGAAGTTTTGATGATGACATTCCAAGAATTCATGTTTCTCACATAGTTTCGCGCTTGTCGTTTTTGTATGAAAAAATCCGTAATGCCGTCGATTATGACGATGAACATTTGCTTAGAAAAAATGCCATAAAACGTTTATTAAAACGTTATATTTTGATTGAGGGAATTGTTAAAAATTATAATAGCGAAGAATTATCCCTTAACTTATTAACCGAACTTATCCAGGCCGGTTATTTACCAAACGACAAAATTCCAGAATCAAAAATCAAAGAAGTGGCCGGTTTATTGGATAAATACATTGCTTTAAAAAGCAACTACAAAAAATTAGCTTTAAAAGGGAAGAATATTGATGATGAGTTAAAAAATGATGACTCAGAAGGTTCTAGAATGATTAATTGGATTATTACTTTGGCCGCCACAGAAGTTGAAGGAAACCTTAATCAAGATGATGTTCGCCAACTGATTGTTTCTAATATGTATGAAACATTGTCGCGCATCATAAAGTTGCCATCTGATTTGCCATATCAAAAAGATTTGGATATTCAAATATATTTAAGTATTGCGCGCAACTTTTTAAACTTAGACGAGGAGATGTTGGGATTTATCGTTTTTAAATATTATAATAATTGGTCTGAAATTTCCGAGGAAGAGTTGGTTGAAGTGGCTAGAAGCCTTAAGGATATCAATGCGGCCGTGGAATATCAATTAAAACATCCGCTTACAAAACAGATTGATAAAATTGTCCGTCGCTATACTTTATATTATACGATTTTTCGAGAAATCGCCGAAGAGGATCCGGCAAAAAATTATGAAAATGCCGCTTCCAACACCAAGGCTTTTATCAGTTTAATAAAAGAGAAGTGTCAAAAAAAATATTCCGTTGTTAAAAATCGTTTATGGGGATCGGGATTCAGAAGTATCGTTTATATATTTTTAACAAAGTCGATTTTTGTTTTTCTTTTGGAAATTCCAGCCATCAATCTTTTTGGAGAAAAAATCAATTATTTTGCTTTGATGATAAATATCAGTTTTCCGGCCTTATTATTGCTTATTGTTATAATGTTTACAAAAACTCCGAACGAAAAAAATACCGAAAAAATCATTGATGGTATAAAAGAAATCGTTTATTCTGATAATTTGCGCCGCCAGCCGATTTATTTGAGAAAAATAACCAAACGCAATATTGTAGCGACTTCTATCTTTAATGCTATTTATTCTTTGGCTTTTGTGATTTCGGTTACTTTATTGGTTTGCTTGCTTTATTATTTTGTTGATTTTAACTGGGTAAGTATCGTAATTTTCTTATTCTTCTTAACTTTTGTCAGCTTTTTCAGCTTCAGAATTAAACGTGATGTCCGCCGCTACGTAATTACCGATGACAAAGAAACAATTTTCGGATTTATCTTTCAGTTTTTCTATATGCCAATTGTGGCGGTGGGAAAATTTCTCTCCGACAATGTTTCACGTGTTAATATTTTTGTATTCATTTTAGACTTTATAATTGAAACTCCTTTCAAAGTTATTGTTGGTATCGTGGAGGAATGGTCCAAATACCTCAAGGAACGAGAGGAAGATTTACGCTAATATGCTATATATAGTTTCAACACCGATTGGAAATTTGGAGGATATTACTTTGCGCGCTTTAAGAACATTAAAAGAGGTTGATTATATTTTGTGCGAAGATACACGGGTAGCCGGAAAAATATTATCGCATTATGAAATTACTTCAAAATTAATATCTTTCCATCAGCATTCCAGTCCGGAAAAACTTAAATATTTGGTTGATTTATTGCGCTTAGGAAATTCCTTGGCCTTAATAACGGATGCCGGCACACCGGGGGTTTCCGATCCTGGCGGAAAATTAATTGAGGAGATTTTAAAAATTGATTCCGACGCCAAAATTGTGTCAATTCCTGGCCCTTCAGCTATCACGGCATTAGTGGCGGTAAGCGGCATCCCGATAGATCGCTTTGCCTTTTATGGTTTTTTACCCAACAAAAACGGCCGACAAAAAATGTTAAAAGAAATTAGCGCAATGCAATATCCCGTAATAATTTATGAATCAAAACATCGAATTTTAAAGCTCCTGAGAGAAATATCAATCATAATGCCGAGCGCGCAAATAATTATTGGCCGCGAACTGACAAAAATGCATGAAACGATTTATCGCGGTTCAGCGGAAAATATTTTAAAGACTTTAGAAGACAACAAAGAAGAACAAAAAGGCGAATTTGTTGTTATAATAAAAAACGAAAAATATGATAAATAAAAATTTTTATATTACCACAACATTACCTTATATAAATTCCGATCCGCATATCGGTTTTGCCAAAGAAATTATAAACGCCGATGTTATCGCTCGTTATAATTCGTTGCAAGGTAAAAATGTCTTTTTTAACACCGGCACCGACGAACATGGTTTGAAAATTTACCGAAAAGCCGAAGAATTAAATATCAGCATTGAGCAATATTGCCAAGACTATTCAAATAAGTTTAAAATTTTACAAGAAATTTTAAATTTGAGTTTTAATAATTTCATTCGAACAACCGATGATAAGCATGTGATCGCCGCGCAAGAATTTTGGCGCCGCTGCGAAGCTAACGGTAATATTTACAAAAAGAAATATAGTGTTAAGTATTGTGTCGGCTGTGAATTGGAAAAAACCGAATCCGAATTGGTTGACGGACGCTGTCCGTTTCATCCTAACACCGATTTAGAAATTATCGATGAAGAAAATTATTTTTTTCGTTTCTCGGCTTATCAAGAAAAACTTTTAAAATTTTACGAAGACAATCCGACTTTTGTCATACCTAATCATCGTTTTAATGAAATAAAAAGTTTTGTGAAATCCGGTTTGCAGGATTTTTCCATTTCACGCTTGAAAGAAAAAATGCCTTGGGGCATTGCCGTGCCTGGCGATGACGACCAAGTGATGTATGTTTGGTTTGATGCTTTGGTGAATTATATTTCTTGTTTGGATTGGCCGAATGATTCCGAAAATTTTAAGAATTTTTGGCCCGGATTGCAAGTTTGCGGCAAAGATAATTTGCGCCAACAGACTGCCATTTGGCAAGCGATGTTAATGTCAGCCGGAGTGCCTAATTCTAAGCAGGTTTTGGTTTTTGGTTTTCTAACTCTTAACGGGCAGAAAATCAGTAAATCGCTGGGCAATACAATCGATCCGCGCGAATTGGTGGAAAAATATGGCGTTGACCCAGTGCGTTATTATCTTTTGAAAGAAGTTCCGACTTTTGAAGACGGCGATTTTTCTTATGAAAAAATGGAAAAACTGTATAATGCTGATTTGGCCAATGGCTTGGGAAACTTAGTGGCTCGTACCTCAAATTTATTGGAAAAAAATGACATTGAACTTAGTTTAACAGAAGATAGCGATAAAGATTTTAGTGCGGCGGTTTGGGAAAAAATAAATGATTATAATTTTTCCGAAGCGCTTAGAATTATTTGGGAAAAAATAAAACAAAGCGACGAATTTTTAAGCCAAACTACGCCATGGAAAATGACAGACAGGGAAGATATCGTTAAAGCTTTGCGACCGGTGGCACAAAATATTTTAAATATCGCTTATTGTTTGCAGCCGTTTTTACCGGATACCGCCAAAAAAATATTACGACAGTTCAATTACGCCAAGGTAAAAAAAGATCAATCTTTATTTCCTAAGATAGTTTAAATAATAATCCTGAATCCGCCCCGGGCGGATGACGGCGCAAAAATATGGTTTCAGTTTTTGATTTAGTTTTAATTTTAATTCTGGCCGGTTTTTGTTTTTACGGTTTTTCTAAGGGCGTTATAAAAGTAGTCGGAAATTTAGCCGGCTTGGTTGTCGGATCTTGGGTGGCGACTCATTATTATTTGGCATTTTATTCGTGGACTACCGGACTTTATTTTGGCCATGAAAATTTTGGGCGCGTCGCTTCTTTTGTAATTGTTTTAATTTTGGTGCGCCTGGTAATCGGAATCGCTTTTTATATTTTGGAAAAAGTTTTCAATTTAATTTCGATAATTCCTTTTACAAAAACAATCAATAAAGTGGCGGGCGGGATTTTTGGTTTAGCTGAGGGCGCCCTTTTTGTCGGTATTATTATTTATGTGGCTTCGCGCTATGCAGTGATAACCACTTTTTTGGGCGAGCAAATGATAAATTCTAAAATCTCTCCGATTCTATTAAAAGTCGTAGATTTTTTATCGCCTTTTTATCCCGAAGCTTTGCGCATATTAAAATCAATTATTGCTTAGTTTGCGGTTTTTTATGATCAACACCAAAAAGGATAATCTAAATTTAATAACAGAGTATTTGAAAAATAATAAAGTTCTGGTTTTGCCGACTGATACGATTTACGGCTTAAGTTGTCGTTCCGGTAGTGCGGCGGCGATTAAAAAAATTTATTCGATTAAGGAACGGCCGGACGAGAAACCACTTTTGCTTTTAGTTAGCAGCCGCTTGATGTTGAAAAAATATTTTTATGTTTCCAAAAAACAACTTGAATACTTGCATCAAGTTTGGGCTAAAGGCGAACAGCCGACAACTATTATTTTGCGGCCGCGATATCAATTTTCACCGAAACTAATTTACAGTGATGGCGGCGTGGCGGTTCGTTTGCCAAAAAGCGATTTTTTAACTAAAATAATAAGGTTAATTGGCGAACCGATAATTTCTACCAGCTTAAATATTAGCCGTAAAAAAAATTTAACCAGTGTTGAAAATTTGGGTGAATATTTCACTCGTTCCAAGCCGGATTTAGTGGTTAATGCCGGCGTAATCCTTGGACAGCCTTCAAGAATAATTGATATTCGAGATATAAATAATATAAAAATAATAAGAAATTAACTATGTTTATTTGGACGCAAAAAAAGAAGTTAAAAAAAATTGTTAAAATATCACTTTTAATTATTGTTGCGGCATTATTGCTTTTTGGCGCATTTTTATGCGGCGCTTATTTTTCGCGCAATAGCACAATAGTCAGAACTTTAACCGAAAAAGAAATTGCAAGCGATGACAACGCCTTTGATTATAATTTATATCAAACAGTTTTTGACACTTTAAAGCGATCTTATGTTGATAAAAGCAAAGTTAATGACAAAGATGCTTTTTATGGAGCTTTAAAAGGTATGACCGCTTCTATTAGCGATCCATACACAGTTTTCTTTGATCCAAAAACAAATGAAGAATTTAAAAATGATATGGCCGGCACCTTTGAGGGTATCGGTGCGGAAATTGGATTAAAGAATGATATTATAACCGTTATTTCACCTCTAGACGGCATGCCGGCAGCTAAAGCCGGATTACGCGCCGGAGATCAAATTTATGCTGTTAATGGCACCTCAACGCTTAATATGAGCGTTGACAGCGTAGTTCGAATGATTCGCGGACCAAAAGACACTCAAGTGACTATATCGATTTATCGAGACGGCTTAGAAAAGCCGCAAGATTATGTAATTACTCGCGGTATAATTACAGTTAAAAGCATAAAAACATCTTTGCGCTCCGACGGATTTTATATTATTGAAATTAGCGCTTTTAATGATGACACTCGAAGTTTATTTAACAAAGCTGTGGTTGATGTTTTAAATAAAAATCCTAAAGGCATAATCCTTGATTTAAGAAATAATCCTGGCGGATATTTGGATACAGCCGTGGCTGTGGCTAGCGAATGGGTAGAATCCGGTCCGGTTGTAATTGAAAGATTCGGCGACGGTAAAGAAAATAAATATTTTAGCAACGGCAATGCTCGGCTTAAAGATTTTAAAACGGTTGTTTTGGTTAATCAGGGAAGCGCTTCAGCCTCGGAGATTGTGGCTGGTGCTTTGCGCGATTACAGCAAGGCAACTTTGGTTGGAGAAAAAACTTTTGGCAAAGGCTCGGTGCAAAGCTTGGTTGATTTTGAAGACGGCTCAGCCGTGAAAGTAACTATTGCTAAATGGTTTACTCCGAATGGCAGCAGTATAAACGAGATTGGAATTGAGCCGGAAAAAAAGATAGCGTTGACCAATGAAGACTACAATAAAAACAAAGACCCACAATTAGACGAAGCTCTTAAAATTTTGAATCAATAAATAAATTTTAGCATATAAAAAAGCCCTAAGATTTTTCTTAGGGCTTTGTGCTTTTATAACGAGGTTTTTAAAACATGGGTTCTACCTTGTTTGTGTAAATTCTAAAACCAAATATATTGTTTTTGCCATCATCGTATCCTAAATTTTTAGATTTAGAATATTTTCCGTAGGCAGTAAACCAATTGTGCTTTTTATTATTATCAAGCACGGAAACATTAAACAATAGATCTGTATATCCGGGTGATGTTGGAACATCGGTGGCTATACTTATTGTTACAGTTCCGTTTACTTTATCAACGGATTCGATGGTGTAAGTAGCATCATTATCTACGTTAGTGTAGATTACAGTGCTGGTACCGTTAACCTTGGGGCCAACGTGAGGAATTTCCAAATTGCCAGTTTTTGTATTGACATCAAATCCAATGGTTGGATTGATCGTGGAATTGTTAAGCGAAATTGCAAAAGTGCATTTCACTGACGGATAACCTCTGTTGCTGTTTTTGTTTAAGCTGACTACTGTTGGCGCCGAAGTCAATTCTTGCGGTTGACAACTTTTCCAAGTGTAAGTCCATTCGTTATCGACATCTACAACTCCAGTTTTTTGGGGGGTCGACATTTCATTGTAATAGTCAGAATGACAACTGGTTGCAGCTATCATCATTACCATTATCGGAAAAATTACAATTCTTCTTCTCATTTTTATTCCTCCTGAATATTAAGTTTTTAATTTACGAATATTAATAATTAATCAATATAATCAACAGTTATTAATAGCTAATTCTAGCACATTATTTTTTATTTGTCAATTTTTGGTATTCTATTACTATATTTTTTACCACATTATTCCAGTCATATTCAGATTTTACACGGTTGTACATATCTTCTTTATTTTTATCTACAATTTCTGGGTGTAATAATAAATATTCTAGGGAAATTCTTAAGTCATTAATATTGGTATTTTCAAAAGTAATACCATTAACATCAACCACTTCTTTATTGGCGGGAATATCGCTGACTAAGCAAGCGTTTTTATAAGACATGGCTTCTAACAGGGCAATAGACAAGCCTTCAGATTCAGACGGTTGCACGAACAAATAAGCATTGGAAAATAACTCAGCCAAAACTGAGCCGCTTTGTTTTCCGGTAAAAATAATATTTTTATTGTCGCCAGCCAAATCTTTTAATTCTTTAACGTAATCATTAGTATAAGAGCTATCTCCGACTATGACTAATTTTTTGTCGGTTTTAATTTGTTGATAAGCTGCAATTAAGTAATGTAAACCTTTATGTCTAATTAAACGTGATATAGCCACAATGTAATTATCTTTATTTAACCCCCATTGCTTATTAATACTGTCAGCCGGCAAAATTTGTGGGGAATCGATACCGCTAGGGACATATTTAGCCTCGATATTATATTTATTTTTAGCATAAGCTTCCAAATCTTTGGATACGGTAACAACTTTATTAGCCAAGCGACAAGCAATTTTTTCACCAAGCTTTAAATATAAGCGGGCGAATAAGCCCCATTTTTGGTGATGATAATCTTGGCAATGAAAAGTAAAAATTACCGGAGTTTTCGGTTTAAATATTTTTATCAGGAACATCAGGGAAGACGGTCCAATAGAGTGAAAATGAATAATATCAATTTTTTTGGGGCGAAAAATCAGATCTAAGCACGATAAAAAAGTATGGATAATTGCTTCCAAGTTTTTACTTTTAACGCTTGGAATATTTATCAACTTTACCTTTTTATACTCTTTCAGGCTATTACCAGTATAATTTTTTCTAGAATAAGCTATAACTTCGTGGCCAGCCTCAACTAAGCGTACGGCTAAGTTCTCAACGTGAGTCTCAACGCCGCCGCTATTTGAAGGTAATCCTTTTTGTCCGATTAATGCTATTTTCATAATGTTTATTGGTGATTTAGAATTGTAGCAGGTTTTTTTATATTTGTCAATATCACGCCAAAATAAAAAAATAGCCATATTTTTATTGGCTATTTTTAGCTAAAAATGTATTTGAATCTATAACCACCGTTTCTTGAGAAAAAATAATAACATAATAAAACCTAAGCAACCGACAATAAGAGAGACTATCCAAAAACCATGCGGGTTATGGGAAAAGGGAATTCCGGGAATGCTCATACTGAACATAGTGACCAAGAGAGTGAGCGGAAAGATAATTACAGAAAATATAGTCAAGGTTTTCATAACCTTGTTCATTTCATTGTCCAACAAAGACTGATTGGTGTTATTTAGCGCTTCAATCATTTCTTTTTGATTCTCCAGCATCGACCAAATTCTATTGGAATGATCGACTAAATTATTATAATGATCTTTTATTTCACTTTGCGTTATCAGACTACTTTTAACTTCGGTTAATTTTCCAAGAATGTGTTTGTGGTTTTGCAATATTTTTCTTAGGTTAATAATATTGCGTCGCAAATTTAAAATTAAATTAGTCGCCGCTTTTGATTGTTTCGAAAAAATTAAATCTTCAACTTCTTCTATTTTAATACTGGTGCTGTCAATGAGTTTATAACAATCATTAATCAAGCGATTTAAAAGTTCGTACAATAATATTATTGATGATTTTATATTGTTTTCACCCAGATATTTTCCATCATCACAACAGGCGGAAAAAAAATCGATAAGCGCCGGAACATTATTGTTATGAATAGTTATCAAATAACCATGGCCGATAAAAAATTCTATTTCTCCGGCCACAATTTGATCGTTAACTAAAATCGGGAAGTGTAAAATTATAAAAAAATATTTTTTTTCTTGAGCGATTGTCGGGCGTTGCGAAAAAACACTAGCTGTTGAAGATTCCAAATGTTCTAAATTAAAATTATAATCTTTTTGCAAAAATTCTATTTCAGGCGACTCGGCATTAACAATATTTGTCCACAAGATCGCTTCTTTTTCTTTAGCGTCACGGATAACTATTTGAGATATTTTATCGCTTAACTTTTTATATTCGTTCATAATTTTTTATTATCATTCCCGTAAAAACAGGAATCCGAAATTTATGATTTATATGTTTTTTATTTTAACATATTTAATAAAAATCGACAAATAAAAATTTGCTAAATCGCTAAATAAATCATATAATAAATCATATGATTAAAATTTTAGGAATTAAAATCAGCGAATTCACCAAGCAAGAAGTCTGTGATAGAATTGATATTTTTTTGCGTTCCAATCAGCCGCGTTTTATAAGTACTTTAAATCCGGAAATAATTTTAACGGCACAGAAAGATGAAGAATATTTTTATATTTTAAATAAAGCCGATTTATCTTTAATTGATGGCGTTGGTTTAAAAATTGTCAGTAAATTAATGGGCAAAAATATCCCACGGCTGACCGGCGCGGATTTGAGCCTGGATATATTGAAGATAGCCGCAGAGCGCGGTCTGCGCGTTTTAATTGTAAATCGAAACGATGGCCTTTCGGATGATCATGCCATCCAAACAGCTTTAAAAAATAAATTTCCCAATTTAAATTTCACTATAAAAAACATTTCGGTTGATTCTGTTGGCCCCTTGAAGTTTGGCAAAAATGAAACTGGTTTTGACATTGTGTTTGTGGCGACCGGAGCGCCGCAACAAGAAAAATTTATTTATCATAATTTGCACAATATACTGGGATTGCGCTTGGCGATTGGAGTTGGCGGCAGTTTTGATTTTATTAGCGGCCGAGCAGTACGCGCGCCGCGCTTGATGCGCTTAATTGGACTGGAATGGCTGTGGCGCTTATTAAAATATCCCAAAAAAAGAGCTGGTCGAATTTATAATGCGGTTGTAAAATTTTCCTGGAAGATTATCAAGGCTTATTTTATAAATCCATGGTTTTATCGAAAAAATGTCGCCTGTCTTTTGTTTAAAAAAATTAATAATGATTATTATATATTGATAGTGGAAAGGGAAGACGAAGGCGACCACTGGCAAATACCGCAAGGCGGTACTGATGGCGAAAACTTAGCCGTGGCAGCCTTTCGCGAATTAAGCGAAGAGACAAATAATTCCGGTTTTAAAGTTTTGGCTACTTTTTCTGATTTGCATAAATATAAATTTAAGAGAAGAAATTTTACGCGCGGCGCTTCATACAAAGGACAAAAACAAGGCTTGGCAATTGTTGAATTTGTTGGTAAGGATAAGGATATAAAACTTAATTATTGGGATCATGTGGCTTGGCAATGGGTTCACGTTGATAAATTTTTGGACACCATTCATCCCTTAAGAAAAATGTCAGCTAAAATATTTTTGGAAAAATTTGAAAATTATATAAAAAGATCATAACATATTTACAAAACTAAAAAAATATGTTAATATAAAAAAATGAAAAAGATATTTAAATTATCAATCTTAATATTATTTGTCTTCAGTTTTTTTTGCGGAGCTAATTTTGTTTTTAGCAGCCAAGAAGATGACATTAATCAAGAAATAAAAAAATTGAGCGATGAAATAAGCAGTAGTAAAAAGAAGATTGAAGACGTTCAGACCAGGCAAAAAGAATTTCAAGAATTAATAATTCAGAAACAATCAGAAAAAAGCGACTTAAATAATCAGATAGATATTTTAAACGCCAAAGTCGAAAGTTCACGTTTGGAAATTTCGGCCATAGAATTGGAAATCGACAAAACTAATTTGGAAATAAAAAGAGCGACAATTGATATCCAAACCGCCGACGAGCAAATTGAACAAGAAAAAACTCATATCGCCAATCTTCTAAAAATGATTTACAAAAATGACAAAGTTTCAACTTTGGAAATTTTATTGTTAAATAATTCTTTGGCGGACTTTATAAACCAAGTGCAATATTTGGACAATACTAATGAAGAAATAACCAAGAGCGTGGAACGTTTAAAAGTTTCCAAGGATAAGCTAGAACAAAATAAAAAATTATTAATAAATAAGGAGAGCGAATTAGCCGGTTTAAAAAAGGTCATGGATGATAAAAAAATAGCTTTAGAATCAGAATTAAATGATAAAAATTTTGTTTTAGATCAAACCAATCAATCAGAAAGACAATACCAAAGACTATTGGAATCAGCCCGCCGCGAAGAATCTCAAGCTTCAGCTGATATATCCAATGCCGAAAAAAAGGTTAGAGAAAAATTAAATTCTTTAAAAAACAAACCGGTTTTAAATTATAATGGATTTGTTTGGCCAGTAACCAAGAATTATATAACCACTCAATTTCATGATTCGGGCTATCCTTTCCGCAAAGCCTTAGGTGAGCACCCAGGCTGGGATATTAGAGCTGGTCAGGGATCAAGTTTGTATGCTGTGGCTGACGGCTATGTAGCACGCGTAAAATTTGACGGATCAAAAAATTATTCATACATAATGATTATTCACGGCAACGGTTTATCCAGCGTTTATGGCCATGTTTCCGGTGTTAGCGTTAAAGCCGATCAATACGTGACGCAAGGGCAGGTAATCGGCCGTAGCGGGGGATTGCCGGGTTCTATTGGCGCCGGTCCGTTTACTTCCGGAGCTCATCTACATTTCGAAATCCGAAAAGATGGTATTCCAGTTGATCCGGAATCTTATTTGCAATAAATCAAATTACAACATATCAAAAAGAGGCTCCTTGCAGAGTCTCTTTTTTTATTTTTAAAAGTTTCTTTGATTATGAATTTTTTTATGAACGTCACGCAATTGTTTATTAGTGACATGAGTATAGATTTGAGTGGTGGAAATATTCTTATGTCCAAGAAATTCTTGCACTAAGCGCAAATCAACGCCTTGTGACAATAAATCAGTGGCAAACGAATGCCGCAAAGTGTGCGGTGTAGCGTCCACCGGCAAGCCCGCTATTTTAACATATTTCTTAACTAATTCTTCAATACTTTTAACAGTTAAACGTCGATCTTTGTCGGTTTTGGCGATACCGGGCTTAAAATTTATCCAAAGCGCCGGATCCAAATCAACTCGCTTGTTTAAATATTTTTTTATAGCCGCCACAGTTCGCTCGGAAAAATAAACCGTTCTAACTTTTGAACCTTTTCCAACTATCGTAAGCTCAACGTCGGTTGATGACTCGCGTAAACGTAAATCATCGCGATCAATTTTTGCCAACTCCGAAACGCGCAATCCGGTAGAGAAGAGGGATTCTAATATGGCACGGTCCCTTAAGCCGCGAATATTGTCATTATCAGGAGCTTCAAGTAATTTTTTTAACTGATCTATCTTTAAGAATTTAATTTCACGCTCAGCGCGATCCTTGGCCAATTTTACTTTTGACGGCGGCAGAGAAGTGATGTTTTTTTCCACGAAAAATTCCAACAAGCTGCGCAATGCTATTAAATAGTAATTCTGCGTGCTCTTTTTTAACAACTTTTTATTAACCGGGTCGACAAAACGTGATAAAAATATGCGGTAGTGCCAAACATGTTCTTCGGTAAGTTTGTCAGGAGTTAAATCTGATAAATCATCACTCTTTAGCCAATTAAAAAACTTATTTAAAAAACGAGAATAATTTTCTTGAGTTTTAATTGATAGACCTTTTTCGATTTCGCAATAATCCAGAAAGTCTTTTAAATGATTTATAATAGCCTTAGACATAAGGGAAGCTCGTTATTTGAATAATTTACTCAATTCTTATTATATATCATACTTCGCATAATGTATATTAATACACCTATATAATATATTCTATCTTTAAATCTGATTGTTATCTTATAATACCAAATATCACTCTTTATAGACTAATAGCTTATAACTAAGCCCATTAAGTGTATTGCCGGAGTAAAAATTAAAGCTATTTTTAGAATAATTAAAAATAATCCGATTGTTACCAAACAAAAAACAAAAACCGCCGATCCGAATACAAATTTAAAAAGCTTTTCACTATTCATATTTTTTTATTCATAGTAGATACGGTCGCCATACCGCAAGTCCACTTTTTTCTTAATTATTTTATTTAATTTATCTTTTAACACCAAAAGACTATTTATTTGATTATCATGGTTCTGTTTAACACTAAAATATATCAATAAGCCGGAGTTTAACTCAACTTTAAGCGTGTCGATATCCGAGTCTATAAAAAAGCGACTTATCGATAAATTGCAATTTGGATCGCCGATAGTTTTATTAATTTTTTCAACAAAATCAAAATAAACCCGATCAATGTCCACTATGTCATTTTTAATTATTGGCGTGTAGAGATTATCGATAATCGGGTAAGAATTTTTATTATTCTTTTTAACCTCACGCAAAGCTTCTTTCTGGATATCCAATTGATTTTGTTCATTACTTATCAAATCGGTTGTTGTCGCTGTGCTGCTACTTATCAAACTATTTTCGACCGATAATAAGCTTAAATTCGACAATGGAGTGGAGTTACTGGCTATTTTATTGACAATGTGGGCATCTTTATCAATATAGTAATAATTACCGTTCTCGCCCCAAATAAAGGCATATTCCCTTTCTGAAATATCAATTTTTAAGTCACCTTTTAAGGTTGTTTTAATGGAAACATTGCGAAAACCAAATTTTTCCAAAAGATTTTTAACAACTTCATTTTTATTAAATACAAAGATATTTTTCTGCGACAAAAACAAGCAACGTTTTTCCGATATCTGTGTCTCGATAATATTTAAAACATCAGATGATGCGACGCGTGTTAAACCATTAGTCTCAATATTTTTTATTACAAACAAAGAGGAAAATAAAAATACCCACAAACCAATAACTACAAAAATAAAAATTGGAATTAAAATAATTTTACCGCCGCTAAATGTTTTTTTATGGCCATGACTGCGTTTATTATAAAATGGATTTTGTAAATTTTTTTTATAATAATCCTGCTTGATATTATTTTGTCCCTTAAAATAGTTTCGTATTTCCCTACTTGACATATTTTGATTATTATATTATTTCACGATGAATATTGGATTGTAAACGAACCAATATTTCATAAGGTATAGTTTTTTCCAGTTCAGCTAAATTAACAACGGAATTAGACGAAGCATTGTCAAGCGATATTATCTCAACTCTGTCACCCCGACTGAATTTATTATTTTGGCAATCCAAACATGTGGAATTCATGCAAATTCTGCCGGCAACTTTAGCCATAAACGGTTTTTCGGCCAAAACTTTAAACTCGGCCAAATTAGAAAGTCTTCTATCAAGCCCTTCATAATAACCAAACGGGATTACGGCAATTCCGGCAGTCCGATCAAGACTATAGGTTTCGTTATATGAAACACTATCCCCCGGTTTTAATTTTTGTGCGACTAAAATAGTTGATAATAATTTGAGGGCCGGTTTTAATTTTGCGGCTATATTATAAGCTCGATGGCCAGGTGCAAATACATTATAACCATATAAAGCGATTCCGGCACGATAAGCAGTCAGTCTCGGATCATCCAAAATAAATATCCCGGCCGAATTACCAAGATGAACAAATTTTGGGAAAAATCCATTAGCATTTAAAATTTCCAAGCAATTGAAAAAGACATCAGTTTGTTTTTTGTTTAAATCCGAATCTGAATCAGCCGAAGCCAAATGTGAACATAAGCCGACAACGTTTAATTTGTCCAAATATTTTTTTGTCTTATCTACAAAATCGCTAAAATCGCTTATTCCCTCTCGATTCATGCCAGTATTTACAAAAAGATGAATATTGGCGCCAGGATGATTATCGGCTAAATGCTTAACAGTTTCTTCATTGTAAAGACAAAATTCACTTCGATCAAAGCGGCAATATTTATAGGCCGCCAAAGGCATTTCATTTAATACAATAACTTTTCTCTTAAAATTCTTATAAGCTATCTGCGCTTCCGGAAAAGAATCCACTATAACCGCTTTAGCCGATGATTCGTTTAATATTTTACAAATTTCTTTTAGGCCGTGGCCGTAAGCATTAGATTTTAATACTGGAAAAATATCGGCATTTTTTTGCAATGATTGCAAATAACAAAAATTTTCCAAAATATTATTTTTAATAATTTGGATTTCATTTAGGGGCCAATATTTCGGTTTAATTATTTTTTTTATAAAATCAATCATAAAATAATTAAAAATCTATTTTAATTATAATAATTTTATCATTTTTCCCAAATATAAACAAGATTTAATAAAACAAAAAACGCCTCGTAAAAAGCGTTTTTGCATATATTGAACTAATCTTATTTTATTATTCATTAGGCACAACCAAACCATTGTTAGCACCGAAGTGCGTGTCAGATATTCTGGTGTCAAAATCAGCTAATTTACCGGAAATTAATTGATCACAAAATTTGTCATGAGCGGAATATTCAACATTTTTCAATAAAGTGATTGGTTTTCCAATATCTGTGGCTTCCGGTATAATACCGATTTCAAAACCAATTTTATATATTTCTTCCCCGCTTTTGGAGATATCTTCCATTTGCCATGATATTTTTCCGCTAGCGCTATTATAATTAAGTCCGCCGGATAACAAACTTTTATTATCGGTCCAAATAACATTTTTTGGCAATTCAGCTTTAAAATTTATAACATCCAAATCATTGCCTTTGTTATTTACTTCCCAAAAAACCCAATATTTTGTAGCCATATCAACCATTGGCGGAATCGGCCCGACACCCAACTGATCGCCTTGCTGGCTATAATAGCGAACCACAGCACTAGCTTTAACACTGGACAATATTTTTATCTTATCAGAAATTAAATGATATCTTAACGACTGTTCATTAATTTTATACTGCGTCAAAACATCCAACGGCAGCTCAACTTCATTATTGATTTTAAGCCGCTTATAAGTAACCGCCACCACAATTTTTCCGGAATCACCAGGATTTAATTTGTCTAAAAGTATAATATTTTTATCGTTTAAACTGGTTTTTTTGTCAGATTCAACAATATTAACGGAATTTACTTCAAAATCATCATTGCCGGAAATCAAATTAAATTTAACATCGGATAAAACGCTATTTTCCTGATTTTGGAAATTGACTGTATACTTAATTTTTTCTTCAGCTCTGGCAACGTTCTTGTCGGGGGCGGCTGTTATTTTAAAATTAGATTCAGCCACATTAATAGCAAAGTTCTTATTATTTTGCCGTAATTCTTTGTTGTTTACAGTTAAATAGGTGGTTAAGCCAACATTTTTATCGCCGATACCGTTAGCGCTAATCGCCGAAAAGCCAATTTCGACCACTTGTCCCGGATCAATTTTGTCGATAAAAAAAACATTATTATTTATGGTGTGATCGGAACTTTTAAGTTGTAACTGTTTATCAAATTCAATTTTTATTTTATTTAAAGTATCAACACCATTATTTTTTACGAATAATTTTCCACCGAATTCAATGCCATTATAAATTTTATTCGGCAATTCAAGATCAGCGGTTAAAACTGAGTCATTAATTTCATAATTCAAATAGCTTAAAATTCCCGCGCCGCAGGTATTGCAATTAAAGCTGGAAAAAAGCGCATCGTTCTTATTTAGTTCCCCCAAAATAACAGCTTCAACTTTAATTTCACCGGATTGACCTTTGGATAGATTGGGAATGGCAAAGGAATTGCTTTTGGTATCAAAACTATCAATTGGATCGACTTTTTTTATTACAAAATTGTCCGGTAATTTCAAATTTAAGGAATTATTATTGATGTCTTTATTGGCTTTATAATTAAAAACAAAAGAATTTAAAGCACCGCTAATTATTTTATCCGAGCCGGAAACTGTAACACTCACCACTGATCTTGGTTGCCAATTTTTCAAAACAAAAAAAGCGACAATCAAAAGAATAATGGCGATAACAAAAAATATATCAGCAAATAAGTGAAATGGTTTGCCTTTATAGTGTTTCTCGTGGCGGCGTTTTAAGTGTTTGATCATATTTTAATCTATTAGTTTTATCTTAGAAATTTGCGGTACTAGCCAATATTTCCGGTTTACCGTCATTATTAATATCTTCAGCAATAACTTTTATACCATATTTATTACTAGCATCATAAGCCAAAAACTTGCTCAATATTTTTCCATTCTTATCGAAAATTCTTATTTCCGGTGACATGCCGGCGCCAGGAGCTGTTATAATTTCGTTTTGGCCATCGTTATTAACATCAGCGACGGCAATACTTACTCCGCCGGAAAACTTCTTATCGTAAGCATAAAATTTAAAAAACAAATCGCCGGTTTGACTAAAAACTCTAACTTCCGGACCGCCGCCCGGGCCGGCCGCAGTAACTATTTCTTTTTTGGCGTCACCACCAATATTTCCAGAGGCAACATTCACGCCGCCGCGGAATCTTTTATCATAAGCAAAAAAGCTGTTTAATATTTTACCATCGCTAGACATAACTTGAACCTGCGGTCCGCCGCCCTTACCGGCACCACTGATTATCTCATATTTTCCGTTATTATCAAAATCAGAAACAGCTATTGATATACCACCCTTATACTTGGCGCCATAAGGTTCCAGTGTTTTAAATCTTTTACCATTTTTCATTACTAATATTTTACCTTGGCTATCATTTAAATATTCTTCACTTTCATCACCATCAATATCGATTTTTAAAACTTGGCTGCCGCCCGGAAAATTATCAAGATATGAAAAGAAACCGTTTCTAGTTTGGCTTCCGGAATAATCAAAAACTCTAATAAAGTTTCCGTTATAAAAACTACTGTTGGCAATTTCAGATTTTCTCTTCAATAGAACGATGCCGTCGTTTGGAGCAACTTTTACATAGTTAATTATAGTACCGTTATTCACGCTGCGATCTTGGTTGCCATTTATTTTTTCAAATTCTTCTTTGGAAAAAATATAGCGTTGCAACACATTAGTGGAATTAACAATAACAATTCCATTTTCAAAATCACGGCGCCACAAACCCGGTTTGTATGTAGTATTTGTTTTATCTAAAATATTATAAGCCGGAAGAATTGGATTGCCCAAATTAACATCATATTCGTCATACCACCATAATTGCCCGTGATTACTAACATCATAATCATAACTATAATATCCGTGATCATCCATTAAAGTGCTAGCCAAACCAAAGCGCATTTTGGCATAATCACTTTGATTTTTATTAAAACTATTTATTATTGTTACATTCGGAGATAAATTGGTTTTGCCCAATTTAGAATAAGTTGTCATTGATCCCGCCCAAGTGCCACCAGCTTCCCAAGAGCTCGGAAAGCTTTCCAGCATCATCCCGTTTAAATTTGTTTGATATGGAAAGAAAACATTGCCGTTGCCGATAATTATATAATTTTTTTCAGGATTTAGAACGCGAGTTTTTGCAATAATTTCTTTCATGCCTTCAGACCAGCGATTATTTATTTCCGCCTCACTCCTAATATTCTTGTCATTATTAATATCTAAATCTCTTTTAACCCAAGTAACGTCGCCCCAAACATTATCATAAAAAACACCATCCCAAAGTCCGGTGCTAAGAATTTGACTGCTGACAAATTGCGGCAAATAATCATTCCAACGCTGGCCGCTGGCGTTTGTTTGGCAGCCGTCAGAAACGTTTAACATGTAATTCCCCGCCCAAAAAGAAACTCGGTTACCGCCGCCATCTCGTATCCACCAGCCATCATTAATATTATCAACCAATCTCTTTTTTAAAACTCCATATTGCGCCCATTGATAAGTATAAATATCAGCATTGGCTTCCTGTGAACCAATATAAGCCAATATTTTTATGTCCGGGTTTAATTGTCGTATTTTTTGCAAGTTAGCTCGGCTATTTTCTTGGACATCCATATCCAAAATCAAAACATCCCATTTGGCCAAATCAGATACTTCATTGTTTTCAACTGTCCACTTCAAAAAATAATTAGCCAGTTTTGGATATTCTCGACTAACAGAAAGAGACTCGGCTTGAGCCGAAAGCGGCAAAAACAAAGTAGAAAAAAACAAAATTGTTATAAATTTGATAAATTTATTCATATGGGTATATTATCATAAAACACAATACATGTCAATTATTAGCAAAGTTTAGAAAAAATTTATTTACTTTTTATTACAATTTAGATATTATTTAATATTAAATTTAAATTTATGAAGATTTTAATTATCGAAGATGACATTGATATCAGCAAGTTCTTAAAAATGAGCTTAGAATCAGAGTTTTTTGTGGTTGATGAATGCGTTGATGGGGCCAAAGGATCGTTTTTGGCGCGCACCAATGAATACGATTTGATTGTGGTTGATTATTCTCTTCCCACGCAAAACGGCGATGAAGTTGTTCGCGAAATTAGAGAAGATGGAAAAAATATGCCGATTATAATGTTGACGGTAAATTCCGAAACCAAAAATAAAGTTGATTTATTTAAAATCGGCGTTGACGATTATCTAACTAAGCCATTTGTTTTTGAAGAATTATTGGCCAGAATCCGAGCCTTACTGCGCCGACCGGCAAAAATTGAAATGCCAGTTAATTCAATCGGTGATTTAATAATTGATGAATCCAGGCACAAAGTTTGGCGCGGCAGCAAAGAAATCTATTTAACCAAGAAAGAATTTTGCCTGCTAAAATATTTATTGCAAAACCAAGGCAAGCCAATGTCGCGCGCGATGATAATGGAACATGTTTGGGAAGCGGAAATTGATCCTTTTTCCAATACGGTCGAATCTCATATTTTGAAACTCAGAAAAAAAATTAATGTCGCCAAAAGACCAAATTTAATTTACAATATTTCCGGCCACGGCTACAAACTTGATTTAAAAAAATAACCGGCGGCAGAAAAAACAAAAACGACCTCAGTGATTGGGGTCGTTTTTTTATTGAGAATTTAGCCTCTTCTTCCTTTATTGCGGAATAGGGCTTTTGATTTTTCAGTTATTGCCAAAATTGTTAAAACCGCCACGTAAGAAGAAATAACAACATTTGGAATTCGGTACGGTTTTTTGGTTATAATTGTAGCCAGCAATAAAATTAAAATTAAAGCCGTCCAAATAATAACGAAAGTTTCGCCCGGATGCTTTTTCATGTGTTTATGATACCAGCGCTCAAACTCTTTGTTGCCAACATAGATAGCCAAGGTTCCGATATAAACAAAACCAAGAACATCCAAATATCCAGACCAAAGATTATTGAGAAAAAAATCAAAAACTATAAACACAAAATATGTGATCGTCCAAAGGGTGGTCAAATATTTCCAAAAAACGAAATTTTTTAATACTTTTTTTATCATGTTATATTTATTGTAAATCTACCGGAATAATAAATTTTTCGTAATTACTCTCCAAGCCGGACGGATTATCTCTTTCAAAAATTATAACAGCCTTGGATGAACTTGATTTTTTATAATTGATATCAGCGTTGAATTTAACAAAATCACTTGTCATCCATTCGCCATCAGCCTTGGCTTGTCCGCTTCCGATTTCGTTAAGATTTTCATCTACAACTTTAATAGGAAAAGAAGCTTCGAAAAACCATGAACCGCGTGCCTCACCTTCGATATGCAGCGGAGTGCTGACAACTTGATTGGCGACAATATTTTTTATCTTTATTGAATCATTTTTTTCTGAAGTTACTGCCGGTTCAATATTTTTTTCGATATGTGGAACAATAGCTGCCGGAGTTATAGCTTCAACATCTGATTTGTAAGTGGAATCAGCATACAACATAACGAAATAAATAATAAGTGCAAAACTGGCCGCGCCGATAACGCCGGTCAAAATAGAAAGTTTGGCTTTTTTATTAACCAAGAAAAAACCGACAACAACGATTATTAACGGCCAAAAATTAAAAACATTTATATCTATAGAAAACGGTAAGATGCCAAGATTTTTCCCCAAATAAAGTAAGCCGATAATTATCAACAACAATCCAACGATCGCCTTGGTGAAACCGCATTTACCGCCATGGCCGCAACAAGAACAAGTATCGCCGGACTCATCGCTATATACCGGAAGATTTAATGGCGGTTTAACCGGTGTCAAAACTTTTTCAACTTCATTGCTGATAGTTTTTTTAATTGATGCCGGAACGACAAATTCCGGAGTTGAGATTTTTTTGGTATTTTTTTTCTTTGTTATACTTGGCGCTTTTTTTGCCTTAACGCTTTTGACGGCGGGAGTTTTTTTAACAGCCTTTTTGGCGGTCGTTGTTTTCATAATTTTTAAATATTTTATTTTTTATTATTTTTTACAAGCAAATAAACTCCAAGGAACACAATAACTAATGCGGCAATCAAATTCCAATCGAACAAAAAATCAAAAAACTTTTGAAGTAAAATAACCAAACCGAAAGCTAAAAGCAAAAGACCGAATAAATTTCTTGATGCGCTATTTTTATCTTTAATATCTGTCGCATCTTTTTTGCCGGGTTTAAGCGGCGCTATTAGAGTCAAAAATAAATAAAGCCAAAAACCGAAAGATCCAGTTAAAGCCAAAAGTATAAAAACTACTCTAATGATAGAAACATCAACATTGAAATATTCGGATAAGCCGCCGCAAACACCAAATATTATTCTTTCTTCGCGCGAACGATAAAATTTTTTTATTGCTTCTGGCATGTTTTTTTATTTTTTATTATCAACACTTTTATTATAACAAATTTTTTTATTATCGCCAAGACTTTTTTTAAAAAAATATTATTTAATTTTACGACGCGCTCGCCGGCCGGCGCTGATTGCAAAACGATGCGCTTCCTCCCTGACTCGCAACAGAACTGGTCGAATATTTTCGAGCAATATTTTTGTATTTTTTTTAGTGCCGGCGACAAAAACCAATTTGTCTCCGCCTAATTTGGAAATACCGACTAGCGGCGTGTTAATATTATTCAGTGCAAAAACTTTTTGAACAAAATCAATTTGCGGTCGGCCGCCATCAATCATTATTAAATCGGGTTGCGGCCATTCTTTGTGTTTATAGCGGCGCAAAAGCATTTCGCTTAAAGCTCGTTCGTCATCACCAGCCGGCGCTTCTTTTATTTTGAACAAACGATATTCATTTTTATCAGCCTGGTTATTACTGAAGACAACCATTGAACCATAAGTTTCTTTACCGGCCAAATGAGAAATATCATAACCCTCAATTCTTTTTACTTCCGGCGTATCAATATTATTTTCATCAACCAACAAAGTAACGTCTTGCACATGCTTTAAAGCGCGAGCTTTGTCCGGATTATTTTTTATCAATTCATTCATTAATTTTTCCCGCTTGCCGCTCAATAGTAAAATTATATTTTTAATATTCTTTTTGTAATCCTTCTCGGAAATTACACCCAGGCAAGCGCCGGGACACAAACCGATTTGATAATCAAAACAAGCTCGCCCGCTATTAGCCACACAAGTACTATAAGGAAAAATTCGTCGAATGATTCGCAGAGCGGACTGAGCCAATGACAAAGACTGATAAGGGCCAAAAACTTTAGCTGCGTTGATTGGGGTTTTCTTTAAATCTTGGCCGCGCATAATAACCGGTTTGGGATATTGCCCCGAAGTGATAACAATATAAATAAAGGAACGATCATCTTTGTCTTTAATATTATATTTCGGCCAATGTTTTTTTATCAAATTAGCTTCCAAGATAATTGCTTCCAATAAATTCGGACAAACTTGATACTTCAGATCAGCCGCCAACGAAACCATTTCTGCGATGCGCTCGCTAATGTTTTTTTGTAGATATTGTCCAGTACGTTGTTGCAAGTTGGTGGCGCGTCCGATATATAATATTTCGCCGTTGTTATCCAGCCAAAAATATACCCCCGGTTTTTTGGGGATTTTTTTCACTATATCTTTTAGATTAGCACTCGAACTTGACATATATTAAATTAAATTGTATACTATATTATCGAACATTTAAAATTGATCGTATGAAAAAAGTGATGGCAACGATTGCAGTAATCGAAGTAATTGGCCGAGGTATTGTTGCGATATTTATAGCAATCATAAGCTCGATAGTAGTCGGTGTATATGAAATTTGCAGATAAAAATTATAAGAGAAGCAAAAACATGCTTCTCTTTTTATTTTTCCAAATACGGTTTTAAATATTTACCCGTTAAACTATTTTCTTCGCGCACAATATCTTCCGGTTCGCCGCTGGCCAAAATTTCTCCGCCAGCTTCCCCGCCATCCGGTCCTAGATCTATCACCCAATCCATCGATTTAATCATGTGCAGATTATGCTCGATTATCAAGGCAGAATTTCCCTTATCAACTAATTTATTTAAAACTACCAAAAGCATTTCGATATCTTGATAATGCAAACCGGTCGTCGGCTCATCCAATAAATATAAAGTTTTTTGTCCGAGCGAATAACTCAATTCTTTGGAAATTTTTATTCTTTGCGCTTCACCGCCCGACAAAGTTGTGGCTGATTGCCCCAATTTAATATAACCCAAACCAACTGATTTTAATATTTTTAATTTATCAACAATGTGATAATTATCGCCGAACAAATCAATCGCTTCATCAATCGTTAAATTCAAAACATCGGAAATGCTATGACCTTTATATTTTACTTGCAAAGTTTCACGATTAAAACGTTTGCCGCGGCAAACTTCACATTCCACTAACACCGCCGGCAAGAAATGCATTTCCACCAAATTAAAACCGGCGCCTTCGCAAGCTTCGCAGCGTCCGCCAGAGCGATTAAAAGAAAAACGAGAGATAGTGTAGGCGCGTTCTTTTGATTCCGGCAAAGCGGCAAAAAAATCCCGAATCGGTGTAAAAATTCCGGTATAAGTCGATGGATTGGAACGCGGACTGCGACCGATCGGCGATTGATCGATAACTACAATTTTATTTATAAGTTCAGTTCCCTTGATATCCTTAACATCAATTAATTTTCGCTGGCTACCGCGGCTATTTTTAATATGATTTATATTTTTGTATAAAACATCATAAAGCAAAGATGATTTTCCCGAACCGGAAACTCCACTAATTCCAACTAAGCGCCCCAACGGTATTTCTAGATTTACATTTTTTAAATTATTAGCTTTGGCGCCAATAATTTTTAGGCTGCCATGATTTTGATGACGTCTTTGGCGCGGCACCTCGATTTCTTTTTTATTTTTTAAATATTTCAAAGTTAAGGATTTGTTATTTTCCGACAAATCACTTTCCAACAATTTTTTAGTTTCACCGATTGCGACAATTTCACCGCCATGAACACCAGCCAAAGGTCCGAGATCCACCAAGTAGTCGGATTCTAAAATTGTTCTTTCGTCATGTTCCACGATCACTACGGTATTGTTTTTATCGCGTAAAGTTTTCAAAGTTTCAACCAAGCGATCGGTATCGCGTTCATGCAGACCAATTGTCGGTTCATCCAAAACATAAAGCGTATGAGAAAGTTGCGATCCGATTTGCGACGATAATCTGATTCTTTGCGCTTCACCGCCCGACAAAGTTTCTGCCTCACGATCCAAAGATAAATAATTCAAACCGACACGGCTTAAAAATTCTAAACGATCGATAATCTGCTGCATTACTGCCGCCGCGATCGATACTTGGCGCTTATTTAAATGAGAAAAATATTTATAAAAAAAATCATGCGCTTTATTAATGGTCAAATGAGAAACGGCCGCGATATCTTTGCCGCCAATTTTAACGCTCAAGGCCTCAGGGCGAAGGCGACGACCAAGACATTGCGGGCATTGATCTTCGGCAAAAAAACCAATCTTGCCCAAACCCGAGCAAGAATCGCAAGCACCATGCGGCGAATTAAAAGAAAATAAACGTGGTTCAATTTCTGGAAAAGCAAAACCATCATTGGGACAAGTCCAATTTGATGACAATAAAAATTCTTCCGCACTTTCCGCTTTGGAATTGTCACCATCTTTACCGACAAGCGCCAGACGAACCGTCACCAAGCCTTGAGCATATTCCAAAGAATTTTCCACTGCTTCAAATAAGCGCGTTTCATCGCTCGGCATAACTTTATCAATAACGATATCAATATTATGTTTCTTGCTTGGCGACAATTTTATTTGATCGCGCAAAAAATGTTTATTGCCGTCAACTCGCGCTTCACTGTAACCCAATGATAAATAATCATAAAGCAATTGATAATATTCACCTTTGCGATCACGCACGACCGGCGCCAATATTTCCACGTATTGCGCTTTATAATCCTTGGCGCGATTTAGAATTATGTCGATCATTTCCTCAATCGCCAATTTTTCTATTTTGTGACCGCACTTCGGACAAAAAACTTCACCAAGCCGAGCATATAATACCCGCAAATAATCGTAAATCTCGGTTAAGGTGCCGACAGTGGAACGCGGATTGTGCGATAAAGCTTTTTGGTCGATGGAAATAGCCGGAGCCAAACCGATTATTTGATCGACATCGGCCGGTTTTTTCTGGCCCAAAAATTGCCGTACGTAAGGCGACAAAGATTCCACGTATTGTCTCTGCCCTTCGGCAAAAATCGTATCAAAAGCCAAAGATGATTTTCCCGAACCGGAAACCCCGGTAATTACCGTGAGTTTATTGTGCGGAATTTCCAAATCAATATTTTTTAAGTTGTGCATCCGCGCGCCGCGAATGATAATTTTGTCTTCCATATAATTTAGTTAGCGATATCCAAAAAATCTTCGATGACTTTTTTAACGGTTTTCGGTTTAATATTATGTTTCTCATTATAAGCTAATTGCTTAACGCGCCGACGTTCCACCTCAGCAATCGCTCTTTTCATAGAATCGGTTTCCTTGTCGGCATATAAAATAATTTTACCCGACACATTACGCGCGGCCCGGCCCATAGTCTGCATCAATGATGTTTGGCTGCGCAAAAAACCTTCACGATCAGCGTCCAAAATTGCAACCAAAGTCACTTCGGGCAAATCCAAACCTTCGCGCAAAAGATTGACACCAATTAAAGTATCAAACTCACCTTCACGAAACTTTTTCAAAATCTCCGTACGCTCAAAAGTTTTTATATCGGAATGCAGATAATTTGATTTAAAACCTTTGGCCAATAAAAAACTATTCAAATCTTCAGCTTGTTTTTTGGTTAGCGTATTTACAATCACTCGTTCATTTTTTTTTGCCAATCTTTCAATTTCAACCACAATATCATTTATCTGACTATAATTTTTCTTTTTATCAAAAACCGGACGAATTTCAATTTCCGGATCAACCAAACCGGTCGGACGAATGACTTGTTCGGCAATTTGTTTGGAATGTTTAATTTCAAAATCGCCTGGCGTCGCTGTGGTAAAAATTGTTTGACCGATTCTCTTTTCAAATTCGGCAAACTTCAAAGGACGATTATCCAACGCTGACGGCAAGCGCCAACCATATTTTATTAATGTTTCTTTGCGCGCTCGATCACCGGCATACATACCGCGCACTTGCGGTACGCCAATATGAGATTCGTCAATTACCGTTAAAAAATCGGGGCGGCCATTTTTCTGAGGAAAATAAGCCAGCAAAGAATCTGGAGCTTCCCCAGCCAGTTTGCCGGATAAATGGCGCGAATAATTTTCAATGCCATGGCAATAACCCAAACTGTGCAGCATTTCCAAATCATAGCGCGTGCGCCGCTCCAAACGCTCCGCTTCTAAATATAATTGATTGTCATTAAAATATTTTAAGCGATCGGCCAATTCATTTCTTATTTCAGTCGCCGCCGCTTCAATTTGAGGCTTGGTGGAAATAAAATGTTTTGGCGGGAAAATTATAATCTCCGGCAAATGTTCAATAATATTTTTGGTGGTTTCATCAATCACGCTAATTTCCTTTATATTCTGATCGCTTAATTCGAGGCGATAAATAATATTTTCCGCCATCGGTCGAATTTCAAAAACGTCGCCGCGCACGCGAAACTGACCGCGCTTAACATCGGCTGTAGTGCGCTCAAATTGAATTTTTACTAATTGTGAAATCAAATCGGATCTTACCAAGGGTTTATTTACTTCCAAATGCAAAGAAGCGGCGCTGTAATTTACCGGCACACCAAGGCCATAAATACAAGAAACCGACGCTATAATTATTACATCTTTTCTGGTCATCAAAGCGGAAGTGGCAGCATGGCGCAAGCGATCAATTTCTTCATTGATCATGGCTTCCTTTTCAATATAAGTATCGGTTATCGGCAAATAAGCTTCCGGTTGATAATAATCATAGTAAGAAACAAAAAAATGCACGGCATTTTCCGGAAAAAAATTTTTGTATTCACGATACAATTGAGCGGCTAAGGATTTATTCGGCGCCATTATCAACACCGGACAATCCAAGTCTTTTATAATATTGGCGATAGTAAAAGTTTTTCCCGAACCGGTGACGCCCAATAAAGTTTGAAAATCAAAACCGGCCGCCAATCCTTTTTGCAGCTTTGCAATAGCAGTCGGTTGATCGCCGGCTGGAGAAAAATTCGATTTTAATTTAAAAAGTTTTGACATTTTTTTTAGTGATGATAATCCTTGCCTTTTATTATGGTTATTCCCCGATAAATTTGTTCCAACAAAATAACGCGTGCCGCTTCATGTAAAAAAGTTAATTTTGACAATGAAATTTTACGATATTTATTCAATAGCTCCGGTGCCAAACCCAAAGACCCGCCAATCACGAAGACTAGGGGTTGTGAATTTTTATCAAGTTGTTCGGAAAACTCCAAAGAGGTCATTTCCGATCCGCGCTCATCCATTAAAAAGACAGTGGCATCGGAATATTTTTCTAAAACCTTATTGATTTTATCAGCCTCTTTTTGTTTGGCGATTGATGCGCTGGACTTATTGAAAGGTTCCGGCGTCAATTCGACAATCCTCACCCTAGCATAAGGCCGCAAACGTTTCAAGTACTCTTCAGCTGCCGCAATCCAATATTTTTCCTTAATTTTTCCCAAAGCGATAATTATAATATCCGGCATAGAGTTATTTTATTTGATAATTTTTCTTAATTTGGAATTTTTTAATTCCGGCGGCAAATATTCTTGCTCACTGCTATTAACTTTCGGAGTGTATTTATAATCTTTGCCATAACCCAACTCTTTCATAAATTTAGTCGGTGCATTGCGCAAATGTATCGGTACCGGCAATGCTCCACTTTTGGCAATTTCTTCCTTGGCAATATTGTAAACATCATAAGCCGCCACGCTCTTGGGCGATTTAGCCAAGTAAATCGCCAAATGCGATAAATGCACTGCACACTCCGGCATACCAATATTTTTACAAGCATCAAAAACGGTACCGGCCAACATAGTCGCACTGTTATTGGCCAAACCAATATCTTCACTGGCAAAGCGCCACATACGGCGTGCCACATAAAGCGGATCTTCGCCGCCTTCCAGCATGCGCGTCACCCAATAAACCGCAGCGGCGGCATCACCGCCACGCATTGATTTGTGTAAAGCGGAAATAATATTATAATGCTCGTCGCCTTTTTTATCGTAAAGTAAATTAGGATTATTAATTATATCTTTAATGCTTTCAATTGTAATGTTTTCTGATTTTCGCTTGCAGTTTTCCAAAATATTTATCGCCGCCCGAGCATCACCGTCGGCAAAGCGCGCGATAAGAGCAATAATTTTCTTGTCTAATTTCACTTTTAAAGTTTTGGCGGCATTCTTAATAATCTTGTTCAAGTCCTCGGTCGTTAACGATTTTAAAACAATTACTTTAACGCGCGACAAAAGCGCCGAGTTTAAAGCAAAGCTTGGATTTTCCGTAGTGGCGCCAATCAAAGTTAATTTGCCATTTTCTATTTCCGGCAGCAAAGCATCTTGCTGTGATTTATTCCAGCGATGAATCTCGTCAATAAACAAAATAGTGCGCTTGCCAAAACGCAAATCAGTTTCAGCCGCAATAATAATTTCTTTCAAATCTTTAACCCCGCTATTAACCGCGCTGATTTGTTTAAATTCTGATTTGGTTGCTTTGGCGATAATTAAAGCCAAAGTGGTTTTTCCTGTTCCGGGCGGCCCCCAAAATACCAAAGAGGAAATTTGATCGCTGTTTATCATTTTACGCAAAAAACTATCCGACCCCACAACATTGTCGTGTCCGATAAAATCCTCTAAGCTTTTTGGCCGTAAAAAAGTGGCCAATGGTATATTTTTATTATTTTCTTCCATATATCCAATTATATCATCTAAGCCAAACATAAAAAAGCCCTTGAGACAAGAGCTTTTTAAAAAGACAAAACGATTTATTTTAAAGAAAACGAAGCTTTGACAACAGCCGTAACCTTCTTTTCCATAGAACTATTGTCATAAACTCCATAATCAGAAATATCCACAGAATTTTTTGAAGTCACTTGAAAAACTCCGGTACTGGCCGATTGCAAGAAATTAATTTGAGCTCCTGTGCTTTGAGCTATTCTTTGGGCGCGCTCCTTGGCGTTCTCTGTAGCTCTGGTCAATAATTCTAAACGCAAATCAGCTAATTTATTATAATAATATTCCAAATATTGTGTAGAAAACATCAAGCCGGCAGCGATCAAATAATCCGATGATTTTTGTGCCAAAGCCGTAACCTCAACCACTTTCGATGACTCGACAATTATTGATTGCTGCAAAGAATAACCGGAAATTTTATTACCGGAACAAGTTTGATTGCCGCTTTTATCATAAATTACATTGGACTGCGATTCGCATAAAGAAGTTATAGTTACCGGATTAACCGTAATTTCATTATCAGCCACGCCTGACTGCTTAAAGAAAGCGATAATAGTTTTTAAATCAGCGGCGATTTGTTGACTGCCGTCTTTTAATTCCGCTTGACCGACATTGCGCGAAAAAGAACTGGTCCATTTGACTGTATCAGAATTAACAACTTGTTCGGCCGAACCGGTAACGCTCAACACGTTGCCTTCGGCAGATTTTACTTTATAAAAAGCCAAACCGCCAACTAGTGTGGCCAATATTATACTTAAACCCAAAACCGCCATAGCGACAGTTAAATGATTTTTGTTTTCCATATTTTTTTTATTTTGCTATCCACTCAAGGTGAATATACATTTTTAATATTTAATTAATTTTATTATAACACAAAATGCCGCGACAAAAAAGAAGCCCCCGTTTTCACGAGAGCTTCTTTTGAGCGTTTTATTATTTATTATCTTGCAAAACTTCAATTTTCACTTTTTTGATACCAAACTTTATAGCATCATTTTTATTTTTGAACCAAATATCAGCGCGAGTCTTGTATCTGGCATTCATTCTGTCTCGAACGACAAAAATTCGATCGCCAAATAATTCTGGCATGCGAACTTTAGTGCCAAACGGCAAAAAGTTAGCCGCGATGGTATCTTCAACTCCGTGTTTACATAAATTAAAACCGGTAGCCGTGATACATGGCGAAGAATCTGTTTGAGCCGCCTCCGAAGAGTAAGCTGTCACCATGTGAGTACTAGTACTAATTACTAAATACTCCGGTTTTTTAACATTGACTATATCAACATTAATATCAGTATTTTCTTCGGCAGAAATATCAGATACTTGAGGCTCAACTGCCTCAACTGAATCAATAGCACTAGCCAAAGCTAGGTGTGGACTGAAAGACCACAAGATAACACCCAAGAATAAAACGATTTCTTTAATTTTGTTCAAATTCATAATTTAAAATATTAACGATTTGGAATCCTACCATAATTAGGAAACTTTACAAGTCATATTATCATAAACTATGAATTTTGTCAATGGTTTAGGCTTCAATATATACAGTAATTGGCTATTATTAGCTAAATACTTATAAACTTATATAAAAAATAAAACCCACACCTTTCCTAAAAAAGGCATGGGTCTCTAAAAATAGATTCCTTATTTTTTAATTTGATCGTTATCACTCAAAATAATACTTTGCGCTGTGTAGCTACCATCAGAATTCTTTTGTCCAACAACATTCATAGTGTCACCAACTTTAAATTCATCTTTTAATGCCTCAATTCTTTTTTCCATCTTAGTGGAAGAAGCAGTCAAAACAATAGCTGAACCGCCGTCGCGTAATTTAACGGTAAATCCTTGAGCGTCAATCGAAATTATTTCACCGGAAATACCACCGCCCATACCGCTACCCTGTTTGCCGCTTTGACCGGTTCTCATCATGCCGTCTCGACCGCCCTGACCAGCAAATCCTCCAGCAGTTTTTCCTATCGCCTCCTTATTAAAACTTTTAGCTCCGCGCGATACGCTCAAACCTATAAAAAAAGCTAACACAATCAACACGGCCGCTACGCAAATTATAATAATAATTTTTTTCTTGTCATTTTTCATAATTTTAAAATTAGTTTTTATTTAATAATAAATAATTATTCATAACGTAAAGCTTCGATCGGATTTAGAGCTGAAGCACGACGCGCCGGATAATAACCAAAAATAATTCCAATAATTGTCGAAGTGCCAAAAGCTAATAATACCGACGACAGAGTAACGGCTGTTTCAATTGAAGCAAAAGTGGACACAATCCACGATATAAACCAACCCAATAAGATTCCGATTACACCGCTAAACATAGTTAAGATTATTGCTTCCACCAAAAATTGCGTGCTGACATCCCGTCTTTTGGCGCCGATCGCTTTACGCAAACCGATTTCCCGCGTTCTTTCCGTAACCGTCATTAACATCATATTCATAATACCAATTCCACCAACCACCAATGAGATACCGGCAATTGCGCCCAAGAGGGCTGTAAAAGTGCCGGTAATGCTTGAGGCGGAACTTAATATGTCGGTTTGATTCATAATACTGAAGTCGGCTTTTGTAGGATCACTGATTTTGTGGCGGCTAAGCAATAATTCCGTAATGTCATTTTGAGCCGTTGTCATATTTTCAGAATCATTTACAGATATGTTGATCGTGCTTAAATAATTACTGCCAGTCATAAATTTTTGAGCCGTAGATATCGGAATGTAAATCATATTATCCTGGCTATTCATACCATTACCGCCCTTAGCCGTCGTCACGCCGACAACTTTAAATTCTATTTTGTTTATTCTGATAATTTGTCCGACCGGATTACTGCTGCTGGCAAATAAATCTTCACTAACCGAAGATCCCAAAACCGCCACTTTAGAATTATTTTTCACATCTTGTTCCCCGATAAACCGGCCAAGATTAATGCTGACATTTTTAACTTCGGAATATTCGGCAACGGTTCCTACGACTTGAGTGTTGGTATTAGTGCCTTTAGCCGTCACTTGATAGCGGCCAGAAACGTCCGCCGCCACCGCTTTAATATTGCTCACCGAATCACTGACAGCCGTAGCATCGGCCAAAATTAAAGTTTTGGCTGAACCACGACCGGCACTAATATCACCACCGATACGGCGCTGAGAACCTGGACTGACGATAAGCAAGTTTGAACCGATTGATTGAATACTTGATTCGATTGAAGCCTGAGAACCGTTACCAATAGCCAACATCGAAATAACTGAAGAAATACCAATGACAATGCCCAAAACCGTCAGGCCGGAACGGACCTTATTGCTCAACAAAGCAGAAAATGTTTCATCCAAAATATCGTAAATTTTCATATTTTTACTTCTTATTGATCTTATCTTCAATTATTAAACCATCTTTTATAACTACAATGCGATCGGCATGCCTAGCAACATCCGGCTCATGAGTAATCAAAACAATTGTTTTTCCGTGTTCCCGATTTAATCTCTCAAATGTCGCCAAAACTATTTCTCCGGTTTTACTGTCTAAATTACCGGTCGGCTCATCAGCTAAAATTAACGTAGGATTATTAACCAAAGCACGAGCAATCGCTACGCGTTGAATTTGACCGCCGGACAATTGATTGGATAAATGGAGAAATCTATCCTCCGGCAAGCCGGCAGCGACCAAGGCTTCCCTGGCGCGCGCTTCTCTTTCGCTTCTTTTCGTACCATCATAAATTAAAGGCAACATTACATTGCGCAATACCGTGGCACGGGGTAAAAGATTAAAAGCTTGAAAAACAAAACCGATTTTTTCACTTCGAATATCAGCTAAATCATCTTCCGACATTTTAGAAACGTCGCGGCCATCCAAAAAATACGTACCGCCAGTCGGAGAATCTAAAGCGCCAAGAATATGCATTAAGGTTGATTTACCGGATCCGGACGACCCCATGATTGCCAAAAATTCACCATCTTCTATAACAAAACTTACGCCTTTCAAAGCTTCGGTTTCAACATTACCGCTCTTGTATGTTTTTTTAATATCTCGGCATTCAATCATAAAAATAAATTAATAATTAATCGCGCGGTCCGCCGCCGCCAATCATACCGCCAAGCCCGCCCATTGCGCCGGCAGATGAATTACTGGTTTTAGCAGGGCTGGAATCAGCCGTAGCGCTAACTGTTCTGGTTACAACTTGGTCGCTTTCTTTTAGGCCGGAAATAATTTCTATCGAAGTATCATTAGAAATACCGGTTGTTACAATCTGCTGGCGCGGTGCAGTTTCAGACTTTACACCTTGGCTGCCATCAGTAGATGATATTGGATTATCAATAATTTCAACATATGATTCATCGTCAGTATTTTGTTTGACGGCACCGCTAGATACAGTCAAAACATCAGAATGAACCTCGGTAATAATAGAAGCGCTGGCTGTCATTCCCGGCTTAATCCGATTATCTTGAGCGTCAAAAGAAATTTTAACCCCATAATTGACTACACCCTGATTGGTTGTGCCTAAAGTATCAACACTGGCCACCAAACCGGAAATTGATAAATCCTCAATAGCGTCAAAAGTTAAAGTTGCTTTTTGACCAACTTTGACCTTGGCAACATCAACTTCGTTCAAAGAAATTTCCGCTACTTTTTGCTTAGTTATTAAAATTGCTAAAACTTCGCCACTCGGAACCGATTCGCCAATTTCATAATTAATTTCAGAAACTACGCCGTCAAATGGCGCCTCGATTGAACATTCTTCGAAATCTTCCAAGATATCTGACACGGAATTTTGTTTTTGTTGCAATGATATCTTTTGGCTTTTGACATCCAAAGCATCGGGTGCGGCCTGGAGCGTTGCCAAACTATCTTTGGCATCAGTTAAAGATTCTTCGGCGCTAATTACTTTATTTTCAGCCGTAGTGATATTGTTTTTATTATTTGTAATCTGTGTAGCGATATCACGCTTTTGCGTTTTTATACTATTAACCGAAGTATTTATTGATGTCTTGGCGGAGTTAACAGTCGAAGCATAAGAATTAAGAGTGCTTTCGTTCGTGTCCAAAGTTATTACGCCGTCTTCCACCGCCCTTCCTAAGTCATTCAAGAAATCAATCACTGTCGCCAAATAATTATCGGCACTAATTAAAGCCGCGTCAATTTTGGCTTGGTTAGTATCTAAAGTATTAATTAAATTTGCAAAATCATTTAAAGCGCTGATAGATGCCGCTCGCTTCCAGGAAGCCGTTGATGATAATTGAGAATCTGAAGTTACAAAATTTATTTCCGCATCTTCATTTTGCGGATTAATATACATAGAATTTATTTGACGCGTTACTATATCCAGCGCTTTGTCATGAGCGTCTTCAAGCGTTGTTATGGCATCTTCATATTCATTAGCCAAATCAGTTACCGCTTTACTTTTAACATCAAGCAAAGATGATTTAGCGTCAGTCAAAGTTCTTTGCGCTGTAGTAATTTTGTTATTGGCACTTTTTAATTCATCGGCGGTAGCGCCTTGGGTTGTTTTGGCCATGCTAATTTTGGCGCTTTCCAAACTGATACGCGCGTCGCGCAATTGTTTATTCAAATCGCTGCAGCTTAATTGGGCAATTAAATCCCCTTTTGCCACTTCCTGCCCGGCCTTAACTTTCAAACTTGATAAGTCGCCGGTAATTGTCGGAGAAATATCAAGCTGATCCAATAAAGCTACTTGACCGCTACCGGACACGGAAGAAAGTAAAGTTTCTTTTTGAACCGTTTCTAAAATATAACGAGTTTCGGTTGACTGAACGCTTAACTTAGTATAGGCATAATAAGATGAACCGCCCAAAATTAGGACAATAATTATTACTAGGAGTTTGTGATTTTTTATAAAATTCATCATATTATTTAAATTATTTTAAAGCGTCTATATCGCCGCGCGGTTCCGGCATGACACGAATTAATTTGGCGTTTATTTGACCGGCATTATCAATATCGCCGATGATTGCCACGAATTGATCAGCTTTTAATTGGTCAATATTTACATTGTCGCGAAAAATTTTTATATTTGTTCTGTTATCAAGTAAAATATTACGCTCCAAACCCTCAGAGCTGGAAATAATAATTTCCGAAGACGAGGTATTATTTTCAGCTTTAATAATTTTTATAATTTTACCAAAAACTCCATTAGGATTCATAAATTCTCGATCATTGAATTCCGGGAAACGATCATTCATTTCTCGCATCGGACCGGGCAAAAATTCTTTATTCGGCATGCCGAAATTACGATGATAATTATCACCCCAAGCGCAAGAGAATCTAGCTTTGCGCGCCCCGACAAAAAATCCGGCGGAAAATATTAAAGAAACCACAACCACTACCGCAAAAACAATTACGATAATTTTAAGAAAACGTGTTTTTAAAAAAAAGTCTTTATCCATATTTTTATTGTTATTTTTAGTGTCTTAAAAAACCTAAAGATCGACCAGTATTTTTAAGTAATGATTCGATTGATTTAAATAAAGCTAATAAGATTGAAAACAGTAGGAGTAAGCTGAATATCGGCAAGGACTGCACGGTGGCCAAAAGAAAACTCTGCCAATAAGCCAACACAATCTTAAAATCAGAAAATAATAAACTGAAAAAATAGAAGAATCCGGAATTATCGAGTTGTCCCCAAACCGACTTAAAAGTTAAAGCAAAGATTACCGACAAAACGACGCTACTTGCTGAAAACAATATTATTCTTCTCTTAACGCCCATAATATCGATTTCATAATGAACGCGATTTAGAACGCGGTCCAAAAGACCCCCGGGAACAGCAATGTTATATTTTTTAGACATATATTTTAAATTAATAAAAAAGCTCTCATCTATATATACGAGAGCGAAGTCATGTTTGGTGCAAATTAAAATTTAACGCTATTGTAGTTTATTTTTCACAAGCAATAAAGCTCGGCGATATTGGCTTTTAACCGTATTTAACGGTTTATTTAATTTCTGGGCGATTTCACGGAAATTAAAACCGCCAAAATAATATAAGCTGAACACTTCCCAATATTCTTTTGAGCTGTTTTGTAAAATATCCTTTACAGACTTAACGCGCAAATCAAAATCGAATAAATCATCCGGCGCAATTTCCGCGCTGACCAAATCATCCAAAAGCTCATCGACATATTTTTCATCAAAAGCAGCCAGTGACAAATCTTTCTTTTTTTTCAAAAAATCTAAAGCCGTATTTTTGGCGATTATCAACACCCAATTTCTAAAATTTTTATTTTTATCAAATTTTTTTAAGTGACGCCAAACCTTAATAAAAGTTTCTTGAGTTAAATCTTCGGCAATAGATTCATTTTTCACATAACAAAAAATCAAACGAAAAACCGGCGTTAAATATTTTTCAATTAAAGAATCCAAAGATTTAAGATTTCCCTTGAAATATTCTTCAATGAGTTTTTGGTCGTCATTATTTGGCATACACAGTATATTAGCATTAAGCCGAATAAAATAAAAATAAAAATAAAAAGAGCTATATTATTTAAAATAATATAGCTCAAAAAGATTTAGCCTTTTACTAAAAACAAACATAGTGTGGCGCATATCATTAATATATAATATTTAATATTAATGACAACCCAGGCTTTTTTATTATTATCGGCAATTGCGAATATGCCACCAATAGAACAGAAACACGCAAATCCAACAAAAAATACAAAAGAAGCAATTGACCAGGAAAAGTTAAAGGGGATAAAAACAGAAGCGGCAGTTAAAACAGCAAACCATCCGGCATTCTTAGCTAAAATAACAAAATAAATATTTTTAGATAATTTATTTGATATTTTATTAAAAATTAACAAAAGATTGGCGCCAGTCATGCAAGCGATTGATAACAACCAAAACAAATTGAACCAGGAAAAAACAACATCAGGTTTATGCAATTCACGGTAATCAATCACTTCTCCGTTAAAGATAATGAGCCTCTCTATCTTTAAAACATTGGCTTGAAAGAAATTTTTCATTCCGACGAAGACAGTTGAATCTCCGACATTAATAAGACATCCCGCGTGCTTGCGCGCACTATCGCATAATGAAGAATAGAGTTGCGCTTTAGGGTCAACGTTATCATTGGAAAATCCACTAAAGGAAAATCCAAAAACGAACAAAATAAACACTATTTTTCTCATTTCACATATTTATTTTACTGTTAACGAACATTATTATTCTTGCCAAGAGACTATCATATGTACCCAGTATTGTCAAATTCTACAGCTTTACAACAATTAAAACTCACTTTTCACCAATTATTTTTGGGTATTAAACCATCTTAATTTAATTTTTGCTATGAAAAAAGGACAACATTTTTGTTGTCCTTTTGTGTTTGGTTTTTATTGCAATGAGAATACTATGCCATCACCACCATTTGTCCACGATGATGCGTAATTATTAGGATCTACAAGTCCTCCACTAATTTGGAATAGCATCTTATAATTTTCACCTTCTCTATTTTCTTGTTCAGCGTCAATTACACAATAATAATAGTTATCATTTGAGAATTGCCATTTATCCATTTTTTTAAAGAAACTTATACCACAATTACTAGAATTATTATCTTTCCTAATAATTAAGGTTGCTATGGCTTCATCGGCTGGAGATAACGGTTTTGCGTATTTAAAAAACACAAAAAACAATTTATGTTTTTTTCCGTCATTTCCAAACAATTCTCTTTTTTCCATGCGAAAAATAGAATTATTGTTATAGTCGTCACCAACTTTTCCGGGTATACCACCAACATAAACATAGAAGCTAGTTATAACTTGCAAATTATTTCCCCAATCTACGAATTTTCCAAAGCTTACTTTATAAATACCCTGATTTAGGAACTTATGAGCTATTTGATCTCCGTTATACCAGTTCATGTCATTAGCGGAATAACCTACGGGGCAATCATCTTTTACAAGCTCGATTTTCCAGTTGCCAATTACAGCTTTTCCGTTTTGATCTTCAGCATACATTAATACGTTGATGTCGCGTGGAAAAGAAATTGTGTCGCCGTCTTTCATTTCTGAAGCTGAACTTTCAGCACCAGATTTTAGATTGCTTTGTGATTTAACAAAGATTTTTACTTCGCTGTTTTCAACTGGATTTTCTCCTGTACCGTTATCTACCGGATTTTCTTCAATCACCTCTTGTTTATTACTAGGTATTAATAGTTCATCCTTCTTACAAGATGTAAAAACTGTCGAAATGGCAATAAGTGCCAAACTGAACGAAATTACTATTCTTCTCATGATATATAGTTATTAAGGTTAGATACTAGATTAATTATTAGATGAGCCAAATTTGTTTTAGCTGATTTAATAATTAATCTAACAACCTTGTTTTTGAATGAACTCTATTATGTCATAAGTATATCACAACTTCCGTAATATGTCAAGGGGTATCAGGGCGACTTCAAAAAATTAGTGTAAATACAGTGATTTTATGGAAATCTAATAGCATACATCAAAAACTATTCCAAATTAATCACGACAATTTCTGGCGGTCCAGACGTTCGCATAGACGGTCCCCAAGAGCCGGTTCCCGCACTAACATACAAAAAGAAATTATTGTCTTGAAAAAGTCCATGGCCATAACCTTTATAAACCCAGGTTATTAACCAATTAATCGGCCAAAGCTGACCGCGATGAGTATGGCCGGCTAACCACAAATTAATACCGCCAGCCTTAATTTCTGCAACATTGGCCGGAACATGATACAGCAAAACGCTGGGCTTATTCTTATCAAAAGCGATTTTTTCTAAAACATCTTTAATGTCGGTTCGCCCGGTAAATTCCCAACCATCAAGACCAATAAGCTGCAAGCCGTTAATATTAACCATTTCATCGCTTAATATTTTTATACCAGACTCCGCCATAATCTTTTTTACATTGTCCATACCAAAATACACATCATGATTGCCAAAAGCAAAATAAGAGCCATCCTTTGGTTTCATCTTATTCATAGTATCGACAAAATCCGGTCCGACACCGTCTTCGCGATCAAATAGGTCGCCCGTATAAACAATCAAATCCGGCTGCAAATCATTAACTTTTTTAACGATTTTTTCCAAAAACTTAATATTATTTATAGAACCGAAATGAACGTCGGACAGCTGTACAATCTTTTTACCCTTCCAATTTTCCGGCAAATTAGACATTTTTATATTCAATTCTTTCACGACCGGATTAGCCGCATTAATAAAACCCATAATTGAAAGTCCGATACCAAAAGCCAAGGCCAAAATGCCAATAAATTTGATTTTAAAATCAATCTTAAATTTTTTGAGAATGAATATCGCCACCCAAGCAATGACAATAAAAATCATTAAATTGCCGAATATTCCTATCCACATTGAAGTGAATACATGCAGACAGCGGCTAAAACTTCCATCCGGTAAAGTAATCCAGGAAAGCGCTGGCGTGAAAGACAGCGCTAATATTACCAAAATAACCAAGAGTGAGAATTTTATAATTTTATTTTTTATGGAAAAAAATTTTATCAAAGAAAACCATAAAAACAACTGTCCACCAAACAAAACAAAAGCCACAAAAAATGAAAAGAAAAAAAATGGCGTCATAAAAACTTATTAGTTATTGATTATTGGTTATTGCTGATATCTCTTAATAATTTCTGAATGAATTCATCTTTGGAAAACTCTTTCGCTTCTTGTTCGCCGCGAGCGCGCACGCTCAAAGTTGGTGCGGCCGCTTCTTTATCGCCGATTACCAACATATAAGGTGATTTTTCAGCGACTGCTTTACGAATTTTATTACCGACAGTCGAATCGCTATCGTCAACCTCGGCGCGAATTCCAACCTTTCTAAATTCTTCTTCCAATGCACGGCAATGAGCAATATGCGCTTCCCCGACAGAAATTAATTTTACCTGCACAGGAGATAACCACAATGGGAAAGCCCCGGCATAATGTTCGATAATAATACCAAAGAATCGCTCAATTGATCCAAGCAAAGCTCTGTGAATTACCACCGGAGTTTTGGCACTGCCATCAGCATCGGTATAAGTTAATTCAAAACGCAACGGTAATTGGAAGTCTAATTGGATAGTAGCCAACTGCCATTGGCGGCCGATAGCATCTTTGATTTTAACATCAATTTTCGGGCCATAAAAAGCACCGTCACCTTCGTTAATTTTATATTCCAAACCGGCGGATTCCAAAGCTTTTTTTAAATTACTTTCAGCTTGATCCCACACAGCTCTTTCGCCCAAAAACTTTTCCGGTCGAGTTGATAAATGAATTTCGTCAATCTGCAAATCAAAAACTTGATATATCTTTTTTATTTTTTCAAGCAAAATGGAAATTTCTTCTAACACTTGATCGGGACGTAAAAATATATGGGTATCATCTTGCGACAAACTGCGCACGCGAGTTAAACCGTGTAATGTTCCCGATTTTTCATTGCGATAAAGTGTAGTTGTTTCCGCTAAACGCAAAGGTAATTCTTTGTAAGAATGAATATCGCGCTTAAAAACCAACATGTGCGCCGGGCAATTCATCGGTTTAAGACCAAGATCAACATCATCTTCGGCGTGATGCATACAGAACATATCATCTTGATAATGTTCCCAATGGCCGGAAATTTTCCAAAGTTCGGAATTTAAAATTTGTGGAGTGCGTACTTCGCGATAACCGACGCCATAAGAATATTCTCTAACAAATTTAATCAATTCTTGTACGATGATCATGCCTTTTGGCAAGAAAAATGGCATTCCTGGGGCAAATTCGTGATTCATAAATAAATTTAATTCTTTGCCCAATTTACGATGATCGCGTTTCTCGGCTTCAATCATTAAATTTAAATAATCATCCAATTCCGCTCGAGTATCAAAGGCCAAGCCATAAACGCGAGTTAACATTTTATTTTTTTCATCACCGCGCCAATAAGCTCCAGCCAAACGATTAATTTTGAAACTATTTTCGGCGATAGCGCGAGTGTTTTCCACATGCGGTCCGCGGCAAAGATCGGAAAAATTCCCCACCTTGTAAAAACTAACCACGGTTTCGCCGGCTTTTTGCAAATCTGAAATTATTTCGGCCTTGTAAGGATTATTTTCAGATTCGGCCAATTGCAAAGCTTCGGCGATTGGCATTTCACTGCGCTCAAATTTTAGATTTTGTTTAATAAAATGATTCATCTGTTTTTCCAAACCTTTCAAATCGGCATCAGTCAATTTATCGTCACCAAAATCAATGTCGTAATAAAAACCATTTTCAATACTCGGTCCAATCGCCAATTTGACGTTCGGATATTTTTCGAGCACGGCGTAAGCCAATAAGTGCGCCAAGGAATGACGCTTAATTTCCACTTGTGATTCTTCTTTCATAAAATTATTTTAAAATTTGTTAATTATTGATAGATTCCGGATCGGTGTCCGGAATGACAAGGCGTGCCACAAAAAAACCCGCCCTGGTAAATACACAAAAAATTATGTATTAACCGGGACGGGACATATGTCTCGCGGTTCCACCCAGCTTTTTATCTCGCCGAAAGGCGGGACAAACACTTAGAGTTGTTTTAAGCTTTGGGGATTTGCATCCTTTAATCGTTTCCGACAAAATTGAAATTGGTAGTTTCAACAATCAGCTTATATTTATAATAGCACAAACAAAATATAAATGTAAATATACACAAAAAAAGCCGCATAACGCGGCTTTTAGAAACTATCGGCTATACTATCTTTAAAAAATTAATTTTACCTTTTTGCAAAATTGACCCGGGAATAACCAAGAAATTAATATCTTTAATGACTTGCTGATCAATCTTTACACCACCCTGTTCAATTACACGCCGAGCATCAGATTTGGAGCTTACCAATTTTGCCTCCAACAAAATAGAAATTAAATCATAAGCGCTTGGCGCCATTTCCAGTATTTCGTCCGGTATTTCTTTTTTGGAAAAAGTTTTAATAAAATTAAGCTCTTCCGCTTCCGCTTCCGCTTCCGAATAATACATTTTTACAATTTCCTTGGCTAATTTAATCTTATAATCGCGCGGATTTTTTCCATCCGCCAAATCTTTTTGATATTGCGCCACTAAGGATAAATCGATTCGAGTTACCAAAGTAAAATATTTAACAATAAATTCATCTTGCAATGACATAATTTTGCCGAACATATCGCGCGTGCTATCAAATAAATTTACCGTATTTCCCCAACTGGAACTCATTTTGCGGCCGTCCAAACCTTCAATAATCGGATTGGTAATAATATTTTGCGGTTCCTGACCATATAATCGCTGCAATTCACGACCGGCCAATAAATTGAAGCGTTGGTCGGTGCCGCCAATTTCCACATCAGCTTTAAGTTTCACTGAATCGTATCCCTGCATCAAAGGATATAAAACCTCGCGCAAAGAAACACGTGAACCCGATTCCAAGCGCCGGGCAATATTATCACGGGAAATAAATTCATTAATAGAAAAAGCATTGGCTTGCTTACAAATTTCTTTATAAGTCAAAGCGCCAAGCCATTCATTATTATAATGAACTTCACATTTATCGATATCTATAACCTTGCTGGCCTGAGCCACATAATTTTTAATATTGTTTTTGATGGTTTCATCGTCAAGCATCGGACGTTCGGCATTTTTGTCGGAAGTATCACCAATAGTGCCGGTAAAATCACCGATAATAAAAACTATTTGGTGGCCTAAATTCTGAAAATCGCGCAACTTTAAAAGCGGCACGCTGCGGCCGAGATGAATATTTGGACTAGTCGGATCAATGCCAAGTTTGACGCGTAATTTTTGTCCGGCTAACAATTTTTTGCGCAAATCATCTTTATTGATAACTTCTTCCACGCCGCGAGACAGCAATTCTTCAATTTTTTCTGGATTATTATTAATTTCCATAAATTTAAATTATTTGATAATACCAAAATTATATAACAAAAAGCCAATATTATCAATTTATCTGCCAAAAGCTCTAAGAATAATAACAAAAAGGGCTTGCCACCACGGAGCTACATAGCGCAAACGCGGCTTCTCGGCGTTCACGGCGCAAACAATTTTAGCAACAATTGTTTTGTTGGTTTTTCTCTCTAAAATTTTAAACGAGGATTCCTCTGATTTTTTTATTTTATCTATTATTTTATAAAAATATGAAGATTCGTTCATCCAGGCATATTTACTAGCCATAACTTTTTGATTAAAACCGGTATGATAAGTTCCCGGTTCAACCACTGAAACAAAAACTTTGCGGGTAATTTTCTTTAATTCCTGGCGCATAATATCAGCCGCAACCGACAAAGAGTGTTTGGTCATGCAATACGGCCCCCAAAACTCCATCGGTATTCTGCCGGCAATTGAACTGATAAATATAATTTGACCGGAATCATTGGCCATCATCTTTTTTAAAGCCAATTGAGTTAATTCTATAGTGGCAAAAACGTTTGTTTCGAAATTAGCGCGTATTCTTGCCAGCGGCACTTCAGATAAAGGCCCGCCTTCTCCGATGCCGGCATTATTTATTAAAACATCAATATTTAAATCTAATATTTTTTCTCGATCAGCAGCGTCTGTGATGTCTAACTTAAAAACATCCAAAGAAACATTGTGGTCTTTGGCGTAAGAAAGCAAGTCAGCTACCGACTCTTCGCGATGAACCGTGGCAATAACATGGTGTCCCAATGAAGCCAAAGCTATGGCCGCGTCGCGACCAATGCCGCCGCGTGCTCCAGTAATTAAAATAGTTTTTTTCTTCATATTTTTTGATTAAAATTTATTTAATTGAAACCAAACTTAAAGAAATGAGATTTTATTTCTCAAAAGTGTAGCCGCAGCCTTCTTTTATCAAGCACTCTTTTTCGGTGCGCGGATATTTACGGCAATTAAGCGGTCTAATTATGTAAATCGAGCAATAAGTTTTATCACCTTTTGTCTTTAAAAACGGGCACTTATTCGGCAAATAGCAACACTTGCCGCAATTCAAACAATGGCCTCGACGATTTTTTGCTACTGGCAAAACCGAAGTTATGGTCCGTATTATTTTAGCCGTCCAATTATTTTTCATTGTCATTTTTTAAAAATTTATTTATTAGTATAGTCACACCCCTTAATCATACCTATTAACTATACTCTTTTGTGGTTTATTATTCAACTTGAACCTTGGCGCCAACCTTTTCGTTCTTAATTTTTAACCAAAGAACCGTAAAAGCCCCAACAAAAACGACTATACTGGCAATCAGAAAAACATAATCATAGGCTGCGACTTGCGCCTTAAGAATAACTAAAGAGATATACCTTTGCACATCAAGTGCGGTTTGCGCCGATAAAGTGCTCAAGCTATTAACCTGTAAAATCAAACTGTTAGTTCGATTGGTTAGTAAAGTACCAAAGATAGCGATACCAAAAGCGCCGGCAATATTTCGAACTAAAGCCAAAATTGAGGATGCCGTCCCAATTTCGCTCTCCTCGACGACTGATGCCACTATATTAGTTCTCTGCGCCATGCCAAAACCAAGGCCAAAAGCCATGATTGATAATGGAACAATTATGTCTAGCGCTGATGATTTGGGATCTAAATAGGAAAATAGAAAAATGCCGAGAGCGGCCACGATTGTGCTGACAAAAATTACATAACGCGATTGGACTTTTCCGGTGAGCGCTCCGCCAATCGGCGCTGAAATCACCATCATAAAAGCCATGGGCATAAACAAATAGCCGGATTGAGTTGCCGTATAGCCCAAGAAAGTTTGGGCAAAAACCGGGACCAAAAATAAACCGCCCATCATTCCCATAAACACCACAAAATTATTAAGCAAGGTATTAACAAAAGCTGGAATCTTAAAAAATCTAAGATCAACAATCGGCTCCGGCACTTTTTGTTCGATTTTAATAAACACTCCCAATAAAACTACAAAAAAGAAATAACAAATTAAACTGGCCGAAGAAAACCAACCCCAATCAAGGCCTTTATCCAAAACCAAAACTAAGGCCGATAACATTCCGCCCAAAGCAAAAGCGCCCCACCAATCAAAGTATTTTGTTTTTACTTCCGAACGCGATTCTTTAACGAAGCGCAAGGCCATTAACAAACCCAAAATTCCAACCGGCAAATTAATCAAAAACACCGAACGCCAATTAAAATTATCAATAAGCGGTCCACCGATAAGCGGTCCAAAAACAGCCGCCACCGCAAAAGACGAAGACCAAATACCGAGAGCTTGCGCCCGTTCTTTCCCTTGACGAAAGGTAACGGCGATAATCGCCATAGCTGTCGGATAATCAGCTGAACCGGCAATCGCCTGAATAATACGAAAGATTACCATTGAACTTAAATTCCAAGATAATCCGGCCAAAACTGAACCGACAATAAAGATGGCAAAACCGATAATATACACCTTTTTACGACCGATAGTATCGCCCAGTTTGCCCCAAATTGGCACAAACACAGCATTAGCCAAAATATAGGCGGTGGCAATCCAGCCAGCCGAACTGACCGTAATGCCAAAATCTTCAATAATTTTAGGCAAAGCCAAATTAACGATAGTTTGATCTAAGCGCCCCAAAAAAGTGCCGATAATAACCGTCAATAAAATCCACCATTTTAAGTTACTGCCCTGCTCGCTTTTATCCGCCATAATTAATTTTTATAAATTATTATTTTAGCAGACATGCCATTTTTAAATTCCGGATGAGCTGTGGTGTCAAAACGAACTTTAACGTCAAATTGTTTAGTTGCCCTTTTATCAGAGATAGAAAAAACTACGCTGGAATCATTTGAAGTTTGATTAATTTCATCGACGATGCCAGTAAATTTTTGGCTGCCAAAAGCATCAACGGTAAATGTTACTAATTGGCCGATAGCAATATCCGACAAACCTTTATCCTCATCAACTTGGCCGACAACGCGCAATTCATTTGGATTAATCATAGAAACCACGGCGGCGCCAGGATTAAACAATTGTCCGATATCTTTTTTAACATCAATAATCAAACCGTCAGTTTTAGCTTTAATTAATTCATTGCCGACACGGGCCAAAACCGCATTAGCCAAAACTTGATCGCCTTCATTAACGAAAACTTCTTCTAAAACACCTTGGCTTTTAGCCGCCAATTCAATTGTCGGAGCGGAAATCATCGATTTATCGATAACGACGCGGCCGCTGATTGTGCGCCAATAAATAGCTCCGGCTAAAATACCGGCAAGCACCAAAGCTAAAACGGAACCGATAATAACAATATCTTTTTTTAAGCCTAATATTTTTTTCTCTTCTTTTTTAATTTCGCGCAAAATCTCTTTTTCAGTTTCTAAAATTTCAGTTTCCGTTTGTATAAGTTTTTCTTGTTCACTATTATTCATAAATTTAAATTAATTATTTATTAATGGAAGAAAAGCTAACCACCGAATCATCGGCTTGCAAACCGGAAATTACTTCCCATTGATCATTCTCGCCCTTCAAACCGATTGTTACCGGTTTCTGTTCCAAGACTTGTTTGGAATTTAAAACCATCACAAAATATTCGCCATTTTTTTGCATAACATCATGCGCCGGAATTATTAAAGCATTGTCTTTTTCCGCACCGATAATCTTAACATTAGCCGTTAAACCAACCTTTAAGCGCTCGTCTTCATTAACAAATTGTAAAGTTGTTTTGTAAGCCGAAATACCGTTTGATGCTTGTGTTGCCGCCGGATCAATTTTAGTTACTTGCGCCGCAAAGCCCAAATTACTGTCCAAATTATCCAAAGTTACCGTGGCATTGTCACCAATCTTTATCTTGGCCAAATCTGTTTCCGCCAAATAAACTTCGATTTGATATTTGTTATTACTAATAATTGAAACTAAAGGAACATTAGGTGTTGCTAAAGCCCCCAGCTCGCCGGTTTGACGCGAAATTGTGCCATCAATCGGAGCTATCAAAATTGTTTTATTATAACTGGCCGCTGCCGCAGAAACGGCGGCGCGATAACCGGCCAAATCAACTTCGCGCGGTGGATTTTTAGCATCAGCCAAAACCGCCCGCGCCTTATCAACTGCCGCTTGCGCCGCTGCCTTATCGGCTGCAGTTTTATTATTTATATCATTAAGATCCTGAACCGCTTTGTCAAAAGCAATTTGATAAGTTGTATAACTATTTTTCGCTGTACCGATAGCATGCTTTTGGTCGGTTAAAGTTATAATTTTGGCAGTAATATCACTGCGCGCACCCTGAACAACGGTTTTCATGGCATCTAATTCACTAGCGCTTAAATCAACGCTAGTAATAGTATTATCCAACACAGCGATAATGGCGCTTTGCAAATCACGTGCCGCCGCCAAAGCTGATTCGGCGCTATTAACCGCCAAGTCAACATTATTATGATCGCTAGAAATTAAAGTGCTATTGATTTGCTCCAAATTTTGTTTTTTTATTTTAGCTGAATAATAATTACCCTCTGCTACGCTTAATTTGCCCAAATCTTTGACTGACAGTAATTTTTCGAATTTATCGTTAACGTAAGTATTATCAATACCTAAAATATTATCAGCTTTAGTTAGCGCATTAGTTAAATTATTCTGTACCGACTGCAAAAATGCCGTCATATTTTCATAAGCATCATCGACAATTTGGCTGCTTTCTCCGCCCTGAGCCAATTTTAAATTATTTTCGGCAGTTAATTTTACAGCTTCAGCGGCATGAACGCTATTGTTGGAAGCTGCGGAAACTTGATCAAAATTAGCTTCAGCCTGTTTCAAAGCCGCCTCTAATTGCGCAATATATTCCGGTCTATTGCCGGCTAATTGCTTATCTAACGCCGCCTGAGCTTGAGCTAATTGAGCCGCGACATCCGCATTATCCAGCGCCAATAAAACTTGGCCGGACTTAACTTTGTCGCCTACCGCCACAGTTTTTTTAACGATTTTTCCGGACCGCTCAAAAGACAAATCGATATTCTCCGCCGCTTTGATAGCGCCGCTGACATTGACTGTTTCAATAATTTTTCCGGTTCCGACTCGATCATATTGATAAGTGATCTTTGCTTGTCTGGTAATTAGAAAAACTGAAGCAACAATCACAATCACCGCCGCAGATAACAATACAACTAATTTTAAAACATTTTTTGACATAAAATTTTATCTAATATTTTTATATAATTTATTGGGACATTTTTTTTAAAATGACAATGAAATTCTTTTTTTCTTGCTCATTTAATTTATCGATACTTTTAGCGATAATATTTGTTATTCTCTTGGAACCTCTTTTCAACAATTCCAAGCCGGCACCGGTAATCTTTAATCTAATGGTGCGCCGATCGAGTTTATCAGTCGCCCTCTCCACAAAACCCTTATTAACCAAAGAGTTTACCAAAGAAGTGGTAGATGGTGGAGTAATATGCAAAGAATCGGCCAAATCTTTCATAGTTGCCGTTCCGCGGTCTTTAATGTAATGTAAAGTATGCATATGAGCCAAAGAACAATCAGCAAAATCGCTCACTTTTCTAATTTCTTCACGCATAATTTGGCCAGAATTAAAAATTAGAGCCATTAAATCATCGGTAAGTTTTTTTGACATATTAATTAGATATTATAATAGTTAGAACTTCTAAATAATAACAAAACCGAGAGACTTTGTCAAGTTATGAAATATTGTCTTTATTGTTTTTATAAAATATTTATAATTAATTTATTTATTTAATACTATAATAAACCTATTTAATACAGTTCTCTAAAAATTTTAAAAAATAGAAATTATGAAAAATCAAATTATAAAATCAGAAAAGTTAAGCGAACATGAAATTATACATGGAAACTCAACAAAATTCTTCGGCAATATGTCCATAAGCAAAGATATGGACGGAAAAACCGATGAAAATAGACGAAAATTTTGGAATAAACTTGGTCTTAATTATAAAAAAAGCCAAATTATTTTTCCAGAACTAAAACAAAGCGCTAATGTAGCTTTAATTTCCGGCAAACAAACTGGGGCAATTACCCTTTTAAAACAAAATTCCCCGGAAATAATTAAACTTAAGAAATTCCCCGGGATAAATCCGCCCGCTGATTATATTACCAACCCCGAAACCGGCATAGACGCTTGCATAAGTAATTCCAAAAACTTATTTATCGCCATTTTGCCGGCCGACTGTGCACCGGTATTTTTATTCGATCCCCTAACAAATTACTATGCTTTAATTCATGCGGGAGTATTAGGAGCGTTTTCCAATATTGTCGCCAATACCATAAGCTGCATGAAAGATTGGTGTGCGACAGATCCGCAAAATCTAATTTGTTATATCGGCCCAGCAATTAGCGCTAAGGCTTACAATCTAAAAAAATCCGGGCTGTGGGACAAAACCTTAAAAAATAAAATCGAAGAAAAAACAGCTGATAACTTTGATTTAAAATTATTTTTAAAAGGCCAATTAATTAACGCCGGATTAAAAGATAAAAATATTGAAATCAGTTCGCTTTGCACCGCCACAAACCAAGATCAATTTTTTTCCAATCACAGCGCCAAATTAATCGCAGAAAAACAAATTCAAGGAAGACACATGAGCATAATCGGGCGAAATTAAAGCAGCGTCAAATGAGTCGAATTACAACCGGCTCATTTTTTTTATTAATTTCTTAAACTCCGCTAAATTATTTTTATAGTTAAAAGATATTCTAAGCGCACCCTTAATAACCTTGGTATAAATATTATGCTTTTCTAAAATTTTACAGGTTCTCTCCGAATTCGGCAGCGGCAAAGATATAATATTGCCTTGTTTTTTATAATCAATAAACGGAATATTATTTTGTTTTAATAATTCTTTATATTTTTTTAATAATAAAATATTGCGCTTGCCGATATTTTTTATTCCAATCCGATTTATTTGTTTTATGCTGCAATACAAAGACAATATTCCGAATAAATTGGGCGTGCCATCCTCAAAGCGCCGCGAATCATTTCTAAGTTTGTATCCTGTATGAGAAAATGTTTCGACGCCGCGTACTCCGATTTTACAATGATTTAATTTTGATAATATATTTTTATTAACATACAAAAAACCACTACCGACTATCGATCCTAAATGTTTATGACCGCCGCAAGCCAGCATATCTATTTTTATTTTTTTCAAATTTAATTCCCGCGTACCGATTACCTGAATTGCATCGACTACTAAAAATATATTTTTATCTCGGCAAATTTTGGATAGATAAACGATATCCGTTAAATAACCATCGCGATATTGGACCCAAGATATTGATATGACCCTAGTCTTATTATTTATCGCGGCCAGTAAATTATTAAAACCTTCTTCCCCGCCACCGCCAATAATATCAACTTTAAACCCATCTTGTTTCTTCTTTAACCATGGAATATAATTAGCGCCATATTCCTCGGCCAAAATTAAAATCTCATCATTCTTTTTAAGCGGAATTAATTCGCTGGCCAAAAAGATACCTTCGGTAGTATTTTTCGTATAGACAATTTCGGTAAAATCGCAATTTAATAATTTTGCTATTTCGCGCTTAAGTTTGTTGACATAAATTTTGTATTTTCTGATAATTTCCGGCGGACCAAAATTATAATAATCGCAAACAAATTTGTTCAATTTTAAATACAGCTCGCGAGAAATCGGACCGAGACCGGCGTGATTAAAATAAATTTTGTCTTTTAGTTTTTTCATTTAATTATTAATTCTCGATTTTGCTTAACTATATTTAAAAGGTGTTCATAGCCGCGATTTACATATTCCCAATCCGTAATCAGAGTAACGCCGTGCGCTACGCAGGCCGCGGCGATAAGAGCGGCATTGCATCGAATATCATGTCCGCACAATTGATTGCCCGCAAACTTATTACCGCCCATAATTATTATTTCGCCATCTTTAAAGGCAATAGATTGATTCATCTTCTGCAATTGTTCCACATGAAAATTTCTCAAAGGAAATATATTATCCTTAATAATCGACGAGCCTTTTATTGTGCCAAGAAATGTTGCAAGCAAGGGTTGAATGTCGGTGGAAATACGCGGATAATCATCAACCAAAACTTGCACCGGTCTCATGTTTCGACCGCGCAAAATTATAGTTGTATTATTTTTTTTATTTTCTTTTATATGACAACCGGTAGATTTTAACAATTCGATAAAACTGGACAGATGTTGCAATTTAATGCTTTTAATTTTGAACGATCCTTGCGATATTAAGGCCAGCACCGCATAAGTAGCTATTACTATGCGATCATCCTGAATACCAAAAGATTTAAGCCGCGTCTTGACACTACCTTTCCAAACCTCCAATTGATTATTTTTATTTCTCACAATATTTACGCCATTGGCAACTAAAAAATTTATCAGATCATTTATTTCCGGCGCCTGGCCGATATTTGCCAAAACAGTTTTATGCTCAAATTGCGCCGCCAAAATCAAAGCTACACAAGAAACGCAAATACCCAAGTCATTTAAAACTATCCGACCGCCGCTGTATTTATGTGTTTTATTAATTATCAGATTGTCATCAATGACATTGACCACAAAACCGAACTCAGCTAAAACTCGAAAAATATTATCATAGCCCCTAGCGCCGATTCGACATCCGGCCACGGTATAATTTTTAATTTTTATTTTTTTCCATTTATTGATTAATGCCGCCACTAAATAAAATCCGCCTCTCGTGTCAAAAAAATCTTTAGAAAAAGATTGTTTTTTAAATTTATCGCCGCTAAATTTTGTAAACGTATTTTTTTCATAATTAAAGCTGACATTAATTTTATTTAATATCTTTAAAATACTATAGACATCGGAAATATCGGGAACATTTTTTATAATCAGATCATTATCAAATAGTAAGCTGGCCCCGATTATCGGCAAGGCGGCATTTTTTGATCCTTGCTTAAATTTGGCGTAATCAATATTAATTGGCCTAGTAGAACCTATGATTTTTAATAATGACATATTATTTTTTCCACTTAATCGTCGGGTTAATTATATTTTTATCGATATTATCTTTGTACAAACCGGCAAAATCCAACAAATCTTTGAGATCGGCCGCAAATGCTTCGCGGCTTTTTAATTCAACATTCAGCAAACCACTAAATTCAAATTTTTTCTCCAAAAGTGATTTTTTTTCAGAACGCGGATTGACGATATTTTTTATTTCGCCGCTTTTTATTTTTAATAGAATATCCGCTATTTCAGCCACTGAAAATTTGTGAGTATAATTATGCTCGACCATATGTTCTCCGGCTTTGACATCAATCTCGGCTAGGCGCAAAAAATTATCGACAGCATTACTTAAACTAATAAGCCCGGTTGTTTGCTGTCCGTCACCATAAACACTTATTGGATAGTCGATTGCCAATTGGCACACAAAGCGATTGATAACAGTGCCAAAAATCTGATCATAATTAAAACGGGTGGAAAGCGAGTGATGATTAAATTCTCGATTTTCTTTAATGGTGGCGCCAAAAATTGTTGATTGCTGCACAGTAATTACCTTTAATCCCCATAATTTGCAGCACAAATCACTGATCAAAAAAGAAAATATTTTTGATTGATGATAGAAATCGGTCGACTGCATCGGCAACCAAGAATTTAAAATTTTGCCCGGCCTGCCCTTGGCATTAAATTCTAAATCAACTTTATTTTTGGGAATAAAATCCGCGTCAATGTCCAAATAACAACCAACTGATCCCAATTTTATATATTTTATATTTTTATCAATTTCCGCCACTGCCCAAAGAACATTTAAATTGGTTTTAATATTATCTTCTATAGTTTCCATGGCACGATCGGGACCAATCATGGAAAACGGCGCCGACGGCTGCTGGGCGGCGTTAATAATCGTGGCGGGTCGATACTTTTTTATGAGCGCCAAAACTTTCTTATATTTTTTTAAATCGATATTTTCAAAATACAAATTACCTTTTTTGAAAATTCGGCAATATTCATTGATTCTCTTATTAATAGATCCAAGCTTAACCAAAGATTGCGCCTTCACCTCTTTTTCCCAGTTTCTTTTTATTAAATTATCAACGATTATAACTCGACTGTCAGTTCTAGCGGCAAAAGCCAAACTCAAACTCCAGCCCAAATAACCGTCACCGCCCAAAATTAAAACAGTTTTTTTGTTCACCATAAATAATATAATTACTTTTTAAATAAATATATTATACGATAATCATATTAAATTTTTATAAATTTAATATAAGCGATTTATAAACAAAAAAAATGAGCCTAAGGCTCATTTTTACGCGAATCTATAATTAATTTTCTATATAATTCCTCGGTTTTTCATCTCAAAAAAACAACGCGAACAAGCCAGGACATCGGCCAAAGCGTCGTGTGCGCCGAAAAAATCATCATGGAATAATTGGCGATAAAGCTCAATTAATTTTGGAAACTTTTTATTCGGCAAATTGCAAAAATTAATACTGCTTTTCATGGTGCAAATTTGAGGCAATTCCATAAAATTGGTTTTAGTATCAGCTCGTAAAAATTCCGCCCCCATAACATTAATATCAAAATTAATATTATGCGCCACCAAAGTAAGATTATTATTTTGCAGAGCTTTATTAAAATCATTTAAGACTTCAAATATTGAAACGCCGAATTCATTAGCCTTAGCGTCGGTAATTCCATGAATCGCCGCCGAAGCCTCGGGAATACTAAAACCGTCAGGTTTGATTATGAAGTTTTTTTCCTCTATTACTTTTTTATTCTCATCAACCAAAACCCAAGCCAGCTGAACGACGCGAGGCCAATTATCCAAATCTTCAAAAGAAGCATTGTAATTTCGCGGCAATCCGGTAGTTTCGGTATCAAAAAATAGATAAAAATTGCTTGGCCCATCAAACAAGCTTCCCTGTTGAAATATTTTTTCGTTATTTATTTCATTCATACTTCAGGCGTATCAATAATATTATATTTAGCTTTTAAATTCGCTATTTCCTTTTTTAGCTCGATTATTCTGACTTCGCGTCCGATCATTAATTTATTCAATTGAGTAACTTCATCAATCTGTTCGTTTAATCTTTTAACGGCTACGCGCAATTCTTTGTCGGAAACTTCCATTCCGATTATTTTTTCTTTTAATTTTTTACCATAATATTAAAAGAAACGGACAGAGCGCCTATTTCATCTTTTCGCTCAAGCAACTCCTTCTTCACGCCGGCGTTCGGCTTTTCATCCACAATATCTCTGGCTGTTTCCGCCAAGGCTATTATCGGATTGGCTATGCTTCCCGCAAAAAACAGAGAAAATACCGATAAACTGAAAAAGATTACGATAATTATCATAATAATCAACGGTACGATAGTTGATTGTTTCTCTTCAATTGTTTGCGTTGTATTTGAAATATTTACCGTTTCGGCAATTAACAACTCATTGATAGTTTCACCAATATACATAAACTTAGTATTAAGTTCAGAAAAAGCGATTGCCACAGCATCAATATCAGCGCCCGATTCCAGCTGTATTTTTATATTGCTCACATCACCGATAATAGATTCGAAGGAATTTTTAAAACTTCTATAAGCCAATTTTGTTTCATTATTTACCGCGCTATCAGACAACATAACATCCAACTTTTGCACTGCGCCCCTCATTTCTTTTAACTTTTTATCATATTGGGTGTACTCACCGGTTTTGAAAAAATTATAACCGCGCACCAAATCGGGAAAGTCTTTTTTTAATAATTGTTCATACACAATTATTTCATTGCTTTTCTTATAACTATTTATCAAACCAAATTCAACAACCGTAATAATAATTACTAAGACTGCCAAAGCAAATAAAATGAAAGAAAAGGCTAAAATTATTTTTGTTTTTATTGAATTCATCTTGTAATATAGTTATTTATAATTTAGTTGGCTTTATAGATGTCGGCATGAGTAAAATAACCGTCTTTAACAATCGTAGAATCAATATTTGTTTTGTCGACCGGAACAGATTCTAAAAGTATCGACGGAATATCCCTACTACCGTCATTCACAGTGGAATTTGTTATAATTTTTTCATCTTTTGCCGCTTTAATTGCCACATCAACACTGATAGAAGCTAAATTGGCTGTCGGTTTATAAACCGTCATTGATTGCGTCCCACTTACAATTCTTTGAAGTGCGACCAACTCGGCATCCTGACCGGAGACAGGAACCTTTCCATCTAATTTATATTCCGCCAAAGCTTTTATAACACCAAAAGCGGTACTGTCATTCGCAGCCACTACAGCGTCTATCGTATTTCCCGGTTTAGCTAAAAATTCTTTAATATTACTATATGAATTTGCGGGATCCCAATTCTTGGTAAATTGATCAAATACCATTATTATCTCGCCACTATCTATTTTTGGCTGTAATTTATTGAAAGCGCCATTTCTAAACAAAATTGCATTATTATCGGTAGTCGCCCCGCCGACATAAGCAAATTTTAATTTTTTATCCTTACTAAACTTATCTTTGAAAAGATTTAATATATAATCCGCCTGGTATTCACCAACCTTTACATTGTCGAATGATAAATAGTAATCCACGTTGGAATTTTTTATCAATCTGTCATAAGAAATAACTTTTATACCGGCCTTATGCGCTCGCGCCACGACATCAGTCAAACTATTTGCATCATGAGGCGCAATAACCAAAACATCAACACCCTTTAATATCATACCGTCGATTTGGGATATTTGTTGCTTGACATTGTTATCTGATAATTGCAAATCAACGACAACGCCAAGTTCATCAGCTCTCTTTAAAAAGGCAATCTCATCCCTCTGCCATCTTTCTCCCTGAAACGTGCCAATGGAAAAACCGATTAAAATGCCATTTCCAATTTTTGTCTGATTATTATCGCTATTATTACCGGTATTGTTGCCGGTATTATTATCTGTCTGATAATAATTAAAGGCCAATAAACAAATTATTAAAACGACACTTACCGCGAGCGATATTATTAATAATTTTTTATTCATATTGTTTTTGTTTTAATTTGTAGCACAACATTAAGCTTAAAATTATTTTCTCGGAATATTAAGAGATTTCATCATTTCATCCATATCGGTAAATTTTACATCAGCCGGCAAATCAAATTTGGAGCTGTCAACTGACCAATTGCGACAATTAAATTTAATTGTTTGATCTAGATCTCCAGCTTCTTGACCATCCGCACCGGCGCTTACCGTTTCCAAACTGCTAAAACTCATTTTATAACCCATTTTAGGACTGGCGCTGCTCCAAGAATAAGCATATTGGCCGTCAGCAATTATATAAGATTTAACTTTTTCTCCAGCCTTAGATGTACTTTCAAATTCAGTTCTGAATTTGCTTTTTGCACCGTCAACAAAATATTCTCCAATTTGACTTGTGCCTTCTTTTTCATCGACAGAACTGAAGGTGCAAGCAAGCGACTTGCCTCCTTTCATCAATCCTTCAAATGAGGACGATATAGTCATAGTTTCAGGTTCTTTGGTTTCTGTCACCACATTGTTTTGTGTATTGTTTACCGGTGTATTATTTTGCGCCGCTGGAGCAATTTTATTATCATCGACTTTTTTACCGCAA